>Ga0256406_1000649_pt1 | contig 61947 bp, 41 predicted proteins | sample RumenRJG_03DNA_FD_185986 | JGI IMG/M metagenome (GOLD analysis project Ga0256406, IMG submission 185986) | Bovine rumen microbial communities from Lethbridge, Alberta, Canada - RJG_03 | ecosystem: Host-associated > Mammals > Digestive system > Stomach > Rumen | place: Canada: Alberta | collected... | reverse complement strand
AGCGCCTAGAGCCAGGCGAGCGTTATGAGACGCATCATATCGATGGCAATCGCCAGAACAACGAAGCGTCGAACCTAGAGAACCTGTGCGTGTCCTGCCATAAGAGGAAGCACTATGCGATGGGCAGAGTTAAACGTGGGCAGAAGGGATACCCCACATACCTGTCTAAAATCGTATCAATCGAGTATGTCGGCGAGGACATGACCTATGACGTCGAGATTGACAGCGTCGAGCACAACTTCTTCGCCAACGGTATCTGTTCGCACAACTCGCATAGCCTTGCCTATGCCCTCATCGCATATCGTGGGGCGTTCCTGAAAACGTTCTTCCCCGATTGCTTCCTGTCATCCGTGGCACAAATCAAACCGCAGATGAAGGGGAAAGACAAGATTCCCGATTACCTGAACGAGGCACGTCAGCTAGGCGTAGAACTGAGACCGCCACACGTGAACTGGTCCGATATCGGCTTCAGCGTGCCAGAGCCGCATGTGATCGCATACGGGCTCGAACGCATCAAGGGCGTCGGCGTAGCCGCACAGACAATAGTAGACGAGCGACATGCGCACGGTGAGTTCACTGACATCACAGATTTCTGCTGCCGTGTCCCGAAATCGGTCACGAAGACGGCGCTGAAGGCACTGGTATCCGCCGGGGCGTTGGACGGGCTAGGGTGGACACGTCGCGCTCTCGAAGCATCAGTCGGCGATCTTGCAGAGTTCCGCAAGAAGTGGTTCAAGGATAAGGAAAAGAACACTGGGCAGATGTCATTGGGACTCGATCTCGGAACGAGCATATCTATTCCCGGCAATGATGCAGTGCGTACCACCAGCAATATCGATGCGTTCTATGCTGACGGTCGCCATCATAACGACCACGGCACGATCCTGATGCCGCCTACCACGGAGGAGTTCCCGCCGTATCAGATGATGGAGCGTGAGCATGAGGCGTTCGGCATGTACTTCTCCGTTACGCCGGAGGACTGGTCGCAACTTTCCCGTCTGGAGGCTGACGAGTGGCTCGAAAAGAAAAGGAAGGAGAGCGCCCACCAGGACCGCGACGGAGTCGAGATAGAGGGCAAGCGGTATCAGATGATCAATGTGTCTGACGTGCCGTCACTGCCCGATTCCATGCGTGTCGTGTTCACAGCGATGGTGGAGGACGTCACGCCGAAGTTCGGTGACACGCGTGGGTATCGCCTGTTCAAGAGCGGAAAGGGTGCGACGGTGTTCCTCATCGACTGGGGCATTGGCGCGGAGGGACGCTTTGGCTTCTCGCCGTCCGAGAGCAGGGTACGTCTGACGTGCTTCGAGAGGGTGTGGAACGGCATGCCGAAACCATCCCCGAACTCCATCGTCCTTGTGTGGGGACGCGTGAACGTGTCGGACAAGTTCCCAACGTCGGTGATTGCCGACGGGGTGCGCATGCTGCCCTATGATACGGTACGTTTCCAGGGCAGGAAGGAGCAGGCAGACGAGCTGATGAGCAGGCTCCGCGACATCGCTGCGAGGGCGAACGACCCCGCTTCCACAGCGTACCTCGTGCCGAGGGTGTCACTGCCGAACAAGCATGCGTATGACCGCTTCGTCGCTGACCAGTTGATGCATGCAAAGTATGACGATCTATACGGCACGGCGATCGTAACGTATGACGGGTGCGATGATGATGACGCCAATCACATCATGCGGCTCGCACAGACGATGGGCATGGTGAGGTATGCAAGGGACAAGTATGGCGCGACGGTGACGAAGGTGAGGCTGCCGATAGCGGAGAGCGAGCTGGCGAGGCGGTTCTGATTGGTTTCGCCTGCCGTATCGTCATGTCTGTGTCTTGCACTTCATGCGTCCCTACGTGCTGCTCGTTTTGCCCTGGACGGCTTTCTGAGTTAGGATTGGTTGGATTGTGTTCCAATCCTAGCTCGCCATTGGGAGGTTGCTATATGATCCGTGGCGTCAAGCCGCATCGCGTGTCGCACTGTTGGCATCGTCATGCCGACGCTGACGTCATCGGACGGGCACGGCAGGGGATGAACCCGCGTGTGGCTGTCATACCGTTCGTAATTGCCATCGTGCTTGCCCTCCCGGCAGCTCCGGCTGACGCGACCACGTTGGAAGAGCTTGGCAAGCAGCTGCAGCAGGCACAGGCGGTCGCAGCAGAGAAGCAGGCAGCATATGACAATTCGACCGAGCGGTTGCGTGATACCGTGTCGGCGACGTACAAGGGAAGTACGGTGTCTGTCGCGGACATGCTCGCCTCGCCACAGAACGTGCAGCAGCTGCTATCCGCCATAAAGTACGGGAACGTGCTCACGCAGGAGGCGTCTGACAGGGTCGCCGATGCGCAGAGGGCGAAGTCAGACGCGGAGAACGCGGAGAGCGATGCTCAACGGCTGTATGACAGGAAGAGGCAGCAAGAGGACAGCCTGAAGAACGCTGATAGCATCCACTTCGCGCAGGGCTCTGCACCATGGGGGCAGATGGCGTACTGGAACGGCACGGTGGCTACGCACGGGTGCGGGCTCGTGTCTTACACGGTGGCAGTTGACATCCTCACTGGGCGTGGCGAGACGCCTGATCAGGTTCTGCGCGAGCGTGGCGATTGGTCTGGCACGGAACAGACGCTGGATGCAACCCCGGGAAACGGCGGACGCACGCATTACGATGTGACGAAGTCGCTGTACGGCATCACGACGGAAAGCCTCAGCCTTGACGGGGACAGGCTCGCGACACTTGACGCAGCGCTCGAAGGGGAGAGCGTCGTGCAGGTATGTGCCGCTGGGCGTGCGTTCAAGAACAACGCAGGGTTCTGGCGCTACTCGAACGGGCATTACATCATCATATACCGCCGTGCCGACGATGGTGGCTACATGGTCCAAGACTCTACATGGACGGACAAGGGTACCGCCGTGCATTACTCGAGGGACGAGATGCGTGTCATGATGTCGAACGCACATTCGCTCACGGCGTATCGGAACTAAAGCCTTTGCCATGGTGGCAGCACGTGAGGCATCGCATCGGAGGGGGACGAAAGCATCGCATGATGAACAGGAAGAGGGATAGGAAGGCTGGGAACGCGACATCTGTGCCTGCGATGGCTGGCACGGCGCGAAAGGCGAGCCTCGGTACTTTCGTGAAGCATGCGCTGAGGGAACCGTCGTACGTCATCCCACTCGTGCTCATCGTCCTCATCTTCTCGTTCCTCCGGGCGTATGTCATCCCGAGCGGGTCGATGATCCCGACGCTAGTGGAAGGCGACCGCATCATTGGCATACAGCAGTACTTCCCGAACGGGCACACGTTCCATGCGGGGGACATTGCGACGTTCTACAGCAACCAGCTTGGCGAGGTGCTCGTGAAGAGGGTGGTTGCCGAGGGCGGTGACACGGTCGACATCATTGGCGACACGCTCTACGTGAACGGTGAGGCATCAGAGTGGCAGGGCAACGGCACTGGCATGGTGCAGGGCGAGTGGGTGCTTGCCGACGACGAGTACTTCATGATGGGAGACAACAGGAGCAACTCGAAGGACTCCCGCTGGATTGGTCCAGTGAAGGCGAACCAGATGATCTCCAAGGTCATCTGCACCTACTTCCCGTTCGACCGGATGAAGCTGCTCACGGAATGATGTGGCATGCTCGCTGCGAAGCACGGCATGCTGGCGGCACGAGCACGTGTAGCTGCTGCTGAACGTTTTGGGGTCTTTTTGTGTCTGAGGAGTGATTGGCAATGGCTGACGGTATCAGGAACGGCACGGATGATGGCACGGGCACGGTGTCTCATGGGTTTCTCTCCCATGTCGGGGAGGCAAGGGTCGACGTCGCGTACTGGGCGACGCCGCTGCCGATGAGAGTGTACATGCGTGTCATGTATGCCGTCTGCGGTGCGCTGTGTTCCTCCATGGTGCTTGACGGGATTGGAGTGGCTGACGCCGTGCAGTGGGCAGTCGGGGCAGTCGTGTTCGCCTATGTAATCACGTTCCGCTGGTTTCGCCCGAACGGATTCCAGAACGTCTATGACGACATCTCCGAAGGGACGGCACAGGGACTGAAGGAGCTGCGTGAGGGCAACTATGATGGCGTTCCGCTGCTGCTCGTGCCCGACAAGGACTATGACAGGGTCCGCGAGGAGCGCCGTCAGGGACGTAAGTCCGCAAGGAGCGATGCCGGCGCGGGCAACGGTAGGAAAGGTAAGGAAGAGGGAAGATAGCCTGTCACAATCGGGTGGTGCCTCCCGCCCAGCAGCCATCTGATATATGGCTTGCTGCTGGCGTGCTGGCATCGCGCGGCGGTGGCGGCACGGGGAGTATTGCAGATGCGGATTAAGGGAATCAGGGGGGACGACTCCGAAACCCCAAACAATCTGATACGGACATGCGTCAGTGACGCAGAGAAGCGTCGGGTGTTGATGAAGCTCCGTGTCTGCTGGAACAGGTACGACAGGCGGCTCGCCATATATAGGAACGACGGCACGATTCTTGGCATAGCGTTCGCCGACGATGATGGCACGATACGCGAGGTCGCAAGCCCGACGAATCTCACGAGGGTGCTCCCTGCGATGTCGGATGCGATACGCAGGACTGTCGCGGAGCAGCGGCTGGCTTCTGATGATGGCGGCACTGGTATTCGGCGTCTTACGAGGAGCGCCAGCACGACGTCTACCGGCAGGATCAGCACTCAGGGGCAGCAGACGGGCGATTTGCCGTCGTATGATGACAATGATGATGAGGACGACTACGATGACGATTACAGCGTCGCAGACGGCGTCTCAGAGCCTCTCGCGGGCATCCAACAGCGGGCAGTACCGTCAGATAAGAATGCTGGCAGTATGCAGCGCAGGAAGGGACACGCGGGAGCGATAGTGGCAGTCCTCGTCATCCTTGCGGCAGTAGTCGCCGTGTGCGTCATGCTTGCATACCGTATAGGTCCGTTCGCCAATATCGACATCCCGTTTGCTGACAGGGTGACGTCCGTCGTCGAATCGCTGCAGGAACGGTATGGCGGGGATGACAATAGCGCAAGCGGTGGGCAGTCATCGCAATACAAGCAGATTGCCGATGAGCAGGAAGCAACGGTTGTAGTGTCGCCCGGTGACACAATCCAGAACGTCATCACGGCGCTACGCGAGGCTGGGCTTCCGAACCAGGCGAGTGACGTGTACAAGGTCATGGACTCGAACGGTACGCTCTCCAAGATACAACCGGGCTCATACCGCTTCAAGGGCGGGGAGAGAGCGGAATCGATTGCCTCCCGTATAGCTAGCGGGCAGTTCTACCCTGATGGTTACCTTGGCGTGGATGCCGGTACGACCATCAGGACGCTGACGCAGAAGGTACAATCTGGCAAATTCAACTTCAGCGATGCCGACTTCACTGCGGCGATTGACAACCCGCAAGCGTACAAGGCTGACTATAGGATGCTCGGTGCGATACCAGACGGACTGCCGTCGCTCGAGGGCTTCATCCCAGCTGGCGTGTATGATCTATCCGACTGCCAGAATGCTGATGCTGCGGTAAGGAAGATGCTCGATGCGGGCGAGAAGAAGTTCGAATCCTCTGGCATGGACGCCAGCACGTGGTTCAGGACGCTTATCGAGGCGTCTATGCTCGATAAGGAAATCATGTACGACAGCGAGCGCCAGACGGTCGCCTCGGTGATAGATAACAGGCTCGCACAGGACATGCCGCTGCAGATTGATGCGACAGTCCTGTATGCCCTCGGACGCGACACGGGCATACCGTCGCTCTCTGACATCAACGTGGATTCCCCGTACAACACTTACAAGAACAAGGGACTGCCGATAGGTCCAATCTGCTCTGGCATCACGCAGACCTCAATAGAGGCTGTGATGAACCATCCACAGACGCAGTACCTCTATTACTGCCTTGCTCCTGCAAATGACGGGCATCACGTGTTCGCAGTGACGTATGAGGAGCACCAGAAGAACCAGGCAGCATATGAGGCTGCTACGGGAAACGGAAATGTCACTGGAGATTCAGCCACTGCTGCTACTGCCCAGTGAACTGGCTGCCTGCGTCGTGCTTGGTGTGGGCATTCCGTGCCTTTCCTGCATCATCCCTTGACTGCCGTGCCAATGTCTGCCATCATATTTCGTTGCGTGTTGGGGTGATGACATTTGATTTTTTCGGATTTTCCGAAAAATGCATGTCGCTTTCACCGCATGGGCGGCAGACTAGGGAACGTATCGAAAGGAGCAGGCATCGTGCGAGGGAACCTAATGGGACAAGCAGTGCAGGACGGGGCGGATATCATCAAGCGCTTCATCGTCGTGGATGGGGACCGCTTTCGCGGACAGATGTCCAAGGCGAGCGACGCCGAGACAATCAACATCGCCAGGACGCTGCTCGGTGCTTACAAGCTCCCGCAGGTGGAGATAGACGACAGGGATGACGCCCGTTACGTCATCGCAATCCTCATGACAATAAGCAACTGCGGGAAGACGATGAGGAAGAGGCTACTGATGCATGTCGCAATCTGCCTCGCCATGGTCGGATGGCTCGCGTATCATGCGATTACCGATTCGACTCCCGTTGCCGTCATCGCAATTCCGATTGTCGCGATAGTCGCGTTTGCCATCATCGGCATGCACGTGCTCATGTCTCCATTCAATGACATGATCGGAAGGTTTGGCGAGTCGATTACATGCCTGAGTGACAGCGGTACGTATCATGTGGGGCATGACAACGGCGTTCTTGCGGAAGTATCGTACATCGTCCATTCCGCGAACGAGTGTACCGATGGGAAGGTAGCGGATGACGTGTCCGTATCGCCAAAATCCGCTGATGAAGATGCAGACGAGCACGGGGAAAGACAGGACATCTGAGCAAGTAGCACAGGCATAGACATAAATAGGATGCGGCAGTTTCTGACTTCGGAGCTGCCGCATCATCGTACAGACGTACTCTGGACAATCCCTGCAATAAGAAGAAGTGAGAGAGAGAAAAAAAAGACGCCGCCATTCCGATAAACCCAGAGCGGCGAACCGTGATGCCTTCGTTCATTTCATCGTTTCGCTCGTCCGTCATTCTCGCGTCATCAAGGAAAGGCCGGTCTTCGATTCCTGAATCTGCAATCGTGGCTTCTGAGGTCCGCAAATCATGCCTTCGGGTGTCGGTAACGCTGCTTCACATGGTAATGGAAGGCGGCATCATGACTGACGGAAGACGGCTGACGCAATGCGCTGCCGCTCCCATCGTCATAACGAAGTCTAGAATGCACATCATGCTGTTGGAACGATTGTTGTATGTAATGATGGGCACGCGGTGCCAAGTTCGCAGTGGCACGCCCCGTTCATAGATTGGCATACGGAAAAATATAGCGACGATGCCTTCATTATGCATGCACAGAGTGAGCACGGCGTTCTCTGGTTGTCTTGCGTGCTTGCTGTCGCCGCTATCTCCGCTCAGCTATCTGAGCATCTGTCCCATCCTGTATTGCTGGTCGTATCCTCTCAGCAGCGCGACGTTACCGTCATCGTTAGTGTAATGTACCGTCCTTATGATACCCATGACGATGGTTATGACTGCCGTTGCGATGACGGATAGCACGAACGTAGCGAGGAACATGGCGACGATGTCTATACTGACGAACGATTCAAGACCACGTCCGAGCATCTGCATTGGTGTCGATTGGCTTCCTTCCATCAGGTGAGCCATCGGCATGAACGTCCATCCCATCACGGCAGACGATGCACCATAAAGCCACTGCCCGTTACCCGAGCCAGTGCCAAATGACACGACGACGAACGTCATAATGAACAGAACGCACGCCATGAACACGAGCGTCCTCGCCTTAAACCCGATGCCGTGCCAGCGGACGTGATGTGCCCTCTTCTGTGGCATCAGGCGCTTCTGTTTCATCCTCTCTGCAAGGTTCGCATGCCGTCTCCTATCATCAGCAGGCATGGTGTCCATATCTTTTACATTCATGCTGTCCTGCCTGTTGCCAGTTGTTGTCATGCTCGTTGAGCGGGAAACCCACAGGCTTGCCTGTGGGAGGAACCGCTTGCCTCCTTTTTTTTCTTAATAAGGACCGTTGGTAATTGTACGTATACTGTTTTTGGTGCCTCCTTGAAATCTGTAAAGGATTTAATGACTCACCCCGTGGGGTGGTAGGTGTACCATCGCCAATGTTAGTGAGAGGTTTATGTGCCTGTAACACTGTTCCTATACCTTAGAACTGTTTAATCACAGACCTTAGAGCTGCGGACTTGGTACTACATCCACAGGTAACTACATATTCCCTCCTAACGTAGCCCTTGTCTCAGGGCTTAGGCTACTCACCAAGGGTTGTTTCTAAGCAACCCCACAGGCGAGCCTGTGGGTATTAGTGAGAGGGGCTGATGCCTCCATGATGCCTATCCTTATGGGGAAGGTACTTGTAGCAAGTGCCCGTTCTCATTAGGATATCACATGCTGACATGTGCAAGAAATGCGGGCATCGGATGCATTTGCATTTCCCGATGCCCGCTTGCCGTTGTTATTCTGCGTTCGCTGTGCTGACGCCGTGTCTTCGCTGCGTGCTGCCGAGCACCTGCCTACCTGTGCGTGTTCTTCCGCCAGTGCCCGCGTACCGTCGCACCGTCTGAGCGAACGTACGTGTCTACCCAGACCATGTCCTTCCCTATGCCAGCATGGCGCTTGTGCTCCCTCGCTTTCGACACGTTAATGTGGAAGGAACTGCCGTTCGGTGACACGGTCACGGCATCGCTACCATACGCCTCACGAGCCTTGTCGATGTCGAGCAGCTCCGAAGCCTCCTCGCGCTCGTCCTCCGGGATGTCGCCATCGAACTCGTCTGCTGCTTCAACTGACATGACAGGATCGCCCTCCTCTATGACATGACGTGACCGCCATGCTTGATATGTTCTCGACAAAGACAACCGATGTGTGCTATGCTTCCAAGCACGCATCATATCGGTTCAGTCTCAGCCGCACTTCCGACGATAGAGTAGAGACGGAACGAAGCGTGAATAACGCCATACCAATACAAATGCCAGACTCCAATATCGGGCATGAAGCCAGTGCATGCTGGCATGGATGCGACAAACGAGGGAAGGAGAGGACAAGCAATGCCAATGCAGGTACAACCAGGCATCAACATCACGGTGGAAGTCAAGGATGGCAAGCCTATCATCACGTTCAACTCCCACGGCAGGAGCTATTCGACAGACAAGATGGTGACGGGGAAGGTAATGCAGACATGCATCAACACGAAGAGCTTCCCGAAAGCTGATAAGATCACCAGCACCAGATAGGCATAAGGAGAAAACGGCGATAACTGGTAGCCTGATTGGGGAAAACGAACACTCGTCTCGTCAGGATACCAGTTGCCTATAATATTGGCAAGTGGCAGGTAAATGGTGCACACTCCGTGCGCACGCTGTCTTTGGATATTGACCAGAAGGAGCGAAATGAGTAAGGAAAGCATTACAAAGACATCAATCGGTATCACTGCATCGGCACTCGCGGCAGCAGGCAGCATTGCAATGATGCCACAAGCGGCACTCGCAGAAGAAGCGGGCACAGTCACACAACCGCAGGCGACGCAGCACGTAACCACCGCTGCAACCGACCTCGGGCAGCAAACGGAAGAGGCAAGACAGGACTACGAACAGGCACAAGCCGCCTCCGATGCAGACGCCAAGAACGTCGCCGACGCAAAGGGACAGAAGGAAACGGCAGACGCGGCAACCGACAAGGCAAGCGCTGCGGTCGACGACGCAAGGCAGTCAATCGCAGACGCCGACAAGGATGCACAGAGCACAGTCGACGAAGCAAAGCAGAATGCGAAGGACGATGCTGACGCTGACGCAACCGCCGCACGCGACGCTGCTGGAAAGATGGAGACCGCACAGGGACAGAAGGACGCCGCAGACGCCAAGGCAAGCGACGCGGAGTCAAACGCGGAGCAGGCTCAGAGGGACGCAGAGGATGCGAACAAGGCTGCGGACGGCATTACCGACCAAGACGCTGCAGATGCCAAACAAGCAATTGACGCTGCCAAGGGCAAGGCAGACACAGACGCGAAGGCACAAGCCGATGCGGATCGTGATGTGCAGGAAGCGACCGATGCGGAAGGCAAGGCGAAGGACAATTCGGATCAGGCACAAAGCACGCTGAATGATGCCACAAAGGAACTGAGCGACGCGCAGGACGGACAGAAGTCAGCACAGTCGGCGCTTGACGCAGCACAGAAGGCACTCGATGCCGCAAAGGAAGCGGAGCAATCGACACAGCCTGGCAGCGTCACTGATGCAATGAGTGCTCTAACGAAAGCGCAGAAGGCGCTCGATACGGCACAGAAGAAGCTGGACGATGCCAAGCAGAAACAGGGAGAAGCGTCCGATTCCCTTGCAAAGGCGACTGACGCACAGAAGGCAGCAGCCGACGCATACACAGCAGCAGAGGACGCCCTCGCTGTTGCCAAGTCGAATGCTGAGAAGGCGAAAGCAGCAGCCGATTCTGCACAGAAGGCATATGATGATGCCGTCAATGGTTCCACGGCTCCAAGCGTCCCGTTTGACGAGACGGATGCAGGCAAGGCGGCAGCACAGTCGGTAACCGATGCGAAGGCGAAAGTCGACGCAGCGAATGCCACGCTCGCCAGTGCCAAGGCAACACTTGATTCCGCTAATGAGGCGCTTGCGAAGGGGCTTGAAGGAACGGGCATCACACAGGCGATGATAGACGCCATCGACAACGACGAGATGCTTGCAAACAGCTCGTATGGGTTCTTCGAGTGGCTAGGGAAAATGTCAGGCGACTCGAACAAGAACTCCATCGCCCTCAAGTTCCTCACTGATGCGGCATGGACCGGCAAGGAGACCCGCAGCGGCAATGAGGTCGGCACGTTCCTCTCATACACGCACCTCGGACAGGACGGTGACGCCACATCGCTGAAGAACCTCGGTGATGCGATTAAGCTCATCATCGCAGGAAACCAGTACCGTGCGAACGACGACAACTTCGACGTCCAGCCGCTGAAGGTCAGCACGCTTCTCATGGCGCTTGCCGAAATCAATTCCAACTGGAACGGAAGGGATTCCGCGCAGCAGTCGGCGCATGCCATCAATGTCGGCGAGGCGAACAGGCTGTCCGCATATGGAGAGAACCAGGCGTCAATCGGCAGCACCGCAAAGAACAATGCGAACTGGTCCCTTGAGTATGATGCTTCCGATGGCAGCGACTACGGGACTAACGGCGGTAAGGTCGACTGGGATACCCCCTATGACGCATGGTATCTCGGCGAGAGATACAACTGGATTCACCAGAACGTGCTGAAGGACACGGATGACACGACCAAATACCATGCCTTCAACAACGGCGTCGTCGGACACTACACTAACCTCATGGGCTGGGCGAAAGGCGGAGCAACCGGACTCGCCGTGTCCGAATACAATGACGGCTCGTGGTATTACACGAACGCCATGCAGGAATTCTCGTACGAGAACGCAAATGTATATGATACGAACGGCAACATCATCAGCAACGCAGACATGGGCGTGTACGATGTCGCCGAGTTCCAGACGCTATACAACCAGTACGTGAAGGCACTTGCTGCACGCACGAACCTAGCAAAGGCAAAGTCAGACGCCACGGCAGCACAGACGGCATACGACCAGGCACAGGAAGCTGCGAAAGCCGCACAATCCGCCCTCGATACCGCGCAGAAAGCATACGACGATGCAAATGCCGCATACGGCGAGACAGCGTCACACGCTGACGTCGACGAAGCAAAGGCAACGCTCGATGCGGCGAACGCAGCACTAGCCAAGGCGAGCGATGCGGTGACATCCGCACAGGACACCGCTGACAAGGCACAGGAAGCCAGCACGCAGGCGAATGCAGCGCTCACCAAGGCACAAGCCGAAAAGGATGCGGCAGATGATGCCGTGGCGAAGGCAACCGCAGAGCTCGCTCAGGCACAGTCCGACTACGACGCAGCAAAGCAGGGAACGTCATCGTCCGAGACGCCAGTGCAGAAGGCACAGGCAGCAGTCGACGATGCACACAAGGCGCTTGACGATGCGAACGCAAGGCTCGCTGATGCGCAGAAGGCATACGATGCCGCGAAGGTAGCGAGCGACGCAGCGACAACACAGCACGCAGACGCCGAGGCACGCCTTGCTGACGCCAAGAAGGCACTGAGCGAGGCGACCAGTGCCGCAGACGCAAGCAAGAAGGCATACGAGCAGGCACTAGCCAATAGCGAGCACATCGCGGCACTGCTCAAGGCAAAGGATGATGCTGCATCCAAGCTTGCCACGGCACAGGCAACACTCGCGACCGCAAGGAAGGCGGCAGAGGAAGCCGACGCGGCACTAAAGTCGGCACGCGATGCATACGAGAGTGCCAAGAACAAAGCCGCAGAGTCAGCTGCAGCATACGACGCCATCAAGGGACTTGCCGTCGATGATGCAGCAGCAGGCAAGCAGGGCGTGCCAGAGGACGTGACCGCCGCTGTGAAGGCAGCACTCGCAAGGAGAAAGGAGGCAACCGACGCCCTCGACGCCGCACTGAAGGCATACGACGAGGCACGCTCGGTCTCCGACGCTGCCGACAGTGTCTACGATGATGCGCTTGCACGTCATCTCGGGCTGGAGCGAGCAGCACGCGACGCGAAGGACAGATACCTATCGCTCCTCAACAAGCTGGCACAACAGCAGCATGCAGCGAGCGGGCAAGACGAAGGCAATGCTGAACACTCGAACGCTGGCAATACCACGGCAGGCGCGACCGACGGACGTGGCACCGGGAACGCATACCGCGTCCTTGGCGAGCGACACAGTGCTAGCATGGCGCAAGGCAAGGCGTCACACGGGGCACGCTTCATGAGGGCGGCAGACCGTCAGGACGACACGAGCGTCATCGGTAACGCCACGGAGAAACCGGCTGTCAGCAATGAGACGAGCCAAGATGTCACGACGGAAACGCAAGACACCGTCACGCCTTCTGACAACGGCAAGAGCAATACGAACGACAATGCCAGCGGCAATAAGGCAAACGGGACGGAGAACGCCTCAGAGAATGCGAGCAAGAGCAATGGCGGCACGAACAAAGACGACAATAATAACGACATGCCAGTCATCATCACGGCGGTGATTGGTGGCATAGTCGTCGTCACAGTCATGGCTGCTGGACTGTACCGCAACTCAAAGGACAAGAACGACTCAGGCAACAAGGACGCCTAGAGCTGTCCGACATTGCCAGACAAGATTAGGGCGGGGTTTCAATGCTTGTTGGAAACCCCGCCCTATCTATAATCAGCAATGAACCATGGCAACAGAGCGCCAGCGGGCGGCTATCTTCTCCTGTTGCGTGCTGTTGCGATGGCACGTGTCGCTGTCCCATGCTTTGCCAGCTCGTCGCATCCGTTGCCCCATACGAGCTGCCGTTCCTTTCCCGATCGCCTTGCGTCGCTGTACAATGAGCATGCGGCGAAGACTTTCCTTATGTTGGACTGGTGATGTCATTGGTGACACGTGCGGCGGCGTGTTCGCACGCCGTGTAGCATGTCGCTTGGCGTGTAGCTTTGCCATCGCATGTTCGGCATGGCATTTTTTCTGTCGGTTTTCTTTTCTTCTCTGGGGGCTTCTGGTATGGCTGATGATGGCATTGGGGACGCTGACAATCGCGTGATGGCGGATGACGCCGCCACTTCAAGTGCACATGATGGCGACAGGCAGACGTATGGTGTGTTCGCTCCATCCGCACGTGCGACGGTACCTCGCTCCATTGCGACCGGCGTGTTCGTCGGTGGGGCGTGGGCGTCTGCAGGGCTGATTATTGCGTGCCTTGCGGCAGTATGCTCTGGTAACGATTTCGTCACGGCACGTTGGGCGATGAGCATCGTCATTGCGTTCGTGGCGTATGGTGTGCTGCAGCAGGTGTCGTTCAATTGCAACAAGACTGACGGCTGGTCGTATGTCCGTTCGGTTATCACGTTCGGTATTGCATTCTATGTGGTGCTCGCTCTGTGCGCGCTTATCGGCAAGTGGCTTCCCGTTGGCAGCGTGAACGCGTGGATACTGTTCACGGCAATCTACGCGATGATTCTCGTCCTGTTCGCGTTCGCATTCAAAGCGAGCGACGACAATCCTGATGATGATACGGACGGCGAGAAGTGACGGTCTTAGGATGCGAACACGCCTGCCGTTGCCGACGGCTTAGGTGCTATAGGCAGCGATAGGCACGGCACGGCATTACGTGCGAGCGAATTGCGGGACGATAACACGATAGGCATGAGGGCACAGTAGAGAGCATGGCTAAGAAAAAGAGGGCAGCAGACGAGTTCGGCGAGTCAATCGACGACATATTCGGTGACGGTGGCATAGCCGACATCATGAGCGACATAGACGACGGTGACAGCGGTGGATTTGCCACTATCACCGATGATGGCATGCCGAACGCGCTCGGCGGCGATGCAGACAGCAACGCGGGTGACGGCACGCAAGACACGCAGCATGACGACACGGATGCACACGATGGCGGCGTGATGTCCGGTGGCACGGATGGCAGCAGCACAGAGATACGCTCTGGCATCATGGAGACGCATGACGTCACCAACAGCGGCGATGTGGCTGCTGCTACCAGTGACGGGGAACTGTCTTTCGATGACCTACGCGCCGCCGATGAGATTGCTGGCAGGATGTCTGACGAGGAGACGGCTGCGAGGGAAGAAGAACCAGAGCAGAAGCCTCTCAGCAAGTCGGCGAAGCGGAGACGGAACAAGAAGCGCAGGCTGGAACAGGAGCGTGCTGCTGCAGAAAATGCCACCAGCGTGACACCAGATAGCGATGCGGGAACTGCCAGTGCGAGCACAGCGGTCGATGGCACGACGCAAGGCACGGGGCATAGCATCGAGGTCACTTACGGCAACGAGCCGCTCGACGCGTACACTAGCGGTGTCACAGATGGTGACGGGACGCAGGCACATGGCACTGACGGTGATGCCACAGTACCGGATGGCATGGAGGAGGTACATCTCCCCGAGTGGGCGCTTGCCATAGCAGCGAAGCGCGCGGCTGGCGTGACGCACGCGTTCATGCTGAGCGGCAACGTGCGCGACTACATGGTGCGGAAGGTCAGCGTAAGGGACGGGCTGATAGGAATGCTCGACCCTACGCAGGATACGTTCGAAGTTATAGCCACATACGACCAAGCATCGGGACTGCAGTTCGACCTTGGCGATAGGTATGGCGCGGTGACGCCAGACGAGTACCGCAAGAGATACGTGCGGCTTATGCACGAGGCAAGACAGGCACGCGGCATCAAAGACGACCCGAGCGACGACACGATACCGTCAGACCCGTGCAACCTGTTCGAGGACATCGGCGCGATATTCGACATGGACGCACCCAGTGGTGGCGGAGCGAGGATGCTGCTGTTCGTCGACTTCTTCGACATGCTCTGCCCGGAGGGCGCGGCACTGCAGCTCAGCGATCACGACAAGCGGCTCGCCATTACGATCGCTGACATGTGTCGCAGCTACAAGGCGGACGCGGAGGGATCGTGCGTATTCTTCCTCACTGACTCGATAGGGCAGGTCAACTCCACGATAAGGGACACCAGCAACAGGGTCGACCAGATAATCATCCCTCAGCCGCTCACAGACGCTCGGCGTGACTTCGTGCTTAACGTGCTGGACGTCCCCGAGAATACACTCAGCGACGGGCGGCACGTGCTGCACTGCGAGGAGGGGATAGACCCGGAGCACCTCGTCGTGAACACGGCGGGACTCGCATGCTACCAGATAGAGGACATAGTGCTGAGAAGCATCGCAGACGACGAGCCAGTCACCGCGAAAAGCGTGAAGGAACGCAAGAACGAAATCATCAAGAATGACTACCACGGCGTCCTCGAGATAATGGACCCGAAATACGGGTTCGATGGACTCGGCGGAATGGAGGTACAGAAGCGATTCTTCAAGGACGAGGTCATTGACCCCATCAAGAAAGGCGAACTAGAAGCGGTACCAATGGGTGTACTAATGTCTGGTCCGGCTGGTACAGGCAAGGCGTGTGTGGCTAACTCTTTAATCCCGGCCTTATCCGGCATGCGCAGAGCGGGCGACATCCGCGTCGGTGACCAGATTTTCGCGCGTGACGGCAGCAGGACGACCGTGCTCGGCGTCTTCCCGCAGGGCAAGCTCGATGCCTACCGCGTCACGCTGCGTGACGGGCGTCATGTTGACTGCTCCGCAGACCACCTATGGCACGTAGGGTTCAAGAACCACGGTGGAATCAAGTGGGACGACCTAACCGTGCAGCAGATGCTTGACAAGGGCGTGCTGCTCGTGGATAAGAGGGGCGGCAACAGGAACAACACAGCAAGGTTCTATGTTCCGACACAGGGATGCGTCGACTACCAGACATCCGAAGACCAGCCAATGCCCCCATATGCGCTCGGCTGCTTCCTTGGAGACGGTTGCCATGCAGCACATGGCAACATTTTGGCGCTATCAAGCGATGACGAGTTCATAGTGAGTACCGTCGCTGGCATGATTGGAGCTGTAGAGTATAGGCAACGTAAAAACGGATACACGTGGCATTTCTATTCTCATGACGGGGCTACCGTCAAGTCATCCGCCTTTGGATGGCTGAGCGATCTCCTCACGGGAACGTACGCGAAGGACAAGCACATCCCGACGGAGTATCTCGTCGCCGACAGGGAACAGCGACTCGAGCTGCTGCGCGGGCTTATGGACACGGACGGATCAATCAGGCGTGCAGGCAAGCGATACAATGTTGTCTTCTACACGACATCAGAGCGGCTTGCCCATGATGTCGCTTCGCTCGTCTATAGCCTCGGATGGTCGGCACACATAACGTGTGAGCATCGCGCCGGGCAAAAGATAGCAGGCAGCGAAGAACGGCTGGGAAAGGCATACTATCACAAGAGTGACACGTATGAGGTCCGTCTTCTCATGCCGAACGAGGACAAGCACCTCGTGTTCAAACTGCCGCGCAAACATGACATTGCTGTTGAGGCACGCGATGTGCCATCCCCACGTCATCACGAGCGTATCGCCATCGCATCGATTGAGCCGTTGGGACGCAAGGAGGACATGGTGTGCTTCTATGTTGACAACCCAGAGCACCTGTTCCTTGCGGGCGAGTTCGTGCCGACGCATAACACGGTGCTTGCCAAGGCGGTCGCGAAGGAGTCGAACATGAACTGCGTTGCGCTGAACATGAACAGCCTGTTCAGTGACGATTCTGGGCATGCGGAGCGTAACCTCGACCGTGCCCTCGAATGCGCGATGGCTATGGCACCAACCATCGTCTTCATCGACGAGATTGACGAGGCGCTTCCGAAGAGGCATACGGGGAGCGTGTCGTCGATTAGCAATCACATCAATAAGACGATGCTGACGTTCCTCTCTGACACATCGCACCGTGGCAAGGTAATCTTCCTTGCGGCGAGCAACTTCCCAGAGCAAATCGACCCGGCGATGAAGCGTGCGGGACGCTTCGACAAGCGCATCCCGATATTTGCCCCAACAGGGTATGACCGCGTACGCATCATCAAGATTTCGTGCGGTAAGGCGGCTGACGTGAACGTGAATGGCGATACGGTACCGTATGAGATGTCGTGCCTCTACTCGCCTGACAAGATGCTGAAGAACCCGTTTGACGTCAAAGGCTGGCTTGCTGATGGCGGGGTGTCCGACCCGAGCTATGCTGGTGACAGGATACAGTACAGGTATGTGATTACAGACCGGTATGGCAGTCAGCAGGAATGCATGGTCGATCTCCCACAGGTACTCTATGACGTCATCGGGAAGGATTACATCACCCTGCAGGCGATGTATCGCGCGTTCTTTGCCGTGTTCACCTCGCTACCGGAGCGTGGGCATGATAACGTTACGAACGCCGTGGAGGATGACGACTCGTACTATGATCGCATCGCGGCAATGATTGCCGGGCAGGGGAAGCTGTTCATGGACGATGACAAGGTGATGAAATTCGTCTTGAGGTACATCAAGTACTATGACCGCATATACTCCCAGTTCATCGCTCAGACGGATCACATGACGGGCGCGGAGCTTGACGTTGTCGTCCAGAAGGCAATTAACCTGTTCAGGAAATGGCGTGAGAGGAACGCGGAGAGACAGCGGATGATGATTACCAAGGGACTGCTGCGCTCGGAAAAGGACATCCCGTGGTCAGTCGTATACGAAGCGTGCATGAAGACGACGAATTCGACTGCTGGCGTGAAGACGATGGAGGACAATGCCCTGCTTGATACATCGGATCTCGATTTCATTCCAGACGCGATTTATGGGAAGAGGAACAAGGAATTCATCACGTACAAGCAGCGTCTGAGTGAACTGAGAAACCAGCAGATGTGAGGACGTTCGCAACCTACTCGAACCGATGGAACGGAGTCGGTAAGCAGACGACGAAGGAAAAGGAGTGCCCCATGGCTAGCTTGAACAGCCATGGGGCGTCTCTATTCCCGACTTACCTCAGCGAAACCTCAGCGGAGTCGAGGACTGCGTTGGTATTGTCGCCGGTCTCATCACGGATCGACGCCGCCAGGAGATACATGGGACGATCGAATATGCCCTCACCAGCCGTTCCCGGAATAAGCTCCACGTATCGAGTGCCGATTACAGCACGCGAGCGCAGTGCGTCATTCAGAAGAATGGCCCGGAGGTGCGGGTGCACGTTATCCTCGCTCTCCTGCGTCGTCTTGCAATCCAGACTGACAAGGCGATAACCAGAAGCAACGTAAGCCTCCATTACCGCGTTGAACTCGGACTGAAGCAGTGCAGGGATGGGAGCCATCATCATGATGCTCCTTTCTGTGCCGATTGGGGCACTCCTTGTGCCTAGCATCCCAGTGATGCCAGGTCGCGTTCTCTAGTCTGACGTATGTACGCCATCTCGCAACCAAGATTGTTGTCTGCCATGCCAATGGCGTTCCCAAAGCCCTCGTACCTTCCTTACATGCGTGCTGTATGCTGCCCGTGCCGCCGCATGCTGTGTGTAGTGCTTGCCGTACTACTGCTTGCTACCATCCGTGTGCTCCTCTTGTGGAGAAAGTGCGATATATTTGTGTTCTTGGATGACAGCCTGTTCATCGCCCGCTAGTATATTGTCGTACCGGTGGACGTTCCCGTGTGGCGCTTCAGCAGCTTGCGGGCGGTCCCGGCGTTCTTTTCGGTATATCGACATGGCTTGCCGTGTCTCCCATGGCAGGGCGACGGCACTTGGAAGGGAGAAGAGGAGAAGGAACTGATGGATGCTTACTTAAACATTGATAAGCAGCCGCTTGCCTATGATGACAGCAGGTTCGACAGGCAGCTGCGTAGCCGTCGCGAGGCGTCGCTTATGGGACAGGCTGCTACCATTACGAACGAACAGAATGTGCGTGGTGGTGGCGAAATAATCATCAAGGATGATAGCACGACGTACCAGTTGCCGTGCAACAGGGTACTGTCAGAAACGTTCGTGATTGACTCCGATGGACTGAGTGTGGAGATTGTCGGAAACCTGGAAATCGAACCGAGCCAGAGGACCAACCCAAAACAGAAGACCGAACCGCGCTCATTTCTGTTGCATGTCCCCGCTTGGGAACTCAATGACAAGGTGGCGCAGGAGGCGTATAACCTCGTGTATGACATAGATGACGAATGCAAGGCGATGGGCGGGAGTTCATCTGGCGTGAGGGAGGTAATCAGACCGAACCGCTGGGTGGATGCCACGGACAAGACGCCGCCCCAGCAGACGCCGCCGCAGACGCAAAGCGCTGACGCTGGCATCAGAGCGAACGGCGGTTACCAGTCGATGAACGGACCGGACGACATCGTGGTGCCGAAGAGGGGGACGTACGCCAAATCGCCATCGATGGCACCAAGCGGTGGGAACGCACTCATAGACAAGCTGCTGGACGGCACGCAGAACGCACAGCCGTACGGCGGCATCGATTCGTATGCTACTAGAAGGGGAGCAATGGATACCAACAACGGGCAACAGCAGTACGGGGCGATGCAGCCCCAGCAGGCAGCGATGCCGTCCTATGATTGGACAGGCAATGGCTGGAACGGCATGCAAGGCACGGTGACGTCTGGACTCGGCAGCAACCCGAACGCTGACTTCAACCAGATGCGCAGCATGATGGACGAGCTCATCACCAGGATGAGCAACAATACGAGCAGCAGCAAGAAGGAGATTGACGATCTCAACGCCAAGTACACGCAGCAGCTCATCAAGAACGAGCAGGTGAACCAGCAGCTTATCAAGGCACAGGACGAGAACAATGCTCTTCATGACACGCTGAACGGCTACACCTCTCAGATTGCCGACAAGGACCGCTCGCTCGCCGAGCTTCAGAAGACCATTGCGGCAGCAGCAGAGGCACGCGAGTCCCTCCAGGGTGAGCTGGATGCCACCAAGGCGAAGCTCGAACAGACACGCAAGGAGTCACAGGGGCACATCGATACGGCGAACGCCGCCGTTGATGCAATGCGCACGCAGCTTACCTCAGCACAGTCGCAGGTGAAGGCACTCAACGACACCATCCGTATGAAGGATGAACAGGCGCAGAGGGATGCCGATTCCATCAGTTCCCTGCAGGAGACCATCCGAAACGAGCGCTCGAAGTCGAGCAAGCTGTCTAACGACTTGGTTGCTGCGAGGGACTCCGTCGATGCCGCACGCAACGCGGTGAAGGCACAGTACGAGCAGCGTCTTGCTGACATGACGAAGGACTTGGACGAGGCACGTAAGAACGCAAAGGACACCGAGGCATTCGCCACGCAGTCAATGCATGAGCTGTCCGAGAAGACAATGAACCACATCAAGGAACAGCAGGAGTCGTTCAATGCCGAGCGTGACCGCCTAAAGAAGCAGATTGCAGACATGTCATCGCTGCTCGACTCGGTCACGAACGACCGCGACTCGCTCCGCTCGCAGATTTCCCTCGTGAGCCGCAGCATGAGCACAACGCGCGATAAGCTCAACGCATCCGAGACGAACGTGAAGGATCTTGAGAGCGAGCTTGCGGACGCGAAGCAGCGTGCTGACGCTGTCGCCGAGCGAAACGACCGGCTCACGCAGCAGCTCGAGAGTGCGCAGCAGGCTGTCGATATCGCGAGGAACAACGCGGAGAACACGAGCCGTTATGCAGCGCAGAAGTACGCAGAGGCAATCAAGCAGCGCGACACCTGCGAAAACACGCTGTCAGCGATGCGTGATGCAATGCGAGAGCATGACGTCGACCCCGCAGTGATTGCGATTGTCGACCAGGCACTGTCCGACATCATGGGAACGAAGAGTGACGACAATCCGATGCTGCTTGCAGCGGCGGCAAATGACAATGCCGATGACGTCTTCAACGTGAATGGCCGTTACATGTCCGACGATGACATCAATGATGCTGCCAGCGACATCGCAAGTCAGTATGCTGATGACACCACTGACGATGAGCCAATGGCTGCGGAAACGGATGCTACGGATGACAGTGACGATCATATCGACGTGGATGTCATGGCTGAGACGCCCGAGACGCATGGTGACACCGATGACGACTATGCGTTCCCGACCGATGCCAGCGACGAGGATTACAGTGACGTCCCTGACGGCGATGATGAGATTGCCACAGAGCCTGACAGCGTGGAACTAGATGATGATACCACCGACGATACTGATGATGACAACATTACCGTGCCGGAGCGCGTGCAGCACATCACCATGGATGATATCTCGGACGTCGACCTTGCAGGCACTCCGCTCAGCGGCACTGGCGTGATTGATGCAAGCCAAATCGAGTCGATGCTCGACATGGATGATGACTATGATATGAGCGACACCCACTAGCGCGTGATGCCTTCCGATACTGGCAGACACGGGGCGTACGTCACTGGCGAACAGGCTGGCGACGCACGCCCCATTGTTGTGCGAAGGCTCTGGCTGTGCATGCTTGGTATTACTACGGCAGCAAGCATACCGATAGGTCAGCATCTGTGGCGCACCTCGTCCACTTCTTCTGTCACGATGACGGCTTCGTTGGCGTCCTTGCTGTATGCTCGGCAGAGGTGACGTTGCATGCACTGCCCATGCCGAATGGACACGAAAAATCCACACGTTCCTGCTGTCTGGCGTGCATTTCCACTGGCAATATGCTATACTGATATAAGCGTCCCAGATGGGATGCCATGAAGGCTGCGCGGCATGAGGAAGCCGCTGCCAACGGAATCGTACAAAGGAGAAAGGGAACACATGGATGACAAGACACTAGACAACAAGATCGCGGTGGCAACGGCGTTTGCGAGCATCGACTTCACGAAGTACAAGACTGCCGTCGATGCAGAGGCTGCCGTGCTCAAGCGTCTCGACCTCGCTAATCGCATGCTCGCTGACGACAGCATCGCCATGCGCATGTGTGACGCTGCACGCATCACCTGCACGATCAAGAGCATAGAGCTTGAGGAGACCTCCAAGCGATTCATCGTCAAGTTCGTTGCCGACAAGTCCGAAGACGGTAAGGTGGAGACCATCCGCACCGACCGCACGGACAGCTACTCGTATGGCGACCTCGTCCGTGCCCTGTGGACGCAGGACCTTGTCGGAAAGCACGTGTGCATCTACAAGCACAACGAGATGCCGACGCAGGACCAGGCGGCAGAGATGCGGAAGAACGGCACCACCATCCCGCCGCAGGGATACCGTTGCGCCGTCTATGTGAGACGTCTGCGCTAGGCGGACTTAGTGGGACGGACGGGTTACGCTAGCGCCTTTCAATCGGTCCCGTCCTTCGCACGAGAGGTCAGGTGGCTTCTCCCGTGCCACGCAAATGTCGGGGGCGTTCCCCCGTCGTGTGGCTTCTGCCCGTCCATCCAGCGCTGCGGCGACTGAAATGCGCGAAGACGGCAACATATCTAATATATAATGTACGAGATTGGCACCGCATCCATCGTAGTGTGGAGTGCGGTGCCAATCTCATGTACACTGTGTGTGCTTGTGGCTGTCTCTCTATCGGATATATGCTGCCCGTGCCAGCGTCGGAAGCGTGTCCTCCGATAGCTGCCTGCGATGCTCGTCAATGATGATGCCACTGTGCTGCGTAATCCTCTCGTGCCATGGTTTCGAGTTCCCGTCGTCATTCCCTGCAAACCATCCGGTGGGGAACATATATCTGTCTTCCGTGATCATTCCGTTCTGATCCGAGTCCCTCATTATTACGGTGACCATTCCATCGCAATCGATAAAGGCATTATCCGTGTCCGTCTGCGCACGTCCCTTCGTGCCGTTCTGCAGTTCCTGCATCTCTGATGGGATGCTATGTTTCGCATACATTCCCCTCACGCACTCGATTGCTGTAACGTGCCCTTGATTGTGCATCTTAATCCAGCTCCATGTAGTCCGTCGTGCTCTCGCTATTTCCTGCCATACGCATGGCATCACGTCGGGCTGACGGTCTTTCATATGTTGTACCGCCTTGCCCGCGAGACATCTGCCATGTCCTGTCACCATACTCGTCCATTGCACGTATGAGTATGGTGACAGGACACGGTTATTTGCCATACACGTGTGTCTCCTTTATCATATACGCAAGGGAACGCTCATGCTGCATTCTCCACCATTTTCCCATCAGCTCTCCATTGCGGCTTCATATATGGGTGCTGCTGTGAGCGAGAGACTGAACTAAAAACATGTCTGAAACATTATTATGTGTGTTTCCTAGGGCATCATGCTGGAAGATGGCAACGGAGCGAATTATGGCAAAGGGCAACGACGTGGCTGACGTACACGGTGGCGGCATGGGACAATGGGCGGTAGGACTATCCGACGGCGTTGTTGTCACCATTGAGATACGCAGATGGCGTGGCGTCACAGTGAGTCTTGATGGTGTCGTTGCCAATGACAGGGCAAAGACAATCGAACGCAAGATAAATGCCCTCCTCGCTGGACTGCTTCCCCGTGAGATAGACATGAAGCTCCGTACAGCAGAGACGCAGGCGCGCAGTAACCTTGCCTCGCACTCTTTCCCCTGCGACGCGTTCGAGCACATGCACGGTAGGTTCGTCCCGAGCGGCGTGTATGCCGACTTCATGGCACGCGACGAGAGATACCATACCGAGTATGATGCCGCAGCAAGGCAGCTTGAGGAGAACTACGATGCGGTCGCAGGTGGCATCATCGCGGGCATCACCGGCATCGTGGCACGGGAATGCGGAGCCGGCAGCGGCAGCATCGTCGATTCCATCGTAAGGATGCTCCCTTCGCATGCGGACATAGCTGGAGCAATGTCATACACTACGCAGGTACGCAGGATATCGCGTGGCATCACCGACTCCATCGCAAGCATGTCGTCCAATCAGTGCCGAGCTGGCGATATCGCCCTAGCCAGCGTCCCGACAACATGCCTGCAGGCAGCCGGACGGCAGGTTACGCTTGCTGAGACACGCATGATGATGTCCCGTGACGTGAAGGCGACAATGCACAACGCAGACATAGACCGGCAATCGAACGCATTCATGCTCGACTCGGCGGTGCAGCTTCGCAGCATGCTTGCAGATGGATGCTCGCGTATCGTCACGTCAATGGACAAGAACTCAGGAACGCTCGTTGGACGCTCCTCCATCATGGCGCACAACATGGTCGACACGCTCAGATCAATGGACTACTACGGGGATGCGGACCTGCAGACGGTAATCGGCGCGATAGCGTACGAGCTTGACGGCAGGGACGCCAGGGACAAGACACTCCTGCGCAAGGCGTTCTCAGAGAGCGCAGAATGGGCGAGGAACTCCGTCTCGTACCTTAACGGGGTCACCCAGAGGAAACCGACACTTCCATCATGCTCGGAACGCAAGGACGATGGTACGGCAGCAAGGCACGGCGTACACGCTATGCCAGACGCATCGAATGCCGCCGCGAAGGATAGGAACGGAAAGGCAAAGGCTGATACTGCACGCACGCGACAAGACGACAGAACGCAGGCAGAAAGGACACGCCCTCAGCAGACGGAACGGAAGCGTACCGCCACACGTGGTGACACGATAGTCATCCCGCAGAGGACGCAGGCAAGGCGCTGATGCTGATGAGCGGCATGGGCGGAAGCATGCAGGACATCATAATCGACAGGCTGCTTGACGATCATAGGGACGGCAGGCGTTCCGCATACGCACCGAGTGGCTTACAGAATCCAGCGCGACGTGCGTCAAGCGAGCCGTGGCTTGACGCTCTGCTGGACACATCAGTGCCGCAATACGATGAACAGCAAGACGACCAGTACGCCATGGCACAGGCAAGTACCAACGCGGCACAGCCTACTAGAAGGTTGCATCGCCATGGGAGCGTGTCGCAAGACAGCATGTCAGGCATGCCGCAGGTGACACACGGGCGTCTTCTCCACAGGAACAGCACAGCAAGCAGCAGCATGATGGCAGTGCCAGTGCCAAGGTGGGATCAGCAGATTCCATCATCCGTGACAGGACTGCTTGATGCTGACGTGCCGTGTGCTACCGCCGATGGCATGGAGCACGTATTGAGGAGGAGCAAGAACGTTAGCGGCGTCCATGGGACATCAAGCATAGGACTCGCTGAGCTGCTCCGTGCCGCAGGAGTGACGCGTGATGATGGTGTGTCCAACGATGTCGTGGATGACGTCGTGGATGATGACTATACCCTGCCTGACACGCCGACTGGTGCTGGAGCCGTGAGGACCAAGGTACGTCCGACGCACGTGCTTGGCGGGTACGACATGATGGGCGGCGTGTGGGATGAGATACTACAGGGGCTCGTCGTGTTCTGCGTGTCGATACTGCCGCTCGCGCTTATAACGATACTGGCGCAGAACGTGATTGGCAGGCTCTGTACGTCACCGTCATGCATTGCGTTCCCTATATCAGCGGTAGCCCTGTCGCTCGCAGGGGCAAGGTTTACGAAGGTGCTGCATTGCGATTTGTGGGACAGGCTTACCACGCCAGACGCACTCCCTGCTGAGCGAAACGGCAGGTAACCGCGACATGCGAGCACGGCTTCGTCATCGTGCGATAGACTAAGGTTAGAATGTATCATGCGCGTCTGCTACCTATGGCACGTACCGCCGCCTCCAGACGTGCGGGCTGCCGATATCATGGTCGGCACAATGACACCAGAGCATCGTGAGGCTGGTGTGGACGCAGTTGTAGGACGACTATTGTGCGGTGAGGCTGGGAATTGATGAGTATGAAGAATGGCATAGCAAAGGGTGCGGTCGTTGCCGGTCTCGGCATTGCAATCGCAATGGGCACTGGAAGTGTGACGGCATACGCTGCAGCACCGAGCATCGACGGAACGCCAGCGAACCCGATGGTAACCGTCGACCAGTCACACGCCTACGCGCCGGGCGACGAGGTGACAATCGATGTAAGCCAGACGGTAGGCACAGAGAAGTACGACGAGTTCGTGCTGTCCGACGTCATCAGCACCGGCGTGCTTGACATCACCGACAAGCCGGCACACGTCTACAAGGTGTCGGCAGACGGCACAAGGTCAGAGGTCAATGGCGCTGGCACATACACCTATGACAAGGACACGAAGACGCTTGCGTTCTCGTTCTCGAAGGACTACCTAGACAACGAGATGGAAAGCGACGGAAGCACGACATACGTGCTTGAATACACCCTGAAGGTGACAGATGCAGACGGCATCCGCAAGGTGGCAGGCGGAGCATCAGGGCTTGACCTTGACGTGAGTGCTGCATCTACAATCGCCGTCGATGGGCACGATGCGTACGCGAAGGGAGCAACGGGCAGGACCATCGCGATCGACGCCGACGCGAAGGGCGCCGCCGCAAGCGACTCGTTCGACCCGCTCTCCTACATCGGGAGCCTCGTGAGCAGCCTGCTCGCAGACCACAGCGCCGACTACGACATGGTGTCCACCAGTGGCGCGAGCACGAGCGTCGTGCAGGCTGGCGAATACAGGAGCCACGTCTCGCTGCACCAGGTAAAGGATGACGCCGACACCGAGGTCAACGGCAACGCCAACACGAACGAGAACGCTGGCACGAACACGAACGCCAACACGAGCGGCAACACCAACACCAACACGAACGAGAGCGCCAACACGAACGCCAACACGAACGAGAGCGCTGGCACGAACACGAATACCAACACGAGCGGCAACACCAACACCAACACCGGGACCGACACGCCGGTCGTCGATGACAGCCCGACCGCAAGGCTCGCCCTGTCGGACGCGACCGTGGAACCGGGCGGCAAGGTGACCGGCACGCTCACGATCAGCGCCGCGTCCGGCAAGGTCCTCGGCAGCGATGTCGACTACGCGCTGAACGCGTCAGACGGCGTGACCATCAGCGGCGAGTCGTCCAAGAAGGACGGCGACTCCAGCATGACCGTTACGTTCACGGCAACCGTCGACAACACCAAAGACGTTGCCGGCAAGACGCTCACCATCACTGGTGGCGTGAAGGGCGGCGCTTCCAAGAACGCCACGCTCACCGTCAGGCAGCCAGCCGTCAGCGGCACGCTCACCGCAGACAAGTCGGACATCGAGACGGGCGGCACCGTGACGTTCACGAGCGCCGCCGCGGCCGTCAAGGACAGCAGCGGCACCGCGCCTACCGCGTCCGGCGTCGTGCGCACGATGACGCTTACCGTACCAGATGGCTCGACCGTGGTTGCGTCTGATAACGGGACCGTAAAGCAGGATGGTACGAACGTTACAGTCACTTGGGCGGCAGAGAGCGGCAACGGCACGCTCGCCAAGCACACCGTCAAGGTCACCGTGCCTGACACTACCGATACGGGTGGCAAGAGCATCACAGCGACTGGCACGATTACTGGCACGAACATCGCTGATACGACTCTCGGTGGCAACCCGACAGTTGACATCACACCGAATACGGCAAGTGTGACTATCGCATCTGACAAGACGACAGTTGATGCTGGCGACCAGATGACCCTCAGCATAGAAGCTAAAAAGCTTTCTGGGCATCTGAGCAACGCGAAGCTGAAACTCGCGTTCACAATGCCGCTTTCCGGTTTGGGTGTACCCACTGATAGCACTACTGACGGTAAAGTTGGCGATAATGGCACTTCACTGACATATGACTTGGGCGATTTGACTGCTTCGTCAACCAAGAAGATTACGATTACCATCCCATCGGACTACATGAAGGACACGAGCGACAGCATCAACGTTACGGCATCTCTATCAAGCGATGTCGCCGCTGACGCACAGGGTACGTACGACATCGGTGGCAGCGTGACCTCACCGACGATTGCCGAAGATAACGACGCTAATAAGATAATGACCGTCAGCAACGACACGCCATCGGCTGGCGACACCGTCGATGTCGCCGTGACGCCGCAGGTGAACGGCGGCGGGACGAAGGACCTCGTCACCAAGGTCATCATAGCGAACGCGGACGGAGCGACGATCACCGCTGATGGTGGCGATGTAAAGGGCAACGTCGTTACGTTCCCTCCCGTCGCCAGCGACAAACTCGGCAAACAGACGGTTCACATCCAGCTTCCGGATGACGGAAAGTTGAACGGCAAGACCATCCGCGTGAAGGCAACAGCACACGCGAGCAACATCAAAGAAAAGGAGATCGGCACGAAGCGGTTAGATGTCCAGACGCCTAACGTGACGCTGAAGACGTCCGCGACCGCCGTCTCAAGCAAGGCGGCAGTCGATGGCAAGACGTCCGCATCGGACGGCGGCACCACCAAGGCGTCAGACGTCACGGACGCCAGCAGCAACGCGCAGGCTGACACGCCATCCGACGACGCGTCCAAGCAGACGACCGATGGCAAGGGCGGTGACGACACGGCGCCAACGACCAACCCGCAGGAGAAGAAGGACGCCAATCTCGTCATCAACAACGGGGACGAGATCGAGTACAACATCGCCGTCACCCAGGGCGCGACGCATGCGCATGCCAACAACGTCGAGGTGACCAGCGCACTTGACGACTATGCCGCGAAGAACGGCGTGTACATCGAGTCAGACACCATCGTGGTCAAGAACGGTGATACCGACATCACCGACCAGGTCACGATCGGGCTGAACGGTTCCAAGACGCAGCTCACCGTCGGGCTCGGCAACATCAACGCCGGCACCATCACCATCACGTACAAGGCCAGCACCGGTAAGGCGAGCAACGACCTGATGCGTGGCAAGAAGATCACCAACACGACCACGCTCACTGGCACGAACTTCTCGCAGCCAGACGACGCGTCTGTCGAGGTCGAGATAGCGTCCGCGAAGCTCACGCCGACCATGTACACCAACGCCAGCGAGGTCAAGATCGGCACCGATGTGAAGTACACGACGATCATCACCAACAACAACAACGATGACAGCACGTCGATCGCGAAGAACGTGTACGTCGCGTCCGCAATCGACAGCTACGCCGCATTCATCGGCGTCGCAATCGACCCGTCAAGCCTGCAGATCCTGTACGTGGAGGACGGCAAGGCCCAGGACGTGACAAAGGACGTCACAATCCAGTGGGACGGCACCCAGGGCTTCAGCGTGGACACGAGCGTCAACCTCGCGGCGACCCACACGAGCGAGGATGACATCAAGAAGGCCGGCAACAGCACCGATGACGCGGACACGCGATATGCCGACCTCGACCATGCGCTCGTCGTCCTGTACTCTGCGAACACCACGGACGTCAGCAAGGGCGTCTATGGGGAGAACGACGTGACGAGCACCGTCATCACCCGCGCGGACAACGCGACCTACGCGGCAGCGAACATGAAGACCACGCTCGTCGCCTATGACGAGCCGGCGCAGGAGATGGCGCAGGGCGGCACGATACAGGACACCCTGACCCAGACGGGCGACCCGACCGTCATCGCTGGTATCGGTACGGCAATCGCGGCTGGCATTGCTGGCATCGTCGCGGTAGTCCGCCGTAGGAGGCACTAGGCGTCAAGCCGTTCCTGCCATCCTAAAATCTCGCGGTTAAGGACGTGAGGTCGCCCCAGGGGATGGCACGAATATATATTGTGGGTTGGGCACAGCGGAAGGTACTTATTACCGCTGTGCCCAACCCACATTACGGTACGATGCGGATTGCGGCTATCCGTTCACGCGATGCCAGACTGTGTAAATGCCACACGCGGCTGCTATAATGTGGAATAGCATGAGCATGTGCGATTGCTCACAGTATCAACGCTATCCGTCTGACGCATCGCTTGCTGACGGCTCGCCATATCGCTTCTTCTTCAGGGGGTGAGACCTTGTCTCAATCATCTCGCATGTCACGCAAGCGCGAGAGGGCGCTGCGTAGAGAGAGACGGCACCCGTCTGCGGATATCAGGTGTGCTGAGCTTGCCATGGTCGGCAGGAATGGCTATGTGACGCGATATACGCCACGCTCGCGGGCGCTTAGGGGCAATCTGGTGTCAATACCCGACGTACGCGTGATACGACGTAAGAAACGCCTCTCAGACGCTCTCCCGAACATTCTCATCGCCGTCTGTCTCATCTTCGCGACAATCTGTGTGCTCGCAATGGGAACGCACCAGGAAAGCCTCGCACAATCGAACGACGACATGCAGACGGTTGCGGAGACGATGACCACCACACCGCAGTCCGTTGACGAGACGAACCTGCCGCCAGCCGTTGACTTCGCGGCACTGCAGCAGATAAACCCAGAGGTCGCTGGGTGGATATACATACCTGGGACGAACGTCAACTACCCGATCATGTCGAGCACAGATCAGGAGAAGTACCTGAGAAGGGACATGTGGGGGCGTCATACTACGCCAGGGAGCATCTTCACTGACGCACAGAACTCTCCGGATCTCACTGACGAGCACGTTGTGCTGTACGGACATCATCTGCCATGGGAGTCAATGTTCACGCCAGTGTCACGTTACCTCACGGATGTCGGTTTCTTGGAACAGCACAGGACAATCTACATAGAGACACCGACGGACACGTACGTGCTGAGCGTCATAGGCACGCACAAGGTACAGCCAACGCAAACGGATGAGGTGACGGTCAATTTTCAGGATGATCTTGCGTTCCAACGGCTCGTCGATGAGAAGCTTGCTGCAGACAGGAACGCTGGCAAGGATACGGGGGACTACGACCGCAGCACCATAGGGAAGCTGTTCTCCCTCATTACGTGCGCAGACAACGGCAAGGCACGCTCCGTCACGGAGTGCATCCCCGTGTCTGAGTACCCGACGTCCATGATCGCGCAGGTGAGGGAATCCGCTGGCGCTCAGCAGACAGAAGCATCCGCGTCTGCTGAGGACGTGTCGAGCGTCGCGGCAATCTCTGATGAGCCAGTCACCGATGTCAGCGATGCGATGGCTGATAGCCAGAGCGATACGACTGACGGACAGGACAACGGCACGAATGGCAATGAGAGCGACAGCGAGAGACCAACTGACACCGTGACGCAGCAGGATAACAATGGGAGTGGCACAACTGGCGGCATTGACGGCATGCTCGCAACGGTAAGGCAGTGGATGAGCAACCTCATTGCATGGCTGAATCAGGTCACGTATGACGCTAGCACCGAGTGATGTAGGAATATACGGATTGCTGGATTGGCAACATCGCCATTGAACATGTTCGTCTGATTGCCGCGCATTCTCGAGTACATGTGCCGCAGTTTTCGGGTATGATATTAGTGCTGTCCCAGACGGGACGCTTGCCGGCATCGTATCGACAGCATGCCAGCAAAGGACACGAAGGAGGAGAGATAGATGCCAGAGGTCATCGTGAACGCGCAGGGGCTCGTGACGAACCCAAAGAAGTGCGAGATGAGTCGTACCGAGGCAATCGAATACGCCAAGAAGAGGATGGGCGAGGTGATGTCGGTGCTTGACTTGGAACCGACGCACGCCAACATCACGATGTGGACTGAGGGCGAGGATCGCGACCCCACGCAGAAGGTAACCATGCGCATCTCCTATAGGACGCTTGACAAGCCAATCATCCAGGAGGCGCATTCCCGTAACATCCAGCGAGCAATCGACAGGTGCATCGACCCGATGACAAGGCAGGTGCGTCGCGCGAAGACCAAGCTCATCGACAAGCGTCGCCAGGACACCCGCCAGACGAAAATGGGCATCGAACGCACACAGGCATCAGACATGTCAGACGAACTGACGGCATAGGCTTGGACTGGCAGGCATAGACATGCACGGGGCATCCGATGGGAGAGGCTAACCTGTCGGATGCCCCATCGCGTACTGTCAGTAACAAGGTCGCCGCCTCTCACGCTGACAGAAAATCAGCAGCTAGAAGGCGGTGACCTTGTATGTGTGTCTATTATGGAACGGCGGATGTGACGATGACTTCGAACGTCAACCAGTGCTATTATGGCAAGCGTCAAGCGGATAGAAGGGACAGGGGAAGTGAATGACGAATGGCGGCATCACCAAGACAATCCGTAGGAGTGCAAGACGGCTGCCGCTACGGCGATAGGATGCTTGAAAATTAGCAATCTGATGATGGCTTTCCGTCATCGCCGTGCATGCGTGCCGATACCTTACCGATGAAGAACAGTATGGCAACAGCAATCGCGATGACGACGATCCAACGGTTGTTGCTTATGAAGCCAGCGATGCTCTGACTGACAGAGTCCACGAGCATGATCGCGATGCACAGTACTGCGCAGATGGCGACCATCACGCCAGCACCATGGGTCACAAGCTCGACGAGCCTGTCTACTGCCGTCTTCTTAGGGGCATTTTCCGTGATGACGATTGTACGGCGTCCCTCGTCATCGATCCCATAGCCCTTCTGCCATGTCTTACTCATAACTACCAACTACGCCTTTGGCGAATGGCATCGTGCTGTCCGTGACACCCCGCCGGTTTTTTTCCAATGCATATATGCGCATGGAACAACTGTTTTCCTTACAACTCACAGTTTCATTTTTTGTTGTTTCAGTGTCAACGGTAAATGTCAATGAATATGCTGTGTTTCACAGAAAACACACAGTTGACAACGAATATTCGCTGTGCTTCGCCGCTGATTGGCTGTGCGCATGCTTCCACAGTCCCCACAGGTCCGGACGAGGATGATGGAACGTGTAATCGCCGCCCTGTGTCAGTAAATGAATGGTACGAAGAACGCGAGCATCGCGGCGACGTACGTTGCCATTGCGTCGTCATCCACGTCCTGCTGCTCCGCCAGGTAACCAACGCCAAGCAGCAGGATGGCAACAACAACCGACACGTACCTGTTCGTCATCATTCCAATGGCTATGGACGCTGCTGATATCACGAACGACACCCACTGGTGATCGAGATACCATCCTAGGAAGCCATCGCTGCCTGTCTTCTCATCGTCCCGCACTATGTCAGATACGGCACTGGCGGATGGAGTCACACGTGTTCCCCTTGTCGGCGTTTTGCGCCTTGCTGGCACGGCGGATTCTGCCGACGTGACATTCTGCCTTCCAATCGTTGCGCTTGGCACTTCGCTACTGCGTGATACGCTTGGCACGCGCCTCCGCGTGGCATCTGATGTGCCTGCCTTACCGCTGGTCATCGTTCTCGTCACTGGCATGTCGTCGTCCTGCAGCATGCCTGCGTTGCCGGAGAACATGTCGTCGAAGTCCGGGAGGTCAGCTATCTCGCCTGCCGCCGTTTGGCGTCTCGTCCCTGCCTGCCTGTCGGCACGCCTGCTCGGCGTAGTGCTGCCAGTCGTGCCTGTCTGTATGCGACGTGCTGCCATGCCTATCTCTTCCCCTGTGGTGCGTTCGTCCTGCCATGCCGGCATGCATCCCATGTCATCTTGCGATGATGCGGCGTAGGCATGCCCGTTCTTGCCTCTATCTCACGTAACTTCTGATCTCATCTGCCGTCATCGGCGGCTTCGTGGAATCTACCGTATCCGCTATCGCCTGTTCCATCTTGGACATAACGCAGTAGAACGCGACTGTCGTATGTCTCTTGCCGGCAATATGCAGCAGCCCGCATCCTGGGCTGGTAGCACGCTGGTCGGCGTTGATGAAGCCTGCGAGCGTAGGGCTGAGGTCAATGTCATTGCTGAGCTGATTGACTTCCTCGTCAGAGAGGGACATAATGATCTTCGTCTCAGACTGGTCGAAGAGGACCTTGTTCTTTCCAAGGAAATCAGAGTACTTCTGAGAGATGATCCAGATGCCCGTGTTGAGCTTTCTTCCCTCACGGGACAGCTTGACGATGTAGTTACGGGCATAGTCTGTCTGCAGCAGCTTCCAACACTCGTCCATAGCCACGATGTAATGACGGTACTTGTCATTCCCATCCTGCGTCGAGTTAATGCGCTGGTAGATGAGCTCGAAAGTCAGGTATGTCGCGATGTCCTTCATGGTGCTTGACACGTTGCCGAAGCGGAACACGATGCACCCACTCTGAAGGTCAGCCTTCCTCTTGCCAGTGAATAGCGCCGCCTTCTCTGAATAGACCTCCTCGTCGCCAGTCGGGACGTACTCCTCCAGGAAGTTCTGGATGAACTTCAGGACACGCAGCTCGGCTGGTCCCCATACGTTACTCGTGTTGTTCTTGATGGAACGATAGTAGCCGAACTGTACGATGCCCTTGAACGTCGTGTCACGCAACTGCCCCCTCTGATCGGTGTTCTGCGTGCCCCATCCCATGATCTTGTCATTCGTGTCATAGGTCTGGATGAAGTCGCAGTAGATTGTGACGAGCTTGTACATGTCAGTCATCGTTGGCATCGCATCGGGATTCCACATGCGATAGTCCCACTTGCCGTGGCTGATGTTAAAGCGTTTCGCTATGTACAGCCTGTCAATGAGGATGTTCAGTATCTTGGAGAACAGGTCAAGGTTGCTTGCGGTAATCTGGTTCTCCTGTATGTACTTCTCCTTCATCAGGTCGAAAAGCCCGATTAGGTACTCCTTCTTGGTGCGGTACGTCTGCTCTGCCTGCTGCTGGTTCGTCCTCTCGCCACGATGCCAGCTCATGGGCGGCACGAGTTCGAACGGGTTCATGTAGACGCCCGTCTTGCCACCAAAGTCGATCGTCACGCCGTCAAGGCTTGTAGCAAGGTTCGTGTACTCCCCCTGCGTATTGATAGCCGGGTCGATGACAAACACCTGCGTGCCGTGTATCGCATATCGTCCAAGCAGTGTCTTCACCGTCGCCGACTTGCCGGAACCGGTTGACCCGATAATCACCGTCGAGTAGCTCTTCACCCAGTCGCGATTGAACGAATTGAAAAAGTATGGCTGCTGCGTCGTCGGATTGATGCCGTATAGGATGCCATCCTCGACGGCAAGCTCGCCATGGGTGAACGGGAAGCATGTCGCAAGGGCACTCGTGTACATGTTCTGGAACGAGTGAAGTCCGCCATACCCCCATGGCAGGAGGCTCTTGATGCCGTCCCTTTGCTGGTGCAGCAGGGGCTTTACCGCAAAGCCACCACCAGAGTTCTTCGCAAGGGCGCGCTTGAAGCGATCCATCTTCTCGACGACGTCTTCCTTCGCGTCCTTCACAACATACCGTTCGCCCGTATCAGGGTCTGTCTCTATCACCTCATGACCATAGATGCCGAACGTGACCGACACCTGAAACAGGTTCTCCGCGTCGTTGTTCTTCAGCAGCTCGTAAATCTGATCTGCTGTCTCTATCTGCGCATCATACGCGCGTGTCGCAGCCGTCTCCTTCTTGCCACGGGACGTCTCCGCCTGCTTGCTTGACACTGCGGAGACCTTCTTGTCCTTCATGTACGAGAGGGCGTATTCCTTGCGGATTGGGTGGATGTGCATGCTCACGTCAATCTTCACGTCAGCAAGCGACGGGTCCTCAAGCAGGCGGTTCAGCCACCCGTACTGCAGCTGAGTTGGCCAGTTGGACACGGTGCATATCGTGAGCGCCTCGTCCCCCAGTTCTATGTAGTCGGACAGGATCTTCATCCTGGGCGGTGCCCACAGGTCGACGATCGTGCCAGTGCCCTGGTCGATCATCTTGTAGACGTTGCTCCTGACTATGGCGTCCTGCTGGTCCTCTTCCGCCTGGTCTTGCCTTATCGCATTGAGTGCCGCATCGCTGGTCCTCGCTGCCGCAACGGACGTCGAGAACCTCTTGCCCTTGTCCTTCTTCTTGCCGAAAGCCACCTGTAACCCTCCCAGAGAGGACCTCGTGATGATGTAGCCCATGAATAGTGGGGAAACCCACAGGCACGCCTGTGGGCATTAGTGAGGTTCATGCTATGCATCAAAGTCTCTCTACTGGGAAAACACGGGCGTATTTGCATCCATATGAAATACAAGCTAATATGCTCTTCGTGTGGTTTCTTATGGGAGGCACAGCTAGCGTCATCGCTATCGTGACACGCGTCTGCATGACATTGGATTGTATACCAAGTAATGCCGACACGTCACCAGACCATATGAGACCAGCAATCTGTCAGACGATTGGCGAGAAACACGGGGTTATCGGTGGCACATGCTTGACAAGGATTTATGCGAGATTGTTGATGACAAGGAGCCTGGTTCTGATGGACGCATCCTCGTCGTGAGGAATAGCGTTCCCAAACTCAGGGCATACACGCGGAACAGGCGGTTCGCATACACTGCGAGCACGATAACCCTGCCCGAGCTAATCCAGGGAATGCTTCCCGACAGGAAGTATCGACGCGGTGACGGGACGGGCGATGTGATCCCAGAGAAATGGGATGGAGTCACGTTCGACACGTGCTTCGGACTCGGTGGAAGCGACATGCAGTTCATGCGCGATGCCATCCTGGTGATGGGTGCGGGTACGACTGTTATCGTCCCATCAGACGCAGATGCGGTATCAGCTGCAAGGAAGTACGCAGCTAGCGTCATATCTGTCCCGGTTTCACACCGTGCCAGCGAGATGGATTACCCGAAGGAATCCAATGGGACGAGGGTCACGCACGATGGCGTGTCGCCGTTCCTCATTGCGACCATAGACATCCCGGCAGGCAAGTCAAGCGTCATGCTGCACGGCGACTACTATGACGATGGCGTCTTGTCCCACTCATGGCTCGTACCGTCCGTGTCATTCGAGCTTGTCGTTGGCGCACCATCGCAGCACTTGTGCGGCATAGCGACGAACCACCCACTCGGAAGCATGACGCAGGCATCAGGACAGCAATGGGAATACATGATGCACTGCCATGTCGGCAGGGGAAAGGTGAATGCCCGGTATATCAACATGCCTACGAACACGGTCCTGCGCGGTGCGTGTAAAGGTTTCAAGGATAATGTCCTGAAGCTCGTCGATTTCATCGATTATGCCGCACATACGAACCCCTGCTAGTCGGTCGCCAGGCATCAAATCGGACAAGTCAAGAGATGCCAGCAAATGCCGCCCATGCGATTCGCTCTCGTGTGGGCGGCATTCTTGCGTCTCGAGACTGTCTGGCAGCATGCTCATGTTCTTATATGATTACGATTACTCTTGGGGCACAACATATGGCGTCTGAGAACAGCGACAATGACATCATCGGTACGATCAAGGTAAGCGGGAACATCGCTGACGTGAGGTACATTGGCGGGTCCACATTTGAGATTGATTTTCGTGACCTAAATTCCGACGAGCAGCCGATGCGTGCCCGGAAGTCGACAATCGACAAGTGGATTCGTCGTGGCAACATGCGGCTCACGAACGCCACGAGGTATCGTGAGATCGAGCGGGAGATTGACCCGGTGACTGGCGATACGCCGACGCACCATGCGAACGGCACGGAGAAGAGCCTCGTAGAGCGGGAGCTTAGCAACCTGGAGAGGCAGGGGTTCGTGTCGTCGTCGCAGGATGATGGCATAGAGCTAGACGTAGGGCAGGCTGGAAACGACAGCAGCGTGGATAGCACCAAGAGCGAGAGGAAGAAGATTACCCCATCAATCACCGCAACTCCAGTGCCAGCCGTGCAGACGCAGCAGATGCCGATGGGCGGTGGACAGGCGAACATGGGTGACATTCCAATGGCGATGTCACTCGAGGATGATGCCGCGAAGCCAAAGATGCTGCCGGTGCGGACGAAGTCCCCGCAGGTGCTCCTGTACGTGCTCATAATGCTCGTAGTGTCTGTCATCGCATTAGCCGGCGGTAAGGCTCTCATGACCAAGGTTCGTGATGGCTCTGTGATAGACGCAGTGCAAAGCATGAAGTCGTCGAACGGCAGCAGCCAGCAGAATGCGAACGCAGAGCATGACGACACGAGCTCCGGTAACGATAATGCAAGCAACGTGACGAACGCTGGCTCCGGCTCGGATTCTGGGCATGTCGTGCGTTCCGATTTCGACCCAGAGACGACGGTGCAGTCGCAGCCGATGGCAGACGATGCTGGCAGGGACACCGCAACGAAGATGTTCGAGTATATCCGTCAGCTGTTCGCGAACGGTGATGCCCAAAACCTCTCGCAGGCTGTGAACCTTGATGGCATAGCCACGCAAATCGCAGACGCGTATGCCAACGTCGCGAAGGGGCAGCAGGGCTTGACGGATACCGAGACGACGACGCTGCGTGATTACTATAAGCAGGCGTTCATAGAGGACGAGCTTGACAACGCCAGCAAGAACGACATCTACGGTTCCGTGTTTGGTGGCAGGATACGCGACGTGCGTGTCGATTCGCAGGATGCGAACAAGATGTATGTCGTGATGGAATCGCTTGGTGGCGATCATCAGCGCATATGCTTCATCATGCAGAGCAGCGACAATGGCAGTTCATGGATCGTGAGCGGCATAATGGACGCTGATGGGTACGTGCGGCAAATCATGAGAGCCGACACGTCACAGTATGCACAGAAGACGAACTAGTTGCTGGACAATGCCTTGGAAAGTTGCCGAACCGCATTCACTGTCGATGCGTGAAATTGCGAACGGATGGGACAGGACGTACGGTAAGACGTATAGCAAGCTCTGAGTTGCTGCTATGTGAGACCATTGTAACATCTGAGCGTCTGTGCTGCCGTTCTCTCGTCGTATTATTCTCCTTGATGCTGACAGATGTTCTGGCGGGCAGTGTTATGTGACCGGCATGGCGGCTGCGACAAGCCTGGCATGTAGTAATCGCTGCGTCTTACGCCGTGTCAGTCGCGTTCCCTGCTGCCCTTCCTGTATCCACGTTCGCGTGCCTCTATGGCGTCGTCCTGCCATGTGCGGTCTCTCACGCGCCTTGGCTGCTGCCCGACGTCTATTGTCCTGGCGAAGAATGCCGGCTGCTGGAACGTTCGGTCAGTTCCCTTGATGCATGCCGTCACGTTCCGCAGATAGCATTCGCAGGTCACCTGAGTTCCTATATGGAGCTGCCAACCGATCTCCGTTGCCGTGTCGCCGAACGCAGTAACGTCTATGAAAGTAGCAACTGGCTCGTATCGCCCGGTCGACGGGTCGTATGATTTCTCATCGATGACCATCCGAAATGCCACGTACGGAATTCCGTTGCGTCCTGTCCCAGAGCGTGGGCGTCTTGCTATCCTGCCTGAGAACACGCACGTATTCATTCCCATTTTCCGTCTTCCCTTCTTCCTCATACCGCCATGTACACCAGTCGCAGCGGATGGCTTTCCGTATTGATGCTCTCGCCAGGTACCGTTCGCATGATGCTGCACATTCAGATATTACCATGATATGGGAATGGCGGGACGTCCGCAATGGAAACATCCCGCCATTCTATGCTATGTGTCTTGCGTATGATGCCGCGACGCTACGAGCGTGCCTCCGCTGCGGCGAGGGCAAGGACCTCATTGTTGTCAAGCGTCGAGGAACCGTTGATGGTAGCGGTCATGTGCTTGCCAGATGTCGTTTCGATTGCGGACACGTTGATGATGTTCTCGGAGTCATACTCGAGCGTGACTTCGATGGAAGGCATGCCCTTCGGCATCGGTGGGATGCCATCGAGGACGGCAGTGCCAATCACCTTGTTGTTTGGCGAGTCAGGGTCGTCATCCTCGCCCTGGACGACGACAATCTCAACGGAGGACTGGTTGTCGACTCGGGTGGTGAACGACTGCTTCGCCTCGGTAGGAATCTGCATGTTCTTCGGAATCATGTGGGACACGACCGGCTTGCCATCGGATGCCCTGAAGCTCTTGATGCCAAGGGCCATGCTGGTAACGTCTGCGAGGACGATGTCCTGGCACTCGTTGTTGAGGACACCGCCCTGGACAGCGGCACCCATTGCGACAACCTCATCGGGATTGACGGTCATCTCTGGTGTCTTGCCTGTGATGTCGGCGACGAGCTTCTGGACGGCAGGCATACGCGTAGAGCCACCGACAAGAAGGACTTCGTCAATCTGGTCATAGGTGAGTCCGGGGTAGTTGCTGTTGCGTGCTCCCTCCATTGCCGATTCGATTGGCTTGCGGCAGCGGTCGAGCAGCTCGCGGGTGATATCCTCGAACTCGGCACGCGTGTAGTCATAGTCGAGGCTCAGTGGCACGCCGTTCGCGCCCATGTCGATGAACGGGAGGTTGATGTTCGTCGACTCGCTGTTGGAGAGGTCATGCTTCGCCTCGCGTGCTGCCTCAAGGACGCGTGCGTGCTTCTGCGGGTCAGCGGCGAGGTCGCTGCCGGTCTCTTCCTTGAAGCGACGTTCAATCGCCTCGCAGAATGCGGTGTCCCAGAGGTCGCCGCCAAGGTGGTTGTCACCGTCTGTGGCAATGACGCTGACGAGTCCGTCGCTATCGCCGTTCGAATCCTGCGAGATATTGATGTCAAGAATGGAGATGTCGAGAGTGCCGCCACCAAGGTCAAAGACCATTACGGTCTTCTCGCGCTCGTTCTGCTTGCCAAAGCCATATGCGAGCGCAGCGGCGGTCGGCTCATTGATGATGCGCTTCACGTTCAGCCCAGCGATCTTGCCAGCATCCTTCGTAGCCTTTCGCTGCGAGTCGTTGAAGTATGCGGGGACGGTAATGACAGCCTCGGTGACCGGCTCGCCGAGGAACTTCTCAGCGTCAGCCTTGAGCTTTGCGAGGACTGCAGCGGATACCTCCTCCGCGAGGACGCCGCGGGGATTGCCGCTACCATCGGTGTCTACCATCGCCACGGGACGTCCCTGATCGTCTGCACGGAGGTCATATGCGATGCCATCCTTATCAAGCTCGGTAAGCTCGTCATAGCGGCGACCGATGAAACGCTTTGCCGAGTAGATGGTGTTGTTCACGTTCGTGACGCGCTGACGGAGAGCGGTCTTGCCGACAATGCGGTCTCCACCCTTCCATGCTACGACTGACGGGGTGGTGCGGTCGCCATCCGAATTGGTGATGACGGTCGGCTGTCCGCCTTCGAGCACCGCCATGCAGGAGTTGGTCGTTCCAAGGTCGATACCGATAATCTTGCTCATGCTTCTTTTCCTTCCTGTGATACGGGACGCCGCGCCATGCCTTTCCTGTCTGTCCCGATTCTTCCATTCGTTACGGCAGAAGCGAGTCTCGGACTTCAGTACCCGTGGCCCTCTTCTCTGATTTTTATTATTATCACAACGCAGGAAGTCCGATGACGATAATCGCAAGAAAGTCAGAAATACACATTTCCGACACAAATGAAATTGTGCTACTATGTTCGGGATACATGCGATAACGGCAGGCACGAACCGCTTTTTTTGGGCAAATGAAACGGATGGGGGATCAGCAGCACATGCGCGAGATGGACGATAGCAAGAGAAAGCAGCATAGCGAGGCACGGGACGTCGCAACAGGCACGAAGTCACGGAAGCACAAGATGCGTGACAGCACGGGCAAGAACGACAAGGTCAACGTGAGGGTGCTGCTTGGCATCACTGCGGGACTGATAGCAATCGCTGCGGTCCTCATGTGGCTCACGAGTACCGACTTCCGCCCGTTTGATGCCGTCGCGGCAACTGCCAATGACGGCTATCGCATATACGAGGATGAAGTGAACAACGAGATTGCCGAGAGGCGTACCGCGCTCGGGCTTGAGGATGACAAGGCATGGTCCGAATGGCTCGTCACGTACGGCTACACGGATGTGGCTGGCGTTCGCAAGGATGTGATAGACAACATGATGCGACTGCATGCGATGCAGTCGGAGTGCGAGCGTCTTGGCATCATGCCGTCCGACGACGAGATAGATAAGGAAGTCAGCAACTACAAGGGCACGAGCGGACTCGACGGCAATGCCTGGCAGAAGATGCTGAGCGATGCGGGATACGACGAGACGACATATCGCCAGCAGATTGTCACGCACCTCATGAGCGAGCGACTGAAGGACGCTCTCACGTCTGATGACGCTGACGGTGGGCTGTCATCGGACAGCGTCATCACCTACGTTAGCGGCATGGGCACGTACTTCCAGCATGCCAGAAAGATTACGTGCATTGTGATGCGCTCTGACGAGAGGGACAAGATGGACGAGATTGCCCAAGCGATCAAGGATAACCCGACGTCGTTCGACGAGTCCCGCAATGCCTATAGCGAGACGGATTTGCTCGACGGATGGGACGTGCTGAATGATTTCTCATCGAGCATTGGCGACACACTGAACACGCTGGGCAAGGGCGAGACGAGTGGCGTAATCGAGCTTGACTCATCATCGTCCCCGCTATTGGTAATCGCCCGCATAGATGACGCATACGACACTGACAAGACAATCACATCGCTCGACCAGATGCCATCAGACCTCGTCCAAGCAATCAAGGACAACCTCGCTGACACGGGAAGGATAAACGCTGTGACTTCCCACATCAATGACGTCATCGCCAAGCTCGACGTGAAGGTGAACGACACGGACGTGAAGAAGCTTCCCTATTATGTCGAGGTTTCTGCATCCGACAGCACGGATGCCGGGGATGAGACCACGGATGCGGCTGGCGATACGACTACGCTCGACGGCACGACGTACGTTACACAGAACGACGCTTCAGGCGTATCGACATCGGAGACCGACGCGACAACAGGCAGCGATGGCAACACGCATGGCACAGTGGACAGCAATCAGTCAAGCGATTCCGCTACGACAGACTAGCGGAAACAACACAATTGTCGTATCATCAGTAAATGGTATGCCCCTATATGGCTTGCATGTCGATTGGTCGGCACAGGGGAACGCGTTACGGACGGGAGCGAGAACGTGCAGACAGTAAAGTTGGCGAATGTCGATATAGACGACTCTGAGCAGTATCTATCATGCCCTAACCTATGGGTGAGATGCGCTGATGGTGGGCGTCTTCCCACGAAGTGCCGTGGTGGCGAGTACGGCGTTCATGGCTTCATCATGAATGGCAACGGTACGTACGACTTCATGACCTACTATGGTGCGCTGTCATTGCGCAAGTGGGTCAGGTACACAGAGGCGCAGGACTTTGAACTGCATGTCACTGCACGCGGCAGGTACGCCATCGTGATGGAATATGCTGACGCTTGGGCTTATCCTTCGACCATCGAAGAGGGTAAGAGGTTCGAGTTCGATGATGCTGACTTCGCCAAGCACGTCATCCCCATCGGGTGCAAGATGAGGCAGAACGCTCATGGTACCGTCCCCGTGCTTGTAGGCTTTCGTATTGAAACCGCGTCGGACTGCGATGTGCATTCGCTTGGGTGGTTCGCACATGTCGATAAGGTACGTGACGTCACGCTCACAATCTGCACGACGACATTCCGCAAGGAGAAGTACATCAGGGCAAACATCGCCAAGATCAAGAGGGACATCCTGTACGGTGGGGAGCAGGATTATGCAGCGGCAGAGGATGATGACGGGTTCGATGAGGTCAGCAGGCATCTCATCATGAACGTCGTCGACAACGGCAGGACTCTCCCGGTGACAGAGCTCGAGGGTAACGGCGTCCGTGTATTCCCCAACCCGAACGCTGGTGGTGCTGGTGGCTTTGCCCGTGGCATGATCGAATCGATGGACGAGCATGCGACGCACGCGCTGATGATGGACGATGATGTCCGTTTCTGCACGGAGGCGTTCATCAGGACGTTCAACCTGCTGCGCATTGTCCGCGAAGAGTATGCCAATGCGTTTGTAAGCGGTGGCATGCTATCCATGTATGATGGCGACCTCCAGACGGAGGACACAGGTTTCATGAGCTACGACGGCTACTGCCATGCGGTGAAGCCAGTCATGCGTCTCTCCCTCATGCATGAGGCGGTTCATAACGAGACGTTCGAACCCATCCTGTACCGTCCCGATTGCCAGGACATCAGGCAGAGGTATGCAGCGTGGTGGTATTGCTGCATCCCGATGACGCAGATCAAGAGACGCGGGCTGCCGCTTCCGCTGTTCGTACGCTTTGATGACGTGGAGTTCGCCCTGCGCGAGCATAACGAGGCAAATAACCGGTTCATGACGATGAACGGTATCTGCGTGTGGCACGAGCCGTTCTTCCTCAGATACGATGCTGCGGTAGAGAAGTACCAGACGGCACGTAACGCACTTATCATCAGAGCGGCAAGTGGCGCAGCACCAGAGAGCGACTTCATGCACATGATCGAGCAGTCGTTCTCCCTGGAAATCAAGCGACTCAACTATGATGATGCGGCGATTGTCTGCGAGGGTGTCGAGGACTACCTCAAGGGACCGGGCGTGTGCTTCGCCCCTGGGTTCGCTGAACAGCGTTTCCTGGAGACGCACAAGAGCCGCGAGAAGACAATGTCGTTCGCTGAGGCAAGCGACACGCTTCTCGATCTTGGGCTGGACATTGACGGGTTGGAACCGTTCGACGTGACGAAGGACTACAAGCGAAGCATCGCCGAACGAGGCAAGGATCTTGTCACATACCTCGGGCACGACCTTACCAAAATTGTTGGCAGTGGGCGGGCGAGTGGCGATACCGCTGAGAGCAAGGATGACGATGACGCATGGTACTACTCCCAAGCTGACAAGATTGCGATCATGGTACGCGACTCAGGAGCATATCAGCCAGGTGAAATCAGGAACGCAGACGTTATCGTGGCTATTGACCTGCCAAACCAAAGGGTATCCATCCGCAGGCGCGACAACGACAGATTCGGCGAGCTGTACAAGAGATTCCGCCACGACATGCGTCAGGTTAGGGCTAGAGACACTGAACTGAGACAGGCGTACAAGGATGCCGCCGTTCAGATGCACACGCGCGGAGCGTGGGAGAGGTATCTCGGGCTTGATGCGGATGCTGACGATCAGCAGCATGGTGCAGGCGAGTAGGGCGTATCGCAACGTGTGCGTTGCGTGTGCGTCATAGAACGTGCCGCATTCTAGACTTCCAATATATGGTATGATGTGCCTCCCGATAGTATGTGCTTTCTCATCGGGAGGCACATTCATATCAATATCAGCATGAAGACGATTTGGTAAGGGGAACGAACAGGGGCATGGCAGAGCAGGGCGGTAACGGGTACGAAGATAGGGCGATGATCAGGCGGCAGCGCATGGCAATGCGCAACGCTCACATGGAGCAACTCCGTGCCGATGCCGCCGCGCGGAGCAAGCCACGTGCCTCCGATAGGATACCCGCGAAGTGGTACCCCGATAAGGGACCGAAAGTGGCGGGGCTTGCCTTACATGGGATGATCTACGCCGGTACGAACACGCACGCTGGAATGCTCGATAGCCCTGGCGTGCCCGTCGTTTCGCTCGTCAGTCCAACATATGCAGTGCATCTTCCAACACCTGGGGAGCATGTGCCTATCCTCCAACATGACGTCACGTATGCGAGCATGTCCAACGCACAGCGCGGAAGGTTTCTGCAGTTCCTTGCATCAGACATGACGAGCGCAGACACCGATGACATCGGGTACGCGTTTCTCTACCTCTACGGGCTGGAGCGTCGTCTCGTGATTGACGTCGATGCTGGGCGTGTGTCTTCTGAGGAGAGGCGGAAAATCTGCCGTGAGGTACTTCGGCTTGACCGTGAGTTCCGAGGCATCAGCGAGAGCTTCCATGAGTATGCCGTTGCTCTCATCGTGTATGACGGCAGCATCGTGGGGGAAATCCTGTCACGTCGCGATCAGGACACGGATGCCCTGCTCAACATGAAGCCAATGTTGCGTGGCAACGTCGCCGCGTGCTGCCGCCATCAGCACATCGCTCGCATCCTGGCGTATGAGTACATGCTGCTCTCCCGCATGGTGAACTGCCATGCGACTATTCCGCTCATGAATGTCGCAGCGTATGCTGTCCTGTCCATGCTCTACAGCATGAGAAACCCGAACGAGGCACAGGAGGTGCTCGCTGGGTCGAGCATATGGGATCTCGTCACGCTTACGTCACGAAGGATGAAGCGGGCGCACACCCTGTCTGCCCAGGCGATAGAACGCAACATGAGCGTCAAGATGCCGCGTTCCCATGTCCGTAGCGTGAGATACGTCACGGCATGCTCTCGCCTTACGAACCAGATTCCGTTCTTCGGAAGCACCGAGGCACGCTTCAATGACGGGTGGACGCATGGCTTCCCGCTCGCCGACATGTCACGCATTGCGGCTGACTCGTATGAGAGCGTACGGCGTCTCAAGGCTTGCCAATCGGCAAGGACCTTGAAGGCGGAAGCAATCGATGATGTCAGCAGCGACACAATCCTGTGCATTGCCAAGCCGAATGTCATGAGGGAATACGCCATGTCGAATGTCCATGATGGACTTCTGACGATACCTGCTGACGTCATGAAGAACGCATGCACAGAGGTGTTCCCAAACGGAATGCCGAAGGGCATGACCACAGCAAGACAAGCAGCGTACGTCAAGCTTCTCACGACATACGGCTATTGCCCTGCCATCGACGCCGTGAATGACGCGTTGGGCATCGTACAGAAGCCAAGGCAGCAGGCAGGGGATGACACGGTAGCCTTCAGGGTGCAGGTCTCGTATGATCAGAACGACGGTACACAGCGAGCAATCATGCCGAATGGCAGCAAGCTCGCTGGCGGTCCCGCCGCGATAGACGCTGCGTGGTGCTACGGATGGTTCGTCACAAGGTGCGGCGGAACGGTCGTCAGGGAGGATATGCCGTTCTCCGCAATGGGCATATCGTCTGGTGACACGGCGAACGCGACGCATACGGCAATAATCGCCTATGCATACGCAATCATGGGCGCACGGAAGGCAACCATGACGCACTCGTACCGCCCGACGAAGGAGATGCAAGCGATTGGCATCGGTATGATGCAGGCTGTCATGTTCACATACGTCAGGCATGCGTATGGGGCTCTCATACCGCAGCAGGCGATGGACGCTATGGAGGACGTATATTCCCGCATGCAGCGCGACAAGTCGCTCGTGCTATATGACTACCAGGCGTATGACGATACGAGCGGAATGGCAGCGAAGCATAGCAACGGTGATGGCGTGGCATTCGATACGAGCCTGCTGTCCCATATGATGTCAGACACGAGCGAGATACAGGACATCCTCAGCGAGTCGCTCAGTGATGACGATGCGATTGTCATAGGAAACGAAACGGCAGACAACGAGATGGACGACGAGTCTGCGAACGATCGGCATGCATGCACGCCGTCTGACGACACAGACGCATACGACGAGCATGACGGAGAGCAGACGGCAGGCGATGATGGAATGGGAGCGATTGCCGATGCCATCATCAAGGCGTTCGATGGCAAGGACGAGATACCGGTGAGCATCCTACAGCGGGCGGTAATTGCCGCGTCTGGCGATGCCAGCATGACAAGCGCTCGGGCAATGGGCGTCATCGCCGAGGCGAACGAGTGGTACGAGGAAGAGCACGACGAGACGCTCGTGGACATTGACGGTCCGCTCGCACTGCTCGAGATTTAGCGTGCCTTGGATTTCTGAAAGCCGTCTCGAACGTGTCACTGCGTTGTACCAGAACGGGGAGCTGCCCTTGCGTGTCGCTTGGCGCGGGAGCTGGCAAACCATGCCGCAAATAGGTATAATAGAAAAAGGCATGTGTCTTGTGCATAACCTGTGTAGGCACGCCAGCATTGTGTAGAATGCGAACAACACCTGATATGGGGGATTTGTCTTGAGAAGGCTCGCTATAAGGATAAGGCGCGCGGTGTCCGCCTACGTAAACGTCATGTTCCATGGCGATGGGTGGAACCTCGTCGTGAGCTGGGCTGCCGTTGCTTGTCTTATCGTGGCAATCATCAACATAGGGTACGTTCTGTCGCCTGACTACCCTAGGCATCTTGATACAAGCGATATAATGGCACAGGTCCAGTCGCATAACGTGTCTTACATGCATATCAGTGCGGAAGACTGGTCGGTAGATGGGTCGCTCAGGGATCCAGTGAACGGCGTCGTGAGGTTCGATGGCATCCTTCCCGACAGCTCCGACGCAACGATGAGGGTAATCATCGAGAGCGGCGTCGCATATGACATGACGAAGCCGAATGCATTTGTCAGCACGCTTATCGTCATTCTCAGGACGTCAGTCCCAACAGTCATCGGCATCGCGGCAATATTCTTCATCATGTCGCAGATGGGCAGCATGGACCTCACCGACAGGCGCAAGGACGACAAGTTCGTTGGCACGAAGGTGAACATATCGTTCGCAGACGTGTGTGGAGAGCCAGAAGCTGTCGAGGAAGTCAGCGAACTTGTCACGTTCGTGAAGGACCGCAGCGTGTATGACAGTACCGGAGCGAAAACACCAAGGGGCATCCTGCTCCAAGGCTCCCCGGGAAACGGCAAGACCCTGCTTGCGAAGGCTCTAGCAGGCGAGGCGGGTGTACCGTTCTACGCCACCAGCGGTTCTGACTTCGTGGAGATGTACGTCGGTGTCGGCGCGAAACGCATCAGGGAACTCTTCGAGGTGGCACGCGAGAACCAGCCGAGCATCATCTTCATCGATGAGATAGACGCCATTGGTGGGAACAGGGATGCCAGCGTGGCAAGCGGGTACACGGAGGAACACCTGCAGACGCTCAACCAGCTGCTCACGGAGATGGACGGGTTCGATGCTGACGACAACGTCATGGTCATCGCCGCGACGAACAGGAGCGACTCTCTTGACCCGGCATTGCTGCGTCCGGGACGTTTCGACCGCGTAATAACAGTCGACAATCCAGCCATGGCTGGGCGTGCTGACATCCTCAAGCACTACGCGATAGGGCACCCGTTCGCGCAGCCAATCGATTTCGACAGGCTTGCGAAGCATACATACGGGTTCAGTGGTGCGCAGCTCGAATCGGTAATGAACCAAGCGGCGACGCTTGCGGCAAGGCGAAGCCTTTCTGATGGCAGCACGCCGGTCATCACGAACGACGACATCGAGGAGGGCATCGCGAGGGTCATCGGCGGGCCTGCGGCGAAGAGCCGCACGATGTCAGACGACGAGAGGCGCATCGTAGCGTATCACGAGGCTGGGCATGCTGTGGTGCAGTATGTCCTACCGAACTGCGACCCAGTCCAGAAGATATCCATCGTCAGCCGCAACGTTGCGCAGGTCGGCGCGACGATGGGATACGTCCAGACGTACTCGGAGCAGGACAGGTACGTAAACACGGTCGAGCAGGTGATGGATGAGATTGCGGCACTGCTTGGTGGACGCTGCTCAGAGGAGATGTTCTGCGGGACGGAGACGACCGGAGCGTCTGACGACCTGCAGCGTGCCTCCCGCCTAGCCTACTCTATGTCCACACAGTTTGCGTTCGCCCCAGAGGACGGCAATGGGTGGAACCATGAGCACCTGCGCATGGCACTTGGGGGCAGCGGGCGTGACAGCAGCGGCGTGGCGAGGCTGAACCGCATAGATGCCGAGGCGGATGCGTGCCTCCAGAAGCAGTTCGAGCGTGCCTCGGAGATACTTGACACCCATCGCAATGACGTCGAGAGCATCGTGGGCAAGCTGCTTGCCGATGAACAGATAGACGCAGAGGACATTATGGAGATCATGGAGGGGCATACTGGTGAGAAAGCTTAGCATCAGACGGCATGCGGGCAAGAGCGCCGACTTCGATTTCGTCGAGTCGTATTATCGCATGATGATGTCCGATGGTGGGCATGCCGTTACCGTGCGGACGAAGCGACAGAGCAGCGCTCCCGATGGGACGGGGGATAATAGCGTCATGGTGACGGCACCAAGCTCGCACGTCCTCTATGCCGAGAGGCGGACGCGTTATCTGAGCTATGCGTGCAAGGTATCTGGCGGCGATTATGCCACTAAATATGCCCGAACATCGTACTCGTTGAGCAATAGCGAAAGGCTGTATAAGACGGAATACTGCTTCATGCAAGATGGGCAGAGGATGCAGCTGTTCCAGACGCTGAACGGTACCGCTTCGACTGGCACGCTGCTCTTCGAATCGGAGATGCCATACACGATGGTCCCGACGATGATGATCGAGCATGATTCGCGTGTGATACTGTGCATGAATGCCTTGCATAGCTATACCAATGAAGCGCCTGATGACGATGATAACGAACATGATGCAGACCTGCCGATACACACGGGCTACATATACGTCATCAGCATCGACATGCTTGATGGGCAATGGCACCCGCTCTTTGAGTCGGACAGGCAGATACGCTATTCGGTGCATGGGGTCACCGGCAAGGACGGCAAGATAGGCATCCTGATAGCAAACATCTGCGATGACAGGCGGGGACCGCTCCCGATACCAAGGGCGTTCAAGGACATACCAAAGTACGTGATGGAGGAATCACCACACGAGGGACCGTCCATGAACGTGCCATATGGAATCAGTGTGTACAGCCCAGAATCGTCGAACTTCACCCTCATACCGATTGGCGGGAATGAGGAATGGGGCATCGCCGGCATCAATATCACCGAGGAAAACGGAAGTGGCTTGGCAGCACGTGCTGACGATGAGCAGGCAGGGGGGCGGAACGTCCTGCGTGTCATTGCCTGCGATGCCGATGACGATGCTCCTGAGTACGGGATTTGTGCACATAGGGACGAAACGTTAGACTCATAAGATGGCGTACGAGTATAATCAGCTTTTGGTTTTACATTGCACAATCGCGGCGGAATAACTTTTAGAGACACACGGGGTGTATCAGGGTAATGGCTAACATCATCGTCTGGACTTTCAGCGAGAAGCTGCTTGACAAGGTCTCTGGCAAAGACCAGCAGGACACGGACTACAAGAAGAGGATGCTCAAGGAGAACTTCATCGGCAAGGAGCTTCATAAGTGCTGCATCATGCAGCCGAACGGCGACCGCCAATATGTGTATCGAATCGGGCATACCAACAGGATCATTACGGAGCAGGAGTTCAAGACGTTCGTCAATAACGGTCTTCTCGTCTCACGCGTGAAGGAACAGACGATACTCCAGCGCACAAGCGCACGCATCGCCCACCAGATTGTAGGGAACACCGGTGATATTCCAATCAGCACGCCAGACATGCAAGTCGCCGCACCAGTGCCAGAGAAGCCTGCCGCGTTCGTTGCCCAAGAGCAGCCTAAGAAGGCAAAGCTTAGCCGTAGGCATGCAACAGCGTCAGTAGTGGCGGAGCTTCCATTTGAGCCGGCACGTGCGACAGTCCCAGCCACGGTGGCGCGCCCGAAGCAGACAGCACCAGACATGGGCAACGCATCATATATCCTTCAGCAGACTGGCATGATGCAGGCAATCAACGACACGCAGTTCTTCGAGACAAGCGAGCGCCCATCGTTCAAGCCGTTCGAGCCGGAAGAGCCCAGCAAGACCAGCATGTTCGACCGCATCAAGGGCGTCTTTGGGCGTAACAAGAAGTAGGAAAGAAAGACGACTGACGAGGGAATTTTTCACTACAATGATCCGCATTGGAAATCCCAATCAGAACCGCAGGGCTGTCCTTGGCAGAACATGGGCAGCCCTGTTCGTATGCACTCTCACAATTGGCGTGCCTCTGTCCATACCTGTAGATGCGTATGCCGTGACAGCATCGGAGATATCACAGGCACGGAAGGACCTCGACGCAAAGGAGAGTGCGGCTGATGAGGCGAACGAACGGCTAGAGCAGACGAACGTGCAGATAGACGAGACGAATGCCGAGATACAGTCCATCAACGATTCGATAGCCAGCGACGTGACCTCGCTCAAGGAACAGGTCAGGGGAACTTATAAGTCCCATGCTGATAACGCGGTGGTAATGTCAATTATAGATGCTCGCTCTATGACTGATCTCATCAATGCGATAGGACTCGCAACGTCGGTGTCAGAGAGGAACATGGAGACGATTGACTCGGTCGCTGACAAGAAGCACGAACTGCAGCAGAAGAGGGACGAGCTTCAGCAGCTTGCTGACCAGCAGCAGATAGAGAAGGCAAATCTTGACGCAAAGGCGCAGGAAGCCTCAGACTATCTGAATGGGCTGAATGACGAGCTGAAGCGGCAGCTCGGCATAGGCAGCACGGAATCGATTCCCGACAATATCAGCAGCGGGACGAATGAGGCATGGCGTGATGCTGTCCTCATGGTCGCATATGCGAACCTTGGTGGAAGCTATGTCTGGGGTGGCAGCAGCTTCAAGGCGTGCGACTGCTCGGGACTCGTCCTGCAGTGCTATCGTGCCATCGGCATAAGTCTGCCGCACAGTTCGGAGTCACAGGCTAGGTACTGCACGAAGCCGCTGTCGCAGGCAGTCCCAGGCGATATCGTGTATCGTCCTGGGCACGTGGGTATCTACATCGGGAATGGCAGGACCATAGAGGCTCACTCGCCATCCAGGGGCATAAGCTACGGAACGCTGAGCAGCTTCGTGCGCTGTGGCTCGCCGGTCTAGTTCTTTTCGGGAGGTCTCGCGTCGCAAATAGGACGGTGTGAGACATTCGGGGGCGTGGTTTTCGCATGAGCAATCGCAAGAGCATATACGTGGGAAGCTTCGTGAGAGACAGCAGCAACGTCCCACCGAAGATGCATGGCAAGTCAATCTTCTACTCGCCAGATTTGCGCATGTTCGCGATTTATGACCGCAATACGAACACGACGCTCAACTACTTCAAGATGCCGCAATACCGTACCTTCATGGACGCAAACTGCATAGAGCCAGACACGAACACCATAGGGTACATAGAGGACGAGTACGACCGCTGGGAGGCGGAAAGGAACGCCAAGGAAGCCAGCGACGCCGTAATAGACGACATGAGCAGGGAAGCCGCTACAGGCAGCGATGGCAATTACATCGAGAGCGGCGACAGGAACATCACCGACTATGCGGAAGCGCAAGAGAGGAAGCGGTCCAAGGACCCGACCAGACACGTTGGGAGCTACTTCGTCACGATATTCATGCTTGCCCTGTTCGCGATTCTCTGTCGCATCGTAATAATCCCGCTCGTGCAGCAGCTGCTCGCTGTATCGTAATTTCTTGGACGTCCCAGTTCCCTCTGGAAATTGCTGCATCTTTGCCCTAAGATATATGGGAGGACATCATTGGCGTCACACTACGTACGGTGTGCACGCCTGCTTGGAAGGTACAATCGTTTTCACGACAGAGGGACGTGTGGCATGGCTAAGATTAGACAACGTGACAAGGACTCAATCATGGGTGCGTTGGCAGGTGGCGTTACGCCTCGCCAGGGCATCCAGTTCATACAGGTAGGCAGGAAGCAGGAAACCGAGGCGCTGCTCTCCGATATCAAGAACGTAGAGGCAGGCGGCAGCAGCTTCCGTATCATAGACGCGTCATATGGTGGTGGCAAGGCACTCCCGCTCGACACGAGGGTACTTACTGATAGCGGTTGGGTGCGCAATGGCGACCTTGCCATCGGAGACCGCGTATATACGCGGGACGGAACGCTTGGCACGATTACTGGCGTGTACCCGCACCCACACGAACAGAGGTACGTCCTGTCGCTCACCGACGGACGCAAGTACGCATGCAGCGGGTCGCACCTGTGGACAGTCGGCGTCATTGACGCGAGGACTGGCGAAGCATCGGAAAGCGTCATGACCACATCCGAAATCAAGAGAAGGATAGATGGCGACAATGATGGAAACATCATCATGCACATACCATGCCCATCTCCCATGCAATTCCCGCACGCCAACCTTGACGCATCGCCATACGAGTTCGGCAAGTTCGTTGGGTTTGCCTGCTGCTTCTCGGAAAACGGAATCGCCGAATCGCTCGAAATCGACGATTATCTGAACGCAGACATCCAGCAACGCACTGAGTTCCTTCGAGGCATCATCGAAGCATGCGGTAAGCATGACAACGAGATTGTCACGACAATCATGACGCCTTCCACGAAGATTGCTAATGGCGTGCTATACCTCGTGAGGTCGCTTGGGATGGTCGGCATGCCGTCAACCGACGAGGATGGGAAGCATGCCGTAAGTATCATCGGGTACGGGCATGATGACATACAGGTGAATGCCGCAATAGAGGGCGTCACCATAGATGACGCCTACGAGGACATGCAATGCATATCGGTCGATGACGACACACACACATACGTCATCGACGGGTTCTGCGTGACGCACAATACCTTCATGCTTACCCTCACGAAGACCGTGGCACTCAAGAGGAACGATCTCGTGATGGAAGTCGACTTCTCGCCAGACAGGACGCTCTACTCGACGAGCGGCAAGGCACAGGCACTCTATCAGGAGCTGATACGCTCGCTGTCATCCATGACGTCGCCAGACGGCGGGGCGCTCGATGAGCTCCTCGATGCGATAGACGACAAGGTCAGCATGGGGGACACGAAGTTCCTCAGAGACATCCGCAAGATGCCCTACGGTTACGACGCAATCTCGGTGCTCGCGAAATGGCACCAAGCGAAGCACCCGTCCACTGACGCAGAGCGTCGCGATGCTCTCATCGTACAGGACGCATGCCTCCGCTGGTTTGCCTCCGAGAATACGAACCAGCATAAGCGGCTGCTTGGCGTGAAGAACAGCATCGGCGATGACGGTGCGTATGACGCGCTGAAGCTCATCGCATTGCTTGCCCATTATGCCGGGTATGGTGGACTGATTGTTGAACTTGATGAGTGCGTTAACCTCTACAAGATAAACAACAGCACGAGCCGCGACAGGAATTACGAGCAGATCCTCCGCATGTTCAACGAGGCACGACAGGGAGATGCGCACTACATCGGATTTGTGCTCGCTGGCACGCCAGAGTTCGTAATGGACCCGCGACGGGGACTGTTCTCATATGACGCCCTTCGCAGCAGGCTGAGCACGAGCAGGTACGCATCTGATGACGGCACGATTGACGCAACGGCACCGATCATTGACCTGCCGCCGATGCCAGCCGAGGCGCTGTTCGTCATGCTGAAGAACATCGTGAACGTCGACGCGCTCGGGGACGAGTCGAAGTACGTGATGAACGATGACGATATCAAGGCGTTCCTGGATAGGTGCAGCCAGACGCTTGGCGCTGACTTCTACAAGACGCCCCGTGAGATCATACGTGACTTCGTGGCAATAGTCAGGCGCCTCGATGATGACCCGTCACTAAACGCACACACCATCATCGGACAGGCTGACGTGAAGCCAGCAAGGCGTCAGTCCGGCATGGGCGTCACGATGCACAAGCCACAGCATGGTACGGATGCTTCGGGCAGCACGACGCCACCTGTCACGGCACGCAAGCAAAGTGATGGCGGCAAGCCACAGTCACATACGCATCAGGTACGTGGCAATGGAAATGGACGCACGAGGACAGGCATACAGGCGAACGCTGTGGATGACGGCAGGGAGGAGTTCGGCTTCTAATGAGACCGAGAACAAATGGCAGTATTACCACACGCATGACAGTGCGAGGAATGATGAGAGGGGCATGCGCCATTGGCATGTCCTGTGCAATAGCACTGCTCGGCATGTCGCTCACGGCTTGCAGCAACGACACGAATGCCGCAAACGATACGCAGCAGCAGGATTGGTCAACTGCGGTTGCGGCAACCGTGGATGGGCACGACATCACAGAGGCGGATGTCAACGACTATATAGACGGATACCGCAAGGCGTATGGACTCGTCACAGACGCCCAATGGGCGACGTTCCTCGATGAGCAGAGCAGCACGGCAAACGCGTACCGCGAGGCAGCAATCAGGCAGCTGGCGGAGAGGTACGTCGTGAATCAGATAGCCGATGACGAGGGCATCAGCGTCACCGATGACGAGATTGACTCGGCGGTAAGCGACGCGAAGGCACAGGCTGGCTATGCAGACGATGATGCGGGATGGGATACATTCCTGTCAAGCATAGGCAAGGACGCTGACTCGTACAGGAACGACGTCAGGCTCACGCTCCTTGTCAGGAAGTATGCGGAGACGCATGCAAGCGTGCAGACGCCAAGCGAGGCGCAGATGAGGTCCTACGCATCGACTGACACAGCCAAATACACCGGCAAGCGCGTCGTATCCGTCTCGTTCAAGCGCTCGGCAGACGCAACTGCGGCGAAGAAGGAGCTTAGCGGAATCGATATCACGATGGACACAGTCAGCACCGTTGCCAGCGGGCATGACGGCACCGTGAGCAGCCTTGGGTGGACTGGTCTGTCAGACATGACAAGCGCCTGCACCACGGCAATAGCCGATCTCTCAGCCGGTCAGACGAGCGACGTGACGCATGATGACGGGAAATACGTCATCTACTATGTCGCTCAGGAATTCAAGGCTGGCTCTGATGGCAGCATCGACGTCGGGTCAATGCCGAAGGAGCTGTATGACACGCTACGCTCGGACGTATCCACGTCAATCAATGCTGACGCCATGCAGTCATGCCTCGACGAACTGCTTGACGAACACGAGCTGTCAATCTCCGACATGCCGAGCGGATTGCCCTATGATATCGACATCAAAGCGAACTCCACGTACAGCGCAACCAACACCAATATGGAGAACGCAAACGCCACGGACGCAAGCACCGACGATGGCAGTGCAACTACGGCAGACAACGGTAGTAACCAGGAGTGATGCCGCATGTCTGAGAACCGCAAGTCAGCAGCCAGGATGCGAACATACCGCAACGAAGGCAGCAAAAACGACGCACATGCCGAGAAAGCGAACCAACCGCAGACGGCTCCTCACGGGCATGATGCTTCTAGACATGATAGTGTGCGCACTCCCGTAGTCATCAACACATCAAGCATCCCTGTGGATGAGTATGAAAAAATCAACGCCCACAGGATGCCAATAGCGACGTGGATACATGATGCCACGAGAAGACATACACAGAGGAAGTCAGAGCGACAGCATGCACGCATCATGAAAAGAGCTAGACACCAGATGCGTCACCCATACGCAAGGCAGCACACTACGGCAATCGCCATAGTACTCGCATTCGCCGTGGTTGCTGTTGGAGGCATCGCGATAGGGAACAGCACGGTGAGGAACGCGAACACGAATACCGCTGCTAATGCAGCAGACACGACGTCCACGGATTCCCTCACCACGTCACGCACGCAACGCCAGGCACTCATGGCGACAGGACTGTATGATACATTCATGCTTACGAACGGCACGCCAATCGCCGAGCTGCTCGATGGGAACCTCACACCGTCAGACGCCACGCCACGCAAGGCAATCCTAGACGAGAGTGCTGCCAGGGTTGCATCGGAAGCAGCGAGCAGCGACGAGGCTGACGGCACGCCCAGCTCAACGAATGGCAACGGGACGAACGCGAACGTGACACCACAGGGCGGACTTGGCAACGCAAGCGGGACGCTTACGAGCGACCAGACGAACGAGGGACGGCAGAAGATTATGGACGCCCTCAACCAGTACGCTAGCAACATGCAGAACACCACGAACGAACTGAGCGATCAGCTGAACGCGAACGTCGCGAACGGGAGCGCAGGAGAATAGCATCGAGCGGCATAGGCATTTCGCTCAGAACAGCATCAGAAAGAGGGGAAGAGGTAGATGGCAAAGAGCGTCGAGGAAGAGGTCGTGGAGTATTTCAAGGCTCTGTTAGACAATCTTGGAATACGGCATTTTGGCGGGACAGAAGAAATCAACAGCTCCATCACCAGGGCACTTACACGAGCTGATTCCAAATCTGGCGGACCGGGCACGAACTACCCAGACATCAAGCTTCTACTGCAAAACAAGCACCGACGTGACATTCCCGTAATGATCGAAGCAAAAGGACTGAAGGGAAAACTGGAAAAGCTGACGCCCAACGGCAAAATTGAGCTGACGAGCGGTGGCAAGAACCCGAATCGCGTCGTGCAACAGTACGCCATAAATGGTGCTCTGCATTATGGTTTGGCGATTTTGGATGAAGGGACATACAGCGAAGTCATCATCATCGGCATCAACGGAACGACGCTCGAAGATGGACGTGTTAAAGATCCAGAAGTTAAGGCGTATTACGTGTCCGAAAAGAACGACCGGGTCCCGAAGGAGCTGCCTGGCTTCGATTTCGTGCAAATGAAATCGTCAAACATCGATACGTTTTTTGCCGAGCTTGACAAGCTTTCTTTGACGGAGTCCGAAAAGGAAAAACTCAAGCGCGACAAAGAGGAACTGCTTGAAAAAAGCATCAAGGGAGTCCATCAGAGAATTTACGATGACGCGAGCATCAAGACCCTGCTGGGAACCAATGAGAAGCTCTACCTGTTCTGTGGTCTTATCATGGCAGGGCTTACGACGGAAGGCGTTAAACCGCTGGAAGTTGATGACTTCGCCAGCAACGATGATATTGACGAAAACGACGGGAGCATCGTCTTGGTCAGGACGAAGTCGTTCCTACGCAAGAAGAATTGTTCACCCAACAAGATTGATATGGTGCTGAACTATCTGAAGCCCGTGTTCGAGAAGCGTGCCCTCTGGAAGCCTGTGAACGGAGAAAGCGTCATCAAGTCCATTTACAAGCAGGTCAAGGAGGACATTCTGCCACTTCTCGAAAGCAACATCCATTTGGATTTCGCCGGGAAGATTCTGAACAGCCTGAACGACTGGGTATCTATCGAGAACGACAGGCTCAATGACGTGGTGCTGACGCCCCGCTTCGTGACCACATTGATGGCACAAATCACGCGGACGAACATGGACTCGTTTGTGTGGGATACCTGCATGGGATCGTCAGGCTTCCTCGTATCTGCCATGGAAATCATGATTGATGATGCAAAGAAGCATATCAAAGACACGCAGGCACTGGAACGTAAGATTGAACACATCAAGCATAACCAGCTGCTTGGCATTGAGATTCTTGGCAACATCTATATTCTCGCCGTCCTGAACATGATTCTCATGGGTGATGGTGCCTCACAGATTATCTGCGGTGACTCGCACAAGGAGGGACCGAAGTTCATCAAAGATCATAAGGACACGTTCCCGGCAAACGTGTTCCTGCTGAATCCGCCTTATTCAGCGCCGGGCAAGGGACTCATCTTCGTCGATGAGGCTCTGTCGCGCATGGAAACAGGATACGGTGCGGTTTTGATTCAGGAGAACGCCGGAAGCGGACAGGGCGACGTCTATGCAAAGCGGATTCTTGAAAAGAACACGTTGATTGCAAGCATTCATATGCCGGGTGACCTTTTCAATGGCAAGTCATCCGTGCAGACGGCAATCTATCTGTTTCAGGTTAACCGTCCGCACGAAACCGATGATGTCGTGACATTTATCGACTTTTCGGAGGATGGCTACACCCGCCAGAACCGCAAGAAGTCCACGCAGAAGGTGAACCTACGCAACACCGACCATGCGTTGGAGCGCTATGACGAGGTGGCAGCTCTCTGCCTCGGCAAGAAGCCTAAGACAAGCTATTACACTGAGGCAAACGGTCGTGTCATCCATGATGCTGTCACGTTGAATGGGGACGATTGGACGTTCAATCAACATAAGAAGATTGACACCACACCTACAGAAGCGGACTTCAAGAAGACTGTTGCCGATTATCTCGCTTGGAAGGTTGGGGCGATTCTGAAAGACGAGGTGAGCGTTGATGGATAAAAGGCTGATGGCTTTTGCGTTGGGTGATGTCTTTGAAATTTATTCGCCGAAGAAGCGATTCAATGCAAACACAGTACAGTTTGGTGGAAAGTACCCCTATGTAGCGCGAGGATCATCGAATAATGGGATTCGCGGATACATCACGGAGGATGTGCAATATCTCAGTCCGGCAAAATCTCTAAGTTTCGGACAGGATACGGCAACCGTTTTTTACCAGCCTGACGCCTACTTTACAGGCGACAAGATTAAGGTCATGGTTCTAAGAAACCATGAGCTGAACGATAAGCTAGCCCAATATTTCATCACTGTGATAACGAAGGCGTTCTCAACTTTTGCATGGGGACAGAGTTCGTTTAATGAGAAGATTTTGAAGGCTACAAAAATCGTTCTTCCTGTTGCCGAGTCGCCTGATCCTGACCATGAGTATACGATTGATGATATTGATTTTGAGTACATGCAGGAGCGCATCGCCGAGCTTGAGCAGGAGCGCATCGCCGAGCTTGATGCTTATCTCGCTGCCTCTGGTCTTGATGACTATGAGCTGACCGATGAAGACAAAGAAATACTCTCTCTCTCTCCAGAATCAGCACCTGACAAAGTCGGCACTTCGGAAGTTGATTTCGGGAATGGGCAGAAATTCAAGAAGCTTAGAATAGGAGACATATTCTCGTGGATGAACGGCAATGTTGACCTGAAGAAGGAGCATGTAAATGGCAGAGGATATCCACTCATAAGTTCCGGGCTTGCAAATATGGGGATTATTGGCAGGACAGACGCTGAAGCTCGCATCATCCCCGCAGATACGATAACCGTAGATATGTTTGGAAATGCGTTCTATCGTGATTTTGAATACAAGGAAGTAACGCATGCACGAGTTTTCACGCTCGTTCCAAACGGATTCCATCTGAACAGGAAGACGGGACTGTATATCGTCTCTTCCTTAAGCTTTCTTTCAAAGGAATTTTCGTACAACAACATGTGCAGCTATGCGAAGATCGAGAGCGAGAAAGTCATTCTTCCCGTTATCGAATCTTCTGACCCTAACCATGAATACACGGCTGACGATATTGATTTCGGCTACATGGAGCGGTACATCCGCGCCATTGAGAAGCTGGCGATTGCCGATGTAGTGAAGTACAAGGATAAGCTGATCGAGACGACCAAACAGATTGCCGAAGCATGAACACAGCAAGCCCATCATCCCCGCCCAGCGAATGCAAGCGGCTGGCAGGCACATCCGTATCGCTGTCCAATCATACCAAACCGAACAGCTGGCAGTCAGCGTTGTGCTTCTTTCCATGGTGCGTCATTGATAGTACTGTCTCGCCGGTAATCTGACCGGACCGTTTCGTCCGGCGGTCGACAGTATATTAGAGAAAGGATATAGAATCGTCACCCGTATAAAAGCAGTTTGCAATCCCAAATAGCCTGCACGGCTATGCCGAAGTCGCGATCGCATACAAGCTACCATCATGCGGAGGTCAATGACGGGAATGGCAATACACGAAGTGACGTGGCGGCTAGTGACGTCTCTTCGTACGCCGCCACGCCTTTCTTGCTTCTAGCACGGACATTTCGCTCACGAAGCCATCCGATTTGCCAATGACTGGAAGCGTAATCGGAACGCTTGCGGACGCATCCTCGTACGACTCTGGTGGTATGTATTCGAATGAGCCGCTTTCTGGAATGTCTGCGTCTAACGGGGAGAATACGAACGACGTCGCTGCCTGTTTCATGCCATCGTGCGTCGTGTTCGTGTCCTTGCGGCTTGGTGCGCATATCCGCCTGTTCCGTCGGCTCGCCTGCGGTATCGGCAGGTCAATGTCAAGGTCGATGTCGCCTTCGTTATGCACGTCTTGCATGCGACGTTCGGGGCGCTGCTCTGCTGCATGTGCCTTGCCGTTGCCTACGTCGTGCCCGCTCTCCGTTGTCGCGCTGTCTGGCACGTTGACAAGCACGACGCCATCCGGCGATTGGGTTACCGTCACTGTGGCATGTTCTCTTGCTGTATGGCTCGTAGCATCACTCGTTGTCTGCGTTGCGGGGTGATGCATGCTGCGTGCCAACTGCTCCGTCTCCATGCGGGTGCGGTATAGCGACAGTTCCATGCTCTCTATCTTCGGGCTGTCCGCAGCGGCGGATGAGAACACCATTTCGTAATCGCTGAGAGTGATCGCAGTGCCGTCGCTGAGCGTCACCATCACTTTCGAACCGTCCATGTCTAGCGATC
>Ga0256406_1000648_pt1 | contig 61959 bp, 47 predicted proteins | sample RumenRJG_03DNA_FD_185986 | JGI IMG/M metagenome (GOLD analysis project Ga0256406, IMG submission 185986) | Bovine rumen microbial communities from Lethbridge, Alberta, Canada - RJG_03 | ecosystem: Host-associated > Mammals > Digestive system > Stomach > Rumen | place: Canada: Alberta | collected... | reverse complement strand
TTTGTATAATGAATACGTAATGTCTTTGTATAATGAATACGTAATGTCTTTGTATAATGAATACGTAATGTCTTTGTATAATGAATACGTAATGTCTTTGTATAATGAATACGTAATGTCTTTGTATAATGAATACGTAATGTCTTTGTATAATGAATATGTAATGTCTTTATATAATGAATACGTAATGTTATTGTAAATATTTGTCAATTTAAATAGGGCTTCTGCGTATCTGCTTCTTCAGAACCTTTAGACTTCAATAGCTTTGCCCTGCATGCTGGACATAGACCTCTATAATAGAGTTGACTGTCCTCTACAAGGAAACCATTAATATCGCCACGGTATTGAACCGGTGCCTTCTCATCCATTAAATCATAAACTCGTCCACATTGGTTGCAGAAGAAATGTACGTGCGGGTGAAGATCACCATCGTAACAAACTCGATGCTCATCTATTGTTATCATCTGAGCTGCACCCTTGTCATAGAACATCCGTAGTGTATTATATACGGTTGTCCTGCTAAGAGTTGGGATCTTCTTATAAAGTCCCTTATAGACATCTTCAACAGTAGGGTGGGTCTTGTGAGTCATTAAGAATCTCATTATCTCCACACGCTGCAAAGATGGGCGAATATTATTCTTTATTAAGCGCTGATATGCTTCGTCTCTTTTCATAATCTGAAACAAAAGTTCATCTGGTTGCAAAGATAACGCTTTAAGTTTGAACAACCAAATTTATTTTGTAAAATCTACAATATTTATATACTTTCCAAATAAGGATGGAACATTATGAACTTCATTATTTGTCGTTAGCCCATGTCAGGTTATCAAAGAAAACCCAAGTTATCTTTTTCCCTTTAGGTACTACTGGCTTATTGAATTTACCATGAAGAATCAATATTGTTGACTTTCCTTTTGGTGCAGCAGCCAAAGCGGCATCAGGAGTCATATAATTACCACGTCCTTCATCAGAAACAATATAGTCAAAATGACGGACATGAGGCTTCAGTGCCGGAATAGCATTGCCAATAGCATCAGCTAATGCTCCAGCCATTATGTGAGCACCATATTCGTTATAATGAGTATTATCCTGACGCCCTTTTGGAGCCCAACTGTAAATGCCCGGCTCAACCCACATGTGGAACCGACGAGAACCAACAATGCCCGCTTTTTGTTCTATGTCGTTGGTTATTTTATTGGCATCGACAAAAATAGCTCCATATTTCTTGGCAACACGCTGGGCAACCTTTGCATATTCTCCATGAGTGTCTACAAGGGTATCTGAGTTTACGTTTTCTCCTTGAAGTGTAGTCTCACGAAGCTTCTCATCGTCATCCTGTCTCTCAGGCTTGAGATAGAAATTCCGGCGAACTACAGGACTCATTAGAATAGGAGTGGCACCTTTCGCCTTTGTCTCAATAACATATTGAGCTAAGTGAGCATCAAAAGTTGTACCAACATCAGTATGGCGGTCAGGCTTCGGCTTCTCGTCATTATGTCCAAATTGGATAATTACATAGTCACCAGGCTTTACCTTATCAATAACGTCCTTCCATCTGCCTTCAGAATAAAAGCTTCTTGAAGAGCGTCCATTGACTGCATGGTTCTCTACACGAACCCCTTCATCGAAGAAACCTTGCAGAACCATACCCCAACCACGTTCGATAGCACTATCAGCTATTCCTTTTTCCGCAGCTGTGGAGTCACCTATTATATATATTGTAGGAACATCCGGCTTGAAAGACAATGTAAATATAGCCAACAAAACCATAATACACATTGTCAGTCGAGTAGAATGTAATGTTATAGAGGTCTTTTTATTGTTCATCTTTAGCTTAAGATATACAACTTAATATACTGATAATTAGTAGCTAAGGCTTAAATGCTAACCTTTTACTATGTCTATCAGTTCGTCTGCACTGACTAGCTTTTGCTCGCCACTATTCATATCCTTAAGAGTAAACTTACCCTCATTAATTTCGTTCTCACCAGCCAGGACTACAAATGGGATTCCCTTAGCATTAGCATAATTCATCTGCTTCTTCATCTTGCTCTTATCAGGGAACATCTCCGTACGAATTCCAGCTTTACGAGCCTTGCTGACTACTGGCAGACAATATTCTGTTTCCTTCTCACCGAAGTTGATAAACAGAAGTTGTGTACCAGTGATGGTCTCCTTTGGATAAAGGTCTAGCGCATTGAGGACATCATAAATTCTGTCAGCGCCAAACGAAATACCTACACCACTTAATCCAGGCATTCCGAAGATACCAGTCAGGTTATCATAGCGACCACCACCGGTAATGCTTCCCATCGGAGTATCAAGAGCCTTGACCTCGAAGATAGCACCAGTATAGTAGTTGAGTCCTCTAGCCAAAGTCAAGTCTAATTGAATCTCGTTGTTCAATCCGACTTTCTTAAGCTCATCAAGGATAAACTTCGTTTCCTCAACACCCTTAAGTCCTATCTCAGAATCTTTCAGAACTTCAGAGATTGTAGCAAGTTTTTCGTCATTTGTACCTTCAAGCTTGATGATAGGCTGCAACTTACTAATAGCCTCTTCAGGTATACCGTCATTGCGAAGTTCCTCATTGACATTGTCAAGTCCAATCTTATCAAGCTTGTCGATAGCTACAGTTATGTCAACAATCTTATCCCTTTCGCCCATTACCTCAGCAATACCTGAGAGAATCTTGCGGTTGTTGATCTTTATCTGAACACGAACGCCAAACTTTGTGAACACAGTGTCCACAATCTGCATCAGCTCAACCTCGTTAAGCAGAGAGTCAGAACCAACAACATCGGCATCGCACTGGTAGAACTCACGGTAACGTCCTTTCTGTGGTCTGTCGGCACGCCATACAGGTTGAATCTGATACCGCTTGAAAGGCAATTGCAATTCATCGCGGTGCATGACGACATAGCGTGCGAACGGAACAGTAAGGTCATAGCGCAGTCCCTTCTCACAAAGTTTAGTCTGGAGTTTCAGAACATTACGCTCTTTGAGTTCATCGTCAGAGACCTTCTTAAGATAATCGCCTGAATTCAGAACCTTAAAAAGAAGTTGGTCGCCCTCTTCGCCATACTTACCCATAAGTGTGTGAAGGGTTTCCATTGCAGGAGTTTCAATCTGCTGGAAGCCATAAAGGGCATAAACCGATTTGATAGTATCAAATATATAGTTGCGCTTCGCCATCTCAACAGGTCCGAAGTCGCGCGTTCCCTTTGGAATACTTGGTTTGTTTGCCATATTAAATATGTGTGATTATTACTTCCTGACGATAGTCTGCTCACGGTCAGGACCAATAGAAATAATACCGATACGAGTCTCGAGGAAGTCTTCGAGGAACTTGATGTAATCGTTGAACTCCTTCGGGAACTGGTCCTCTGAAGTGAACTTCGTCATATCAGTATGCCATCCCTTAAACTCCTTGTAGACAGGCTCAACATTGTCAATCTCGTAAGGCAGTTCCTCAGTAACGGTACCGTCAGGCAACTTATAGCCTACGCAAGCCTTGATAGTATCGAAGTCATCGAGGACATCGCTCTTCATCATGATCAACTCTGTGACACCATTGACCATAATAGAATAGCGAAGCTGAATAAGGTCAACCCATCCACAACGACGCTCACGACCGGTTACAGCACCATACTCATGACCAAGGTCACGGATGCGCTTGCCAGTCTCATCGAACAACTCTGTTGGGAATGGACCGGCACCAACACGTGTACAGTAAGCCTTCATGATGCCATAGACATTGCCAACCTTGTTAGGACCAATGCCGAGACCGGTGCATGCGCCAGCGCAAATAGTATTTGAAGATGTAACAAATGGATAAGAACCGAAGTCAACATCAAGCATAGTACCCTGAGCACCCTCACAAAGAATGTTCTTTCCACTGCGGAGGATATTGTTAATCTCATGCTCAGAGTCAACGAACTTGAACTTCTTCAGGTATTCAACACCGTCAAGCCAATGCTTCTCAGTCTCCTCGAATCCGGTAAAGTCAGTCCAACCAAGAGCCTTGAGAATAGCCAGATGACGCTCCTTATGCTGCTGGTACTTCTGCTCAAAGTTATCAAGAATATCACCAACACGCAGGCCATTGCGGCTTACCTTGTCAGTATAAGTCGGGCCAATGCCCTTTCCTGTAGTACCGACCTTGTTCTTACCCTTTGCTGCCTCAATAGCGCGGTCGAGCAGACGGTGGGTTGGAAGGATAAGATGAGCTTTCTTGGAAATGTGCAGACGCTCAGTAAGCGGATGACCACTCTTAGCCAAGTCTTGTGCTTCCTCCATGAAGAGATCCGGAGCCAGGACGACGCCATTACCGATAATATTCAGCTTACCACCCTGGAAGATACCAGAAGGAATACTGCGCAGAACATACTTCTGACCTTCAAACTCAAGTGTATGACCTGCATTAGGACCGCCTTGAAAGCGTGCTACTACATCATAGCGTGGTGTAAGAACGTCTACAACCTTACCTTTACCTTCATCGCCCCACTGCAGACCGAGCAGGACATCAACTTTACCTGTATTCATTTTTTGAATGTTATTTTGTTTTTGTTTCTTTCTTGTTTTCCTCAGCTTTCTTTTGCCTGGCCTGTCGACGCTGGCATTTGGCACAGACCCCATATATATATAATGTGAAACCATCCTTATGGAATCTGAGAGAGTGGGTATTCCTTATGGCTTTAACAATCTCTGGCGATTGTATCTCATCGACATTACCGCAAATGGTACACACCTGGTGGATGTGATTCTCATTCTTGTAACAGCCCTCATACTTCGTTTGTCCTATAAACCTGTGCCTTATTACCAGGCGCAACTCTATGAACAACTTCATCGTGTTGTAGAGGGTCGCCCTTGAAACTCTGAAATTACGTGATTCCAACAATTCACCAAGTTCCTCAAGAGTGAAATGCCCGTCAATACTGTATATAGCATCGAGTATGGCATAACGCTCAGGAGTCTTACGGTGATTGTTGCGGTCGAGATAATTGTCGAGAATATCCCTGACCTTTTTCTTTATTGCATCGTTGGTCACTTCTGTACTGATTTAACTTCAGTACAAAAGTACGGATATTTTTGGAAATGGTCTAAATAAGGTATTGAAAAAACGTTAAACGTTACAATATCTCATTCAAAGCTAAAGGATATTCAGATGCCCTAATGCCTTTTGCGCAATCTTCTCATAATCCTCACCCAAGTTACAGAACCTCAGCAAGCAGTTATAGGCTGCATGCTTTACCATTGTGTCGTCGCCCGACAGATCGCTGTCGGCTTGGTCGAGGAATTCATTGATGCCACGTTCGTCGGGTTCCTGACCCTTCATGAATAATCTTGAAAGAAGGTGATAGCCTGTAAGCTTGTATAAAGGCTTGTCAGATGCAATCCATTCGAAAGCAATAACAGGGGCGTAGTCGACATACTGCATGAGGTTGAATGCCAACTGCTCGGCAATCTCGTACGAAATGGTCTGCTCCATCCAGATGTCGGCTATTTCAGGCAAGAACTTCTCAGGAGGCATAATCATCGTTGCCAGTATCTTGCACTCACGAATATCCTCCTTGAAGAGTTCAATAGCCAAATCATAGTCCTTGCCATATTCCTTTGCCATCTGTTTCAATGAGGGAATAGGAACGCCCCAGTTAATCTTGTAGTTCAAACCTTTCTCACGCATGGATTGTGAGGCAGGACCGTTCATCATCAACCGGAAAGACTGTTTTATCTTCTTAAGTTTTTCTTTAACGTTTTCGTCCATAGTATTCTATATTAGAGTACCGTAATCAGTTGAATATCTTAACATCTGATGGCTGTAAGACTCAGTATAGTCCACCATTACATCAGAGATACTACCCTTATCATCCTTCACAAGGCTAAGTACTGGATTAATAAATCCTTTATATGGAGCAATATCCAAGTGCTTGTAGCGCTCGAGAACTTCCTGATGGAGCTTCGGGTCAACCTTAACGGCATACTTCTCGATAAGGTTTCTGGCAGCGTTAAAGTCGCCTTCGCTCTTTATCCTCTGAATCTCGGCAAGCTGACGGGCGAACACCTGACGAAGTCCGGCATAGTCATTGATTTGCACGTAAGTCTTGCCATCCTTCTTGACAAGTTCAATTATCTCCGGATTCGTGTCATAAGCCCAATAGGCTATAAGTGCCCGGTTGCGCATGTGGGCTTCCTCGATGTTGTGCCCCGGAAGTATACGCACAAGTTGCGTCATCAGTCCATTCATTATATATGTATAGTACTGTGCCTTGTATGCATCCTTACTGTCAAGAAGCCCCAGTTCAATAAGCTTATGGTCGGCAATGTAGTAAAGTCCGAACAAGTCGGCGCGTGCTTCCTCAATAGTATTGCCATAGTTCTTCAGAGCGTCTGGATCAGTGCCCGGCAACAGTCTTCCACTGCCGTGCCCAAGACATTCGTGCAGGTCGGTGTGCAGGTCGTCAGTGCGGTCGCCATACTTCTCGATAAGTTTACGGGTAGGTCCATCTATGACAAACTCTTCCTTGAATCCATTACCCTTAGCCGCCATATCATACGCATGAGTAAGGTTGCTAATGGTTACACTCTTACTTCCATACTCTGTTCTAATCCATTCAGCATTAGGCAGATTAATTCCTATGGCTGAAGAAGGGTACTCATCGCCACCCAGCATGGCAGCACAGATAACGTTGGCGCTTACCCCCTTGACTACAGGCTTGCGGAATTTAGGGTTGACAGGGGAGTGATCCTCAAACCATTGCGCGTTTCGCGAAATGGTCTGAGCACGCTCAGTAGCCTCTTCGTCACGGTATTCTACAATGCCTTCCCACGAGCCCTTTAGACCGAGCGGGTCGCCATAGACCTCGATGAATCCGTTGATAAAGTCGATGGAATCGCCATGTTCTCGAACCCAAGCAATAGAATACTTGTCGAATTCGGCAAGATTACCACTCTTATAATAGTCTATCAACAGTTTTATAACATTCTTCTGCTCTTCACTTTCGGCAAAATCCTCTGCCTTTTCGAGCCAATAGACGATTTTCTCAATGGCTTTGCCGTACTTTCCTCCAATCTTCCAGACATCCTCATTAATGCCAGTAGAATCTTTGACTAGGGTAGAGTTGAGTCCCCATGAAGGCTGTTCAGTAGCAGAAGTCTTCTTGGAAGCATAGTAATCCTCAACTTCCTTTTGACTTACACCACTATAATAATTGCAGGCAGATGTCTTTATCAAGTCCACTCCGTCAGCCTTATTTACACGCTTCGGCAGTATGTCAGGATTGAAAATGACCGGACAAATCTCATCTAGCAGCCCATTGATATCTGTGCCTTCGAGAGGCAATTTACTGGCATCTATGCTCTTGACAGCCTCCCGGAAGAAGTCCTCGGTGAAGTCAGGAGAGAACTTCTCCGTGCCATAATGGTGGTAGATTCCGTTTGAAAACCATACCCGTTTCAAGTAGACTTCCAAAGCCTTGAAGTCCTTACTATCACGGTTGCCCTCATACCAGCAAAAAACAGCCTCAAGAGTCTTGCGAATCTTGAGGTTGTACTTTCCGAATTGGTCGAATGTAATGTCACGACCAAACAATGTAGCCTTTGCCAGACAATAGACAAGGCATTTTTGCCGGAGTGAGAGTTTATCAAAATCATTAAGACGATAACGCAGCATTTGCAAATCAGCAAAGCGTTCGTCGGAATAATTGAATGACTCTTCGCTCATATTGTTATTTATCTGTTTCTTCTGCAGTCTTTTTAGTTCTACGTGCTCTTTTTACCCGTTTGTTCTGAGCCGGATGGTTTGCCAGCGAACGTAGCTTATACTCACGCGGTGTGATGCCGTTGATGCGGTAGAATGCTGCATAGAAGGACTGACGGTTGGCGAAGCCGACCATGTCGCTAATGTCCTCCATGTTGAGGTCCTGGTAACGCTTATCGGTGAGAAGGGTCATAGCCTCCTCAATACGGTATTTGTTAACGAACGATGTATAGTTCATGTGAAACCTAACATTGACAACGGCGGAGATATAGCGGGTATTTGTGCCAAGGTCCTCGGCTAGTTTCTTGGCAGAATAGTCTTTGTCCTTATACTTCTTCTGGATGAGAATAATATCGAGGATCTTCTCCTTAAGTTCATCCATGAGCTTTGGGCTCACTAAGCTACGGTAAGCTGCTGCTTTCTCTTTCTTTTCTGTAATGTTGTACTTTGCCATATGCTTTGGTTAAAACTTTTCTTCCGATTCCAATTCTTCTGCAAATATACTAATTTTTACATTATAAAACAACTCTTTCTCAAATTATTTTTGAAAATACATAAAAATATGTGTCTTTAAGGCATATTGGTAGCATCAAAAGATGTTGTTAAACATTGTTTTATATAATTTTGACCCAGAAAAGCTTTATGAAAATGATTTTAAACGGTTGTAAATCCGTTAGTTTATTGAAACTTATACAAAATTTGAATTGATATTGAATAAGTGCATTTTATTTTTTCAAAAGACTTTTAAAAGACTTATTTTGACATTTTTAAAATAAGTAGATTTTGCAATATTGTTTGCATTAATATAAATTTGTATGTGATAGAATACTCAGCAATCCTTTGCCAGCTTACGGTTTGAAACTAATACTTGTGCAAAGCAATAGTTTAAGCTCAAGTAGAAAGAATTGTTTTTTTAATCGCTCATGTAATATAATTTCTTATTTAAAACTATCGTTTGAATACAACAATCTAGAAGAAGATACCTTCTTGAAACATAAGATTAAGCCGGCAAAATCGTAAAAGGGTATGTTTTAGCTTGTAATAGATACCAGATTAGGTTCTAAAAGATACCCGATTACAAGCTAAAATGTGCCTTGTTGTCGATCAAATTGGCGTTAATTCTAACGTAAAAAACGTAAAAACAGAACGTAATCAAGAACCTTTTAAGTGTAAGGAAATTACAAGTCGTTGACTTGCAAGTAAATAGAAAACTCTCTGAAAATCATCTATTTCAAGTCAGAATGGCAAGTGGATGATAACAGACGATTCTCAGAGAGTGCTTTGTTGGATAATTTCGTCGTTTTATTTTTCCGTCTTTGACAACAGCTCTTCGGCACGCTTAAGGTCAGCCGGAGTGTCGATTCCAACAGTTTCGAAGTCAGTTTCAGCCACACGTATACGATAGCCGTTCTGCAGCCAACGCAGCTGCTCAAGGCTTTCTGCTTTCTCTAGTGACGACTGAGGAAGTGCCGTTACAGCCTTCAGAACTTCAGCACGATAGGCATATAGTCCCAGATGTTTGAGGAAAGGGTAGTGGCTGAGCCATTCGTTCTCGTCGACACCACGGACAAACGGTATGACCGAACGTGAGAAATACATTGCGAATCCCTGATTATCGACAACGATCTTCGGTGAATTCGCGTTTTTTACCGCTTCCATCGATTCGAAACGCTTGCCTAGAGTAGCTATCTGAGTGCGCTCATCGTCGAAGCAATGCATTACGGCTTCTATCTGTTCGGGGTGGATGAATGGCTCGTCGCCCTGGATGTTTATGACTACCGGAAACGGTTTTCCTATTTTCTGGTAAGCTTCCTCGATGCGGTCAGTACCGCTTTTATGGTCGGCACGCGTCATGACAACGTTGCCGCCAAATGACTTTACAGCGTCGCTGATACGCTCATCATCGGTAGCTACATAAACATTATCCAATACTTTAGCCACCTGTTCATACACCCTCTCTATCACGGTCTTACCACATAGTACTGCCAGTGGTTTGCCGGGGAAGCGTGTCGATGCATAGCGGGCAGGGATAATTCCTATAAATTCGTTCTTATTCATATTTTATAAACTCGTTGATATTCATCTTATTACTTAATTTCGAACAGCAAAGTTATATAAAAATTTCTAAAAGGCTTCGTCTTTCTCAGATTTATTTAGTAATTTTGTAGTCAATAATAAAGACCTTTAAATCGTGAGAAATTGGCTTTTGTTACTTATCATTATGCTGTTTGCGCCTTACTGCAGGGCACAACAGATAGTCGTCGGCACGTGTACCGTTGCCGGTGGTACGTATACAGGGCAGATGTTTAAAGGCAAGCCTTGGGGTAAAGGCAAGGCAAAATACAGCAACGGCGATACTTACGAAGGACAGTTTGAGAAGGGGAAACGTCAGGGAAAGGGCGTTTATACGTTCACCGATGGTGAGAAGTATGACGGCCAGTGGTTCCAGGATCAGCAACACGGACGTGGCGTTTACTACTTCAAGAATGGCAATCGTTATGACGGACTCTGGTATAAAGATTATCAGGAAGGTCATGGTACGATGTACTATTCCAATGGGGATAAGTACGATGGCAACTGGTTGAGAGACAAGCGAGACGGCGATGGTCGCTACACTTTTGCTTCAGGAGCTTTCTATGACGGTCAGTGGAAGGACGACAAGAAAAACGGAAAGGGCGTCTTCGACTGGGGCGACGGCTCAAAGTATGACGGCGAATTCGTCGACAATATGAGGTCGGGTAGGGGTACTTACTATTTTCCTACCGGTGACAAGTATATTGGATCATGGAAGAATGATACCGAGGACGGTCAAGGCGTTTACAAGTTTGCCAACGGCGACAGCTATGAAGGCGACTATGTAGGTGGCGAACGTACCGGAGAAGGTATTTTCAAATATAAGAACGGTGACACTTATTCCGGTCATTTCCTTCAGGGAAAGCGCAACGGGATGGGCACTATGTCGTGGAAAAACGGTGACGAATACACCGGACAATGGGATAATGACACACAGAACGGACAAGGAAAGTTGACCAAACGCTCGGGCGATGTGTTCGAAGGGCAGTTCCGTAAAGGGCGAATCGAGGGGCTTGTGATTATCCATTATGCCGACGGCAGCAAGTTCCGCGGCGTTTATCATAATGGACGGCGCAACGGAGAAGCCGTCGAGGAGACTAAAGACGGCAAGCGGTTTGAAGGAACTTACCGTGATGATGTCCGTGACGGAAAGTTCACTGAGCGTGATTCCAACGGTGCTATAACGGCCCATGGATACTATGAGAATGGTGTCCGGCATGACTCTTGAAATTAAAAACAAAAACATTATAATTTAAAACTTTCAACTAAAATGGTAGTAGACACACTTGACAATCTGGAGAAATATGTATCACTGAACCCATTGTTCGGTGACGTTGTGGAGTTCTTACGTAATAACGACCTCAACAAACTTGAGCCGGGTAAGCATTACATCAAGGACAAGGACTTGTTCGTTAACATTACAACAGCGACGGGCAAGACAAAGGAAGAGGCAACTTATGAGACTCATCGCCGCATGCTCGATATTCAGATACCTCTCTCTGCACCTGAGACCTACGGTTATATGCCGTTGAAAGACATGCCGGAAGCGGAATATAATGATGTCAAGGACGTCACTAAATATCCGGGACTGGTAGGCGGCTCTTACGTTAAGTGCAATCCGGGCGAGTTCGCTATCTTCTTCCCACAGGACGGTCATCAGCCTTGTATTGGCGAGGGTGACATACATAAGGCTATATTCAAGGTGAAAGCCTAGTAAGCCGAAACAGAATAGTCTTTTAAAAAGAAGTCTATAAATTTATTGTCAACTAAAATCTTACATACAATTATGCCGAACAAAACACGCAAGACAACAGCCAAGAGAGCAACGACTAAGGCTCCGAAGGCAAAGGCACCGAAAGCGCCACAGCACATTGGCATCGTTAAGAACGACCCTTATTTGGAGCCGTATGAGGATGCTATCCGCGGGCGTCATGACCACGCTCTATGGAAACTCGGTCAGCTGACGCACAACGGCAAGCAGTCACTTGCCGATTTCGCTAGTGGATACGACTATTATGGTCTGCACAAGACTGCACGTGGATGGGTGTTCAGGGAGTGGGCGCCTAATGCCACTGACATTTATCTTGTAGGCGACTTCAACGATTGGAAGGAGACTCCTGCTTATCGCTGTAAGCGTATAGAGGGCACCGGCAACTGGGAGTTGAAACTCTCTGAGAAGAAAATGCATCATGGCGACCTCTATAAGATGCACGTTCACTGGAACGGTGGCGAGGGCGAGCGCATTCCGGCTTGGTGTCAGCGTGTTGTTCAGGATGACCAGACGAAGATTTTCTCGGCTCAGGTTTGGAATCCGGAAAAGCCATATAAATGGCATCGCAAGAAATTCAAGCCTAACAAGGATCCATTGCTCATCTATGAGTGCCATATAGGTATGGCTCAGGATGCCGAGAAGGTGGGTACTTATACAGAGTTTAAAGACAATGTCCTGCCTCGAATCATTAAGGATGGCTACAATGCCATACAGATAATGGCTATTCAGGAACATCCATACTATGGCAGTTTCGGCTATCATGTCAGCTCTTTCTTTGCTGCTTCGTCACGCTTTGGCACTCCTGAAGAGCTTAAGGCTCTTATCGACGAGGCTCACCGCAATGGCATTGCCGTTATCATGGATATTGTCCATTCACATGCTGTAAAGAATGAGATTGAGGGACTTGGCAATCTTGCAGGTGACCCTAACCAGTATTTCTATCCTGGCGAGCGTCGTGAGCATCCGGCTTGGGACAGTCTTTGCTTCGACTATGGAAAGGATGATGTCATTCATTTCCTGCTGAGCAACTGTAAGTATTGGCTCGATGAATATCATTTCGACGGATTCCGTTTCGATGGTGTGACATCAATGCTTTACTATAGTCACGGATTGGGCGAGGCATTCACCAATTACGGTGATTACTTCAATGGTCATGAGGATGATAACGCTATCTGCTATCTGACTCTTGCTAACCTGCTTATTCATGAGGTTAACCCTAATGCTATAACCATTGCTGAGGAAGTTTCAGGCATGCCTGGACTTGCTGCAAAGTTCGAGGATGGCGGCTATGGATTCGATTATCGTATGGCAATGAACATTCCTGACTTCTGGATAAAGATTATCAAGGAGAAGAGGGATGAGGACTGGAAGCCGTCAAGCATATTCTGGGAGGTGAAGAACCGCCGTGCCGACGAGAAGACTATTTCTTATTGTGAGAGTCATGACCAGGCTCTGGTAGGCGACAAGACCATCATTTTCCGCCTTATCGATGCCGATATGTACTGGCATTTCCGCAAGGGTGACGAGAATGAGAATGTCCGCCGTGGTATTGCCCTTCATAAGATGATCCGCTTGGTTACAGCTGCAGCCATAAATGGTGGCTATCTTAACTTCATGGGAAATGAGTTTGGCCATCCGGAGTGGATTGACTTCCCGCGCGAAGGCAATGGCTGGAGTTACAAGTATGCGCGCCGTCAATGGGATTTGGTCGACAATCATGACTTGTGCTATCATTATCTTGGTGACTTCGACAAGGCTATGCTTGATGTCATAAAGAGTGAGAAAGACTTTAACAAGACTCCGGTACAGGAGATTTGGCATAATGACGGTGATCAGGTCTTGGCGTTCATGCGTGGCGATATAATATTCGTGTTCAACTTCTCACCGACTCATTCATTCACGGATTATGGATTCCTTGTTCCAAAGGGTAGCTATAAGGTTGTGCTGGATTCGGATTCTAAGGATTTCGGCGGAAACGGATTCAATGATGATTCGATGGTGCACTTCACTAATTTCGACCCTCTCTATGAGAAGGATGGCAAGGAATGGCTGAAGCTCTATTTGCCTGCAAGGTCGGCTCTTGCTCTTCGTTTGCAGCATGAGGAGGAGAAGTCTAAGAAGAAATAATGTTATTTGGCATGCCTGGTTTCATCGGCATGCCAATGATAATTATCATAGTTTATTAATAGTATTACTAATGGATAAATCCAAAAACGGCACGAACTTCTACAAGGCGGTTTGTGCCGTTGCTTTCATTCTTTTCAGTTTAGTCTATCTGTATTATTATCAGACGGATATACTGGCGGCAGCTCAGCACATAGCTTCTGGCGGAAGAACTCATTACGAACCGGTACTGGGTACAGTACTTATCATCTTGGTCCTTAAGCTGTTACAGAATGGAATACAAGCTATTGTTAGACTAAGGAGAATTTTTTTCGCTCTTACATATTTCCCGTCTTTCCTTATATTGACGCTAATAACAGATATTCCCTCAGGACCGGTTCAAGAAATAGATTTCGGCGCTTGGAAGGTCGTCTTGCCATTGGCATTAATTGTATGGGGAATATTGGTTTATTTTGCAAGACAATATCAGACTGTTGAATATGGAGCAAGGGGTGGGGGCTTACTCTCACAGGTCTTGGGAATTAATGTAACTCTGTTCCTTGCCATGATGCTTATGACCTGCCTGATTGGCAATCATAATCGGCTATTTCATCAAAGATTGCATGTTGAGAATTTGATAAGTCGGCATGAATATCGTGATGCTCAGGTGGCAGCTGAAAATTATAATTCTAAAGACGAAACTATATTAATGTTACGGGCTTGTGCTTTGGCACAACAGCGACTTATCGGCGATGAATTGTTTAAGACACCTATGAATGGTGTCAAATCTGTTATTCCTTCTTCAAACGGAACATACACGGTTATTTTGCCGTCGGATAAGTTATTGAATTCTTATAAGCGTAATGCCGACTGGCAACTTTGTGAGATGTTGGTAAGAAAGGACTTAAAGGGTTTCTTTGATAATCTAGTCTTTTTCTATAATCTCGGCGATCCTGTTGCTCAAACAGACAGTGTTGGCAAGGTTGCGTCGGTTTCAAAAAATGTAAAGAAGCAGAATGCATATAAAGATAGTCTCTTAAGTATTCGTTTTCAAAAGCTTCCAACGCATTATCAAGAAGCCATTGTTCTATATAATTATCTTTATCCAAGAAGTCCATTTATTAAACCTAGTTATATAAATAAGAATATTCAACAAGAATTCAATAAGTTTCAAGAAACGACTCCGGAAGATAGGAGAAAACATTTTAGAGGAACCTATTGGATGTTTTATGCTAATTAAATATCGTAATCACTGTTATGATAAATAGAGACACTTTAAAACTGACTTTCATTTTAAATTTAATGATGTTTTTACTGCAAGTCGATGCAGCTACAATAGAAAAGACAAACAGTTCTGAATACATTGATTCTGAAGAAGATTCAATAACCATTCATCTTATTGAGACATCTGATGTTCATGGTTGTTTCTTTCCGTATGATTTCATAAATGGAACTCCTAAGTCAGGAACAATGGCACGAATTGTTACCTATGTTTCTGACTTACGTAAGAAAACAAATGGCAATGTTGTTCTATTGGATAACGGAGATATTCTTCAAGGACAGCCTATTTGCTATTACTATAATTATATTAAACCAGAAAAAACAAATATTGCAGCTTCTGTAATCAATTTTATGAATTATGATGCAGAGACTGTTGGTAATCATGATATAGAAACCGGACATAGTGTTTATGACAAATGGGCGTCTGAAGTTAAATGCCCAATGCTCGGAGCAAACATCATTGATAATGCTACAGGTAAACCATATTTCAAGCCTTATACTATTATTAATAAAAACGGAATACGTATTGCTGTTATAGGAATGCTTACTCCGGCTATTCCGAATTGGCTGAAAGAGAGACTGTGGAAGGGTCTCCATTTTGATGATATAGTTAAATCGGCAACTTATTGGGTTAAGTACGTTCAAGACAACGAAGCCCCAGATTTGATAGTCGGATTATTCCATTCTGGTTGGGAAGGTGGCATCCAAACCTCTGAGTATAAGGAAGATGAAGCGAAGGATGTAGCTCAGAAAGTACCAGGATTTGATGTAATATTATTCGGTCATGACCATACTCCACATAACAGCGTAGTAATTGGACCGACAGGAAAGGATGTCCTATGCTTGGATCCGGCAAACAATGCTATCAGGGTTGCACAGGCTGATATAACTTATAAGAAAGGAAACGACGGTAAGTATGTAATAGCTGCAAAGTCAGGTAAACTTGTTGATGTTCGTCCTGTTACACCGGATTCTGCTTATACTGCCTATTTAAAGTCAGACATTGACTCAACCAAAAATTGGGTAAACCATAAAATAGGAATTTTCAAGCATTCTATTTCAACTAGAGACTGCTTCTTTGGTAATTCAGCTTTCAATGATTTTATTATGAATCTACAGTTGAAAATAACTGGAGCAGATATTACCTTTAATGCCCCTTTGTCCTTAGATGTTACAATCAACAAGGGAGATGTTACTGTCGCTGATATGTTCAAGCTTTACAAATATGAGAATAATCTATATGTAATGCGCTTGTCTGGTGAAGAAATCCGCAAGCATTTGGAGATGAGCTATGACCTTTGGTGCAATACTATGAAATCGCCTGATGATCACTTGCTCCAACTTCAGCCAAGCACACGGAATGATTCTCAACGTATGGGATTCAAGAATTTACTCTTCAACTTTGATGCTGCCGCTGGAATTGACTATGTAGTTGACGTTACAAAGCCAGATGGTCAGAAAGTAAAGATATTAAAACTGTCGAATGGAAAGCCTTTCCATGAGAATGAATATTACAAAGTTGCGATAAACAGCTATCGTGGCAATGGTGGCGGAGAACTTCTAACAAAGGGCGCCGGCATTCCAAAGGACAGTCTGGAGAAACGTATTATTTGGGAAAGTGACAAAGACCAACGTTATTATTTGATGAAAGAAATAGAAAGAGAAGGTGTTTGTGATCCACAACCAAACCACAATTGGAAGTTTGTTCCAGAGAAATGGACAATACCAGCAGCAAAGAGAGACAGGCAACTTCTTTTTAATTATTAATTACGCATTGATGATTATTAATCACGCCCTTGGTTAGAATTAATCAGTATCTTGGTTAGAATTAATCAGTATCTTGGTTAGAATTAATCGGTATCTTGGTTAGAATTAATCTGTTTATAGTTGAGATACAGAAATTATAAGTACGTAATTCTGAACCAAAAATGTATGTAATTAATAACAACTGTGTGTAATCTATAACATAAACTATATTTAATCAATAACAAAAAAGGACTGAAGAAAATATAATAAAGTAAGAACTTAACTGATATGAGATATTATTTCATCTTTTGCAAGACAGACCTAGTTTTACAGAAACTCGGCGATGGCACATACACCATTCCGAAGAGCGACGACTCCCCTATCCTGCTTCACGACTGGCAGCATGTCCACAATATAACCCCAATGGACGATGGAACAGAGGTCAAGACAGTAATGCTAGATGACCCGGCACAACTTAATGAACGTGTTGCATCTTTTAAGGATGCTGTTTTTGAATTTTGCCCATTGAGAAAGTCCTATTATAAGCTTTCCCGTGACCTATATCTAAAGGCAGGAAAGTGTCAGGAAATCCTTTACTGGGATCACAACACACAATATTGTGGAGTTTGTGGCTCCCCAATGAAGATGCATACAGACATTTCTAAGCGCTGTCCAAATTGTGGAAAGGAAGTCTGGCCAGAACTTGCAACAGCCATTATCGTCCTTATTCACAAAGGCAATGAGGTCTTACTAGTCCATGCAAGGAATTTCAAGGGAGACTTTTATGGTCTTGTAGCAGGTTTCGTAGAAACTGGCGAGACCCTTGAAGAAGCTGTACATCGTGAAGTTATGGAAGAAACCGGCTTGACCATTACAAATCTTAAATACTTTGGTTCACAGCCTTGGCCATATCCATGCGGATTGATGGTTGGCTATAATGCTGATTATGTATCCGGAGATATACATTTACAACGCTCAGAATTGTCTAAAGGCGATTGGTTTACACGTGACAATCTCCCTACAATACCAGAGAAATTGTCCATTGCCCGCAAGTTGCTTGACAACTGGCTTGACGAGACAGCGACAAATAAAGAAGAAGAGAAATAAAAGAATTAAATAAAATGACATTTTTAGAGAAAGCGCTCGGATTCAATCCGAAGACTATGCGGCTTAAGACAGAGGTCATAGCTGGTGCAACAACATTTCTTACAATGAGTTATATCCTTGCCGTTAACCCTGCCGTCCTTTCATCGACGGGAATGGATAAAGGAGCATTATTTACAGCCACAGCAATTGCAGCCGCTATAGCGACATTGCTTCTTGCATTCATGGCAAAGCTGCCATTTGCCCAAGCACCATCGATGGGACTCAATGCATTCTTTGCTTATACCATGTGTCAGGCGATGGGATACTCATGGGAGCAAAGTCTTGCTATAATGCTAGTTGAAGGAGTAGTATTCATTGTTATTACCTTCTTCAATATCCGTGAAATGATTCTTGAAAGCATTCCGGAAACGCTTCGATATGCTATTTCTGCGGGGATAGGAATGTTCATTGCTTTCATAGGACTGAAAAATGCAGGAATAATCGTTGCCAAGGAAGGAACATTCGTTGGTTTAGGAGCCTTCACCCCACCCTGCCTGCTCGGTATTTTTGCGATACTCCTCAGTGGAATCCTGATGGCGCGCAATGTGAAAGGCTCACTGTTCTGGAGCATTATCATAACAACTATCGTGGGAATACCATTCGGCGTTACCAATGTACCAGGTAATTGGTTCCCAGTTTCAATTCCACAGGACATTTCACCAATCTTCTGCAAATTTGATTTTGCCGGACTTATGAACTTAAAAACATTGCTTGTAGTTTTCTCATTGCTCATCGTCAATATATTCGATACAATCGGAACACTTATGGGACTAGCCGAGAAAACCGGCATTGTGCAGCCGGACGGTTCTATTCCGCATGTTAAAGAAGCAATGATGAGTGACGCAATAGGAACTACTTGCGGTGCCTTTCTTGGTTCAAGTACTCTTACCACTTATGTTGAAAGTGCCAGCGGAATAGCGGAAGGTGGCAAAAGTGGAATGACAGCATTTACCGTTGGAGTGCTTTTCATTATATCATTGTTCCTTTCGCCGATATTCCTTCTTATTCCAAGTGCGGCCACAAGCGGTGCTCTTGTAATGGTTGGAGTCCTTATGCTGGATTCTATCAAGGAAATAAACCTCAAGGACTTAAGCGACTCTTTCCCTGCATTTATAACAATGATAACTATGGTACTCACCTACAGTATTGCCGATGGCATCTGTCTGGGAATCCTCTCATACGTTGTCATAAAGATATTCACAGGGAACTATAAGCAGTTGAACGCCACACTCTGTATCCTCTCTGTATTGTTCATACTCAACTTTATGTTCGGGTAAAACCCATTTTAAAAATCGAGTGATATAAATTCTGCCAACGGCTGAGGCAATCAGAAAATGTTGTTGAAGCCGTTGCGGAATTCAATCCAATACTTAAATATAGCGCTGTGGCTAGCTGCAAGAATCTTTGTAAATCCGGCAAGGATGTACAATCCGAACAATACTAATAGGATAAACAATATACTGAAGCCGAAGAACAGCCACAAGTCAGCATCGTCATACTCCCTACGGAACTTTGAAATTCTAGTACCCGACCAACCGAAGAACACTTCTATATGGTCAAGTATCTTTGTCATAGTAGTCTTCGACTTCTGTCCAACTCTTCCAACCGATCGTCCAGCACTTTTCAGAGCCTCTACCGAAGCATGGATAACCTTTGCTTCAACCACCGGCATATTGACATAATAAGGTAATGATAGTTGCGAGTTGCTCACCGGAATAACGCTGCTAGCCTCTACAGTAAGGTTTTCCGGTTTGTCGAACTGGCAAGTCACAACATTATTGCAATAGGGACAACGATACTTAAAACGTCCATATTTTTCCGTCTCGGCAACGAATGTCTTGCCGCAGTGATTACACTTTACACTGTACTTCATTATGCCTTAATTTTGTTTCAGACTACTTTTTATTCTTTTTTCGACTGCAAAAATATAAAAAAGTAAGCGATAAAGCAAGAAATATATAATAAAATTAGTACCTTTGCAAAATCAAATCTAAATACGATGGATTGGTTAATAGACTTATTTACGACTCAAGACTCCGTAGCGCACATCTCATTACTCTATTCATTAGTTATTGCTATCGGAATCCTTCTTGGTAAAATCAAAATCGGCGGCATTTCCCTTGGAGTGACGTTTGTGTTGTTTGTTGGCATTATTGCTGGTCATATCGGCTTCACAGCTCCTTTGGCAGTAATGAATTTTCTGCAAGACTTCGGACTTATCCTCTTCGTCTTCATGATTGGACTGCAAGTCGGTCCGGGCTTCTTCGAAAGCTTCGGTCGTGGAGGAATAAAGCTTAATCTGATGTCATGTGCAGCTATTCTTCTCAACATTGGCGTCATGTTCGCTTGTTATTTCATCTTCTTTGATACCAGCGATCCAAAGAATCTTCCGATGATGGTCGGTACTCTCTATGGTGCCGTAACCAATACTCCTGGACTTGGAGCTGCTCAGGAAGCCCTGCAGAGCGTATTCACAAAGGGAGTCAACTTCAACCTTGCCTCGGCTTACGCATGTGCTTATCCTCTTGGTGTCCTGGGTATTATTGGAGCTTCACTTGCAGTAAAGTTCCTTTGCCATGTCGACTTCAATAAAGAGAATGAAGAACTTCTCGAAAGAGAACAAGCTGACCCGCATGAGAAACCACATGTAATGTACCTTAAAGTTGCCAATGCATATATAGCCGGACGCACGCTTTCGCAAATCTCAGAATTCCTCAACCGTGATATAGTTTGTACGCGTATCCTTCATAATGGCGCACTGAGTGTTCCTAAGAGGGAAACTAAGTTTGAACTTGGCGATGAAGTCCTTGTAGCCTGTGCCGAAAGTGATGCCGAAGCTATACAAGCTTTCATCGGCCCGACCATTGAGGCTAACTGGACTGAGGATGAAAAGTCACAGCCGATGGTAAGCCGCAAGATTCTCATCACCAATACAGCAATGAATGGTAAGAGCCTCGGCAAGATGCACTTCTCCAGTCTTTATGGAGTCAATGTAACTCGTATCAACCGTCAGGGCATGGATCTCTTCGCCAGCCGTAGCCACCACTTCCATGTAGGCGACCGTATAACCGTTGTTGGCCCAGAGGAGAATGTCAACCGTGTTGCCGAGCTCATGGGTAACCAGGAGCGCAAACTTAACGTGCCAAACATTGCCACTATATTTATAGGTATAATAATCGGTATCATATTTGGTAGTCTGCCAATAGCAATACCAGGTATGCCTGTACCATTGAAACTGGGACTTGCCGGAGGACCTCTTATCATTGCAATTATCATTGGACGCTGGGGTTACCGAATGGGACTCAACACCTATATGACAACATCTGCAAACATGATGCTTCGCGAGTTCGGTCTTGTACTCTTCCTTGCCTCTGTCGGTATCAAGGCAGGTGATGGATTCTGGGAGACAGTAGTTTCAGGCGATGGAATAAAGTATGTAGGGACAGGTTTCCTCATCACCATTATACCTATTTTAATAGTAGCGTTTTTCGCCCGCAAGAAATACAAGTTCAATTATTTCACTATCATGGGAATGATAGCCGGTACATATACCGACCCACCAGCACTGGCTTATGCCAACTCAGTTTGCAGCGGTGAGGCATCAGCAATCGGCTATTCTACGGTATATCCGTTGAGTATGTTCTTGCGAATCTTTACTGCACAACTTATAGTTTTGTTCTTCTGTGGAGTTTAAATAAGTCCAATCAGATATACACAAGTCCACCCAATAAATCAAATAATAGGTAACTTTTTGATTTATTGGGTGGACTTTTTATTTTTAAGGTAATTTTGAATGAATAAAAATTGCCACTCCCTTATTTTTTTTATAACTTTGCAAACAAAGGACAAACAAACTAACTAAAAAGTTTTTATGAAACGAACCAAATTAATAGTTCTCTTATTTTTCATGCTTCTGGCCTATACAGATGCATTTGCTCAGCGCTATCCTTATCAGGTAACCTATCTCCCGTCTGTTGAACGTGCACGTGACTTGTGTCACCGACTTACCCTTGACGAGAAGATAAGCCTTATGATGGATCGCTCTCCGGCTATTGACCGACTTAAGATTCCTGAGTTCCAATGGTGGAACGAAGCCCTTCACGGAGTCGGGCGCAACGGCTATGCCACAGTCTTCCCTATCACTGTTGGTATGGCTGCATCGTTCGACAACGACTTGGTGCAAAAGGTATTCACAGCTGTCAGTGACGAGGCACGTGCCAAGAATAACGAGGCCCGCCGTTCTGGACATATCGACCGCTATCAGGGTCTTTCATATTGGACACCGAATATCAATATATTCCGTGACCCGAGATGGGGGCGCGGTCAGGAAACTTACGGCGAGGACCCTTACCTTACATCTCGTATGGGACTGGCCGTTGTTCGTGGACTGCAAGGCGATCCGGGGCAGAAATACAAGAAGTTGCTGGCTTGCGCCAAGCATTTTGCCGTCCATAGCGGACCGGAATGGAGCCGCCATTCACTGAACCTTGACAACCTTTCTAACCGTGATCTGTGGGAAACATATCTTCCGGCATTCAAGTCACTAGTACAGAAAGGCAATGTAGCCGAAGTAATGTGCGCATATCAGAGAATCGATGGAGAGCCATGCTGCAGCAATACCCACTATCTTCAGCAGATTCTCCGTAAGGAATGGGGATTCAAGGGAATGGTTGTCTCCGATTGTTCAGCCATCAGCGACTTCTGGATAAAGGGTCGTCATGAAGTAAGTGCCAATGCAGCTGATGCATCAGCCCGTGCCGTCATTGCCGGAACAGATGTTGAATGCGGTAGCAATTTCAAGAATCTTCCAGATGCCGTCAAGGCTGGTAAAATCACAGAGAAGCAAATCGACGAGAGTGTAGTTAAATTACTGACAGCCCGTTTCGACCTTGGTGATTTCGATGGAGATGCCCAGAATCCATACCGAAAAATTCCAATGAGTGTGGTAGCAAGCAAGAAACACAAGGATCTTGCGCTTAAAATGGCTCGTGAGTCTATGGTTCTGTTACAGAACTGGAACAATGTACTGCCTCTGTCGAAGACCGATAATGACATTGTTGTTATGGGTCCTAATGCCAACGACTCCATAATGCAATGGGGAAACTATAATGGCTACCCTACCCGTACCATCACAATTCTTCAGGGAATCCGTGAGAAGAATCCAAATATTAAATATGTTGAAGGTTGCGGACTTACCCGCAATGAAGTTAGAAGCAGCCGTTATGACGAGATAACATCTGCCGGCAAAAAAGGCATGACAGCTGAATACTGGAACAATATGGATCTGAGTGGTAAGCCAGTAAAGACCGTTCAGATGCCTTCAGGCATCAATCTCAGCAATGGTGGAGCTACAGTATTTGCTCCGGGCGTGAACCTTGACAGTATGAGCGCACGCTTTACCGGAACATTTACTCCTACAAGAAGCGAGCACGTTACATTCACGGTTAGCTTCGACGACGGTGCCCGCCTCATTATCAATGGCGACACTGTAGACAATGTATGGAAGTCACGCAACAAGATTCAGTACATTAATCGTGAAATGGATGTTGTAGCAGGCAAGAAATACAATGTTCAGGTCGACTATTTCCAGAAGACTAATGCCGGCATGGTTCAGTTCGACATTGTCAAGAAGAGCACACCAACCAATGAGGAGATTCTCTCCCAAATAGGCAATGCAAGCAAGGTTATCTTTGTCGGCGGTATTTCTCCATTACTTGAAGGCGAGGAAATGAAGGTTTCGGAGCCGGGTTTCAAGGGTGGTGACCGTACCAGCATAGAACTGCCTCAGGCTCAACGCGACATGATAAAGATGCTGCACGATGCCGGAAAGACAGTCATCTATGTCAATTGTTCAGGTTCTGCAGTAGGTCTTGAGCCAGAAGCCGACAATACAGAAGCTATCATTCAGGCATGGTATCCGGGCGAGATGGGTGGACGTGCTGTTGCCGATGTCCTCTATGGAGACTACAACCCTAGCGGTAAGCTGCCTGTCACATTCTATCGTCATGACAGCGACCTGCCTGATTTCGAGGACTACAGCATGAGCAACCGTACTTACCGTTACTTCAAGGGCGACCCTCTCTTCCCGTTCGGCTATGGAATGAGCTATACCACATTCGATGTCAAACCGCAGGAATTCAAGAATGGTCATCTGCTCGTCAATGTCACCAACACAGGTAAAGTTGCCGGCACTGAGGTCGTACAGATGTACATTCGCCGTCCGGCTGATGTCGATGGACCAATCAAGACCCTGCGCGGATTCAAGCGCGTTGACCTCCAGCCTGGTCAGTCGAAGACTGTTGATGTTGCCTTTGCCGACACAGAGCATCTTGAACTTTGGGACCCGACAACCAATACAGTGCGTTTCGTCCCGGGTGATTACGAAATTTTCATCGGTACAAGCAGCCAGCGAAAGGATCTGAAAAAATATGTCATGACCATTTCAAAGGTTGAAACTACACCGACAGAGGATGAGGAGAATAAGGAAGATTAAAGCGTAAATGGAAAGCAACTGATAATCAATCAGTTTGCAAAAGACGTCTAATCGACTTCCAAAAGATACCCAATCAGCTTGTAAAAGATACCCAATTAGAAGCTAAAAGATACCCTTTTACAAGACGATTGGGTATCTTTTACAAGATGATATAATATAAGACGGATTTTATCCGTTATATTACTAATAAATCGTTTATCAATTTTTATAACAATGGAAAAACTTCCTAACGACCCGGCAATGCTCGTTTCAGCCATTAACATGTTTCTAAGAGACGAGGAATTCGACTCCCTAGATGCTCTTTGCTTTTGCTATGACAGTGATCCGGCAAAGCTAAAAGCTTATCTCCATGATAATGGATATTATTTCAATGAGGAACAGAAACAATTCAAGGCAATAATAAAAGGGCAGTAACCATTGCAGTTACTGCCCTTTTATTATTGCTTATTCTTTATTTAATAAATGATCTCTTTCTATTTCTTCTCTTCTGCCGGAGTCTCAGCTTTAGCTTCTGCTGTAGCTTTGGCTTTCGGTTCAGCCTTTGCCTTCTTGGTAGAATGAGTAGCCTTTGCCTTCTCCTTAGAAGCAGCGGACTTGCCTTTCTCCTTCTCAAGACGGGCACGAAGACGGTCTTCGGCTTCCTGCATCTTGCTGATCTTGGTCTGCAGGCGCTCAATTTCCTTTTCCTTCATCTCAAGGTCATCGCCCTGATTCTTAATGGTCGTAAGCAGAGAGTTGAGCTCGTCGTTATCAATATCATCAGGATAGAGGTCATTAACACGGTTCATGAAGTCGCTGAGGATGTTCATGTAGTTGGTGAAAGCATCGAATGGTGACGAATATATGCCACGATCAAGACCAACATTGCTTGGCTTTGTCGTCATGAATCGGAAGTTGTTACTAGCCTGCAGATAGTCCCAGTCAATATTGATTCGTGGGTCGTTGGCAATCCGGACGCGGTCGGCTATAGAGTAAAGCTTGTCGAAAGCCTCACGCTGCATTGGGTTTCCGAGCCAGCAACTTACGTCACGCTCCTCATCTACCCAACTCAATGTATCAGGAACGTCAAGGGCAGCAACGCTCTTATGGTTCTTGCAAACCTCAGAAGGGGTTGAGAATGTTATGCCTTTAGCCTTGGCGCAAGCCGGAATAGCATGAAGGAAGTCGAGAATGTTGCTTGACAGAGGCTGAGCTATGCCGAGAGCTGAAAGCTCCATGAAGATATTGATGACTTCTTCTTCCTCCGGGAAAGCAGCAATCTCGTCGACATACTTGTCGGCAAAGAGTGGGAACTCATTCCAGTCATGGTTGTTGAAACGCAGGGAAATATCATCACTGAGCTTGATGTCTCGAAGCAGGAGCTTGAGGTTTGGAGCCAAAGCGCAATTGTAAACATAATGCGGGCTCTTCCAACCTAGTACGTGCTTGGCACCTTCAGTAAGCATTCCCTTGAATCCCATCTGCGCTACCTGCAGTCCGATGTCATCACTATAGATGAGTGAAGAGTTACGGAACACGGTAGGCTTCTTGCCGAAATACTCCTTAATCTTCTCTGCCTGTTTCTTAACGTCGGCGGCAAATGACTCAGGATTTGCCAGTGAAGACAAGCCATGAGAGTATGGCTCGGCAAGGAATTCAACACAACCGGTGTTGTTGAGTTCCTGAAGTTTGTCGAGAACCTGAGGGGCGTGAACCTCAAGCTGCTCCATTCCTACACCTGAAAGTGAGAAAGCTACCTTGAAGTAATTGCCGTTCTCCTTAATCATTTGGAGCAATGTGTCGAGTGCCGGCATGTAGCTGTGCTCGGCAATATAGCTTATACTGCGCTCGTTCTCATAATCATCGTAGTAGTAATGGTCAGTACCGATGTCGAAGAAACGGTAGCGTTTCAGATGTATAATCTGATGTATCTCGAAATATAAACAGATTGTTTTCATTTTGGGTTGTTCTAAATTTATGTTGAAGATTATATATTTAATAAATGTGGAATCAGAATTAACCTTCCGTTATTTCCAGCCTAGGGTACGCAAGTAGAGCTCGCGAATCCATCGTCCTACCTTCTCCCAAGTGATGTTTGCCACTTCCTTCTTGCCTTCTACCGACAAGTAATTGAACAGGCTGTCGTTGTGGCAAATGCTATAAATGGCGTCAGCCATAGCGTGAATATCCCAATAGTCGACCTTGATACAATTGTTCAGAATCTCGGCACACCCACTCTGTTTGGAGATAATCGTCGGTGTTCCGCATTCCATTGCCTCAAGCGGAGATATTCCGAAAGGCTCACTCACTGACGGCATGACATAAACGTCGGAATCCTTAAGGCACTCATACACCTGCTTACCACGCATGAATCCAGGGAAGTGGAACCTGTCGGCAATGCGGCGCTCGGCGGCAAGGTTAATCATAGCGTCCATCATATCACCAGAACCTGCCATGCAGAAACGGACGTGACGTGTACGGTGGAGCACCATGTTGGCAGCCTCGACGAAATACTCTGGACCTTTCTGCATTGTGATACGTCCGAGGAACGTTACAATCTTGTCCTTGTGAGTATGGTCAGGACGAGGAATTGCCTCATTCTCAGGGCTTAAAGGATAAACGGCATTGTGAACAGTGAATACTTTGCGTGGATCCTGATGGTACTGGTTGATGACTGTGTTGCGAGTCAGGTCGGACACGCACATGATGCAGTCGGCATTGTCCATACCATCCTTCTCGATGGAGTAAACTGTAGGATTGACATGTCCACGGCTACGGTCGTAGTCAGTGGCATGAACGTGAATGCACAGAGGCTTGCCACTGACTTGCTTTGCATGAATTCCGGCTGGATAAGTCAGCCAGTCGTGAGCATGGATAATATCGAAGTCGAAAGTACGTGCCACGACCCCGGCAATGATAGAATAGTTGTTTATCTCCTCGTGAAGGTTGCCAGGATAACCGCCAGCAAACTCCATAGCGCCAAGGTCGTTGACATTCATGTAGCTGAAGTCAGCATAGATATGGTCACGAAGCTTGAAGTAAAGGTCTGGGTTCATGATTTTACCAACACGATTGTTGACGTAATCCCAGTTTACATCACGCCAAGCTATAGGCACGCAGTTCATTGCCACGATATTGGCAAAAGTGTGGTCCTCGTCCCCGAAAGGTTTTGGAAGACACAATGTAATGTCGACATCGCCCTGAGCGTGAAGTCCTTCAGATATTCCAAAATTGGCAGTAGCCAGTCCGCCATAAACATGTGGAGGATACTCCCATCCAAACATTAAAACTTTCATTTCGCGTCCTCCGTCTTAAAGTTCATTTTTTCGAGCAGTTCCATCGTGCGAAGGATTTCTGCCACATTCATTGCAAACGAGATGGCTCCACGCCCTGTGAATGGCGGATTGCCGTCGAAGAGTTCAGGAATTGTTCCAATACATCCTTGGAACATCTCATCTTCATAGCCGACCATCTGGCGTTCTACGAAGCTGATGCGTGAACGTCCGAAGAGTTTCAGGCAGGCTTCGAGATAGAATCCGCCTAGCCACGGCCATGCTGTGCCCTGATGGTAAGCATAGTCACGCTGAGCCTGCGGACCGACATACATTGGGTTGTAGCCACTGCTCTTCGGCGACAGGCTTCGAAGTCCCTTAGGAGTAAGCAACTCACGGGTGCAAACATCGATGACACTCTTCTGCTGGCTCTTGTCCAATGGCGAATACTCAAGTGCAACGGCAAATATCATGTTCGGGCGGACACTCAAGTCGACATCATCACCATCAACATAATCATGCAGATAGCCATATTGATTCCAGAAAGTCTCAACGAACGAAGCCTTAACCTGCTCTGCCAGTTTCTCAAGATGATCAACGGCTTTCTGATTCTTGTCGAGGGTTGCAAGCTCGGCTGAGAACTTAATGGCATTATACCACAGAGCATTGAACTCTACAATGTATCCCGTGCGCGGTACAACAGGATGTCCGTTGGCGGTAGAGTTCATCCATGTCATGGCTTCCTCACGTCCACCCTCGACATACAGAAGTCCGTTCTTCTCGACCGTCATGTACGGGTGTTTGCCAGACTCGATGAACTGGATAATCTCCTTTAGGAAAGAGCCATACATCTTAAGGCATTTCTCCTTGCCTACCTTTATGGCATATTGTTGGATAGCCCATATACACCACAACGGAACATCTGGGCGGTCAACTTCATAAATAGGACTTGTTATCTCTTTACCGGCGAAGAACTGCTTCAGTACACGCTCGCCCGACTGCATAACCTTTTCGAAATAATCGACTTCCTCGATGGAAAGTGTAAGTCCAGGGGCTGCAATAAATGTATCGCGTGCTCGGCACTTGAACCAAGGGTAACCGGCAAGAAGATAGCGCTCCTCACCACGACGGTTATGGAACTGATGGGCTGCTGTTACGAGGCAGTTGAGGAAATTGTTGCGCGGATGGCGGTCTTCAACCTCTTTGTCGAAGAGCTTCTTCAGAGTGCTTGTAGTTGACTTCTCTGTTGAAGCAGCGAAGACTACGCTCTCGCCCTTGCGCATATTCATCTCGAAATATCCCGGAACATACAGGTCTTCGTTAGAAGCATATCCACGTTCTTGCTCCTTAGGATATTCTATACCACGATACCAATAAGGACTAAAGACAAAATTATTCTTCTTCGAGAACTGCATGTACAAATCAGGATAACCGGCATACATACAAGTCTTTATACCATTATCTACTTCCTGATAATCACGGCTTGCCGTCGAGTTCTCGTGAGTAAACTGCTTAACGCTTCTGAAAGCGAGGAACGGACGGAAGCGAAGTGTCGTCTGACTGTGGGCATCGACAAGAGTGTAACGAAGAAGTATTCGGTTAGCATAGTGCTGGAACACGACTTCCTTTTTTAATATGACGCCGCCGACACGGTAAATTGTCGACGGAACTTTCTCAATATCAAATTCACGGATATATTTATGTCCGTTAGGACTATAAACATTTCCCTGATATTTGTGTATACCGAGGTTGAACTCCGCACCATGCTGGATGACTGTGCAATCTAACGAGGATAGCAGCACATGGTTTTCATCGTCAAGCTCTGGCACTGGCACGACGAGCAATCCATGATACTTGCGGGTGTTGCAGTCGACGATGGTCGAGCACGAATATGCTCCCGACCTGTTAGTCCTCAACAGCTCCCTTTGCAAGCTCTCCTGTAGATTTGTCATCAAGGCTTTTTCAAATCTTAGATAACTCATATTGAATTAAGGTTTACAATTGTTTTTAGTTCCTGTTAGCAAGCAATATGCTATGCAATCGTTTGACACTTCAAAATTACAAAAAATAATTTTAGGAACAAAGAAATAAGGCGGTTATTTTCATTAAAATTAATTTTATTGACATTTTGGCGTAAAGTGTTGAAGAAAAATTTGTCAATTGTTTTTAATTTCGTTACTTTTGCAAATGCAAAAATACCAAAAACGAAATTAGATGAGAGATATTCAATCAATTTATGGTAACACAGCACAGATTTTCATAGATTTATGGGACCCTTTACTAGACCATGAAAAGGAGCTCATACTCCGCAATATTGACACACGCCACTATCACAAGAACGATTACTTGTACAGAATCGGCGAACGTCCGATGTACGTAATGTATGTACTTAAAGGCAGGGTTAAGATTTTCCGTAACTCTGATGACGGACGACCAAAAATCATACGTATTTTCCGTGAGAACCAATTCTTTGCCTATCGGGCTTTCTTTGCCCAGGACTTGTATACTACTGATTGTATTGCCATGGAAGACACACGAGTTGTAACATTCCCGGTAAATGTTATTGGACGACTCGTCGATGGTAACAAAACGGTTATGAAGTACTTTTTCAAGCAGCTTGCCAAGGGACTGGGAATGTCGGATGACCGTATTGTGAGTATGGCACAGAAGCATCTCCGTGGGCGTCTTGCCGAGACTCTGCTGTTCCTGGCCCATAGTTTTGGGACAGACAAAGAAAATTGGATTAACGGAAAAATTACTCGTAGTGATATTGCAAATCTTGCCAATATGACTACAAGTAATGCCATAAGGACAATGACTGCCTTTCGTGACGAAGGTATCATCGATACCGACGGCAAGAAAATCCGTATAAGTAAGCCAGATAAGCTTGCTTATATTTCGGGCAAAGAATAGTTACTTAAAGAGCAACTTAAAGGAATAGTTTACTTAAAAGAATAGAAGGGTCTTACTACCCTTTTATTTTTCCCTATTTATTTTTTTTTTACGTTCCCTACTTTTTACCTTTTTACTTTCCCAACTTGTTTTTTACCCTTTTACTTTTTTACCTTTAATCATTATGGCATAATAAAGTTAATGGCTTCTGGCTCGATGGCAATGCGGAACTCACCTACCGGTGATGAACTCATAAGGCGACCATCGATTCCTACCAACGCCGATTCAGCCGACATAACGACCTCTTTCGTGCGATATGGGTGGACGGCATTATGATTGAGAAATTCTCCTTTGACAAACAAGTAAATACCTTCAAAGAGTTGAGTGAATCCCGGATGATAGACAACGCTCACGTCGAAGAACCCATTGTAAGGCACAGCGTTTGGAGTCTGACCATAGCCCAAGGCATTGCCGACACAAATGGTCATAACACGACGTTTAATTTCCTCGTTGTTTATCTTTATATCCATCTTATAATCGAGACGTTGGAAGATAAGCAGGATGAACGACATGATGTAGGACATGGCTCTGGAACCGAAAATGTGGCGGGTCTGGCGTCGGAGATTCATCATGGCGGCAACGAATCCGACATTTATGCAATTGATGAAATACCGATGGCAGTGCTGACCTTTCTTGTTCTTGTATCTGATACATCCAAGGTCGACACGGCGGATTCTGCGGTCCTTAAGTCCACGTACGGTCTTTTCTATATCATTTTCATCAATCTCCCAGAAGTGGGCGAAGTCATTCATGACACCATTTGGAATAAGTCCGATGGCAATCTCATCACGCACATTCTTGTCGGTCTGCATCAGGCAGTTGACAGCATCGTTCAGGGCTGAGTCACCCCCGACAATGACTATGGTCTTATATCCATTGTTAATCATCATCTTGACAAGTCGGTCGACACTGCCTGTGCTCTCACTCACGATCTTGTCGAAAGTAACGTGGTTTCTCCTCAGACTCTTCTCAATCTTAAGCCACCGTTTCTTAGGATTGCTCATGAGTCCACCCTTAGGGCAATAAAGTATTCCCCAACGTGTTGATTCTACTGCCATAATTGTTTGATTTTCTTTATCTTATCGTCCATGTCCAATTTGGAGTCAATCCAGTTTATCTTCACTCCTCGACGCTCCATTCCGCGGAACCAAGTCATTTGCCTTTTAGCAAATTGATGAATGGCTATCTCCAGCTGTCGGAACATCTCGTCGTAGGATAGCTCGCCTACAGCATACATCGTAACATACTTGTATTCCAGTCCATAGTAGACCAAATCATCACGGCTTACTCCTTTGTCAAGAAGACCTCGAATCTCGTCGACCATCCCGTTGTCGAGCCTTTGCTTCAATCTCCGTGTGATACGCTCGCGTCTCAAGTCTCTGTCTATACTCACACCGATGACAAGCGAGTCGACCGGGGGCATGGCACGCTTCTCAAGAGGAGTCTGGAGGTTGTAAGACTCGATCTCGATTGCCCGAATAGCTCGCTGACATGAGTCTACGTCAGTTGTGTTATGCATTGCCGAGCCGGTTTGTTCCTTCAAATTAACGAGAATATCGGTTAGCTCAGCAAGAGACCTTCCTTCTAGCGACTTTCTGAGTTCTGGATTCTGAGGAACGGGTGAAAGGCTATAGCCACGGAGCACGGATTCAATGTACAATCCCGTACCGCCACATAATACTGGAACTTTCCCTCGCGAGCGGATGTCACTGTAAACTTTGTGGAAGTCTTGTTGATAACGGAACAGGTTGTATTTCTCGCCTGGGTCACAGATGTCAATGAGATGATATGGTATCTGCCGCCCGCTGACTGTATAGTCGGCGAGATCTTTGCCAGTTCCGATGTCCATGCCACGGTAAACCTGCCTGCTGTCGGCAGAGATTATTTCTCCGTCAATGTAGTAAGCAAGATGTGCGGCAAGGTCAGTCTTTCCGCAAGCTGTAGGTCCTAGTATGGTTATCATCCGTTTCACACCGCAAACTTACAAAAAATCTTTCAATAATCAATTATAAAATGGGAATAAATTTAGGAGTACATAGATTTATTAGCGGTTCTGAAATAATCTCACCTACGAACACTAAAAAAGCCGCCTCTCCCAAATGAATGGGAAAGGCGGCGTATGTCTGACCTCAATGAAAATTAAGGCGTTATAGACTTAATTACTTGCCGAGCTCAGCGAAGTACTTGATAGTGCGAACCATCTGAGAAGTGTAAGAGTTCTCATTGTCGTACCAAGAAACAACCTGTACCTCGTAGTGGTTGTCGTCGAGCTTTACTACCATAGTCTGAGTAGCGTCGAAGAGAGAACCGTAACGCATGCCAAGGATATCAGAAGAAACGATCTCCTCGTCATTGTAACCGAAACTCTCGTTAGACTCAGCCTTCATAGCTGCGTTAACGCTGTCAACTGTAACGTCCTTACCCTCAACAACAGCATAGAGCAGAGTTGTAGAACCATCTGGAACTGGGACACGCTGTGCTGCGCCGATGAGCTTGCCGTTCAGCTCAGGGAGTACAAGACCGATGGCCTTAGCTGCACCTGAAGAAGCTGGAGTGATGTTGCAAGCACCTGCACGGCTACGGCGAAGGTTACCCTTACGCTGTGGACCGTCAAGGATCATCTGATCGCCTGTGTAAGCGTGGATGGTCTGCATGATACCAGCCTGGATAGGATACTTATCGTTCAGAGCCTTTGCCATAGGAGCCAGGCAGTTTGTTGTGCAAGAAGCTGCGCTGATGATCTGGTCGTCCTTTGTCAGGGTCTCGTTATTAACATTGAAGACGATGGTCTTCAGGTCGTTGCCTGCAGGAGCAGAGATAACAACCTTCTTAGCACCAGCCTTGATGTGAGCCATGCTCTTGTCCTTTGATGTATAGAAACCTGTGCACTCGAGAACAACGTCGATGTCGAGAGCGCCCCAAGGCAGGTTAGCTGCATCCTTCTCCTTATAGATAGTGATCTTCTTGCCATCTACCTCGATGTAACCAGCAGCCTCTTTGCCATTCTCTGTGAAAGGCTCGTCGCTGTAAGAAACTGTATGAGCTGGCTTCTCGCCGATGATGCCCTGATAGCCACCGTGTGTGGTGTCATACTTCAGAAGCTGAGCAAGCATCTTAGGACTTGTCAGGTCGTTGATAGCTACTACCTCATAACCAGGAGCAGCAAACATCTGACGGAATGCAAGACGGCCGATACGACCGAAACCGTTAATAGCTACTTTAACATTTGCCATTTTTAATTTGCTTTTTATTTTAAAGTTGTTAGAAAAATATGTTTTCTAAAGTATTTTGGGGTGACAAAGAAACTTTTTCTTCTTTTCGAGCGCAAAGATACAAATTTATTCTTAATTTTGCAACCGATTTGTATATCAAACAATGTTAAAAAAGGTATACCAAACAGAAACATAATGCATTTGCAACATGGACGTTGCAACTATAGGATAATAACATTATTAAATACTAAAACATGGGAAAGTTTTTAACTGAGTTCAAAGAATTCGCCGTCAAGGGTAATGCCGTTGATATGGCAGTAGGTGTAATCATCGGAGGTGCTTTCGGCAAGATTGTCACATCGCTGGTCGACGATATTATCATGCCGCCTATAGGTTGGCTCATCGGTGGTGTTAACTTCTCCGACCTTAAGGTCACGCTTCCTGCCGAGAAGATTGCCGGAGCTATAGAAATGAAGTCTGCAACAATTAACTATGGAAACTTTATACAGACTCTCATCGACTTCATCATCATTGCTCTCTGCATATTCCTTATGATTAAAGGCATTAACAAACTGGTGCGCAAGCCTGAGCCTGAGAAGCCTGCAGCTCCTGCAGAGCCTAGCGATGAGGTGAAACTTCTTACTGAGATACGTGACGAACTGAAGAAGAAGTAGACCGATGGAACTGAATTTCATGAGTTGTGCGCTCGCTATATGTACATTTTTAATTATTGGATTATGCCATCCGCTTGTCATCAAGACTGAATACTATTTCGGTACACGTCCTTGGTGGATATGGCTTGTTTGCGGTATTGCGGCAATAGTAGGAGCCTTGTTCATCCACAACGATTTCGTGTCGACTCTTCTTGCCGTCTTCGGAGCATCACTGCTTTGGGGTATAGGGGAACTCTTCTCTCAGAAGAAGCGTGTTGAGAAGGGATGGTTCCCGATGAATCCGAAACGGAAGGATCAATATGACGTCATCGACCCAGACGAGAGTTTGTGCCCGATGGCTAAACCAAAGGAGAAGCAGAAGTGAAGACAACATTAATACTTGTCGGCAAGACCAACGGCAAACTCTTCACGCAAGGTATCGATGATTACGCAAAACGTATCCGTCATTATATGCCATTCACAATCAAGGTTTTGCCTGAGTTGAAGTCTACAAAGTCTTTAACTGAAGAACAGCAAAAGTCCAAAGAGGGAGAGATGATCTTGAAGGTCGTCTCTCCTTCTGATGATGTAGTGTTGCTCGACGAGCATGGTGCTGAATACAGAAGCATCGAGTTTGCATCGTGGTTGGAGAAGAAGCGTAATAGTGGCAGAAACATTGTATTTGTCATCGGTGGTCCGTATGGATTTTCACCTGATGTATACAAGCGTGCCAACGGGAAAATCTCTCTGTCGAAGATGACGTTCTCTCACCAGATGGTACGCCTTATCTTTACGGAGCAATTCTATCGTGCCTGCACCATTATCAAAGGAGAACCGTACCATCACGAGTAATTAATTTAAGTGTGTACAGCAAATAAATTAATGAAGAGGAATCTTTTATTAGTGTTTTATAACAGATTAACATCTGCCGACTACAATAAAAGTTCTATGTCGCTGTTATTGAAATAAGTACAGACGTATTAACACAACACAATGCGGACAGAAGAGGACAACTACAAATTTCTTACCCAGGGACCCATTCATAGGGTTATCTTGACGATGGCTGTGCCGACGATAATATCAATGCTTGTAACGAGCATATACAATATCGTTGACACTTTCTTTGTGGGAAAAATTGATACCCAGTCGACAGCTGCCGTGGGTATTGTCTTCTCAGTCATGTTCTTCGCCCAGGCATTCGGATTTTTCTTTGGTCACGGATCGGGTAACTACATATCCCGTGAACTTGGAGCAAAGCGTCATAAGAATGCCGTAATAATGGCTTCGAATGGTTTCTTCTTTTCTTTCACGTTCGGCGTTATTTTCTTGATAATCTGCGAGATAATACTAAAGCCTCTTTCAGTTTGGTTAGGCTCTACTCCAACGATCCTACCATATACTGAACGCTATCTCGGAATAATACTCATTGGTTCGCCATTCCTCACGTCTTCGCTTACACTGAACAACCAGATGCGCCTACAAGGTAACGCACGCCTTGCTATGATAGGCATTGTTACTGGAGCCATTCTTAATTGCGTCTTAGACCCAATCTTCATCTTTGGATTTGACATGGGCGTTTCAGGGGCAGCTCTGGCAACGGTAATTGGTCAGATTGTTTCATTCATCATACTTCTGCGTATGACTTACTGTCCGGAGAACATTTCAATAAGTTGGCGTAATTTTCATCCTTCATGGCAAGCTTTGAAAGAGATATTCTATGGAGGCAGCCCATCGCTGAGCCGTCAGGGACTAGGGTGTATAGCTACGGTAGCACTGAACGTCATGGCTGGTCAGTTCGGCGATGCAGCCATTGCTGCTATGTCTATTGTCAACCGTATAACGATGTTTGTCATGTCGGCAGTAGTCGGGCTCGGGCAAGGATTTCAGCCACTCTGCGGATTCTGTTATGGAGCTCACCTATATGAGCGTCTAAAAAGTGCCTTCTGGTTCACTGTGAAAGTCGGTACCGTGTTCCTTGTTATTGTTGGCGGGGCAGGAATATTCTTCAGCGATGGCGTTATCCAGCTTTTTCGCAACGACCCTGATGTCATTCGTATTGGTTCGGCGGCTCTTATTTGGCAACTCTGCACCTACCCTCTCAACTCATTCATCATGACAAGTAACATGATGACACAGGTGTGCCGCAAGCCTTGGCGTGCAAACATTCTCGCTGCCGCACGACGTGGACTATTCTTCATTCCGCTTATTATTATTATTCCTCACTTCTTTGGACTCCTCGGTGTCGAAATGTGCCAAAGCGTAAGCGACATTCTAGCCTTTCTCCTCACTGTTCCGGTCATGATTTACACGTTCCATGAATTAGATAACGAATAAGACTAGAATGCCCATGATACTTATAGGAAATCCATGAAAAACCCATTCTTTATATTTGGACGTTTCATAGAAAAGCAGTACCTTTGCAGCTAAATAAAAAGAAAAACTTTAAACACAATGAAGATATCTTACAAGTGGCTTAAGGAATATGTCGACTTCGACCTCTCTCCACAGGAGACGGCGGACGCGCTGACCTCAACGGGACTGGAGGTTGACTCACTCGATGAAGTGGAAACAATACGTGGTGGACTCAAGGGACTATACGTAGGAAAAGTCCTGACATGTGAGTCTCACCCGAATTCCGACCATCTGCACGTGACAACCGTCGACCTCGGCAAAGGTGAGCCACAGCAGATTGTTTGCGGCGCTCCTAACGTTGCTGCCGGACAGAAGGTTATCGTTGCCGACCTCGGTTGCGTCCTCTATGATGGCGACAAGGAGTTCACCATCAAGAAGTCACGTCTGCGTGGCGTCGATTCGTTCGGAATGATTTGCGCCGAGGACGAGATTGGCATTGGCAACGACCATGCCGGCATCATTGTCCTACCTGACGACGCACCTGTCGGTCAGCCTGCGGCAGAATACTATCATCTTGAAAGCGATTGGGTAATCGATATTGACATCACTGCCAACCGTGCCGATGCCCTCAGCCACTATGGCGTGGCACGCGACCTCAACGCGTGGCTCATTCGCCACGGAAAGCCGTCAACGCTGCATTGTCCTGACTGTTCGAAGTTCCACGTTGACAATCACGACATGCCTATTGACGTCACTATCGAGAACACCGATGCTTGCCGCCGTTATGCTTGTTTGAGCATCACCGATTGCGATGTCAAGGAGAGTCCGCAGTGGCTGAAGGACAAACTGAATGTTATCGGCTTGCGCCCAATCAACAATATCGTCGATATTACCAACTATATCATGATGGCTTACGGACAGCCTATGCACTGCTTCGATGCCGACATGGTTATTGGTCACCATATAATCGTCAAGGACAAGAACGAAGGAAAGAAGTTCGTTACCCTTGATGGCGTTGAGCACACTCTTGGCGAGCACGATCTCGCTATCTGCAACGAGAAAGAGCCGATGTGTATTGCCGGTGTATTCGGTGGCAAGGGCTCAGGAACATACGAGACGACAAAGAACGTTGTCCTGGAGAGTGCTTACTTCCACCCTACCTGGATTCGCAAGAGTGCACGTCGTCACGGACTCTCTACCGATGCCAGCTTCCGCTTCGAACGTGGCGTTGATCCTAACGGCACTATCTACGCACTGAAGCAGGCGGCTATCCTCTGCCAGGAGCTTGCAGGCGGTAAGGTTTCAATGGAGATTCGTGATGAGTACCCTACAAAGATGTCTGATTTCCCAGTTCGCCTGAACTATGAATATTGTGACCGCCTTATTGGTAAGCAGCTCGGTCACGACACCATCAAAGCTATTGCCGAGAGTCTGGAGATGAAGATTACAAACGAGGATCCTAATGGTATCGACCTCGTTGTTCCTGCATATCGTGTTGATGTTCAGCGTCCTTGCGATGTCGTTGAGGATATTCTTCGTATATATGGATATAATAATGTGGAGATTCCAACAGAGTTGAAGTCTTCACTGACAATAGCTGAACAGGCTGATAAGGACTACAAACGTGAGAACCTCGTTGGTGAGCAGCTCGTTGGTGAGGGATTCAATGAGATTCTAAACAACTCGCTCACAAAAACTTCTTATTATGATAAGAACGAATTGAACAAGTATCCTTGGGACAAGACTGTGAAGGTGATGAACCCGCTGTCTGCCGACCTTGGTGTGATGCGCCAGACATTGCTCTTCGGCGGTTTGGAGAGTATTGTCCGCAATATCAACCGCAAGGCTCGCAACCTGAAGTTCTTCGAAGTGGGCAACTGCTATTGGTTCAATGCCGAGAAGCATACGCCGGAGGCTCCTATCAAGGCTTACCAGCAGGATTACCATTTGGCTCTATGGGTAACAGGTAAGCGTGTAGAGGGTTCTTGGGCTCACCCTGATGAGGAAAGTTCTTTCTATGAGCTCAAGGCTTATGTTGAGAATATCTTCCGCCGTGTGGGTGTTCCGCAGGGAATGTTCACAGAGAAGACTTCCGATAATAACATATTCGACAAGGGTCTGACCATCGAGAACCACGGCGGCAAGGTCATCGCCGAGTTTGGTATCGTCAACCACAAGATTCTTAAAGACTTCGACATTGAGCAGCATGTCTATTATGCCGACATCGACTGGCAGGCTCTCATGAAGGCTGTCCACAAGATTAAGCTTGAGTTTAAGGAGCTGAGCAAGTATCCGGCAGTAAGCCGTGACCTCGCTCTTCTCGTTGATGAAAATGTCCAGTTCGCTCAAATCGAGCAGATTGCCCGCCAGACCGAGAAGAAACTCCTCAAGAAGGTTGAACTCTTCGATGTCTACACAGGTAAGAATCTCCCGGCAGGCAAGAAGTCGTATGCCGTCAACTTCATCCTTCAGGACGAGAACAAGACTCTCAACGACAAGGCTATCGATGCTATCATGAAGAAGCTTGTGCATCAGCTGACAACGAAACTGGGAGCAGAACTCCGATAAAAAATCAAAATTCAAAGTTCAAGATTCAAAATTATGATTACCTCTTCAATTGTGATTTTTGGGCTTTGAATATTGAACGTCAATAGAATATATTTATTACAGTAATCATAATTTTGAATTTATAATTTAGAATTTTGAATTAATAACACATGGGAAGAGCATTTGAATACCGTAAGGCTACAAAGCTGAAGCGGTGGGGTCACATGGCCCGCACATTCACGAAGTTAGGTAAGGAAATATCCATCGCCGTGAAGGCTGGTGGTCCAGAACCTGAGAACAACCCACGCCTGCGTGCCATCATCGCTACATGTAAGCGCGAAAATATGCCTAAGGACAACATCCAGCGTGCTATCAAGAACGCTATGGGTAAAGACCAGAGCGAGTACAAGGAGGTTCCTTACGAGGGGTATGGACCGCACGGGATCGCAATCTTCGTCGATACCCTTACCGACAACACCACACGTACCGTTGCCGATGTACGCTCAGTGTTCAACAAGTTCAACGGTAATCTCGGAACACAGGGTTCTCTGAGCTTTCTCTTCGACCACAAGTGCGTATTCACCTTCAAGAAGAAGGACGACACTGATATGGATGAGCTTATCCTCGACCTTATCGACTATGGAGTGGACGATGAATACGACGAGGAAGTTAATGAAGAGACCGGCGACGACGAGATTACTATTTATGGTGATCCAAAGAGTTTCGGTGACATTCAGAAGTACCTTGAGGACAAGGGCTTCGAGATAGAGTCGGCAGAGTTCACCCGCATCCCGACCGACCTCAAGGACGTTACTCCTGAGCAGCGCGAGACTATCGACAAGATGGTTGAGAAACTCGAGGAATTCGACGACGTGCAGAATGTCTACACAAACATGAAGCCTCTGGAAAGTGAAGAGTGAAGAACGAAGAGAGAAGAATTAAATATTTAAGAATTTTTCATTCTTCATTTGGATATTGTCCCGTTTAGTTGTTAATATACAATTAAACGGGACTTTTTGATTCTTCACTTTGACTCTTCACTCTTCGTTTTTCACTCTTCACTTACACCATCCCCATTTTTAGGTATTTCCCTAATTAATAATGTGAACATAACACAGTTACGCTTTAATTTTATTACCTTTGCATTCCAAATAAGAAAGGTGATAAAATGAAACTATCAGAGTTAAAGACCGGTGACAAAGGAATCATTGTCAAGGTGAACGGACACGGAGGATTCCGCAAGCGTATCATCGAGATGGGATTCATTAAGGGTAAGGAGATTGAAGTTCTGCTCAATGCCCCGCTCAAAGACCCGGTGAAATACCGCATAATGGGATATGAGGTTAGTCTTCGTCATAGCGAGTCCGACCTGATTGATGTTATTTCTCTTGAAGATGCACGTAAACTTGAAAAGCCACAGGAGATCAATCCCGGCATTGAGGTCGACGCCAACGATCCTGACGAACAACCACTGACTCCACAGGAAATGGAGGACGCAGCATCGAAGGAACGCAAGACCATCCGCGTAGCTCTTGTAGGCAATCCTAACTGTGGAAAGACATCACTATTTAATTTTGCATCGGGAGCCCATGAGCGTGTGGGCAACTACTCGGGTGTAACCGTTGATGCCAAAGCCGGTTATGCCGATTTTGAAGGTTATCATTTTGAGCTTGTCGATCTTCCGGGCACTTATAGCCTCTCGGCTTACAGCCCTGAAGAGCTCTATGTCCGCAAGCAACTCGTAGACAAGACTCCGGATATTGTCATCAACGTTATCGACACATCCAACCTTGAACGCAACCTCTATCTCACCACACAGCTTATTGATATGCACGTCCGTATGGTCGTGGCACTGAACATGTTTGATGAGACTCAGGAGCGTGGAGATAAGTTCGACCTCGACAAGCTCTCTGAGCTATTCGGTGTGCCAATGGTTCCTACCGTTTTCACTACGGGAAAGGGTGTTAAGGAACTTTTCCACACTGTCATTGAGACTTACGAGGGCACCGAGGACTCTAATCCTCATTTTCGTCATATCCATATCAACCACGGTCATGAGATTGAGAACGGTATCAAGAACATGCAGGAACACCTGAAACAGGAACTCGATGTGCGCCAAAAGTTCTCTACCCGTTATCTTGCCATCAAACTTCTTGAGCATGATAAGGACATTGAGGACTACATCAAGCAGTTCCCTGATGCCGACGAGATTCTAGAGCATCGTGATGAAGCCGCGGCACGTGTGCAGGAGGAGATGCATGAGGATAGCGAGACGGCCATCATGGATGCCAAGTACGGATTCATTCAGGGCGCACTTAAGGAAGCTGGCTATCAGACAGGAAAGGACAAGGATACATATCATCTCACACATACCCTTGACGCCATACTCACTAACAAGTGGCTGGGATTCCCTATCTTCCTGATTATCCTATTCGTGATGTTCACAACAACATTCGTTCTGGGGCAGTACCCAATGGACTGGATTGACGACCTTGTTGGATTCATTGGCGACAAGCTCGGTGAGTACATGCCCGACGGACCAGTAAAGGCAATGCTTATCGATGGTGTTATTGATGGTGTGGGGTCTGTGATTGTCTTCCTTCCGCAGATTCTTATTTTGTATTTCTTCATATCATTCATGGAGGATTGCGGATACATGTCGCGTGCGGCATTTATCATGGATAAGCTCATGCATAAGATGGGGCTGCACGGAAAGTCGTTCATCCCTCTCATCATGGGATTCGGATGTAATGTTCCTGCCGTAATGTCAACACGTACCATCGAAAGCCGTCGCTCACGTCTTGTGACGATGCTCATTCTTCCTCTGATGAGTTGTGAGGCTCGAATACCAATCTACATCATGATTATCGGCACTTTCTTTGCAGTGAAATATCAGAGTCTGGTCATGATGAGTCTTTATCTCATTGGTATTATCATGGCTGTAATCATGGCACGCCTCTTCACAAAGTTCCTTATCAAGGGTGAGGACACACCATTCGTGATGGAGCTTCCTCCATACCGTTTCCCTACAGCAAAGGCACTGGGACGTCACACTTGGGAGAAAGGTAAGCAATACCTGAAGAAGATGGGTGGAATTATCCTTGTTGCAACTATCATTGTATGGGCTTTGGGTTACTTCCCTCACGACGACAGTCTTCCTAAGATGCAGCAACAGGAACAGAGCTATCTAGGTCATATCGGTAAGGCAATCTCACCTGCGTTCACTCCACAGGGTTTTAGCTGGCGTCAGGATGTTGGTCTTGTTGCCGGTGTCGGTGCAAAAGAGATTGTCGCCTCAACAATGGGTGTGCTCTATAGCAACGACGACAGTTTCTCGGATGATAATGGGTATAATGATGAAGGTGGCAAGTATGAGCGTCTCCGCCATGAGATGCAAGCCGATGTTGCCAAAATTCACAACATCCCTTATGATCAAGCTGGACCTATAGCCACGCTCACGGCTTATTGCTTCCTGCTCTTTGTTCTCCTCTATTTCCCTTGTGTTGCGACTATTGCCGCCATTAAGGGTGAAACAGGCAAATGGAAATGGGCTATATTCACCGCCTCCTATACCACCTGCCTTGCATGGGTTGTGAGTGCTTTGGTGTTCCAAGTGGGAAGACTGTTTATATAATAAGTGAAGAGTTAGTGAAGAGTGAATAACGAAGAGTGAAGAATCAAATTCTTTAAAGGAATTAATTATAATAAGAAATCCCGTTTATATGTTATTGTGCATATAAACGGGACTTTTTGATTCTTCACGCTTCGTTCTTCACTCTTAACTCTTCACTTAAATATAGTATTCCGCCTCATCCACAAGTCCTGCCCTCAAAGCATACTTCGTTGCCTCATGAGCATTATTAACGCCAAGCTTGCGGAATATATTCTTTCGGTGGGTGTTGACAGTGTGGAAACTGGAGAAGCGCTTGGCGGCAATTTCCTTGGTGGTCATGCCAAGGGCGATGTCCTTAAGAATTTCAGTTTCCGTCTTAGTAAGTTTTACGGTTTCTTCTTGCAAATTGTCACTGGTAAGGAGCATATCGGCGGCATGCTGACAGATGTATCTTTGACCAAGCATTGCCTCTTTAATACATTCACGAATTTCAAACAAAGGGGAATCCTTAAGAAGAATACTCGACTTTGGGATAGAAGCCAGAATCTGACGGACGAACGGAACACTGAGGTCTTCACTGAAGAGCACGAGCTTAGCTCCCTTGAACCGTTGGCTGAGGATTATCACATCACTGGCATCATTCAGATCGAAAAGAGTATAATCGAGGATAACCAACGACTTCGGATCTTCCTTCAATCGGTAGATAAGTTCAATTTTATCAGTTACAATATTAACCTCATCATGCTTCATCTTCTGTAAGACATAAATAAGTCCCACACGAGTTATATCCTGATTGTCAGCTAAAATAATATTCATCCTTGAAAACTAGAAAACAAAATTAAATCCGAATCTTATTCCGCCTTTCTTTGTGCCCGGATAAGCAGTATATGTCAGACGGCGGACATAATCGACTTCAAACATCTTGAAGATGTTGTGAACTCCGACGACTAACTCCAAGTAAGGTTCATGGTTCATTACGTGAGTTGTTGACGGGAACTGGAACAAAACCTTATCATTCTGCTTGCCCGGAAGCGTCGGATTATTTTTATCAGTAAGATGTCCCCACAATCCTTTGAAAGCAATGTACTCACGCCATTTAAGACGCTTGAACAATGGAATTCGATTGAATATCTTTCCTTCCAAGTCCCATGCAAAATTGAACTGTGCATACCTGTCGTTAAGGAATTCCATATTCTCCATCATATTGAATGAGCCTTGATGTTCAAAGTATGATGTGTTCACCCTCGGCATGATAAGTAGTGGGAAAGGAACTTTATTCCATTCAGCTCCAGCGTATAGGCGTGCATCAAAATGTCCCCAACTTCCAAGCCAGAAACGTTTGTATACACTTACCTCTGTATGGTTATAGTTATAGTTTCCGCCAAGGAAATGATTAAGTCCGAAAGTATGACTTACATAGAAACGTGGAGCATCAAAATTAACTTCCACTCGATTCTGCTTAGAGTTGATGAACTGTTGTCCGGGTCGAAGATCAAAACCAATACTTACCTGTGACATACGAATCTTGCGGACATAATCACCCTGCATATTCATAAAGTATAAGTCACCTGTTGGCTCATTGCTTTCAGTCTGCACCTCAATTTCTGTTCCCAATCCATAGTTCGTCTCCCACGTGAAATTCAACCGTTGACGATTATAGAAGAACATTTGGTGAACCTTCGTAGGACGGAAAGCCATGAAAACATTATCCTTATTATGCGTCAGGAATCGGTCAGACCATGCCATTACATCCTGAGTTGACTCAAAACTCAGAGCACGTGTCGGCCATTCCAAAGGATAGTACTCCGGTTTGTTGAACGAATACGTAGCCGTTGCGCCATAATAATTACGATGCGACTTTGTTCCGTATGCATAATATCCTTCAAGGAACCAATGTGGATTGAGTTTTGCCGTTGTTCTGAAAGACCCACGAAGACGTATTCCATCAACGAAATTCTTCGATATTATAGTATTGACAGGTCCAAGGTCAACCTTACTTGGAGTCGTTGAAGAGCCTGTTTCTATAAAGTTCTCTATGAATGCCTTTGCACAGAACATCAACCATTTGAAGTTTCTGGTCTTCGACATGCGGTTTATGAAGTTGCTCATTCCGCTTTCACTCTTGGTCAAAGCAACCGTACGGTGCTGATTCCAAAAATTATCTCCCTTTATCTTTGAATCGGCATCATAAACAATCTTTGCTTTTCCACGGAACAACTTCTTGTCTATCGGGTCAAAAGCATAATTACTAAGCTTTGTTGTACGAATTATTATTCCACGTGAAAAGAGATCAGTGAACTTCAATTCAACCACCATATTATCTGTGGTCAAAGCCCATTCGCCATTATTCAATTTAGTGTATTCCTGCTCAATCTTCATGGCATCAATGAAATTCACGCCAGTGTTTGCAGGAAGTTGCATGTCACAACGCTTTACATGCAAAGTACTGTCTGCCAGAACATACAGCTCGCCACGGAATCCAAAGTCCTGTTGGTTTGCAGGCATGAACTGGAGACGAATACAACGATCCTGATTAACGTAGACCGTATCATCGATATAGAAATGGTAAAAGCTTATAGCCGTTGAGCCTATCGGTGAAGGGAATCGCTTTTGCAGAAGATTTATCTGGTCGTCATATAGGTCAATATCTTTGAAAAGATCCTTTACAACCGTGTTCATCGCCTTGCCTGTTTGCAGAAGCTTAGACACACCCTTTGTCGTCTGCCCCAAAACAATATCCTTCTCTTCTTTCGGGTCTTTACGATAAATATGCTGCGTTACAGTCTCATCAACAGAGAAAGGCAAAATAAGTTTATTGTTGTATTGGCATACCTCGACCTGGTCCAAAAGCCAAGGTGAATTCTTGAAGAGTTTTCCTTCCAACTCTTCCGGAGTTATATTATTAACAGCCATGGTTACTTTCTGATACTTATCGTATTGATAGTAATCATGGTTCTCAAGGTTTGTCCTTTCTTTTGCTGCTATGACACGGCGCATCAGTTCAACTGCAGGATTATTCTTTCTTGTATATCTGTGTCTTCTCTTAGCGCTAACTACGACTTCCTGAAGTTTTCGGCTATCAGTAATAAGGACAACATCAACGGTATCACCTGTCGTTGCCGTTATCCTCACCTTTCTAGTTTTATATCCTACAGCACTAACATCTATACTTTGTCCGTTGATTCGTTTTATAATTATCTCTCCTCGTTCGTTTCCTGTTGCAAAAACAGACTTCTGATTGTGATAAATGGCATTGGCATGAGGAATACTGTCACCTGTTTGTGCCTCGGAAACGAACAAGTGTATAACCTGCGCATTTACGACTTGGGTAAATACGCAAAGTAAGAATGTGATTATGAACCTAATCGATTTCTCCATCCAGTTACATTAATTCATCAAAGTCCAAGATGCATTAAACGAGTTCATCAAGACTTGTGATGATTCTGTCAGGTAAAGTCTCATCGTGTGGCGAATCATCCCATTGCTCACCTTTAATCCAGACTGTATGAAGTCCGACTTTCTTTGCTGGGACAATATCTTTATCAAAACTGTCACCTACAGCAACTATGTCGTCTGGGTTAAGCCCAAGAGCATCTATTCCCATCCGATAAATCTCTGGATCAGGCTTACGTACACCCACAACGGCAGATTCAATGACCTTGTCGAAAATGTCATTAAGTCCCATTTCCTCCAGAACTACGTTAAGGTTTCCATAGAAATTGCTCACAAGGACCAATGGGCATTGCTCTTTAAGTTTCAAAAGCACCTTCCGGCTCTTTGCTGTTTCTTCCTTTACATTTCCATAAAGGTCAGCAAGAATTGCACTTTGCTCACTTGCTATATTGAAGTTGTTTGTCCCAACAAGTCCTTTGTCTTGCAAGTATTCAAATTCAATTCTAAGCTTGATTGATAGAGTCTTCTTGAAAGTATAGTCAGTCTGGATTATCGGAGTGCGTCCCAACGTACGCTCAGCATAAACGTATGCGGCACGGAACTGTTCTTCAGTTATAGGAATACTACGGCGCTCATATCCATGCCATAGAACCTTTCCCCAGTGGCAACCATTTGTATCCAGAGTACCACCATAATCAAATATATATCCCTTTGGTGTCATAGAACAATCAATTTGTTTGCGTTTTAAATTTTTCTATTTCTTCCCTAATACTTTTGCACAACTTCTCATGCTGGCGGTGCATATAAATATAAAGACACTCGCCAACCGTTATCTCTACGATAGGATATAACCAAGGAATGCCGAGCAGGCATGTTATATAAATTGTTATCGCACGTGAGTTGAACGTTAATATATTAGTATATGGCATAAGTGGTCGGCTTCCTTTAAGAAAATCCTGTCGAATTTCCTCGGGGACTTCCTCCACAGAGCCGAAATTCTCTCGAATAGTTTTCAAAAGCATTTGAAATTCAGGTGTCCTCTTCTCCTGGCTCTTGCAGTAATTTTGATAATTGGCATGAAAGGCATAATCCCAAAAAGCTCCTTTCTTACCTTTAGCCTCCAATGCTTTCGCATGCTCTGACTTATATGTGTCAAGCTCTGAGCCACTTGTTCCCTTTAATGCAAGAAGGTGTATTTGACGATAATAGTCGGCAAGTGAACTTTGCGGAGAATGACAAAGGAATCCGGAGATAGCACAGAGAATAAAAATCCAGATACCCCAATGAACCTCTGTTCCAGGCATATTTACGTTGAACAAGCGTACAACAATAGCAAGATAGATTGCAAAGAACCAGACATCGCCTGCAAATCCATCTAGGCAACGCCCCTTCATGCTCTTCTGATTAGTGAGGCGAGCAAGCTGTCCATCTGTTGAATCACAGAAATTAGCAAACATTAGTAGGACTATTCCGGCAATATTATGCAGCAGGTCAGGATACGCAAACATCACTCCAGCCGCAACGCCAAGGATTATTGAAAGTATAGTCACAGTGTTTGGCTTAACACCGAGCCTATACCAAATGCGGGCAAAGAACAATCCTATAGGGCGTGTGAAATATATGTCCAGCCATTCCTCTGTATCCTCCGACTTGAAGGACTCATGAAGTAATTGCTTAAAAGATTTTGTCTCTAAATCGTTTACCATTTTAATCATTAATTTAATATCTTGCCAGAGAGGCTATTGCTACAGCCGCCTCATCACGGCACCGCGAGAAACTTGGCCAGTCGTTGAAGTCGATTATAACGAAATCGCCACCACTCTTGATGATTGCATCACCACCATAAACAGGAATGTTCACCAGTCTTGAAGTTCTTTCTGCTATCGACTGGAGATAACCTTTGTCATAGAAGTAATGATGTGACTCGCCGTTAATCTTCTCATCACCAAACTTTGACTGTCCGTCGTCCGAAGGGTAATATGTCCTAAAGAATCCTGAACCCTCAACGCCATAGAATTTTACTAGGTCTCCCGGAATATGAGTCTGAACTACCATATCAGTAATTCCTCGTTGACAGAAGTCCTTCTTCGCCTTAACCAGAGATTCTTCGTCTTTACAGAACACCACATCCGCATGGCTTTGAGCTGCAGCGTCTCCTCGCTTGAGCCACCATCCGTGTCCGCTATTAATTGTTGGCGGGACAGGCAGGTTGTTCTCTTTCATCAATTTATCAAGGCGCGAACGTTGACAGTTCCTGACTCCTTCGGCAGGGTTAATTACCTTCGTCCCCTTTTCCTCCAGTTCATCAAGTAAATCCAAAGTCCGACCGTCACGTGCCATAGTGAACACAATGTCGGGTTTTATTGATAACGCAAAATCGGACAAATTATTGTCTTCCTCGGAAATAATCTTTCCATTAAAGTGCGATACCACCGCCTCTAATATAGCCCTATCCTTCTCTACCGAATTTGGAGAGAATTTTTCCGCCCGTTGTATTCCGATAACTTTTAACATTCACTCTTAAACCTTGAACTTTGAACAAGATGATTTTTCACTCTTCGTTCTTCACTCTTCACTTAAGAACTCCTCCGCCTTGGCAATGTCTGTCTTGTGGTCAATATCGAGGACCTTTGAGAAAGACCAAGCCTTGAGCTTTTTGCCTTCCGAAACCAGGGCACGCTGGAAGTTACGCATACGACTTTCGCCACGACCAATGCAACGGTTGAGGGTATCAATGCATGGAGGGGTCAATCCATAGATACCACCTGAGATATACTTTGAATTGCTTGCATTTGAATCTTCGGATGCCGTCAAGCCTTTTATCTCGTCATAAAAGCCAGTGATATTCATATCCTTATCTGTCCCGACATACAATGGCTTCTCATCATCAATGAAGTCGGTAACGCCCATCAATCCGTCGAGTCCGCTTTTCACGCTCTCACGAAAAGCCTTGACATACTCCTTGAACTCATTCTCACGGAAAATAGTGTCGACGGTAGTAAGGATAAATGGTTCCTTCTCCATGTGCTTACTCAACTCGAAGAAACTGTGCATGGAGCTCGGTGTTGTCTTGATATAAAAGCTAAGAGGAATTGGTCGTCCGTTGAGTCCTTCGTTCTGCAGCTCCACAAGATGACGGCTGACGTCCATCGTGAGGTCATTGCAGATAACATGAATACCAGTAGCGTCATTTTCCATGAAAATCCTTATCAATCTGTCGATAAGGGGTTCACCATGAACGGTCACCAACGGCTTCGGGGCTTTCACGCCCTCGCTAGCCAGGCGCGAGCCTTCGCCCGCGGCTATTATTGCATATTTCATTACTTGTTTTTAATTTTCGAATGCAAAGATAATGCAAACGAACGGAATTGCAAAGAAAATGCCAAAAGATTTTCTTTAAGTCGACGGTTCGGAGACCGTCGCCCCTATAATCGAAATTGATATTTGTTAAAAGAAACTTAGTGATATTGGTATTTATCCAATAAAGTTTCGTTTATTATATAAAATGTTAGTACTTTTGCAACTCGAAAGTTTGTGAAAACGGATATACAATAGGGAGGAATCATTAAAGCATAATGGAAAAAGGAATTTACAGAATAGGACTGGACGTTGGTTCTACAACAGCTAAGATAGCAGTATTCGACGACGCGAATAACCTTGTTTATTCCCGCTATGAGCGTCATCATGCCAAAGTTGGAGAACTTGTTAGCAAATACTTTAAAGAAATCAACAATAAGCTAGGCGACATACCCGTACAGATTTGTGTCACGGGAAGTGTCGGAATGGCTACAGCCGACGAGCTCAAGGCAGAGTTCGTGCAGGAGGTTGTTGCCTCAACAGTCTATGCCCGCACCATTCACCCTGAGGCAAAAGCTCTCATTGATATTGGCGGTGAGGACGCGAAGGTCGTCTTCTTCAACGGTAAGCAGACCGAACTCCGCATGAACGGAAACTGTGCCGGTGGTACTGGAGCATTCCTCGACCAGATGGCTGTGCTTATGGGTGTTGACAATAGCAAGATGAACGACCTTGCCTTGAAGTCAACGCACGTCTATCCTATGGCTGCCCGTTGTGGCGTGTTTGCCAAGACGGATATTCAGAACCTTATGTCACGCAATATCCCTGAAGAGGATATTGCCGCAAGTATATTCCACTCTATTGCCGTCCAGACCGTGACGACACTAAGTCATGGATGTGATTACGAGCCGCCAATCCTTCTTTGTGGTGGACCTCTCACGTTCATGCCTGCACTCCGCATTGCTTTTGCCAAATACCTTAATCTCGACATCGACAAGGACTTCATTGTCAATGAGAACAGCAACCTCATTCCGGCAATGGGATGTGCTATCCGCGCAGGACTAAGTGAAGAACGAAGAACGAAGAAGGAAGAATCAAATAGTTCAGTTGCAAAACAAGATGATTCTTCACTCTTAACTCATCACTCTACACTAAAACTGAGCGAGTTGCAGAAGCGGCTCAACACCAACAAGGTGCTGAACTGGCACAGCGACCTTAAACCTCTCTTCAAGGATGAGGAGGAACATCAGAAGTGGCGTGAGGCAAAACTAAAGTATGCCACACCTATGGCTCCGATGAAAAAGGACAGCACTGAGCGTGTGTTCATCGGAATCGATTCCGGCTCAACAACCACAAAGATTATAGCTTCACGTGAGGACGGTACTGTCATCTTTGCCGATTACTCCATGAATCTTGGTAATCCTATCGGTGCTGTTGAGACCGGACTAAAGAAACTCAAGAAGAAAGCCGAAGACAATAATACCAAGCTCGAGATAGCAGGCAGTTGCTCAACAGGTTATGGTGAGGAACTCATCAAGAGCGCATTCAACCTTGATGAGGGAATCATCGAGACAATGGCTCATTATCAGGCAGCACGAAGTCTCGACCCTGACGTTTCATTCATCCTCGATATTGGTGGTCAGGACATGAAGGCTATCTTTGTTGATAACGGTGTCGTTGTCCGCATGGAACTTAATGAGGCTTGCTCATCAGGTTGCGGAACATTCCTCCAGACATTTGCCAATAACCTCGACTATAAGATTCAGGACTTTGCCAACATCGCTTGTACTGCCGATGCTCCTTGTGACCTCGGTACTCGTTGCACTGTCTTCATGAACTCGAAGGTTAAGCAGGTGATGCGTGAGGGCGCAAGTGTTGCCGACATCAGTGCGGGTCTCTCCTACTCTGTTGTGAAGAATTGCCTGTACAAGGTACTGAAACTTCGTGGCAATGACGACCTTGGAAACAATATCGTTGTTCAGGGTGGAACAATGCGCAACGACTCTGTTGTCCGTGCTTTCGAACTTCTCACAGGTCATAGTGTTGCACGTTCTGATATGCCTGAGCTTATGGGAGCATACGGATGTGCACTGCATGCTATAAGTGAAGTAACTCATCACTCTTCACTTAGCATTGATGATTTGTTGGCTGGTGCAACATATACCACAAGAGAGCTCCAGTGCAAGGGCTGTGAGAACCACTGCTATGTAAGCCAGTATAAGTTTGCAGGTGGAAACAAGTTCTACAGTGGTAACAAGTGCGAGCGCATATTCAATAACTACGGCAAGAACCACAAGACAGGCGAGAACGCCTATACATATAAATATAAGCTTCTGTTCGACAGGGCAAAGGAAAGTGAAGAACGAAGAGTGAAGAACGAAGAATCAAATAGTTCTTATGCAAATGCAAAACAAGATGATTCTTCACTCTTAACTCATCACTCTTCACTCACAATTGGCATACCGAGAATATTGGGAATGTATGAAGAGTTCCCATTCTGGCATTCACTCTTCACATCATGTGGATTCAATGTCCTGTTGTCTTCGCCAAGCACATACCATAATTATGAAAGTCAGTTGAAGGCAGTGATGTCGGATAACATCTGCTTCCCGGCTAAATTGGTTCACTCACATATAGCTGAACTGGACAGAAAACTCTCAGAGTTAAGTGAAGAACGAAGAACGAAGAACGAAGAATCAAATAGTTCTGATACAAATGCAAAACAAGATGATTCTTCACTCTTAACTCATCACTCTTCACAGAACCGCATCTTCTACCCTTACGTTGTTTATGAGCGGAAGGAAGATGACAGGACCGACGACTCCTACAACTGCCCTATCGTTTCGGCATATAGCGATGTTGTCCGTAGCAGTATGAATCTGAAGACTCAGATGGATTCGCCGATCATAACATTCTCGGATGAGAAGCTTCTGTGGAAACAAATAAAGGCTTACCTGAAGACACTCGGCGTTAAAGAGCGCGTGGCAAGGGTTGCCTTCAAGCGTGCACTTGCCGATCAGCGTGTCTATGAGAATGCCATTAAGCGCAAGGACGAGGAGATTCTTGCTGAATCACGCAAGAACGGCGACCTCACCATCCTTCTTGCAGGACGTCCTTACCACACCGATCCGCTCATCCAGCACAAGCTTTCCGACATGATTGCCGGACTGGGCGTGAACGTCATTACCGATGACATTGTACGTGGTGACGAGAAGACGAGCCGTGGCGATACTTACCTTGTTGAGCAATGGGCTTACGCCAACCGCATAATCAAGGCAGGACAATGGGCTGCCGAACAACCAAATGATGTTCACTTTGTCGAGATGACAAGTTTCGGTTGCGGACCGGATGCATTCATTCAGGATGAGGTGAAGGACATCATGCAGCGTCATGGCAAGCCGTTCACTCTGTTGAAGATTGACGATGTATCGAACGTTGGAAGTCTGAAGCTCCGTGTACGTAGTCTTGTCGACTCATTGAAGATAAACAACAAGCGTGGGAAGGAGAGAAACTTCCCACAGACCAAGGTATTCACCAAGGCTGACAAGCACCGCAAGATTCTTGCTCCGTTCTTCACGGCATTCCTCTCGCCATTGCTTCCGTCACTGCTTAAGCTTGCCGGATATGACGTTGAGATACTCCCGCCCAGCGACAGTGTCAGTGCTCAGGAAGGTTTAACTTACGCCAACAATGAGGTTTGCTACCCAGCAACACTTATCGTCGGCGACATGGTTAAGGCATTGAAGTCGGGCAAATACGACCCTGACAAGATTGCCCTTGTCATGACCCAGACCGGTGGTCAGTGCCGTGCAACCAACTATACAGCGCTTATCAAGCGTGCCATGATTGCCAACGGATTCGAGAATGTTCCTCTTATCGCCCTCGGCGTGACCACCAAAGGTGAGACCAACGAGCAGGACGGATTTGAATATCCATGGCTTAAGTTGGCTTCAATCACGACAAACACACTTCTGTTCAGTGATGTTCTGTCGAAACTATACTATGCAACGATAGTCCGTGAGACTGAGCCGGGCATTACAAAGAAGTTGAAGGACAAGTACACTAATCTTGCCTGCAAGCTCATTGAGGCAAACGACTCTAAGGGACTCGTTGAACTGGCTTCAAAGGCAGCAAGTGAGTTCAACTCATATACAACTGAGAAAGACTGTCCGAAGGTTGGAATCGTCGGTGAGATATTCCTTAAGTTCAACTATTTCTCACATCAGTATATCGAGGAAAAGCTCATATCAAAGGGCATCGAGGTTGTTCCGCCACTCATCTCGCCGTTCTTCCTCCAGGAGTTCGTCAATATTGAGGCTAAGAAACGTCTCTGCCTGAGCGATTCGTCTGTGCCTGACTTTGTGCTCCACACCCTCTATGGACTCATTGCCCGTTGGGAAAAGAAGTACAACAAGGTTTGCTCTTCGTTCCGCTATTGGCGTCCGTTCACAAGCATCTATGATGAGGCTAAGGGCGCAAATGGCATCGTCTCTATGGCGGCACAGTTTGGTGAAGGCTGGCTACTGCCTGCTGAGGTTAGCGAGTTCTATCGTGATGACGTGAAGAATGTGGTCAGTCTCCAGCCTTTCGGTTGTATTGCCAACCACATCATATCGAAGGGTATCGAGAAGAAGCTCCACAAGCTCTATCCGGAACTCAACTTCCTGAGCCTCGACTTCGATTCAGGAGTCAGTGAAGTGAACGTCTACAACCGTCTGCTTCTATTCCTTGACAACCTCAGTGCATAAGGTAGAAAATACTTTACAAAAGGTTGTCGGAGAATCCCGCAGAATCATCCAGCCAAACTTTTGGCTGGAAATACGGGATTTTTGAGGCATTTGCAATTGATTAAGAATCAATCGGTTGTGTTTTTCTGACATTTATTTAATGCTAAAATAACAGTAAGAAGGTATCTTTTGGGCTTGCAAAAGGTACCTTCTTGCGTTGTAAAAGGGTACATATTACAATGTAAAAGGGTACATATTGCATCGTAATATGTACCCTTTTACATTATAAAGTAGGCTTGATTGTATTTCAGCCTATGCTTTTAGCCTTTATCATTCTCTAAAATAGTCGGGAATGTGAGCATAAAAATACATGAAAATAGATTACTATTTTCATCAGTAAATACCCGCCATCAAACATCAATGGTCATACCCTCATTGGTGAGGAAGGTGTTTGGGAAGATTGCCCTAGCCTCATTGAGGAGTTTCGACTCATCATTATAGCGGGCACTGTAATGTCCTAGAAGGAGCTTTCCAACATGCGCATCACGAGCCACCATAGCCGCCTGCTGTGAAGTGCTGTGATAGTACATCTTGGCACGGTCGGCATAATCGCTGGCATAAGTACTCTCATGATAAAGCGTGGAGACTCCCTTAACGAGTTTCCAGAGGTCGGGGATGTACTTCGTGTCGGAGCAATAAGCATAGCTCCGTGGCTTTTCAGCGGGAGTGACAAGGCGTGAGTTAGGGATAATATCGCCATCGGGCGTTGTCCAATCGGCACCGGCTTTGATGTTGTTTATCTGACTGAATGGAATCTCATAGAAGTCAATCATGTCACGGCGGATATGCGGCAACGTCGGTTTCTCACGGAAGAGATAGCCACAACACGGAATGCGGTGCTGGAGAGGAATGGTCTCAACGGTGAGACTGCGGTCTTCATAGACAACGACATTCTTCGTTGTATCGACGGCATGGAAGCGAACTTCAAAGCTATAGTCATTGCAGAACGTCTTCATAAGCATGTCGAGGACAGGGCCAAGAGCCTCAGGACCATAGACTTCGAGAGGTGAAGTGCGTCCCATGAGTCCAAAGGTGGAAATCATTCCGATAAGTCCGAAGCAGTGGTCTCCATGCATGTGGGAGATGAACACTGCCTGAACACGCTGGAAGTTTATCTTACTTCGGCGGAGCTGAATCTGTGTTCCTTCGGCACAATCCACCATGAACATCTTTCCGCGAATCTCAACAATCTGCGAAGAAGCGTTATGCTGTAGTGTCGGCAGTGCACTTCCACATCCAAGAATATGTATCTTAAACGGCTCCATTATTTCGCGCGGGCATATTCGAAGATGCCTTCTTTGTTCTCAAGGAAGAGGGAATCGCCATCGAGGCGGTCGATGTCGAAGGTATCCTTATTGAGAATAAGATGACCGTTGAAGATTCGCCATGAAGTCCAAGGCTGAGTCTCGCCCTGTTGGTGGGACTGAACCTCACCACCCTTCTTTATCTCGAACTTCTTGTCGAGGCTTGTCCATGTAGCCTGAAGGGTTGTAAGGTCGATAACCTTAGTCACGATATATTCGCCAAGTCCGTTCTTGGTATAGTTCACTGCCATCTGGTCGCCCTGTGCGAATCCGCCAAAGACAACGTTGGAGTCGTTCTCAATGATGAAACTGCGTGTACTGTCGTCATCGCATTTCATATCGAAGGCACTCATTCCGCCATCAACGTAGGTTCCATACATTGTTGAATCAGGCTCAGAGTTTACGTTCGAAGTCACTGTTGAATCGGCTGAGTCGGCATTCTGGTCAGCCTTCTGTGATGATGGTTTGCAACCAGCGATGGCAAGTGCCATGCATGTTGCGGCAAGTATTGATAATCTTTTCATAGTCTTTTTATTTTTGTTTCTTTAGTTTAGCCTCATTCCATAATTTGTCCATCTCGGCAAGGGTGAGGTCGGCAATCTCACGTCCCTGCTTCTTTGCCTGTTTCTCAATGTATGTGAAACGGCTGATGAACTTGCGGTTAGTACTCTCAAGGGCATTGTCGGGATTGAGATGATAGAGCCGGGCGGCATTGATAATGGAGAATATGAAGTCGCCAAGCTCACGGGTGGAGTTCTCCTTGTCGCCCTTACGGAGCTCAGCCTCAAACTCTCCGAGTTCCTCACGAACCTTGTCCCATACCTCTTCCTTCTTCTCCCAGTCGAATCCGACATTGCGTGCCTTGTCCTGAATGCGGTAAGCCTTAATCATTGAAGGCAGGGCGTCGGGCACTCCCGAGAGGACGGTCTTGTTGCCGTCACGCTCTTTCTGCTTGCGCTTCTCCCAAGAGCTTTCTACCTCAGTGGCTGTAGTTGGGATAGGATCGTTGTTCTCATCGACATCATCCTTATAGACGACTTGTCCCTTGTTGTTTATCGTCAGGTTTGTATCCGTTACATACCATTGAGGCTCTGTGCCGGTGGTGTCGGTGTTCCGCCAGTCAATAAAGTCATGACGGAACATGAGCTTGTCGCTCTGATGGTTACAGACGTCGGCAATATCGAAGTCGCTGGTCTCCTCGCCCATGATGGAATAGAGCACTACATGCTCCATAACATCGCCGAGTTCCTTGCTTATCTCCTTGCGGTCGTCCTTCATGAGGGCATCGGCAAGCTCGAAAACTTCCTCAATAGTATTCGGGCGAAGACTCTCGTAGGTCTGCTTCCTGTCCCACGGGCACTCCTTTCGAAGGCGTTCCTGTACGTCGAGCAAACGACCGAAAGCCTTAAGTTTCTCTTCCTTTGTATGTTTCATTACTGCAAAGGTAGCATTTTATTTGATTTTAAGCCGATTAGTTCGTATATTTTTTGTAATTTTGCAACGTTTTTAAGATAACAGCAAGATTACAAATAATACACAACATACAATAATGGAACTAGCAAGTAAATATGACCCACAAGCTGTGGAGTCGAAATGGTATCAGTACTGGCTCGACCATAAAATGTTTTCTTCGAAGCCGGACGGACGCGAACCTTACACTATCGTCATTCCTCCACCAAACGTTACTGGTGTGCTTCACATGGGTCACATGCTCAATAATACTATTCAGGATATCCTTGTCCGCCGTGCACGCATGGAAGGCAAGAACGCTTGCTGGGTGCCTGGCACCGACCATGCTTCTATTGCAACAGAGGCAAAGGTTGTGAACAAGCTCGCTGAGCAGGGCATCAAGAAGACCGACCTCACACGTGAGCAGTTCCTTGAGCATGCTTGGGACTGGACACGTGAGCACGGTGGAATCATCCTTAAGCAGCTCCGCAAGCTCGGTTGCTCTTGTGATTGGGACCGCACAGCGTTCACAATGGATGAGACTCGCTCAAAGGGCGTTATCAAAGTCTTTGTCGATTTGTATAACAAAGGCTACATCTATCGTGGTGTCCGCATGGTAAACTGGGACCCGAAAGCTCAGACAGCACTTTCAGACGAGGAGGTAATCTATAAGGATGAGCACTCAAAGCTTTACTATCTGAAATACTATGTTGCCAAGGACGACCAGGCTAAGGTTAGCCGTAAGGATGAAGGCAACGTAATGCATAAGGACGAGAAGGGTTATTATGCTGTTGTTGCTACCACCCGTCCTGAGACAATCATGGGTGACTCGGCAATGTGCATCAACCCAGAGGATGTAAAGAACACATGGCTGAAGGGTCTGCACGTTATCGTACCATTGGTCAACCGTGTCATTCCTGTTATCGAAGATACTTACGTTGACATTCAGTTCGGTACCGGATGTTTGAAGGTTACCCCTGCACATGATGTCAACGACCATGCCCTCGGACTTAAGCACCACCTCGAGACTATCGACATCTTCAATGATGATGGTACTATCTCGGAGGCTGCCGGACTCTATGTTGGTCAGGATCGTATGGATGTTCGTAAGCAGATTGCCATAGACCTACAGAATGCCGGACTGATGGAGAAGATTGAGGACTACGACAACAAGGTGGGCTTCTCAGAGCGTACCAATGTGCCTATCGAGCCGAAACTCTCTACTCAGTGGTTCCTGAAGATGCAGCACTTTGCCGACATTGCCCTTCCACCGGTAATGAACGATGAGATTGAGTTCTATCCAAAAAAATACAAGAACACCTACCGCCACTGGCTTGAGAACATCAAGGACTGGTGCATTAGCCGTCAGCTTTGGTGGGGTCACCGTATTCCGGCTTACTATTTCCGTGATAAGGATGGCCGTAAGCAGTTTGTTGTTGCCGAGGATGCCGACAAGGCTTTGGTTCTTGCACAGAAGGTTAACCCTGACGTGAAGACTGAGAATCTTGAGCAGGAGAGCGATTGCCTCGATACATGGTTCTCATCATGGCTCTGGCCAATCTCTGTGTTCGATGGTATCAACAACCCGAACAACGCTGACATCAACTATTATTATCCAACATCCGACCTCGTAACCGGTCCGGACATCATCTTCTTCTGGGTAGCACGTATGATTATGGCTGGTTATGAGTACCGCCGCACTTATCCGTTCAAGCACGTCTACTTCACCGGTATCGTCCGTGATAAGCTCGGCAGGAAGATGAGTAAGTCTCTTGGAAACTCACCTGATCCAATCATGCTTATCAATAAGTACGGTGCCGATGGTGTTCGTATGGGAATGATGCTCTCAGCTCCGGCCGGCAATGATATTCTCTTCGATGAGAGTCTCTGCGAGCAGGGTCGTAACTTCAACAATAAGATTTGGAATGCCTTCCGTCTTGTTCAGGGTTGGCAGACCGCCGATATTCCTCAGCCAGAGGTTAACAAGATTGCCGTTGAGTGGTTCGACGCTAAGCTGAAGGTTGTCAACAAGGAGATGAACGAGCAGTTCAAGCAGTACCGTATCTCTGAGGCTCTGATGACTGTTTACCGTCTGTTCTGGGATGAGTTCTCAGCTTGGTATCTTGAAATGGTTAAGCCAGCTTATGTTGATGGCAAGCAGGAGCCTATCGATAAGACAACATACGACGCAACACTGCGTTTCTTCGATGCTCTGTTGAAGATGCTTCATCCATTCATGCCGTTCATCACTGAGGAACTCTGGCAGCACCTCTATGAGCGTAAGGAAGGCGAGAGCATTATGCGTGCTGAGCTTCATATCCCTGAGCCAAATGCCGATGAGCAGAAACTCGTTGACACATTCGAGCATGTCAAGGAGGTTGTTGCCGGTGTTCGTGCCGTCCGCAATCAGAAAAACATTGCTCCGAAGGTTGCCCTTGAGCTCGATGCCATCAAGCAGAATCTCTATGAGGCTTACAACTCAGTAATCACAAAGATTGCAAACCTTAAGGAGATTAAGGTCGTTGATGAGAAAGCTGCCGACGCCAGTGCCTTCATGGTAGGCATTGATGAGTTTGCAGTACCTGTTGGTGACCTTATCGATGTAAAGGCGGAGATTGCCAAGGCGGAAAAGGAACTCCAGCACCTTGAAGGTTTCCTCACCGGTGTAAACAAGAAACTCTCCAACGAGAACTTTGTCTCTCATGCTCCAGAGGCAGTTGTTGCCCGCGAGCGTAAGAAGAAGAGCGACGCTGAGGAGAAGATTGCTGCACTGAAGGCAAGCATCGAGGAACTGAAGAAGAAATAACATGTAGGGGCGACGATATCCGAATCGTCGATTATAAATTAAACCATAATCATGCGACAATTCGGAGATTGTCGCCCCTAATATAATCCTGTCTATGAAGAAGCTGAATATTTTTTTCCTACTGTGCCTTACAATGGCTATGGCACTAGTTTCCTGTAGCGATGATGTTCCAGATCCAATAGATCCTGTAAGAACTTATACCAACACCGTATTTGTATACATGCCATGGACGGGAAGTGAGACAAGTGCGTCAGGAAGTTTGACTAATGATTTCCGTAAGAATCTCAGAGACATAGAGTCTACTATAAAACAAGGTAATGGCAACACGGAAACACGCACAATTGTCCTTTTTGCCGATAGTTCAGCTAGAAGCCGACTCTTTGAAGTCAGAGATGACAGCACAGAATACACAATAACCAATCTGTCGGATGGTGCAATGACAACCGAAGTTGAACTCAGAAACTTGTTAAATTCAGTTGCTGATTATTCCCATACTGATACCTACTCTATCATTGTAGGCTCACATGGAAGTGGTTGGCTTCCAGCCGGAAGCCGTCCTTTCGAGACAAGAAGTTTTGGGGGTACAACTGCAGGCATGCAGACAGAGATAAAAACTCTTGCCAATGCTATAACAAGTTCCAACATTGGTAAGATGCAATATATCTGCTTCGATGATTGCTATATGGCAAACATCGAAACGGCTTACGCATTGCGAAACGCAACAAACTGGCTATTGGCTTCGACAAGTGAGGTGATGGCTGAAGGATTGCCATACTATACGATATGGAAATACTTGTCTGAACCTAATGCCGACTACTCCGGAATAATTGACGGTTTCGGCAATTATTATTCTAATTCATACGGAGCTTTCTCCGCCATCGATTGCAGTAAGGCTGAGGAAATGGCTACTCTCATGAAACAACTCAATGAGAAGTATGCCGGATGGGATTACGACCTTAGCACAATACAGGCTTTGGACGGATACAGGTCACACGTTTACTATGATATGGGTGACTATATAAATAAGGTATGTGGAAACGACACGGTAGATAACAAGGCAATTTATAATGAACTTAAGGAAATAGTTCCTTACAAATTTACTACTCCTCGGATTTATACCGTTTATCAAGGTTCGTATACTTTCCCTGTAAGGACTTTCTCTGGTATAACCATAAGTGACCCGAGCATTAATCCTACTGCATTGCAGTACAAGGAAAGTACAGATTGGTGGGTAGCAACACACTAACCCACCATATTACTTAGATATAATCATCAACAACATTGTTGATGAAGTCCATCATTGGCTTTCCGGTCTTGGCAATATCGGCAAGTTTATTGATGAAGTCCTTGTCCTTGAAAAAGTTTTCATCAAGGCTAACCCAACAGCAATAATCCTTCATCTTTAAATAATCGAGGAACTTATAATCTTTTGGAAACCCTTTTGGACAAGTTTTTAGTGCCTCAAGTCCAAAGCCTTTAGGCGACACCTCGTCGTCATTCCACGTTCCTTTGTCAGGATGTCCAAAAGTCTTGACGAATTTCTTGCTTTCAACTATCTTGCGCCACTCATCAATGTTCCCCATTATCTCATTGCGTGTGGACGTGAGGATATTCGTTGGAAGATAATAACAACCAATGGCAAACAGGCAATGTCCCGGTTGGATATGAAGATAGTATCCGCCACGCAAAGACTTTTTCCCCTTGGCACACATATAAGCTCCGAAGTGCCGCTTATACGGACTCTTGTCCTGCGAGAATCTTACATCACGATAGAAACGATAGCAACAGTCCTTCGGCTGAAGGTTTGCAATCTCAGAATCGAACGATGAGAACTTAGCAATAATCTCGGCGCAGGGGGATTTTTCCGTGGATGCCCCCTGCACTCGCCTAACCAAATATCGTGAAACAGCGGAACATGAAGAAGGGAAGGTCACTGACCCCATGCACCTGAGCACGCAGTCCCTTAATCTT
>Ga0256406_1000647_pt1 | contig 61960 bp, 52 predicted proteins | sample RumenRJG_03DNA_FD_185986 | JGI IMG/M metagenome (GOLD analysis project Ga0256406, IMG submission 185986) | Bovine rumen microbial communities from Lethbridge, Alberta, Canada - RJG_03 | ecosystem: Host-associated > Mammals > Digestive system > Stomach > Rumen | place: Canada: Alberta | collected... | reverse complement strand
CCATCCCGAACACAGAAGTTAAGCTCCCCAGCGCCGAGGATACTTGGTGGGAGACCGCCTGGGAAAGTAGGACGCCGCCGGTTTCGACAAGCCGCTGACCGATCTGGTCGGCGGCTTTTATGTTGCCTTTTTGCCCTTTGTCAGGCTGTGCGGGATATGCTATAATAACACAGCGGTATTTTACTGGAAAGATTTGTAAATCATGTTTTGGAAGGGCGGAGGATTGACATGACGTTTTTTAAGATTATTTTCTGTTTTGTTGTCTGCTTTCCGTTTGCTGCGCTTGTGCGTTATCTCGTTGGAAAGCTTTCTCATTTTGTAAAGTAATTCCAGGGAGGTTTACGAGATGGGTTCTTTAAAGAATGAAAGGCCGTTCTCCGGTATGTTTATTTCTTTTGAGGGAATTGACGGCTCCGGAAAGTCCACACAGATTCGGATCCTGGATGAGATGTTCAGGGGGCGCGGGTTCCGTACGGTCATTACGCGCGAGCCGGGCGGCACGCCTTCAGGGGAAAAGATTCGAAACATTCTGCTTGACAGGGAGAATCGAATTTCTGATGTATCGGAGATGTTGTTATATGCGGCTTCCCGGGCGCAACTGGTGCAGGATGTGATTTTACCGGCCTTGATGGAGGGAAAGATCGTTCTCTGCGATCGTTTTCTGGATTCCAGTATTGCATATCAGGCTTATGGGCGAGGTCTCGGCGACCAGGTTGCTGCTGTGAATGCGCCGGCGGTCGGACCGTGTATGCCGGATCTGACGTTTCTTCTGGATGTTCCGGTGCGCATGGGGAAGTTTCGTGCGGCCGAAGTGGGAGAACCAGACCGGCTCGAGCAGGAAAAGGATCTGTTTTTCAGTCGTGTCAGAACCGGATATCTCGAGATTGCGGAGGAAAACCCTTCTCGTGTCAAAGTAATTGACGGTACGCTTTCGATTGAGGAAATCGGCGAACGGATACTTCGCTTTACAGAGGAAAAATGGCAGGAAATTTTTCGTGGAGTGATGCAGGTGCGATAAAGCGTCTGGGTTGATTAACTGCAGAGCAGAAAGGTATGGAAAACAGCTATGCAGGAATTCCCTTGCGGAAAACTTTTTGCCATAGATCGTTGACAAATAATCAGGTTACAGGTGCAGAATGGGACTACAGGAATATAATAAATATGGTAACGCGGCAGCGCATCTCCATCGTGCGATCCTGCAGAACATGGTTTCCCATGCGTATCTGATCGAGGGCGATCATACCATGGATAAAATGGGGTTTGCTCTTGCTTTTGCGCAGGCTGTGCTTTGTCCGGAGAATCGCGGACAGGGATGCGGCGTGTGTGATGTATGCCGGAGAATTCAGCACCGGTCGTATGAGGATTTGTATATTTGTGAGCCGACGGAATCGGCCGGCAGCAAGAGCCGGGTGCAGTCAGTGCGTGACGCGCAGATTGAGGAGCTGCAGAATCAGCTGAAGACCAGGCCGTCTGAGGGAGAACGGAATATTGCTGTGATTTCAGGGGCGGACAGCATGACGATGCGTGCGCAGACGCGTATATTGAAAACGCTGGAGGAGCCGTATCCGGGAACGGTGATTATGCTTCTTTCTGAGAATGCGGAAATGCTGCTTCCGACGATTCGTTCCAGATGTGTGCATGTACGGCTCACAGACAGTCCGGCAGCGGCAGACGCTGAAGGGCTGACGGCAGCTTCGGATATTATGGATATGCTGCGTGCAGGAAAGTATTTTTTTGATATAAAGGAGAGACTTGATCAGGAAATTAAGACGCGGGTCGATGCGTATGCGTTCCTGGATGCTTTTGAGAAGGTCCTGGAGCGTCTGATCCGGAAGGGATGTGATTTTCTGTCGGTCAGACAGCAGGCGGAGGCGGTCTCTGCCGTAGAGTGGACCCGGCGTGCGATTCAGAAGAACGCGTCTTATAAATATGCGGTGCGTCATTTCATTATACAGATGGAAAGAATCATGCGGCCGGCGGGTAAAATAGGAGATTAACGCTATATATGGAAGATACAGAAACAATGGTAAAAGTAACGGGGGTCAAGTTCAAGAAGAACGGAAAGATGTATTATTTTGACCCCGGCGAGCTTGAGCTTCAGCAGGGAGATGGTGTGATTGTTGAAACTGCCCGCGGCATGGAGTTTGCCAGGGTGACGATGGGACTAAAGGATATCCGCGAGTCGGATGTTATGCACCCGCTGAAGAAAGTCGTCCGCATTGCGGATGAGGACGATCTCAGGCGCCACGAGGAGAACGAGAGTAAAAAAGGGCATGCCATGGAAGTCTGCCGGGAAAAGATTCAGAAGCACCATCTGGATATGAAGCTGATTGACGTGGAGTTTACATTTGATAATAATAAGATTATTTTTTACTTTACCGCTGACGGAAGGGTGGATTTCCGCGATCTGGTCAAGGATCTGGCCAGCGTGTTCAAAATGCGGATTGAGCTGCGTCAGGTCGGTGTGCGCGATGAGGCGAAGATGCTCGGCGGAATCGGATGCTGCGGGCGTGAGCTCTGCTGTGCGTCGTGGCTTGCTGATTTTCAGCCGGTCTCCATTAAGATGACGAAGACGCAGAATCTGTCGCTGAATCCGACCAAGATCAGCGGTGTATGCGGAAGACTGATGTGCTGCCTGAAGTATGAGAACAGCACATATCAGGAACTCAGAAAGGGGATGCCGGATGTCAATGAGCGCGTCCGCGTTGGTGATGAGATCGGGAAGGTGATCGAGACCAATATTCTCCGAGGCACGGTAAAGGTGCGCATGTTCACCGGTGAGAAGGATGAAAATGGCCGGGAGAAACTGAACTCTGAGATCTTGACGTACGATAAGGATGAGGTGGAGCGTCTGGGGAAAAAGGCGAATTCTGGGCGCGGCGGTGCGGAATCCGCGGGGATGAAGTGTCCGTGCCAGGGGAAGTGTCAGAACCGGTCTGCAGCGCATGCCCCGGATGTACAGGCTGATGCACTGAAAGAAGGAACAGCTGAGGCAGGGACAAAAGGTAACTGTGCTGAGGAGGAAGGTGTGAATGCTTCCGCAGAGCCGGCGCAGGATGCCGCTGCAGAGAAGACGGAAGAGCAACCGCGAAACATTTCGGAGAGGAACCGTGCGCGCGACAGCCGCAATGGAAACGGAAGAAACGGAAAACGTCGCGACCGGGATCACGAGAAGAGCCGCAGCCATGAGCGCAGCGGCGGAAATAAACGGCATCCGCGTTCCGCGTCCGGAAAGAAAAAGAATTCGCCGGGGGCTAAAGAGCACAGAAAGACGGAAGTTGTCTTCCAGAGTTTTTCATTTGATGACTCAGCGAAATCCGGATCTTCGGAAGGCGGGACAGGACGAGGCCGCCGTTCCGGGAAAAAACCGGATGCCAGAAAGACGAAACACGATGAACAGAAAGACCACGGGGCGCAACACAGTGAAAAGCCGGAGGCTTCCGGACAGGTGAAGCCGCGGACGCCGGAGGATGGAAATGACGCGCAGAGTTGATCAGACGGGATTTGGCGATCTTAAGATCATTCAGGACTCAGAAGCTTTCTGCTATGGCGTAGATGCTGTTCTTCTGGCCGGATTTACAGCAGAAATTCTGCAGCGTACGGGGAAATGTCCGGATCGTCTGATGGATCTGGGGACCGGAAATGGGATTGTTCCGTTAATTCTGTCGCACAAGACGCAGATCCCGGCCCTGCACGGCATGGAATTCCAGAAGGCAAACGTCTGTCTGGCAGAGGAATCCGTCCGGCTGAATGGTCTGGAGGGGAGAATAAAGCTCTGGCACGCAGATGTGGCAGATGTTCTTGCTGCCTGGCGGAGAAAGCGTGTAGATGATTTTTCCGGCAGTGACAGAGGTCTTGAAGACGGGATTGTACAGAAGGGAAAACCAGAGTGCGCGTGCGGGAAGGAAACAGACCAGAACGTAGACGCAGTCCAGGAGCTTATCCCGGAAGAGCTGCGGGCGCTGAAGGGCTGTTTTGACGCGGTGACGTCTAATCCGCCGTACACAAAGAGGCAGGGCGGAGCCGTCAGCACAGGTTCAGCCAAGGCGCTGGCCCGCCATGAAACCACGGCCGATTTATCCATGTTCATGGAGCTTGCAGCCTTGATGCTGAAGGAAAAAGGCGATCTGTTTATGGTGCACAGGCCGCAGCGTCTTGTCGATCTTCTGGTTTTCGGCAGGAAGCACCGGCTGGAGCCGAAAGATATGCAGCTGATCAGCGGGCATGAGGGAGAAGCGCCGAATCTTGTCCTGCTGCATCTGGTCAGGGGCGGCGGCGCGGAACTGCGAGTTCTCCCGCCGTTTGCAATTCGTGAGCCGGACGGAAGTTATACGGCGCGGATGATGGAAATTTACGAGAAAGAGTTTCGTGAAGAGGAATAAATGTTGAATTTCCAATGATAGTGGTATTGTTAAAGAACAGTTGAAGGCAATTGATTTTCTAATTGAAACGACAGATAAAAATTGGTATAATATCCCATGCGTGTTTTGAGGGAGGACTCTTATGATTACGATAAATGTAAAAAGTGCGTTGGTTTACTTGGTGCTGATCGCACTGTTTGTGCTGCTTATTTATCTGATTGTACTGGCGAAGAATTTAGTTAAGACCGTGCATCATTTGAATGATATCACAGAAGATGCTTCCAAAATCACCGGTGTCGCCGCAGACAGAACGGCGGACATTAATGACATCATTACCGATGTCCAGAAAGCGGCGGCTGATATTTCTGCTGCTGTAAAGGGACATCAGGGAATTCTGGCGGCAGGGGCCAATTTTGCGAAAGCGGCGGCCAATGCTGTAGAGTATGTAAAAGATCGTAAAGATAAGAAGAAGGATAAGTAAAAACTTCACTGTTCGTGAAAATTGAGGAGTAGATGAGAATGAAAGCAACAGGAATCGTTAGACCGGTAGACGCATTGGGAAGGGTGGTCATCCCTGTAGAGCTCAGAAGAAATCTCGGGATCCAGACGAACGATTCACTGGAAATTTTTGTGGATGGACAGTTCATTATGCTGAAAAAATATGAGCCGACCTGCATTTTCTGCGGAGAGGTAAATAACATACGCACCGTGCATGGGAAGTGCGTATGTGAGAAATGCATTGAAGAACTGAAACAGCTGTAGTGGATAAAAAGGGTGGAGACAAGAATTGGCTAAGTTTTTAGTACAGAAAAGCGATCCGCTGCATGGCGAGGTATCCATCAGCGGAGCAAAAAACGCAGTGCTGCCGTTAATGGCGGCGGCGATCCTGCCGGAGGATGTCTGCACGATTTCCGACGTGCCGGAGCTCAGAGATGTCCGGGTTATGAAAGAGATCCTGACATCGCTCGGCATTAAATTATGTGAAAAAGAAGCAACGGTGCTGGAGATTGATGCCAGCGGATTGAATAACAACGTTGCGAACTATGAACTGGTTCGCAAAATGAGAGCGTCATTCCTGGTTATGGGACCGCTTCTTGCGAGAACCGGAAAGGCAAGAGTGCATCTTCCGGGAGGCTGCACGATCGGCGCACGTCCGATTGACCTTCATTTAAAGGGGTTCAAGGCTCTGGGAGCGGAAGTCATCCTGAAGGATAATTATGTGGAAACGACAGCGCCAGCCGGCGGGCTGGTCGGGAATAGCATTTATCTGGATTTTCCAAGTGTTGGAGCTACGGAGAATATCATGATGGCCGCTGTTTTGGCGAAGGGCAGTACTTATATCATCAATGCGGCAGAAGAGCCGGAAATCGTTGACCTTGCCAATTTCCTGAATAAAATGGGAGCAAAGGTCAAGGGCGCCGGAACCGATCAGATTAAGATCGAAGGTGTGGAAAAGCTTCACGGAGCATCGCATACGGTTATTCCAGACCGTATTGAGGCCGGCACATACATGCTGGCAGCTGCGATTACCAGAGGCGAGGTGCTGGTGCATAATGTTGTTCCGGATCATATCCGTCCGATTACGGCCAAGCTCAGAGAATGCGGCGTAGACGTAGAAATCGGCGATGATGGAATGTATGTCGCCGGCAACCGCAGAGATCTGACCTCTACAGATATCAAGACTCTGCCGTATCCGGGATTCCCGACGGACATTCAGTCTCCGTTCATGGCATTCCTGACGACAGTAAACGGCGCAAGCACGGTCATTGAGACGGTGTTTGAGAATCGCTTTATGCATGTGGCGGAACTTAACCGCATGGGGGCAAATATTAAGATCGAGGGAAACCGTGCAAGAATTCAGGGCGCGAAGAAACTGGAAGGCGCACAGGTAATCGCAACGGATCTTCGGGCAGGTGCGGCGCTCGCTATTGCCGGACTGGTTGCGGAAGGCACAACTGAGATTTCTGAGATCTACCATATTGAACGCGGGTATGCGCACTTTATCGAGAAGTTCAGAGGACTGGGTGCGAATATCCTGAAAATCGACGATTAAGGCGATTAAACAGAAGGCTTTTATCAGGCTCCGGCAGCAGCCGGGGCCTGATTCTGCGTCAAACTGATGTAAAAAAATGCAAGATGGTGTAAACTATAGAGAGTCATAGGAAAGAATGGAGGATGTTATGGCGGACATTAAATTTCTGGAGCTTCTCTCAAAGGATTATCCGAATATTCAGGCCGCATCGGCGGAAATCATCAATCTGAGCGCGATTCTTGCGCTGCCGAAGGGAACGGAATATTGCCTGAGCGACCTGCACGGCGAACATGAGGCATTTATCCACATGCTGAAAAGCGCGTCCGGAACGATTAAAGCCAAGATCGATGAGCATTATTCCGGAATTTTAAGCGAAAAAGACCGTGATGATCTGGCTTCGCTGATCTATAACGCGGCGGCGGAGATCAAGCGCAGGAAAAAAATGCCGGAGGATTTTGATGACTGGTGCAAGGTTGTGATCTACCGTCTGATTACGATCTGCCGTTCCGTTTCTACCAAGTACACGAGGTCCAAGGTGCGACACAGACTGCCGAAGTATCTGGATTACGCAATGGATGAGCTTCTGCATGCAGATGATGAGGAGAACAAGGCGCATTACTATAACGAGATTATCAGTTCTGTCATCGAATGCGGACTCGCGGAAACCTTTATCATTGAACTGGCAGATGCCATCAGCAGTCTGGCGGTTGACCAGCTGCATATCATCGGCGACATTTTTGACCGCGGCGCGCACCCGGACTATATTCTCGATTTTCTGATGAATTATCATGACGTGGATTTCCAGTGGGGCAACCACGATATTGTATGGATCGGAGCGGCTACGGGAAACTGGGCGTGCATTGCCAACATTCTTCGCATGAACATCAGTTATAACAATTTTGATATGCTCGAGATCGGATACGGAATCAACCTCCGGCCTCTGGCGACGTTTGCTGAGAAAGTTTACGGAGAGGATCCGTGTGAGGCGTTCAAGCCGCATCTTCTGGACCGGAATAAGTACGATCCGGTAGATGAGAAGCTCGCTGCCAAGATGCACAAGGCGATTTCCGTCATTCAGTTTAAGGCAGAAGGACAGCTGATCAAGAGACATCCGGAATACGGCATGGAAAAACGTCTTCTCCTTGACAAAATTGATTTTGACAAGGGAACCGTCGAGGTGGAAGGGAAAACCTGGCCGATGCGCGACACGAACCTGCCGACTGTGGACCCGAAGAATCCGTATGAGCTGACGGATGACGAGCGGTTTGTCATGAATTCTCTGGAGGCGTCCATCCTGAACTCCACCAAGCTGCAGCGCCATATACGCTACTTGTTCAGCCACGGGGCCCTGTACACCAAGTGCAACGGAAATCTTCTGTATCACGGCTGTGTGCCGATGGATGAGAAGGGAAATTTTATTGCCTTGGAATTTAATGGAAAATCATACAGCGGAAAAGCCTTGTTCGACCATCTGGATAAGCAGGTCCGCCTGGAATTCTTCAGCCCTGAGGAATCGGAAGAGACAGGACGCCCGGGAGATCTGATGCTCTATCTGTGGGAAGGAAAGGATTCCCCTCTGTTCGGGAAAGAGAAGATGACGACGTTTGAGCGCCTGTTTATCGCCGATAAGGCGTCTCATAAGGAGCCGACGCGTCCGTATTACCATATTCGTGAGCTGCGCAGCCCGTGTGAGAAGATCCTGCGCGAGTTCGGGCTGGATCCGCGGAGCTCCAAGATTCTGAACGGTCATGTGCCAGTTAAGATCAAGGATGGCGAGAGCCCGGTCAAAGGCGGCGGACTTCTGTATGTCATTGATGGAGGGATCTCCAAGGCTTATCAGAAACAGACCGGGATCGCGGGATATACGTTTATTTTTAACTCCAGATTTATGGCGCTGGCGCAGCATAAGCCGTACAGCCCGCTGCAGCCGGACGGGACACAGGAGTTCCATTCTCCGGTAATGCAGACCGTTGAGACGCTTCCGTCCAGAATGATGGTTCTGGATACGGACCAGGGAGCGGAAATTGTGCAGAATATTGAAGACCTGAAGCAGCTGGTAGATGCGTACCGCAGAGGAAATCTGAAAGAGCATTATGATGCAGCCGCAAGATAATGAACGGCATGCAGAATGGAAGGGTGCCTGAAATGGCTCCCTTCCAGATAATTTTTTACAAGTTGGAAAAAAACATTTGACATTCTCCCAGTAAGCCCTTATACTAAGTAAGTGCGATGGAGAAATCGCTTGCGCCACTAGCTCAATTGGATAGAGTGTTTGACTACGAATCAAAAGGTTGGGAGTTCGAGTCTCCCGTGACGCACCAACGTAGACGGAACTGTTCGCTTCGTGCAGCAGCTCCGTTTATTTTTATTTTTTGTTCTTTTATGCGGGCGGCCCCGGACAGAATTATTCCGTCCAGGACCGGATCAGTTCAATTTCTTCTTTATAACCGGGATCCTCATTTGGAGTTTCCAGAATAAACGGCTTGTTCTGAAGTGCCGGATGGCAGGCGATGCGGCGCATGGCATCCAGTCCGATCTGTCCCTCTTTCAGGCGCGCGTGGCGGTCTTTACGGGAACCGCAGCTGTTCATGCTCTCATTAAAATGAACGGCCTTCAGACGATCCAGTCCGAGAATGCGGTCAAACTCTGCGAGGACTTCGTCCAGGCGGCCGGCGATGTCGTATCCGGCATCCCAGACGTGACAGGTGTCAAAACAGATGCCGAGGTGGTCTCCGTACGCAGATGCGTCGATAATTTCCTTCAGCTCCTGAAATGTTCGTCCGACTTCGCTCCCTTTTCCGGCCATGGTTTCCAGCAGGATGGTCGTGTGAAGGGTGCCGGTATTTTGACTGTCCGGAAGCGCGGTGAATACATCTCTGGAACCGGACGGGTCCGGAAGTGCGCCGGACTCAGCATCGCGCACAGCCTGGTCAAGACCCTGCGCGATGAGTGCAATGCCTTTTTCTGCGCCCTGGCCGACGTGGCTTCCAGGATGAAAATTATAGAAATTGCCAGGCAGATATTCCATGCGCCGAAGGTCGTCGGCGAGGCAGGTCTCAGCAAATGTGCGAACCTGTTCTTTCCCGCTGCACAGATTCATCGTATAAGAAGCGTGTGCGACGAGCGGGCCGCGTCCCTTCTCCTGATTATGCGCGATCAGTTTCTGTACGTCTTCGCGGTCGATTTTCCGGGCCCTGCCGCCTCTGGGATTGCGGGTAAAAAATGCGAACGTGCTGGCGTTCAGCCGGTCTGCCTGGCGTCCCATAGCCGCGAATCCGGCGGATGAGGACAGATGATTTCCGATATAGATCATATCTTCTCCCTGTAAGTCAATGCGGTGATAGATAATATTTATCCGTGCGCTGAATGAATTTTCTTTTACAATACTGCAAACTGTTTCATTGCTGTGTTTTTGCTTTTATGGATTTCACCAATTTCATACCCATGACAGGGGTATTTACACCTTGCCGTGTTCTTTTTGTCAAAAGAAACAAGCAAGAGGCAAAAGGGGAGCGAAAATGTGTGGGCAGCGGGCAGTAAGGTGAAATGATCGAATGGGTATAAATGGGCGTGAATAAATATTACGAGGGGAATGTTCTGAAGCGATGCATCGCTGTGAGCGTGGGAAAGATTGAAATGTACATAAAAATGAACAGAATGAGGTATACAAAATCCAGAAATCGGCGGTCTGATTGTTGACTTTAAGAATGGTTAAGAGTAGAATCAACGTATGGGTATACAAAATCCCATCGTGATGGATCACGGCGGTCAAAGGGACGCCCGCAAGGGAAGAACTTTGATTCTTGCTGTGTTTTGCCGTGCGTTCATTTCGGGGGATTTGTGATAATTTGAAAGGAGTGCTTTTATGGACAACAAGCATGTATCAGCTGATAACAGACAGCTGAAGACAATGGATGGTAACGCTGCTGCCGCTCATGTAGCATTTGCGTTTTCTGAAGTAGCTGCCATCTACCCAATCACACCGTCCTCTCCAATGGCTGAGAACATGGACAACTGGGGAGCTCAGGGAAGAAAGAACATTTTCGGTGAGCCGGTTAACATCGTAGAGATGGAATCCGAGGCCGGAGCTGCAGGAGCTGTACACGGTGCAATTTCTGCCGGCGCTTACACAACAACATTCACAGCATCCCAGGGACTGCTGCTGATGGTTCCGAACATGTTCAAGATCGCTGCTGAGCAGGTTCCTGCAGTATTCCACGTAGCTGCAAGAGCTGTATCTACTCATGCGCTTTCTATTTTCGGAGATCATTCCGATGTTATGGCTACTCGTCAGACAGGATTCGCTATGCTGGCATCTAACAGTGTTCAGCAGGTTATGGACCTGGCTGCTGTTGCTCACCTGGCAACAATTGACGGACATCTGCCAACCCTGCATTTCTTCGATGGATTCAGAACTTCTCATGAATATCAGAAGATCCATGTTTGGGACTATGACACTCTGAAAGAGATGGTTAACTGGGACGCAGTTAAGGCATTCAAGGATCACGCTTTGAATCCTAACCATCCTCATACAATCGGTTCTGCTGAGCAGCCGGAAGCATTCTTCCAGCACAGCGAGGCAGCTAACACAAGCTACAACGAGACACCGGACATCTTCAACAAGTACATGGAGATGGTTAATGAGAAGATCGGCACAGACTACAAGCCGTTCAACTACTATGGTGCTCCGGACGCTGACCGCGTAATCGTAGCTATGGGTTCCGTATGTGATGCAGCTGAAGAGCTGATCGACCACATGCTGGCTAACGGCGAGAAGGTTGGTATCGTTGAGGTACATCTGTACAGACCGTTCTCCGCTAAGTATCTGACAGCAGTTATGCCGAAGAGCGTTAAGAAGATCGCTGTTCTCGACAGAACCAAAGAGCCTGGAACAGTCGGTGAGCCGCTGTACCTGGATGTCGTAGCTGCTCTGAACGGAACAGAGTTCGCAAACTGCGAGATCACAAGAGGCCGTTACGGACTTGGTTCCAAGGACGTTCAGCCGGGAGACATCCTCGCTGTTTACGAGAACATGGCAGCTGCTGAGCCTAAGAAAGAGTTCACACTGTCCATCAACGATGATGTTACACATCTGTCCCTCACACCGAGCCACTATCCAAACACAGCTCCGGAAGGAACAGTTGCGTGCAAGTTCTGGGGACTGGGTTCCGATGGTACTGTAGGAGCAAACAAGAACTCCGTTAAGATCATCGGTGACCACACAGATAAGAAGGTACAGGCTTACTTCCAGTATGACTCCAAGAAGTCCGGCGGTGTTACAATTTCTCACCTGCGTTTTGGAGACAAGCCGATCAAATCTACATACTATGTAAAACAGGCTGACTTTGTTGCATGTCACAACAGTGCATATCTGACAAAGTACAACATGGTTGAGGACGTTGTTGACGGCGGTTCCTTCCTGCTGAACTGCGTATGGAGCGATGATGAGCTGGAAGAGCATCTGCCTGGAAAGGTTAAGAGATATATCGCTCAGCACCATGTCAACTTCTACACATGCGACGCTGTAGACATCGCTAAGAAGGTAGGCCTGGGCGCTAGAAGAACAAACTCTGTACTGCAGGCTGCATTCTTCAAGATCGCTAACATTATTCCGATCGATGATGCAGAGCAGTTCATGAAGGACGCAATCAAGAAGACTTACGGACGTAAGGGTGAGAAGATCGTTAACATGAACTGTGCAGCAGTTGAAGAGGGAATCAAGAACGTTCATAAGGTTGACGTTCCGGCTTCCTGGGCTGATGCTAAGGATGATCCGGCTCCGGCTAAGCTCGTTGGACGTGATGACCAGATGACTGCATTCCTGAACGACATCGTAGCTCCGATGGGTGCTATGGATGGAGACAGCATTCCGGTATCCGCATTCATGGATACTCAGGACGGATCTGAGCCGGCTGGTACAGCTGCTTATGAGAAGCGCGGAATCGCTGCGGATGTTCCGGTTTGGGATGTTACAAAATGTATTGAGTGTAACCAGTGCTCCTTTGTCTGCCCGCACGGTGTAATCAGACCGTTCGCTATGACAGCTAAGGAAGCTGAGCCTCTGAACGGAGATGCTAAGAAGCTGAACGGCAAGGACGTTGACGATCTGCAGTTCACAATCGCAATCTCTGCTCTGGACTGCACAGGATGCGGATCCTGCGCTCAGGTTTGCCCGGCTAAGGCTCTGACAATGACTCAGGCTGATGACGAGGTCGTTGCAAACAACCAGAAGAAGTTCGACTATGCATTCAAGAACGTATCCAAGAAGGATCTGCCGTTCAACAAGTTCTCTGTTAAGGGATCTCAGTTCCAGCAGCCGCTGCTCGAGTTCTCCGGAGCTTGCCCGGGATGCGGAGAGTCTCCATATGCTAAGCTGATCACACAGCTGTTCGGAGACAGAATGTACATTGCGAACGCTACAGGATGTTCCTCCATTTGGGGTAACTCTGCACCGTCCACACCGTACACAGTAAACGAAGAGGGCCACGGTCCTGCATGGGGCAACTCCCTGTTCGAGGATAACGCTGAGTTCGGATTTGGTATGACCATCGCTGTTGAGGCAAGAAGAGAAGAGTGCAAGCATGCAGCTGAGAGACTGGCTGACAAGGTTGCTTCTGCTAAGGCTTGGCTCGATGCATTCAACGACGGCGAGGCTTCCAAGGCAACTGGAGAGGCATTCGCAGCTGACTGCGCTAAGCTCGACGATCCAGACGCTAAGTTCATCGTTGACAACGCTGACATGCTGAGAAAGCCGTCCATGTGGATCTTCGGAGGAGACGGCTGGTCCTATGATATCGGTTACGGCGGAGTTGACCACGTTCTGGCTGCAGGCAAGAATGTAAACATCTTCGTATTTGATACAGAGGTATATTCCAACACAGGCGGACAGTCCTCCAAGTCAACACCAATGGGAGCTGTTGCTCAGTTCGCTGCTGCTGGTAAGGCAGTTAAGAAGAAGGACATGGCTCAGATCATGATGCAGTACGGCTATGTATATGTAGCTCAGATTGCAATGGGTGCTGACATGAACCAGACTGTAAAGGCAATTAAGGAAGCAGAAGCTTATGATGGTCCTTCCCTGATCATTGCTTACTCCCCATGCATCAACCATGGTATCAAGAGAGGTATGGCAAAGGCTCAGGAAGAGTCCAAGGCAGCTGTTAAGTCCGGTTACTGGGATCTGCTCAGATACAACCCTGAACTCGCTGCAGAAGGAAAGAACGGCCTGACTGTTGACTCCAAGGCTCCGACAGAGAGCTACAGAGACTTCATCATGGGAGAGGTTCGTTACAACTCCCTGACTCTGAAGTTCCCGGAGAGAGCAGAGAAGCTGTTTGAGAAGGCTGAGGCTGATGCTAAGGCTCGTTACGAGCAGCTGACAGAAAAGGCTTCTAAGTAGTCTTTCCCTCATGCACGGACAACAGATAACAGCACATTTGCTTGTGTAAAGTTGTAAAATTTAAGGGACCAAAGGAATTTTGGTCCCTTTTTTATGAAATCCAATTGACAGAATTTTATCAATAAGCGTATAATAGATGTTAGGTTGGATCAATATGGATGAGGCTTTGACAGCGTGCTGTTGAGATGTGGGCTCTCAACAGTGCGGCAGAATGCATATGCAGCAGATGTTCACATGCGTTCTTTAGGGTATAAATTACTCATCAGAGCTTCGATCAACGTAAAATACACATAGGAGGATTTGCGGTGAAAAGGTTTGAAATTCTTAAGAAAAGGCAGCTGAACGATACCATCAACTGGTATACGATTTACGCTCCGCTTATTGCCAAACACGCGAAACCGGGTCAGTTTATCATTCTTCGTGTTGATGAATACGGAGAGAGAATCCCTCTGACGATGGCTGGCCACGATGAGAAGGAAGGCACAATCGACATTATTGTACAGACAGTAGGAAGAACAACAATGCTGCTTGAGCAGCTGCAGGTTGGCGACTGCCTGGCAGACGTAGTAGGACCTCTGGGACAGCCGTCCAATATGGAAGGACTGAAGAGAGTCTGCATCGTCGGCGGAGGAGTTGGAAATGCTCTGGCATATCCGCTGGCAATCGGCATGCATCAGCATGGCATTCACGTAACGATGATCTGCGGATTCAAGACAAAGGACATCGTTATTCTGGAAGATGAATTCCGCGCAGGTGTCGATGAAGTTCATATGGTAACAGATGACGGAACATATGGCGAAAAAGGATTCACGACAGATAAGCTGAAGCAGCTCCTGGATGACGGCAATCAGTATGATGAGATCGTCGCAGTTGGTCCTGCAATCATGATGAAGTTTGTCTGCGGAATCGCAAAAGACTACGGAATCCCGTCCATCGCTTCTCTGGCAACATACATGGTTGACGGAACAGGAATGTGCGGCGGCTGCCGCTGCATCGTTGACGGCGAGAGCAAGTTCGTATGCGTAGACGGACCGGACTTTGACGGTGCCAAGATCGACTGGGATCTGCTGATCAAGAGAGGAAAAACTTTCGCTGAGGAAGAAGCACATGACAGACAGCACGTCTGCAAGCTGATTGGAGGTGTACGTCAGAATGCCTAATATGAGAGCTGATAAGAATCCGATGCCAGAACAGGAAGCAAACGTCCGCAATAAGAATTTTGAGGAAGTTGCTCTCGGATATACTGAAGAAATGGCGCTTGATGAAGCGCAGAGATGCCTGAACTGCAAGAACCGTCCGTGTGTCAGCGGATGTCCTGTAAACGTTCATATTCCAGATTTCATCGCAAAGATCGTAAACAAGGATTATGAAGGCGCATATGAAGAGATCACACTGACCAACTCTCTGCCTGCTGTCTGCGGACGTGTATGCCCGCAGGAAAACCAGTGCGAGAGCAAGTGCGTCAGAGGAATCAAGGGCGAGCCGGTAGGAATCGGACGTCTGGAGAGATTCACTGCAGACTGGCATGAGGCTCATCATGGTGACGAGAAGATCGATGCCGTTCCGAATAACGGACACAAGGTTGCGGTTGTCGGAGCAGGCCCGGCAGGACTGACTGCGGCAGGAGACCTGGTAAACAAGGGATATGACGTAACTGTATTTGAGTCCCTGCATAAGGTCGGCGGAGTACTGGTTTACGGAATTCCGCAGTTCCGTCTGCCTAAGGAGATCGTACAGACAGAGGTTGATAAGCTCGCGGCAAAGGGCGTTCACTTTGTTACAGATGCAATCGTCGGCAAGGCGATCACGGTTGAAGAGCTGATGGACGAGGAAGGATTTGAGGCTGTATTTGTTGGTACAGGCGCAGGACTTCCGATGTTCATGAATATTCCTGGCGAGTCCCTCGTAGGAGTTGTTTCTGCGAATGAGTACCTGACCAGAATCAACCTGATGAAGGCTTACCGCGATGATTACGATACACCGATTGCACGTCCAAAGCATGTCGTCATCGTCGGCGCCGGAAACGTAGCAATGGACGCTTCCCGCTGCGCAAAGAGAATGGGCGCAGAGGTTAAGCTCGTATACCGCCGTTCCGAGAAGGAAGTTCCTGCAAGAGCTGAGGAGTTCGAGCATGCAAAAGCAGAAGGCATCGACTTCCATTTCCTGACGAACCCGATCGAGATTCTGGGCGATGAGAACGGAAATGTCTGCGGCATCAAGTGCATCAAGATGGAACTGGGCGAGCCGGATGCTTCCGGAAGAAGAAGACCGGTTCCTATTGAAGGATCTGAGTTTGTCATTGACTGTGATTATGTCATTATGTCACTGGGAACCAAGGTTAACTCCCTGATTCGCGACACGACAAGCAACATTACACCGACCAAGAAGGGCGGAATTGATGTTGATGACAACGGAATGACTTCACATCCGGGAATCTTCGCAGGCGGAGATGCGGTAACAGGCGCTGCTACGGTTATCAAGGCCATGGGAGCAGGCAAGGTTGCTGCAGCTGGAATTGATGAATACATCCAGAATAAATAAGTCAATATCTGTTTCAGCCACTGCGGGCTGAAATGATGCGGGGCTGCCTCAGTGCGGCCTCGTTTTTTTCTGCCTTGTAAAGCGTGCGTGTTCAGAGTAATCTAATAAGAGGGGCGTAAAAGGGAACTGCTGCGCGTGCGCGCAGCCTGCAAACGAGTATACAGAAAGCCGCGGTCAGAATAAATGACGCACACGCGGTTAGAAAGAGGTAGAACATGTCTTTAATCAGTGTTTTTGATGTGCTGGGGCCGAATATGATCGGACCTTCCAGCTCGCATACTGCCGGCGCAGATTCGATTGCGTTCCTGGCGCAGAAGATGATGGGCGAACCGATCACTGAAGTCGAATTTACGCTTTACGGATCTTTTGCGAAGACCTACCGGGGTCATGGAACAGACCGCGCGCTGCTGGGAGGTGTCATGGGGTTTAATACCGATGATGTCCGGATCCGTGATTCTTTTCAGATTGCGGACGATCGCGGTCTGAAGTATACGTTTACTCCCGATGATATAGTAGAAGATATCTATCCGAATACGGCGGACATCCGCATGGTGGGAATTTCAGGACGTGTGATGACGGTGCGCGGCGAGTCGATTGGAGGCGGAAAGGTCCGGATCGTGAAGATCAACGGTGTGGATGTGGACTTCACCGGAGAATACAGCACAGTCATTGTGATTCAGAAGGATTATCCGGGTGTGGTCGCACATATTACGCGCTGTCTCAGTGATCTTGGAGTCAATATTGCGTTTATGCGTCTGTTCAGAGAATCGAAGCATGAGACGGCCTATACCATTGTTGAATCTGATGAGCACGTCCCGCAGAAAGTTCGTGACGAGATTCTGAAGAATGAGAATGTACAGGACGTAATGATTGTAGAGCCGTAGGAGGAGAATCGGAATGGACTTTAAAAACGCAAAAGAGCTGCTGCAGGTATGCAGTGAGAATAAAATGAAAATATCTGAGGTCATGCAGAAGCGTGAATGTGACCTGATGGACACTACACAGGATGCCATTATGGACAGGATGACGGAAGTGTACAGGATAATGAAAGATTCTGCAAAACAGGCGGCGGAAAAGCCGATGAAAACGATGGGAGGAATCATCGGCGGAGAGAGCAGACGCCTTCTTCAGCTGGCAGAAAGCGGGAAGAGCCTGTTCCCGGGAATTATGGCCAGGGCAGCGGCGTATTCCATGGGAGTTCTGGAAGTGAACGCCTCTATGGGACTGATCGTCGCAGCTCCGACTGCCGGATCTTCCGGTGTGGTTCCGGGAGTTTTTCTGGCGTACCAGGAAGAAAATCATGCGACGGACGAGGAGATGGTGCAGGCGCTGTTTAACGCAGGCGCAATTGGATATCTGGCAATGCGCAATGCAACTGTTGCAGGTGCTGTGGGTGGCTGCCAGGCCGAGATCGGCATCGCGGCCGCAATGGCGGCTTCTGCGGTTGTGGAGCTGCGGGGAGGAACACCGGAGCAGTGTGAAGATGCAGCATCTACGGTCCTGATGAATATGCTTGGACTGGTCTGCGATCCGGTGGCCGGTCTGGTCGAGTATCCGTGCCAGAACCGCAACGCGTCCGGCGCAGCCAATGCGCTGGTTGCCGCAGAGATCGCTCTGGCCGGAAATAAACAGCTGATCCCGCTGGATCAGATGATTGAAGCGATGTACAGCGTAGGAAGAAGACTCCCGGCGGCCCTGCGCGAAACGGCGCTCGGCGGATGCGCAATTACAGCTGCCGGACAGGAATGCGCACAATGTGTCTTTAAATCGTAATCGGAATCAGGAGTTTTTCAATGAAGTGGAACGGTTATACATCGATTGAACTGGAACAGACGATTCAAACCAATATGGAGCTTGCGCATATCAGTATTCTGGATGTGCCGATGCGCAATCTGTCCTCGCGGCTGGCGTCATCTGCGGATTCAAAAGGACGGTTTTCCTGTGTCCGCACCATGCGTCATATCGCGGCATGCGGGATTTCCTGCATGCAGGGCCGATCTGAGAGAGAATGGCTGGAAGATGCCGTTCAGTATGTGCTTTCCGGGATTTTTCCCGGAGAGCCGGAACCGGAGAACCTGGAGGAGAAGAGAACTGGAATTCTGTTTTTGCTGAATGTTCTGCGCAGCCAGTTCCAGATGGAAAAAAAATATCTGCAGTTTGACCCGCATTTTGATTTTCACGTGCTCTCACTGAAGAATGTGAAAAAGAATGGCTACACGCAGGACTATATTAAGATGCTGCAGGTGGCAAAAGAATTCTATGTCTATGAGATGATGCGCATTCATTCAGAGGTGACGCCATTTGACGCGCTGGCGCATATCGGCGGCGTGCACTGGGTGGCGATGTACATGGCGTATCAGCTGGCGGCAGTCGGCGAACCGGTGGATCTGGGACTGATTTCCGGAGCCGCTGCCGGGCATGATATCGGGAAATACGGATGCCGCGGAGATGATGAAAAACGTGTGCCGTATCTGCATTATTACTATACCGATATCTGCTACCGGAAATTCGGTCTGGAGTCCATCGGCCATATCGCGGCTAACCATTCCGTCTGGGACCTTGAACTTGAAAATTTGTCCGTAGAATCCCTGCTGCTGATTTACTCTGACTTCCGGGTCAAGAGCACGCGGGGGGCGGACGGAAAGGAAATTGTTCACTTCTACAGCCTGAAGGAATCGTTCGATGTGATTCTCAATAAGCTGGATAATGTCGATGCGGCCAAGGAACAGCGCTACCGCAAGGTTTACGCAAAACTGGCCGATTTTGAAGAATATATGCATGCCCTGGGCGTACGGACAGCGCTGGATCCGATGTACGCATATAAACCAGAGGAAAAACCGGTGCCGATCCACCGTGAGGCGGCGATGCTGGAGGGAAAAGAGGTTGTCCGCCAGTTTAAGTTCGGCGCGATCAGCCATAATATCCGCATGATGAGCATCTTTTACGATGACGCAAAGTTTACCAGTCTGATAGAAGCGGCCAGGAGTGAGCAGAACTGGGAGAATGTCCGGACGTATGTCAATATCCTGGAAGAATATTCCACTTACATGTCGGAGCACCAGGAACTGCTGACGCTGAATTTCCTGTATGAGCTGCTGTTCCACCGTGAAGAGGATATCCGCAGGCAGTCCGCAAACCTGATGGGAAGGATTGTCGCGAATTATAATGAGCTGTATACCAAGGAGCTTCCAAAGGGCGTCGTACTTCCGGGAAAGGAAATTACCAATATTACGCTCTGCAGGCAGTATCTGGAAATGATTATCCGGCCGGATCTGCGGTTCACAGATCAGCACAAGCTCTGGGTCGGAAGCAGCCTCAGCGCATTTGTAAAGGGACTCATGGAAGGCTGCGCGCCAAAGCAGCGGAAAGATTTTCTGGATCAGCTCCTTCCATATTATGAGTCTGGTGAGTACAGCGATGAGGTGCGTGTCAATCTGCTGCAGACTCTGCTGGTTCTGAAAAAGGAGTACTGTGATGAATCCTTCCTGGCAAGGGTTCAGGCGTTCATCAAGAGCGCGGCTGAATCCGGGACGCGTCAGCTGAATATTTTTGCCCTTCAGGCAAGGCTCCATCTGTATCAGGATATCAGTGTGAAGAAATACTGGGATGAACTGCTTCAGGTTATGGATCTTCCGGCGTCAGATGAAGAGTTTGCGGAAGCAGAAAGCCGGCTGTTCCTGGATGACCTGAAAATGGGTGTGCACTGGGGCGTCAAGGTGGCAAACATCGATCTGATGCGGGAGTATACGCTGCGCAACCGCGACAGGAACGGCGCGTTTCTGCATATCGGAACGCATCTGGTAAACCTGCTGAAGGTCAGTGAACGTGCGGCTGTCCGTCAGGCTGCCGGGAATGCGCTGCTTTCTGTCATTAAAAAGATGCCGTCTTCTCAGGTGAACGAGCTGGCGATTGAACTGTATAACGGACTGGATATCGGCGACCGCCAGTTTGCGACCTATGTGCCGGAATATCTCGGCAGAACAGCGATCCTGCTGCCGGAAAAAGAGTTCGATGAGATGATCGACATGCTGGAACAGAGCGCGGTGGAAGAAAGTTCTGCAGTGGCTAAGTCCATCATGGATACTGTCGGTGTCATCCTGGATCATTATGATGAATTCTCTTCCCATGCCGGAGGTGCGGAGAAAGAACACGATGAACGGCGACAGCGGCTCCTGGGCATCCTTCTCCGCGGTTACGCGCACTATGACCGCGGACTCAGCCGTGAAGCGTTCCGCTGCATCGGAAAATACATCTTTATCGGACCGCACATGGAAGAAAAGCAGCGGGAGCGTCTGTTCACGCACGGCGCCAGAAAACTGCTCTGTCTTCTGATGGAAGATGAGGGAGAGCTTCTGGACTTCTACAGCGATTCTGCTGTGCTGAACCATCTCTACCGCTACCTGACGCAGAAAGAACTGGGCGCGACGCCGTTTAAGTTCAAGAAACACCGGAAAGTGGCGTTCTATCCGGGCACGTTCGATCCGTTCAGCCTTGGGCATAAGGCGGTGGCGTGCCAGATTCGCGATATGGGGTTTGATGTTTACCTGGCGATCGATGAGTTCTCATGGTCCAAGCATACACAGCCTCGTCTGCTGCGCCGCCGGATTATGAATATGTCGGTTGCAGATGAAGAGGGCATCTATCCGTTCCCGGACGACATTTCTGTGAACATTGCCAATCCGGACGATTTAGCAGTTCTGAAGAACTTGTTCCGAGATAAAGATCTGTACATTGCAGTCGGAACTGATGTTATCCGGAATGCTTCAGCGTACCGGAAAGAGCCGGAGCCGGACAGCATTCATATGTTCAACCACATTGCGTTCGAGCGTGAGACAGATGAGAATCCGCAGAGCGAAGAGATGGAGAGCGAAAACGAAAAGAAGATTCAGGGTGAGGTTGTCCATCTGAAGCTGGATAAATTCTACGAGGACATCAGTTCCAGCCGGATCCGCGAGAACGTGGACATGCACAGAGACATCTCCAATCTGATCGATCCGGTCGCGCAGAACTTCATCTATGACCGTGGTCTGTACCTGCGCGAGCCGGCCTATAAACATGTGCTGGAGGCCAGAGAAATCGGAATGGGATCATTTAAGTCCCGTGGAGTGGAAAGCATCTGGCCGATCATGGATGAACTCCAGACGATGGGATACGACGAGCAGAAGCTGGAAACGTATCTGGAGGACGACCGCGTGCGGTCTCTGTATATCGAGGCGGCCGGCGGAAACCGCAGGGAAATGGCGGCCTATGCCGCAGCGCACCGCATCGGAACCAGGGAACTGCTGAGCGAATTCCGCGATCCGCAGATTGCTGCGCATATCCGCCAGAAAGCCGGAGGAAACATCGCCGTCATCGGTTTTCTGTTCGCGCGCGATCAGGGTGAGATCTCAAACGTCGGGCAGATGGTGCTGACAGAAATTCTCTCTGCGCTGATCGAAAGAGACTTCACTTACGCGGTGTATGATCCGGTCGATCCGGCAGGCCTGACTAAGGATATCAAAGCTCTTCTGGTTCAGCAGGGATTTGTCAATATCGCGCCTGCCGGCCGCGCGCCGATTTACGCGGTGGATATGCATGAACCGAAGGTGATCTTCCGTGATGTGGAAACGGTAATAAAAGACCCGTTCAACCGCAATCCCCGTGTGCTGGAAGCCATCGACACGGCGCACAGGAACCTGCTCGGTGTCCTCACCCGGGTATACCCTGGCGAGTTAATTTTGTCGTATAACACGAGTGCAGTGCATTATAAGATCATCCGAAAAGTCGCGGACATCAACGGCGTCTCGGTGATTCAGGGAAGAAGTCCAAAGGGCCCGTACATGCTTGTGCCGTTTGGCAAGACGCTCGGCGACGTGGTGGTGCCGAATACAGTGACCAAATCGCTGAACCTGGATAAGTATTTTAACCGTACCGTTAAAGGATTCAAGATCCGAGAGGCGCGCAATTACTCTTCGATGGAGAACCAGGCAAAAATGATCAAGTCTTTCCATCAGCCGGTCATTCTGGTGGACGATCTGCTGCATAAGGGACACCGCATGAGAAATCTGCTTCCGATTCTGCAGAAAGTCGGAGTGGACATCCATGAGGTTCTGGTGGCCGTGATGACGGGGAATGCGATGGATATGATGGCGCAGAGCAACGTCAAGGCCGAGAGCGCGTATTTTGTGCCGAACCTCAGTCTGTGGCTGAATGAACGCGATTGTTATCCGTTTATCGGCGGCGACAGTATTGAAGTGACGGAAGAGTATCTGGGGCTTGGGAGAAATCCGTCGGTCAACCTGATTCTTCCGTATATCAAGCCGCAGTTCATTGGAAACGGCGGTTTTGAGACCGGGTACGAGTATTCCCGCGTCTGCCTGGAGAACGCGCTGCATATATGGACGGTCCTGGAAGAGGAATACCAGAAGACCTACGAGAGAAAGATGACGCTGAGCAGGATCGGAGAGGTGCTGACGTATCCGCGCGTGCCGGATATCGACCTTGGTGTTAAGTTCGATCAGAATCTCGGACCGACGAGTTTTATCATCAACGATATTGAGCGCGTCATCCGTCTGAAATGGGGAGAGTAGGAATGACAAAAGATAATGTGCAAGGATCTCATGTGGAGCGCCGCGGCGGACATCTTGACGAGGGGCTTTGTGTGCGGAGACTTCCGGAAGAACTCGGCGCCGAAATGGCGCCTTCTGCCGGTCCGGGTTTTGCGGAAAAGACTCTGTACCCGCCGGAAAAGCGGAGGGCCCGTATATTGGCGTTAGGCGATGTCGGGATGAATCTGCTGCTGGGGCTCCGTCTCCTCGGCGGGGACGTGTTTTCGGAAATCGGCATCTGTGATCTGAATGAGAACCAGATTCTGCGTCTGGAACGGGAAATCAACCAGATTCGCTGGCCGTTCGCGGAAGATGAGGGAGACGCGGACGCAGGTCTGCCGGCGTGGGCGGCTCCGTCGATGCCGGAGGTCCGCGCTGTTTCTGAGGATGAATTGTTTAATGGCGATGTCTTTATTTTCTGCGCGAGCAAGGGTGTGCCGGATCTGTCGCAGAAAGGCGATGTGCGGATGGCGCAGCTGGAGGCCAACCGCGGGCTGATCCGTCATTTTGGCGAGCTTGCGGACCGCGCGCAGTATCAGGGGCTGGTCTGTGTCGTGTCCGATCCGGTTGATCCGCTCTGCGCGGCGTTTCTGGACGCGTCACATCTGCGTCCGGGGCAGATTCAGGGATACGGGCTCGGTGTCATGCATGCGAGAGCGCTGTACTATGCGGAGAAAAATCCACAGTGGAGCAGATATCTGAAGGAAGGGCGCGCCTACGGGCCGCACGGCGAGGATCTTGTCCTGGCGGACAGTCTGGAGCATTACGATGACGCGGCATCGCGGGCGCTGACGGAAAAAACGGCGCATGCTAATATGGAGGTCCGCGAGCTCGGGTTTAAGCCGTATCTGGCGCCGGCGTTTTCTTCTGCGACGCTTTCTATTCTGCTGACCCTGCGCGGGCGCTGGCATTACGGTTCCGTGTACATCGGAGATACGGACCGCGGTGCATTTTTTGGTGTCAAAAATCGGCTGCGCAAGGGAGCCGTCTGGGAGCTGGATGATCCGGAAGTTCCGGAAACTCTGTACCAGCGGCTGAAAGCGGCGTACCTGCATCTTGCAGAGCTGCGCTTTCCGAAAGCAGAGTCGGAATCGGAATAAAAGCAGCCGGCAGCTGAATCCGGCGCACACTGATATAGCGGTATGGAAAGGAGTCTTGCGGAATGATGGCGGTCATTCGCCTGGAAAGCCTGGATGGATCCGGGAAGTTGAGAGAACGGTATCAGAAGGTTCTGCGGTATGCCCTGCAGGATGAAGAGGTGAAGGAATTCCGGAATGCCAGAAGTTTCATGGATTTTCTAATGCAGCGGGCAGGGAGCGCACAGGCTTCAGGAACAGCAGAAACGGGCAGAAATCAGAGAGCGGAAGTGTCTGCAGACCGTGATGAAGAGCTGAACGTTCTGTTTGCGGCAGAGCTTCCGATGTCCGGGTGGAATATGCAGGTGCTGGAGCTGAACGGATTTCTGCACGCGCATCCGCATCTGATGGACGGCTGGTGCGGTGCGGTGCTGATCTGCGGAGAGAGCGAGCTGTTTACCAAGCGCACGGGAAGAGACATTATCTTTGCGGCCAATGACGCCGGCTGCGCGTTTCCCGGGAAACCGCTCTGTGAAGGCACAGGTTCTCTGTATAACTGGAGAACGATGGCGCATCGCATGGATGTAGATGTTCAGGAAGCGTTTCTGCGAGGGGCGCGTTTTCTCGTTGAAAAACTGAAGGCCTTCCGGATGCCGGAGGAGACAGAACCAGATGTGCTCGTGATTCACGCGAGCAGCAGAAAAACGTCCAACTCCATGCTTCTCTGGGAAATGATAAAAGAAGAACTGAAAAAGAGGAATCCGAAGGCGTCCACCCATGAGATCTCTCTTAGAAACGGAGCGGTTGTCGACTGCAGGGGCTGCAGTTATGAAGCCTGCCGGCATTTTGGCGAACACGCGGACTGTTTTTACGGCGGCGTTATGGTGGAACAGGTTTATCCTGCGCTGCTGAAATGCAGTTCGATTATGCTCGTCTGCCCGAATTACAACGATGCCGTCAGCGCCAATATTGCCGCGTTCTTTAACCGGCTGACGGCGCTCTACAGCGCGCATGACTTCTCGGAGAAAAAGGTGTATGCTTTGGTGGTCTCCGGGTACAGCGGCGGAGACATCGTCGCAGAGCAGGTCATGGGAGCGATGAACTGCAATAAAAACTTTATTCTGCCGCCGCATTTCTGCCTTCTGGAGACGGCCAACGATCCGAAAAGCATTCTGCAGTGTGAGGGCATTGAAAAAAGAGCCGCTCAGATGGCGGCTGAAATGGCGGGCTCTTACTGTCCGTCGCTGTAGTTCATGATTTTCTTTAGAAATCCGCCGCGCCGTTTCTTTTTACCGGGTGACGGGGAGGTGCTGTCCTTTCCGGTGATTTCGTCGTAATACAGAATTTCGGCGTCCAGGCGGTCGGCTTCTGCAGTCAGCAGCGCGCAGGACGCGCGGCTGCCGCCGCGGGGGTTGGTGAGACTCCCGGGATTGACCAGGAGTACGTGTCCGGTGTCGTCGTTGACGGGAATATGGGTGTGCCCGAAGCAGACGGCCTGGCAGCCGTGCTCCTCGGCAAGCAGGCTGATCCGGTTATATTCCCAGTCGACACCTTCCGTGTGTCCGTGAATAATCATGACTTTTCCGGGCGGCAGGAAAGCGATCTGAAAGTCGCGGCGGACGCTGCCGTCGCAGTTGCCCGGGACGCCGATGACCGGCACATTTAGATCCTGCGCCAGAGTGTCAGCGTCCCGCTGATAATCGCCGCAGTGAAAAATCATGGATATCGGAGTCCGTGAAGAGATGCGGCGGAATATTTCTTCTGCGCGGTCTGTCCGGCCGTGCGTGTCACTGAATACGAGTATGTTCATAACTGCCTTTCTGCGTGCGGGAGATGTGCCCGCCTGCTGTGTTTTATCTGTCCGTCATGCGTTTCGCATGCCAGTGTCATTTAGCATTATACAACTTCATATTATATAGAAATTATATATTTCTCCGTAAAAGGCTGCAAGTGCGGGAAATGCGTTTCACAACGGGGCCCGGCATGTGGTATGATGAACTATGTATGAGATGTTTTATGGAGGGGAATAACGTGAAAGAAAAGTTGCAGGGTAAAAAGTTCCGGCTGGGCCTGAATCTCTTCCTGGGAGGAAGCGGTGTGCTGCTGTTCTATTTTTTCATCAAGGACTTCAGCAGAGTGATGACAGGTCTGAAGACGCTGAACGGGATTCTTTTCCCGTTTATCCTTGGTGCAGTCATTGCGTATCTGCTTTGTCCGATTTATAATGTGACGGTTCGTTTTGTCTACCGCCACGCCAAGGACAGAACGTTTTTGGGATTTTCCCGTGTGAAGAGGAGAGCGCTGACGTACGCCCGCGTGATCGGAAGCGTTGCTGCGCTGATTGTCCTGTTCGCGGTTATGGCAGCTGCCGTGGCGCTGATTGTCCCGCAGCTGATTAAGAGTATCGTTGCAATCGTAAAGATTCTTCCGGGCAGGATTGATGATCTGACGGACGGTGTTGCCTATCTGGCCAGAAAGGCCGGCCATCCGGAGGTGATCGGGTCGATTGACGGGTTTATTCAGAAGGGAATTGACAGCATCCTGAAATTCGCTGAGAATAAACTGATTCCGGGAAGCGGAAACAGTGTGGTCCGCATTACTGAGGGAATTGTGGCGACAGCAAAACTGTTCCTGAACATTCTGGTCTCGGTCATTGTCAGTGTGTATCTGCTGAATGGAAAAGAACGGCTGAAAGCAAATTCTAAGCGCTTTATCCTTTCACACTTCAGCCGCGCACATGCAGAGGAGATCATGGAGTTCGGCACCTTCTGCAACCGGACATTCGGCGGGTTTATCAACGGAAAGATCATCGATTCCATCATTATCGGGATTCTGTGCTATATTCTGATGGTGATTCTGCATCTGCCGTACACGGCGCTGATCAGTACGATTGTCGGTGTGACCAATATTATTCCGTTCTTCGGCCCGTTCATCGGAGCGATCCCGTCCGCGGTTCTGATCTGCGTGATCAGTCCGCTGAAGGCGCTGTATTTTCTGATCATGATTCTCGGACTGCAGCAGTTTGACGGGAACATTCTCGGACCTAAGATTCTGGGTGATTCCACAGGACTGGCAAGTTTCTGGGTCATGTTTGCAATCATTGTCGGAGGAGGACTTTTTGGCGTCGCCGGAATGGTGCTCGGCGTTCCGACCTTTGCGATCATTACCTATTACTTTGACCGCAATACGGGAAAACGCCTGCGCAGCAAGGGATATAAGGATAAGACCGAGGAGTATTTAGATTTTAATGTATACGACGCGGACAGAAAGGATATACTGAAATGAAAATAATGCACGATGTCGATATGAAAGAATATACGTCATTCCGCGCGGGGGGAAGAGCGGACGTCATGGCGGTGCCTTCCTCTGTACAGGAACTGCAGGAGATTCTGCAGGATGTGCATGAAAAACAAGAGGAGTATCTGCTTCTTGGAAATGGAAGCAACACGATTTTCAGAGATGAAGGCTACCATGGCGTGGTCATTCACCTCGGAGAAGCATTTTCCGGAATTGAAGTAGAGGGAGAGCGCCTGAAGGCGGGCGGTGCAGCTTTGATTTCAGCTGCGGCGCATGAGGCTATGGAGCACGGTCTGGGCGGCATGGAGCCGATTTCCGGAATTCCGGGAAGCATCGGCGGAGCTGTATTCATGAATGCCGGCGCTTATGGCGGGGAAATGAAGCAGGTCATCGAATCTGCAGAAGTGGTCAGCGCAGACGGCAAGGAGATCCGCACACTGCGCTGCGAAGATCTGGAACTTGGATACCGGAGCAGCCGCATCCAGAAGACCGGAGAGGTTGTGGTTTCTGTTACGCTGAAGCTGATGCCGGCTGACCGGAATGAGATCCTGCAGGCGATGCAGGAATTTACCAAGAAAAGAAACAGCAAACAGCCGCTGCAGTATCCGAGCGCGGGGAGTTTCTTCAAGCGTCCTGAGGGGTATTTTGCAGGTAAGCTGATACAGGATGCGGGTCTGAAAGGCGTATCCGTAGGCGGCGCGCAGATCAGCGCCAAGCACAGCGGGTTTATGATCAACCGCGGCGGGGCTACCGCCAGTGATATTCTGGAACTGATGCATTTGGTGCAGAATACGGTGAAAGACCGCTTTGGCGTTGAAATGGAGCCGGAAGTGCGGATTGTCGGGGGCCCGGAGAAAGAAGGAAAATAACGTGAACACAGATTGCAGACAGTACCGGATGACGTATGATCTGCATACGCATACCCGGTATTCCCACGGGTGGATTGTCCCGCACGGAAAGGGCACCATCGACCAGAACATTGTTGCTGCGCAGCAGCAGGGTCTGCGTGGAATTGCCATCTCCGACCACGGTCCGGGCCACTATATGTACGGACTTAAGCGGAAGAATCTGCCGGAAATGCGTGCGGAAATCGAACGGCAGAAGAAAATGAACCCCGATATGGATATTTATCTCAGTGTGGAAGCCAATATCATGGAATCGGAGAATGGTCTGGATGTTCGTAAGGATGAGCAGAGTCAGTTTGATTTTCTGCTGGCCGGATATCATTACGGCGTTCTGCACTGCCACAGCATGGCCAACCATCTTGGCGGACAAAGCGCGGAAGGAGCAAGGAGACAGCGTCTGGTTACTCTGAACACAGACATGTACCTCAAGGCCCTGTATGAGAATGACATCAAGGTGCTGACCCATCCGGGAGACAAGGGGCCGGTAGACATGAAAGAGGTGTCGCGCGCCTGTGCAGAAACGCATACGCTGATGGAAATTAATTCCCGTCACCAGCATCTGACGGTTGACGAGATCAAGATTGCCATGAAAGAAGATGTTCTGTTTATCATCGACAGCGACGCGCATACGCCTGCGGCAGTCGGTTCTTACCTCGGCGGCCTTCAGCGCGCGGCAGAGGCGGGGCTTGATTTTCAGAGAATCGTCAATATCGAACCGGTTCTTCTGGAAACAGAGGAAGAAGCAGAAACAGCGCCGCTGCAGCCGGACAGTGAAAAGGAGTAAACATCATGAATGCGGAAAAGCCAATGGAGGTTGTGCTGATTACAGGGCTGTCCGGTGCGGGAAAAACGCAGGCGGCCGATTGGTTTGAAGATCAGGGGTGGTATTGCATTGACAACATGCCGCCTCTTCTGATCCGCAATTTTCTGGAACTGGCGCAGCTCGGCGAAAAAAAGAAAATCAAGCGTGCAGCGTTTGTGATCGATATCCGGAGCGAACAGTTTTTTCAGGACCTGAACGGAGTGATACGCAATCTCTCTGAGCGGAAAGATGTCAACCTCCGCAAACTGTTCCTGGAAGCTTCAGATGCGACGCTGATCCGAAGATTCAGTGAAACCAGGAGAACGCATCCCCTGGCGCAGGGCCTGACGACAGCGGCGGCGATTGAAAAGGAGCGGGCCATGCTGGATCCGTTCCGCAAACAGGCCGATGTCATTATCGACACAAGCAGCCTGAAAGTGTCACAGTTCCAGCAGCTGATGCACAGGAGCTTCGGCGGCGGCAGCGAGGCGCAGAGCCAGTTTTCCCTGTCCATTTCATCCTTTGGCTTTAAGTATGGGCTTCCGCAGGACGCAGACCTTATCTTTGATGTCCGGTTTATTCCGAATCCGTATTATGTAAAGTCCCTGCGTCATCTGACCGGGAACAACCGCAAAGTCCAGAACTATGTCATGCGCCAGGAGATTGCAGGGAAATTTCTTGCTTCGATGGAAGAAATGCTGGAGATGCTGATTCCGGGGTACATTAAAGAGGGAAAATATCATCTGAACCTGTACTTCGGATGCACAGGCGGACAGCACCGCTCCGTCGTCATGGCCAATGCGGCGGCCGAGTATTTTCATAAGCAGGGGTACCGTGTATTTCTGCATCATCGTGAAGTATAGCCGAAAGACAGGAGGGCAGAATTGTCGTTTTCATCAGAGACAAAAAATGAACTGGCAAGGGTGGAACCGGAGAAGAAATGCGATCAGCTGGCGGAAATCGCCGGCTTTCTTCGTGTGTCCGGAAGTCTGCGGCTGACCGGACGCGGAAAATTTACGATTGTCATTGCGACGGATAATCCGGCCATTGCCCGGCATTATAAGAGGCTGATCCGGGAATACTTTCAGATAGACGCAAAACTGGAAGTGGGCGGAGCGGAAGCTCTGAAAAAAGGACATACGTACATGCTGACGATAAGCCCGGAGGACCGCAGTGAATCTATTCTTCGGGAGACTGGAATTCTGCTGGTCCGTGAAGGAAATAACTTTATCAGTGACGGCATTTATGAGGAGCTGATCCGGAAAAAATGCTGCAAACGCGCGTATATGCGCGGCATGTTCATGGGAACGGGAACGATCAGTGATCCAGAGAAAAGTTATCATCTGGAGTTCGTCTGTGAGAGCAGGACGCTGGCCAATGACCTGAAGAAAATGATTAACTCGTTTGTAGACCTGTCCGTAAAAGTGGTACAGCGCAGAAACCGATGGGTCGTATATATGAAAAACTCGCAGTATATCAGTGATATGCTCGCTCTGATGGGGGCGCACGCTCAGATGCTCGCTTTTGAAAATGTGCGCGTACAGAAATCTGTGTACAACCAGACGACCCGGATCATGAACTGCGACAATGCCAACACAGACCGGACGCTGGACGCTTCAGAAAAGCAGATCCGCGCGATCCGGATTCTGGAAGAGACGGGGCAGCTTTCTGTGCTGACAGATAAACTGCGTGAACTGGCGCGGCTGCGCGTAGAAAATCCGGAAGCGAGCCTGACGCAGCTTGGAGAAATGATGGAGCCGAAGCTCGGAAAGTCCGGCGTGAACAATCGGATGAAGCGGATATTGAGTATGGCAGAAAAAGTTACAGGTGGGAAATAAACACAAAAAAACATAAGAAAAAGGCGATGTGTGAAATGGGATATTTTTCGCATCGTCTTTTTTTAAAAACATTGAAATCAGAGAGTTTCATGCATCGTCTATGCAATACAGCCTGGCAAAACAGAAGGATAGTATTAGGGGGCGTTGAAAAGAATACATAAAATAATCATGGTTATTTTGTTTATTGAAGGAAAATAACGGGTAATAAATTTAAGTATCTGATTTAATACATGAATATTATGCAGGGATTTGAATGGGGAAATCTTTTTGTTCCTGAAGATTCTGATACATTTTTAACAAATTGTATGGAACAAGGTACACAAAGGGATGGATTTTATTTCCGATTTGCTCTATTATAAGTAATATAAGGCAAGTAAGAATAGATCTTATTTTCGCATTTTTGTCTAAGCAAGGATTTGCAGCAGAATGCCGCAAAACGCTATTTATGTATTATTGACATTCTTTTCAGGAAAAAAGAAAGGAGGCGCAGGATGTTCGATAAGGAACTCGATGATGTCCGGGCGGCAGAGCGCAGGGCGGAAGAAATCGTTCAGAAGGCCGGCGCAGACGCAAAAGAGCAGGTCGCCGCAAGCCGCAGGCAGGCGGCGGAACGGATTTCAGAAGCTGAAGCCAGAGCAGGTACGGTGTACGATACTCTGATTCGCGAAGGCACAGAAGAAGCGCAGAAAAATTACGAAACTTCCATGAAAAAGACGGAAGTGGAATGCGCGGCTGTTGCGGAGGCTGCGGACCGGAATGCTGAAGAAGCCATTCGGCTGATTAAAGAAAGGATCGTGAATCGAAAGTGTCAATCGTAAAGATGAAAAGACTGTCCGTAATCGGTCTCGACACTGCAAAGGAGCAATTCGTTTCAAAGCTGATGGATTTAGGGGCGCTGGAAGTAACGGATGAGGATCCGCAGGAGGGCGCAGAAGCTGAAGCTGTTCAGCTGCCGGGAGAAAATCCTGCAGCAGCGGAGCTGGACCAGCATATTTCTGACGCTGAGACAGCGATAGAGGCTCTGAAAGAACACAGTCCTGTGAAATCTCCGCTGTTCTTTACCAGAAGGGAAATCAAACAGAATGATTTTCAGTCCGTTCTGCAGAGAAAGACCGAATTTACGGAGGAAATGAATGGAGTCCTGGAGCTCAAGGAACAGATCCGGCGGCTGAATGAGCAGCGCAACCGGAAACAGTCCGAGCTGAGTTCCATCACGCCATGGAAGCCGTATTCCCTTCCGCTGAACTTTACGCAGACACGGTGCACGGATTTTACACTCGGCATCGTTCCGGTGAATATTACACTGGAAGAACTGCAGAAGACCGCTGCGGAAAAAAGTGAAACGGCAGTCCTTGAAAAGGTAAATGAAGATAAGGAGTTTCGTTACCTTCTTCTGATCACACTGAAACAGGAAACCGAAGAGGTAGAAGACGCACTGAAGCAGCGCGGGTTCACCGTGGCGGCATTTCCGGAGTTTTCCGAAAACGCAGAATCGAGTATGATTCAGCTGCATAATGAAATTGCAGAAATTTCCAGCGAGATTGAAAAAACAGGCAGCAGAATTGCTGAACGTTACGGACAGAAGAAAGATCTGGAGTGTCTGCATGATCAGCTCGTTATGGAGCGTGACAGGGAAGTGATGAAGGGAAGACTTCTGAATACCAGAAGGACCTTCCGTCTGACGGGATGGATTCCGGAAGAATGCATGAACGCAGCAGAGAAAATGCTGGATTCCTGCGAATGCTACTATAAATTCGAAGATCCGCAGGAAGGCGAAACTGTTCCGGTTCTTCTGGAAAACAATGCGTTTGTCGCGCCGTTTGAATCCGTCACAGAGATGTATTCTCTTCCGGATTACCGCGGCATTGATCCGACCAGATGGTTTTCACTTTTTTATGCCTGCTTTTTCGGAATGATGCTGAGTGATGCCGGATACGGAATCATTCTGACGGCAGTGACTGCGGTTATTTTACACAAGTTCAGACTGGAAGGAAATCTCTTCCATATGATTAAGATGTTCATGTACTGTGGAATATCGACCATTTTCTGGGGTGCGATGTTCGGGGGCTGGTTTGGAAACAGTGTCAATGCCATTGCAACGACCTTCTTCCACTCCGACGCGGCCATCAAACCGATCTGGTTCGATCCGATCGTCAATCCGACCAAGCTGTTGGTATTCTCGCTGGGACTCGGTGTCGTTCACATCTTCCTCGGAATGGGCCTGGACGCCGGAATGAAAATCAGGCGCGGGCATTTCTGGGATGCCGTGTTCGATGATTTCTCCTGGTACATGGTTATCGGCGGAATCATCATCATGATCGCGCTGAACGGAAAGAGCGCGGCAGGATTCAAGGCTGGAAAATACATCATGATTGCCGGTTTCCTCATTCTCCTTCTGACCGGAGGACGGGACAGAAAAGGATTTGGAAAGGTGCTCGGCGGAATTACGGCAATTTACAACATCACCGGATTCCTGTCGGACATTCTCTCTTATGCGAGACTGCTCGCGCTGGGACTGGCAACCGGAGTCATCGCACAGGTTGTCAACACCATCGGAACACTGTCCGGCGGAGGAATCAAGGGCGCGATTATCATGCTGATCGTATTTGTAATCGGCCATATCTTCAACCTGGCGATTAATGCGCTCGGCGCATTTGTTCATACGAGCAGACTGCAGTATATCGAATTCTTCGGAAAGTTCTATGAGGACGGAGGAGAGCCGTTCAACCCGTTCCGGAGAAACACAAAATATGTAAAACTAACGGATTAATTTCATGGAGGTATTCATCATGAGTGGAAATGTATGGGCTCTGATTGGCGCGGCAGTAGCCGCTCTCGCAGGCGTAGGAAGCGCAATGGGCGTAGGCATCGCCGGACAGGCTGCGGCAGGTGTCGTTGCAGAAGATCCGAAGAAATTCGGCCGTACACTGATTTTACAGGCGCTGCCTGGTACACAGGGTATTTACGGACTGATCGTTACATTCCTGATCTTTATCAGAATCGGACTGCTCGGCGGCGGCGGAATGAAGGATCTGAGCACGGCTCAGGGAATGTATGTCTTTGCATGTTCGCTCCCGATCTGCATCGTCGGCATCTGGTCCGGAATTGCACAGGGCAAGGCAGCCGCTTCCGGAATTATGCTCCTCGGAAAGAGAGAAGATCAGATGGGTAAAGGAATTATTTACGCGGCCATGGTAGAGACATACGCGATTTTCGCATTGCTCGTTTCCCTGCTGATGCTGTTCAACCTTGGTTTTTAACCTTTGTCAAAAAGCAATGAGCAAGAGATAGGACGTGGACAAATGAGTATTGAAAAGATTACATCGAAAATAATAGAAGATGCGGAAATGCAGGCCAGGTCCATCGCGGAGGACGCACAGAAACAGGCAGATGAAATCCTGAATCGTGCGGAAAGTGAAGCTGAGCAGAAGGTTGCGGATGCAGAGCAGAAGGGCAGAGAAGATAAACAGAAAGTCATCAGCCGGCGGAAATCGGTGGCTGATATTGACAGCCGCAAGATGCTTCTGCAGACCAAGCAGGAGAAGCTGGAAGCATGTTTCTCTGAGGCAGCCAGACGCGCCGCGGAGCTTGATGAGAAGGATTATGTGGAGTTCCTGGCCGAAATTGTTGAAGAGACCGGTCTGCATAAGGGAGAGATCATCCTGAACGCGCGGGACCGCGAGGCTGTCGGCAAGAAACTGCTGCAGAGTCTGAAACAGAAGGATGACAAAAATGACTTCACCCTTGCGGATGAGACGAGAACGTTCTCCGGAGGCCTGATGATGCGCGATGGAAAGGTTTACATCAACGGAACAATTGAAAGTTTTGTCAAGGAAGCCAGAGAAGAACTGGCGGAAAAGGCGGCCGAGATCTTGTTCCGGGAGCAATAGGGAGAAATCGGTATGGCAAAGAGAAATAAAACAGAATATATCTTTGCAGACTCATACATAGGAAATTTCACCAGGTATCTGATGACGCGCAAGGATCTGATGCGTGTGGCAGCAAGCCGGGACCTGGAAACGGCAGATGCGGTTCTTCGGGAATTCGGCTATGAGGAGTCGAAGGAACTGAAGGCCGGGGACATCGACCAGTTTCTGCACCGTGAAGAAGAGAGGCTGCACGACATCGTGTTCAGCACGGTTCCGGATCCTCAGGAGCTGGCGTTCAACCTCTATCCGTCTGATTTCCATAATGCCAAGGTATGTCTGAAGGCGGAGGCGCTGGGACAGGCGCCGAATCCGGCGATGCTGTCGGATGCCGGAAGCATTCCGGCGGAGCAGATGGAAGCGGGAGTCCGCGAGCGCAGCGGTTCTGGTATGCCGGAAGGGCTGAAGGCGGCGATTGCGGAAGCAGCGGACACGTTCGGACGCGGACATGATCCGCAGTCGATCGATTTGATTCTGGATAAAGCCTGCTATAAGCAGATGCTGGATGACGTCTCAAAGATGGAAGAGCCGTTTCTGGAAGAACTGGTCCGCCGTCAGATAGACGCCGTGAACCTGGGGCTGTTTGTTCGTTTCCGCAGCATGGGAAAGCCGTGGTCGGCGTTTAAGGATCTGTTCATCGCGGGAGGAAATATTCCGCTGCAGATTCTGATTGCCAGCTATGAAGAGGCATATTCCCGTGTAGGCGAGCGGATGAGTCCGTACGGTTTCCAGAAGGCATTTGCGGAAGGCGGAAAGGCAATCAAAGAAAACGGAAGTTTTGGCCTGTTTGAGCGTCTGCGCGATGATGCTGTCATGGATCATGTGAGAAAAGCAAAGTATGAGCCGTTTGGGATCGTTCCGATTGAGGGATTCTGGTTTGCCAAGCACCAGGAACTCGCGAATCTGCGGGTTGCGCTGATGGGCAGCCGTTTCGGGTTCGATCCGGATGAAATAGAAGAAAGGATAAGGGAGCCGTATGTATAAGGTGGGCGTAATCGGGGACCGCGCGTCGGTCCTGGGATTTCAGTCGGTAGGCCTGTCGGTGTTCCCTGTCAGTTCAGGGGAGGAAGCCCGGAAGCTGGTCCACAGGCTGGCGGACGAGGACTACGCGATTCTGTATATTACAGAAAAAATCGCGGCGGAAATCCCGAATGAAGTAGATAAATATAAGGACATGATGCTTCCGGCGATCATTACGATTCCGGACAGAAACGGAGCCACAGGAGAAGGCCTGAGAAACGTCAGCAAGGCGGTGGAACGGGCTGTCGGAGCAGATATATTATTTGGAGGTGAGAAATAGATGGCGCAGGGAACAATTACGAAGGTTTCCGGACCTCTGGTCGTTGCATCCGGCATGGAAGATGCGGATATGTTCGACGTAGTCCGTGTAGGTGATCTGGGTCTGATCGGAGAGATCATTGAGATGCGCGGAGGCGATGCATCTATTCAGGTTTACGAGGAAACAGCGGGAATCGGACCGGGAGCGCCGGTGGTCAGCACAGGCGCACAGCTCTCAGTAGAACTGGGACCGGGTATGATTGAAAATATTTATGATGGTATTCAGCGTCCGCTGGAGGCCATGTATGAGAAAGCGGGAACCAATATCACGCGAGGCATTCAGGTGCCGGCGCTGGACCGTGAAAAGAAATGGGACTTCACACCGTGTGTAAAGGCCGGTGATGAAGTGGAATCCGGAGATGTCATCGGAACGGTAGAAGAGACTGCAGTCGTTCAGCATAAAATCATGGTGCCATACCCGCTGAGAGGTGTGATCACTTCTATTGAAGCCGGTACATATACCGTAGATCAGAAAGTGGCGGTTCTGAAACTGGACAGCGGCGAAGAGAAAGAACTGACGCTGATGCAGAAATGGCCGGTTCGTGTGGGCCGTCCATATAAAGAAAAGCTGGTTCCGGATATGCCGCTGATCACCGGACAGCGTGTCATTGATACGATGTTCCCGATCGCAAAGGGTGGAGTTGCCGCCGTTCCGGGACCGTTCGGATCCGGAAAAACCGTCGTTCAGCATCAGCTGGCTAAGTGGGCGGACGCGGATATCGTCGTCTACATCGGCTGCGGCGAGCGTGGAAACGAGATGACTGACGTATTGAATGAGTTCCCGGCTCTGAAGGACCCGCGCACCGGAGAGTCTCTGATGAAGAGAACTGTGCTGATCGCAAACACATCCGATATGCCGGTTGCCGCGCGAGAGGCTTCTATTTACACCGGAATTACCATTGCAGAGTATTTCCGCGACATGGGATATTCTGTCGCGCTGATGGCAGACTCCACATCCCGCTGGGCGGAAGCGCTCCGAGAGATGTCCGGACGTCTTGAGGAAATGCCGGGAGAAGAAGGATATCCGGCGTACCTGGGATCCCGTCTGGCGCAGTTCTATGAGCGCGCCGGAAGAGTGCAGACACTGGGAAGCGACGACCGGATCGGCGCACTGAGCGCCATCGGAGCCGTATCTCCTCCGGGAGGAGATATTTCCGAGCCGGTTTCACAGGCAACCCTGCGTATCGTCAAGGTATTCTGGTGCCTGTCTGCGACACTGGCGCATGAGCGTCATTTCCCGGCTATTGACTGGCTGCAGAGTTATTCTCTGTACGTTGACCGTCTGACGCCGTGGTTTGAGAAAAACGTGAACAAAGAATTCCCGAAACTCCGCGCGCAGGCTTTGAGACTGCTGCAGGAAGAGGCCAATCTGAACGAGATCGTACAGCTCGTTGGTGTCGACGCGCTGTCCATGGAGGACCGTGTAAAACTGGACGCCTGCAAATCCATCCGTGAGGACTATCTGCACCAGAACGCGTTCCATGATATCGACACCTATTCGTCCATGAATAAGCAGTATAAGATGCTGAAGCTGATCCTGAGCTATTTTGAGCTGGCCGTGGACGGCGTCGGAAAAGGCGCGCCGTTTAATAAACTGGAAACTCTTCCGGTGAAAGAGAAGATCGGACGTTTTAAATATCTGGAAGAAAGTCAGGTGGATGAAGCCTACGATAATCTTATGGGTGAGCTGAAAGACAGCATTCAGGAACTGATCGCAGAGGAGGCGGAGAACGATGATTAAAGAATATAAGACGATATCAGAAGTTGCCGGCCCTCTGATGCTGGTAAAAGATGTAGAAGGCGCAACCTACGATGAGCTGGGAGAAATCCTGCTTCAGAACGGCGAAAAGCGTCTGTGCAAGGTCCTGGAAATCGACGGCGGCGATGTGCTGGTCCAGCTGTTTGAAAGCGCGGCTGGAATCAACCTGAAAGAAAGCTCGGTTCGTTTCCTCGGAAGAGGTACGGAACTGAAGGTCTCTCCGGAAATCCTGGGCCGTGTATTTGACGGAATGGGACGCCCGGCAGACGGCGGTCCGGACATCATTCCGGAGAAATCGCTGGACATTAATGGTCTTGCGATGAACCCGGCGGCCAGAGACTACCCGGCAGAATTTATTCAGACCGGAGTTTCTGCGATTGACGGACTGAACACACTGGTAAGAGGACAGAAGCTGCCGATCTTCTCGGAATCCGGACTTCCTCACGCACAGCTGGCTGCGCAGATTGCGCGTCAGGCTAAGGTTCTGGACGGCGGAGAATCCAAATTCGCGGTTGTATTTGCGGCGATTGGAATTACCTATGAAGAGGCGGACTACTTTGCTTCCGACTTCAGAAGAACTGGAGCGATCGACCGTACCGTTATGTTCATGAACCTTGCGAACGACCCGGCTGTAGAGCGTATCGCAACACCGAGAATGGCCCTGACCGCGGCTGAGTATCTGGCGTTTGACCTTGGCATGCATGTGCTGGTCATCCTGACTGATATTACCAACTATGCCGAAGCTCTGCGTGAGGTATCCGCCGCACGTAAAGAGGTGCCGGGACGCCGCGGATATCCGGGATATCTGTACACCGACCTCGCGACCATGTATGAGCGCGCAGGAAGAAAGAAAGGCTATGACGGATCCATCACACTGATCCCGATCCTGACCATGCCGGAGGGCGACATCACCCACCCGATCCCGGACCTGACCGGATACATCACCGAAGGACAAATCATACTGTCCAAGGAGCTGTACCGTAAAGGAATTGAACCGCCGATTGACGTTCTTCCGTCTCTGTCCCGTCTGAAGGATAAAGGAATTGGAAAAGGAAAGACCAGAGAAGATCATGCGGATACGATGAACCAGCTGTTTGCCGCTTACGCAAAAGGTAAAGAAAGCCTGGAGCTGGCGACGATTCTGGGAGAAGCCGCACTGACAGAGACCGATCTGAAATATGCGAAATTCAGTGATGAGTTCGAGAAGCGTTATGTATCGCAGGGCAATGATACTGACCGCAGCATTGAAGAAACTCTGGATATCGGCTGGGATCTGCTGAAGATCCTGCCAAAGAGCGAGCTGAAACGAATTGATGACAAGCTGATTGAGAAGTACTATGACAGGTAGGTGATCACATGGACAGATTGAATGTCAATCCTACCAGAATGATGCTCTCCACGCTGAAAAAACGTCTGGCGACCGCAGAACGCGGACATAAGCTGATGAAGGACAAGCGCGATGAACTGATGAAGAACTTCCTGGAGCTGGCTCGTGAAAACGGGCGGCTCCGGAAAGAAGTAGAAGAGGAACTCGCGTCTATGTACAAGGACTTTGAGAAGGCCAGCGCAGTGATGAGCAATGAAGCGATGGAAGAGGCGCTGATGTATCCGAAGCAGGGTGTGGAACTCTCTGTACAGAGAAAGAACATCATGAGCGTCAATGTTCCGGAGTTTTCTTTCCAGACGACGGCCAAGGATCCGACCGATGTCTATGCGTATGGATACGCGGACACCTCAGGAGACCTGGACGGAGCAATCAGCGCGGCTGCGGAAGTCTTTCCGAAGCTCCTGGATCTGGCTGCGCATGAAAAAGAAGTGCAGCTCATGGCAGCTGAACTGGAGAAGACGCGCCGCCGTGTAAACGCGCTGGAGTATGTCATGATCCCGCGGTTGCAGACAACAATCCGCTACATTCAGATGAAACTGGATGAAGGGGAGCGTTCCAATCAGACCAGACTGATGAAAGTCAAAGATATGGTTCTGGAGGATGCACACAATTACCAGCAGTAGAACAGGATTCGCGATTTGCGCAACTCTGCTGTATGAATCTCCGTGGTTCAGCATTTTCCTCTGTTCTTTCAGAGGGAGTGCTGAATCGCGGAGAATTTTTTGTGGGCGGGAAATTGGTGTACAAAAAAAGAGCCTGCTGTGCGAACGAAGGATTTATGATCGTTCGCGCAGCGGGCTCTTCATCAGTTTCAACGGTTCAGAATTAACGGAGGCTGCTTATCGATTGGATCTGGTATTGATTTGTTATTGTTTTGCAGCTTCTTTTCCGCGGCGGTAAGCCTGAATGTTCAGGTCCGCAAACTTAAGAGGAACGGTTTCCTTAATGACTTCTTCCCAGTCGATATCCCCTAAATCCAGCGCTTCTGTCATTGCGCCGAACAGAACGATGTTGGTGCATTTTACACTTCCGAGTTCCCTTGCAATTTCTTCTGCGTTCAGTGTGAAGCACTTAAAATGTTTCTGCATGGCTTCAATGCAGCCCTCCGGGTATTTAGCAAGTCCGGCTGCGGTCAGGGATGAATCCTGACGGTAGTTATTAATCACGGCAATTGCGCCCGGCTTCAGGTACTCTGCGTAGCGGACAGCTTCCATTTCCTCGAACGCAACGAGGAGGTCGGCTTCGCCTTTTCCGATTAACGGGGAATATACGTGGTCGCCCCAGCGGACCTGTGTGGAGACGCTTCCTCCGCGCTGGCTCATTCCATGCACTTCAGACATCTTGACGTCATATCCCTGTTTCATCAGACCGTTTACCAGTACACGGGCAGTAAGAATAGCGCCCTGTCCGCCGACACCGACTAAAATTGCACTCTTTGTTTTCATCTTACTGATCCTCCCTTCTGATTGCGTGAACCGGACATACCTGTGCGCAGACTGTGCATCCTACACAGAGTTCCGGATCGATCATCGACTTGCCGTCTCTGATCATGACTGCCGGACATCCCACACTCAGACATTTCTTGCATCCGATGCAGGTGTCGCGGTCGACGGTGCATGTTCCGAAATGATGGTCGACACGTTTCAGCATTGCGCATGGGCGGCGTGTGATGATAGCCGATTTCTCCGTGCTGTTCATGGCGTCCTCTGCAGCTTTCTTCATGGCGTTCAGATCCTGAGGATCTACGATAATCACATTGGTGAATCCGATTGCGTGCAGGACATCTTCGATTTTGATTCTAGAAGCGATATCGCCTTCCAGATTGTATCCAGTTCCCGGGTTGTCCTGCTGACCAGTCATGGCAGTGATCGAGTTATCGAGGACGACCGGGATGACATTAGCGTTATTGTAGATGATTTCTGCAGCGCCGGTCATGCCGCTGTGGAAGAACGTGGAATCTCCGAGGACACCAAAGACGACCTTATCCTGTCCGGTTTCTTCAAACGCTTTGGCCATGCCGACAGCTCCGGAGAATCCGCCTCCCATACAGAAGCAGGAATCCATTGCGTTCAGAGGAGCTGCGCATCCGAGTGTGTAGCATCCGATATCGCCGCAGATCACTGCGTTCTTGATCTTGCTCATCGTATAGAAGAATCCTCTGTGCGGACATCCCGGACAGAGAGCAGGCGGTCTTCCGACTGGCTCTACGCCCGGGTCTACCGTATTCGGCTTTTCGCCAAAGATTTCCTCGCGCAGACGTTCTGGATTCAGCTCGAACATGTTGCTGACGAGTTCTTTTCCAATACAGTCGATTCCGGCTGCTTTCATCTGCTGCTCCATGATGCCGTCCAGTTCCTCGACAACATACAGCTTATCAACCATAGATGCAAACTTGCGGATCAGTTCAATCGGCAGCGGATTAGTCAGTCCAAGCTTCAGGAATGAGGTGTCTTCCGGGAAGACTTCCTTTGCATACTGATAAGAAATGGACGCGGTGACGACTCCGACTTTGGAACCGTTGAGTTCCATGCGGTTCAGCGGACAGTCACAGGCGTACTTCTCCAGCGCGGCGAGATTGGTTTCAACTTCCGGATGGTGCTTGCATGCATGCGCCGGTGTGCTGACAAAACGGTCTGCATCGCGCTTATATGGCTTTACTTCCTGTTCTTCCCGTTCTCCTAAGGTTACGATGCTCTTGGAATGAGACACACGTGTAGTCGTGCGGAGCATAACCGGCATATCATATTTTTCTGAGATTTCAAATCCATATTTGACAAAGTCTTTGCATTCCTGAGAATCTGAAGGCTCCAGGCATGCAATCTTGGCGGCGATGGCGTAGTGGCGGTTGTCCTGCTCATTCTGTGAGGAATGCATACTCGGATCGTCCGCGCTGACGATGATCATGCCGCCGTTCAGTCCGTCATAAGACGCTGTGAACATTGCGTCAGCCGCGACATTCAATCCGACGTGTTTCATTGCGCAGATGCTGCGGACACCGGCCATGGCAGCACCGTACGATGATTCAACGGCGACCTTCTCATTTGGCGCCCACTCGCAGTGCAGCACATCCTTATACTGCGGCAGGTTTTCAAATATTTCTGTGCTTGGCGTACCTGGATAGGCAGAGCAGAATCTGACTCCTGCTTCATACGCACCGCGGGCGATGGCTTCGTTTCCCGACATTAAACGTTTTTCCATTCCCTCTCTCTCCTTCCATTCTGATGTGTTTCATCCTTAAATAATGGAATTCCTCTTGATACGAGAAATTGTATTAATTTTCATACCTATATTTTATCTGAATTCTTGAAAAAATGGAAATATGGTTGTAATATACAGGTATAAGCAATGCTTATATCAGATATAACGACAGCTGTGCTCAGGATGTGAATTGATTCTGTCCGCCCTGAGGAGCTGTAAGCCGATTGATATAAACGCAAGGAGGAAGAGCATGACAATCGTACAAGTGCTGTACTTTCTGGCTGCAGCGGAACACGGCAGCATGTCCAAGGCAGCAGAAGAACTGCATGTTTCTCAGCCGGCGCTGTCCCTGCAGATCAAGAATCTGGAGCGGGAAATCGGGTGCCAGCTGCTCCGCCGCGAGCCGCAGGGAGTGACGCTCACCGCATCTGGGCGCGTATTTCAGACGGATGCGCTGGCTGTTAAAGAAGCCTGGGAGCGGCTGGAAGAAGATCAGAAAAAGCTGGGCGACGCGGTCTGTTCGGAGATTTCCATCGGCCTCGACCCGCGTGTATATTCCCAGGAGCTTTTTGATCCCCTGGTGAACTTTTTCAACCGCCATCCGGACACATCCGTATCTTTCCTGACGGATGTTGGCGTGTCCATGATGGATTTACTGGAAGAAAAGAAACTCGAAATTGCAATCTGCCGGACTCCTCCGTAGGGATATATTCCTCATCCGGAGCGCTTCTATATTCATCCGCTGCTTACAGAAGCGCAGTGTGTACTGATGTCCGATGACGACCCGAAGAGTCTGCTGAGAAATATCCAGGTGAAAGACCTTGACGGCTGTTCCTTTATATCCGGCCCGGAAGGCTGTCTGGATGACACGGTTTTTCAGGAACTGCAGTACACCTGGGGCATTCATGTAAAGAAGGTTTACCGCGCGCAGGACATCGAGACGATCATGGCGCTGGTCAGAAGCGGGGCAGGGATTGCCCTTGGTCCGGAATCTTTTGTCCGCAGGTATGGAGGAAAGGCCGTTCCGCTGGAACCGGAGATCGACATTGCGCTCAACCTGATTACCCTGAAGCAGAATAAGGGGAATTCCTTTACCCGGGCACTGCAGAAGTTCCTCGACGGCTATATTCAGGCGCGGGAGCAGACAAAAGAAATAGACCAGGGGAAAACGGAAAATAATGATTGTATACAAGGCCTGGACAGAGTATAATAGAACAATTGACGCTGTTTTTCAGCGCAGGCGCGGAATACTTTGAAACCGCGTGCACAGAAGAAGTCTGCACAGGATGGGCGTGACTGGAGAAAGAGGTTTCCGGCGGTGCCCGAAGCAGAAGAAAGAGAAGAGACATATATAATGAAGTATCAAGACACAAACTTAAAACCGGAAATTCTTCAGGGCATCGCAGAGATGGGATTTGATGAGATGACGCCGATTCAGGAGCAGGCGATTCCTGTGATTCTGGACGGAAAGGACATCGTCGGCCTGGCACAGACGGGAACGGGAAAGACTGCGGCGTTCGGAATTCCTCTGATTTCCCTTGTGGAGCCTGCAGAGCGCAGCGTGCAGGCGGTTGTACTTTGTCCGACGAGGGAGCTGGCCATGCAGGACGCGGAGGAAATCGCGTCGATGGGTAAATATGTGGACGGCCTGAAGATCCTGTCGGTTTACGGAGGATCGGATATCGTCCGCCAGCTGAAGGCGCTCAGAAAGGGCGTAACCGCTGTAATCGGAACGCCGGGACGTGTGATGGACCATATGCGCAGGGGCACGCTGAAGCTGGAAAACGTGAAGTACCTCGTTCTGGACGAGGCGGATGAGATGCTGGACATGGGATTCCGCGACGACATTGAGACGATCTGCCAGGCAATGCCGGAAGACCGTCAGACGGCGCTGTTTTCCGCGACCATGCCGGATGAGATTCTGGAGCTGACCCGGGCCTATCAGAAAGATCCGGAGATTATCGAGGTTTCTCACGATGAGCTGACCGTTCCGAAGATCAAGCAGAGCTATTATATGGTAAAAGGCAGACAGAAGGATGAGGCGCTCTGCCGTCTGATTGACTATATGTGTCCGAAGCGGGCTTTGGTTTTCTGCAACACCAAGCGCAAGGTCGACCAGCTGACGCTGCTGCTGAAGAGGCGCGGCTATTCCGCAGAGGGATTGCATGGAGACCTGTCCCAGCAGCAGCGAGACCGGGTGATGGACCTGTTCCGAAGCGGAAATCTGGACCTTCTGCTGGCTACAGATGTGGCGGCCCGCGGAATTGACGTGGACGATGTGGATATCGTATTCAATTACGATCTTCCGCAAGAAATGGAATATTACGTACACAGAATCGGCCGTACAGGCCGTGCCGGAAAGAAGGGAAAGGCTGTTTCCTTGATCAATACCCGCGAGCGCCGCAAGATCAACGCTCTGGAGGAATTCACCGGTGCATCCATCAAGGAAAAGGTGATGCCAAGTTACCGTGATGTCATGCCGATCAAGGCCAACAGCAACATCGAGCGTGCGCTGAAGTTCTGCGAAGGCATGGACCTGACGGAATATGCGGACATGATTAGAAGCTATGCCATGGAAAACCATACGGATCAGCTGCTGATCGCTGCGGCTTTCCTGAGAGAGAGCCTGGGCGAGGCGCGTGAGGACATCGAGATTGTCTCCGGAAAGCGAGGAAGCGGAAAGAAGGGTTCCCGCAGGAATTCCGGCCACGGCGGAAATTCCGGCAGGTCCGGCCGCTCAGACCGCTATGGAAAGAAGGGCCGCAGATCCGGCCGTTCCGATTCCGACTTCAGCAGGGACAAAAATAAACGTTCAAGAAGAAACAGTGATTCTGATTCCCGCGATTTCCGCAAGAGCAGAAACTCTTCATCCCGTGACTTCCGGAAATCTTCCGGAAGAGGAAGCGGAGAAAGAAACGAAAAGTACGGGAATCGTGAACGTTTTGGACGGGATAATTCCAGCAGAAAGCGCTCGGGAAAATTCGTAAAGCCGGGCAGCCATTCTGGAAAAGGTGCAAGACGCGGGAAATCATCCGGTGATGGATTCCGTGCTTTCCGTGGAAAAAAGAAATAGGGAGAAGACAATGGAAAAAGGAGATATCCTGCAGATCAGAATTGAAGATGTCACAGAAGACGGGCAGGGCCTCGGCCGCGCTGAAGACGGGCGCATGGTATTTATCCGCAGAGGAGAGGCCGGCGCGGTGCCGCTCCCGGGCGATCTGGTCCGCTGTGAAGTTACGAAGCTGAAAAAGCGTTATGCCCAGGCTGAGCTGATGTTCCTGGATACCGCTTCTTCCCTGCGCACAGAGGAGAAATACTGCCCGCATCAGAAGTCCTGCGGCGGCTGCGCCCTGGGCGGACTCAGCTATGAAGAACAGCTGAAGCTGAAGCGGCGTCATCTTCAGGACGCCGTGCAGCGGATCGGCGGTCTGAAAGATGTCATCGTTCGTCCGGCTGTCGGAATGGGAGAGGATGCCGCAGACGGCGCCCTGCATTACCGCAGCAAAGCTGTTTTCACTGTGTCAGAGGAAAATGGAAAGCCAGTGGTTGGATTCTACCAGAGCCGGACGCATCGGGTAGTCGACTGTCCGCAGTGCCGGATCCAGTCACCGGCCGCGCTGGCCTGTGCCGAAGCATTGCGCGCGTTCATGCGTTCTGATCATGTCCGGGCGTATGATCCGAGGACCGGAAAGGGACTGTTTAAGAATATGATCGTGCGCACTGCATTTGGGACCGGTGAGGTCATGGTGATTCTGGTGATCAACGGAAAAGGCATTCCGAACGGTGAAAAACTGGTTGGCATGCTGGATGATGCCATCTACAATCTCGGTGAAGACCCGGGATACGCGCTCACGAGTGTGTGGGTCAACCAGAACCGCGGAAAGAATCATGATCTTTACGGAAAGAATTCCGTATGTCTGGCAGGAGAACGTGTCATTCATGAGGGAATCGGCGGGATGAAGTTTGAGATTACGCCGGAGGCTTTCTATCAGGTGACTCCATATATGATGGAGAAGCTCTACGATCAGGTCAGTGAATACGCGGATCTGAAAGAGGGGGACCGTGTCCTGGACCTGTACTGCGGTGCGGGAACAATCGGACTGTGGCTCTCTTCCCGCATGCAGGATAAGATCGAGCTGGTGGGAATCGAGTCCAATCATGAAGCGGTCGTCGCGGCGAACCGGAACGCAGTGATCAACGGAATCGTCCACGCCCGTTACGTAACCGGAAAGGCAGAAGAGGAGATTGGGAAGGTTCTTGGACAGAAAGAAACGGAAGAGCATTCTGACGCGCCTCATCTTCCGGGGACAAAAAACAATGCGCAAGAGGAAACCTCGCCGGAAGACCTGCTGAGGATTCATCTGGATGGTGCTGACTGCGTCATTCTGGATCCTCCACGCGCCGGATGTGACCAGTCCCTGCTGCAGGCCTGCGCAGATGCCGCACCGGAGAAAATTGTCTATGTCTCCTGTGAGCCGCCGACCCTGGCCAGAGACCTGAGTTTCCTGGCAGAATGCGGATACAGGGCGGTGGAGATGACACCGTTTGATATGTTTCCGCAGACCGGGCGGCTGGAAGCGGCTGTGCTGCTGGAAAGAGAGTAAAGGCGTCCCCTTGCGCGTCTGAATTTTGTCTGCCGCGGGCCGTGTGTGAATAAGTCTGCGATTCGAATGAAGAGGGAAAGGAGGGGTTGTTATGGATGTGATGGAACGGCATATTACCAGTGAATTCATGAAGCTGCTGAAACAGCATGCCTTTAATAAAATTACGGTGAAAATGCTTACGGAAAAGTGTGAAATCAGCAGACATGCCTTTTATTACCATTTTTCCTGTCTGGCAGATGTTCCGGAACAGTATTTCATCGAACAGGTCGAAAAAATTGTTGAGCAGAATTATCGGACATCTAATTTTGTCGGCTGTCTGATTAAAGAAGAAGAGTTTATGCTGGAGAAGAAAGCTGAGATTCTGCACATTCTGCACAGTGATGATCACCGCCGCTTCCAGCAGGCCTTCCGAAGGGTCTGCGACCGCGGTGTCAGGCGCTATATTCAGCTGATTATGCGGGAACAGAGTTTGTCTGACAAGGACCTTGACCTGCTGATCCATTTCTATTCCAGTGCTGTTGAGGGGCTGCTTCTGGACTGGTTTGATGCGGATATGACCTACGATATTGTGTCGATGACCAGGAGGCTTGGTGATCTTCTGGCCGGGCTGACGGACATGGCCTTCCGCATTACGCCGCAAAAGGATGATCCGGAGACAGGCAGGCGGTAGCTTAAGAATAATAAAGAAAAATTCAGAATTGTTTTGGAGCAATTGTGCCGGTTTGTACCAATTGGGTACAGACCGGCATTCTTGTTCATTGAGAGATATTTTTCCGGCGTTAAAATATAATCGAGTGGATTTGTATACATGGAATACTGGCCGGTTTTTTACCGGCTGGCTTGTGAGATATAGATTACACAGGGAGGGGAAGAGTGAAGATTGTATTTATTACGCCGACTGCAAGGATCAGAAGAATTCCGGGATACCGGTTCGGCGGCAAAATTTACGGACACCCGAATTCAATTACCGGTCCGCTGATCCTCGGACATATATTAAAAGAAGCCGGTCACGAAGTTGAAGTTTATGAAGAGTTGAATGGACCTGTACATATTGAAGAAATGCTGGACGATATAGATGTGTTCTGTTTTTGTCTGATGACATCGACGGCGCCGCGTGGATACGAACTGGCGGATATCGTTCACCGGGAAAGTGACGCAAGAGTTCTGATGGGCGGATTCCACGTATCTGCGCTGCCGGAGGAGGCTCTGCAGCATGCGGACCAGGTTATCGTCGGAGAAGGTGAATCCGTAATCCTGGATGTTGTGGAAGGCAGAATCAAAGATCCGATTGTCCGACCGGACCCAATCTGCGACCTGGACAGCGTTCCTTTTCCAGACTATTCCATTCTGAAGACACCGACGGAATGCGCGAACGTCATTACCACCAGAGGCTGTCCCTTCCGCTGCACCTTCTGTACGACATCGAGAATGTTTGCGCCCTATCGTCAGCGCAGTGTAGATAATGTAATCAGAGAAATCCGCATGTATAAGGACATGGGATTTCAGTACATGAATTTTGAAGATGACAATTTTACGGCAGACAAGGAAAGGGCCAAGGAAATCTGCCGGAGGATGATTGCAGAGGGATTAACGTTTAAAGAGACGTTTTTCTTCGGGCGGACCGATCTCGCAAAGGATGAGGAGCTGCTTCAGCTTCTGCACGATGCTCATCTGACCCGGGTTCTGATCGGAATCGAGTCGCTGAATCAGAAGGCGCTCGACCGGGTGAACAAGAGGCAGAGCATCCAGGATATCCGTGATGCTGCCAAGGCGTGCGCGGATCATGGAATCCGTCTGATTGCGAGTCTGGTTCTGGGGATTGATGATGATTCAATTGAAGACATCCACCGGAGCGTTGCGTTTGCAAAGTCGGTCAATGCCTATCAGCTGCAGTGTGCGATTCTGACGCCTTATCCGGGGACGCCGGTCTACGAGCAGTTCGAAAGAGAAGGCCGCATGCTTACCCATGACTGGGAGCAGTTCGATATGATGAATGTGACGTTCAAGCCGGCAAAGATGTCGCCGTGGCAGCTGCAGGAAGAGTTCTATAAAGCCGTGGAATATTTTTACGACTTTTCGTCTGCGAAAACCATGCATAAACTCTTTGGACCGGAGTTTGGGCTGCGGCGATTCGGTCTGGCGGCGATGAGCCGGCTCGGCGTATTGGGTGCGCATATCTGCGCAGATCATGTTCCGGGAAGTCCGTATTACCGGCTGAAACATCTAGGAGAGAGAAAGGAGGAACGCGCGCAGAGACTGAGACTGCGGACGCATGAACAGGGATGAAGAGAGTATTTTGGATTCTGGGTGCCTGCGTGAAGGTCATTGTAGAAATTGTTGGCATATGCACCTGCCTGATCGGTGTGATGAATATGCTGGAACACCATCAGGAGAAAAAATCCTATTACCCGGGTGCAGATGCATAGCGGAGCCAGGCCGTAAAGTGAAATCAGGCTTTACGGCCTTTTCCTTTCTGAAAACAGCGCGTGGAAAAGGCGCAGATTCAGGAATCCGGCGTGGTCAGGCGTACGGAATATGTAAATCAGGTGAAAGACATAATGTTATGTTAAATAACTTAAAATATTTGAAATTAATACAAAAGCGCGATTTTGTAGGTTTTACTGACTAAGTAACAGAGAGTATAATATCAATAAGGGGAAGCCTCTTGAAAGGCTGTTTTTTTGTCGAGAGAAAGGGGAAGATCATATGAGTTCGATTGCACATGCAGCAGAGAGAAAAGCGTTTGAAGTTGCTTTAAATAGTGTTATGAAAAAGTCGAAAAACGCGCGTGAAGAGGGATTCGTGGGCGTGGTTAATGTGTTTCAGAAAATCCTGGAGAACACCTGGCCGCCGGAGGCGTTTGACCGGTTGCGCACTGCGCTGGGCAGGGACGGCAAATGGACTGAGTTCTTCTGCAATCTTATCGACACGAGAGATACGGATTATTTGAAGGGCGTGTTTATGTCGTTCGGCTTTGAAGGCGCGCTGTCCGGATACCGTCAGACGCGGAAAATGAGCGAGAAGCTCGGCACACATCTGCCATGGGTTATCCTGTTCGACCCGACCAGTGCCTGCAACCTGCACTGCACCGGCTGCTGGGCCGCCGAATACAAGCACACGCTGAACCTCAGTTATGAAGATATGGACAGCATTGTCACGCAGGGAAAAGAGCTCGGAATTCATGAATATGTCATGACCGGCGGTGAGCCGATGGTCAGAAAAGACGATATCATCCGTCTGGCAGACAAGCATTCCGACTGTGGATTTATGATTTTCACCAATGGCACGCTGGTTGACCAGAAGTTCTGTGATGATGTAAAGAGGACCAAGAATATTATCCTGGTCATGAGTATTGAAGGATTCGAGGAAACGACAGATGCCCGTCGCGGAAAGGGCACCTTCCAGAAGGTCATGGACGCTATGGACCTGATGAATGAGAACGGAATGGTTTACGGCACTTCCATCTGCTACACCAGCAAGAATGTGGAGGCCGTAACGAGCGACGAGTTCCTGGATTTTCTGATCAGCAAGGGCGTACAGTTCTCCTGGTTCTTCCATTATATGCCGGTCGGAAATGACGCCGATGTAGAGCTGATGCCGACCCCGGAGCAGAGAGAATACATCTTCCACCGTATCCGCGAGGTCAGAGGATATGAAGGCGGCAAGCCGATCTGGCTGATGGATTTCCAGAACGACGGAGATAAGGTAGATGGATGCATTGCGGGTGGAAAGCAGTACTGCCATATCAACCCGAATGGCGATGTAGAGCCATGCGTATTCATCCACTATTCCAGCGCCAACATTCACGACAAGTCTCTGCTGGAATGTCTTCAGCAGCCGCTGTTCAAGGCTTATCAGGAAAATCAGCCCTTCAACGGCAATCTTCTACGCCCGTGTCCGATGCTGGAGAACCCGGAATACCTGCGTGAGCTGGTAAAGAAGACCGGAGCAAAGAGTACGGATATGCTGAGTCCGGAGAGTGCAGAGCACCTGTGCGGAAAGTGCGACGCCTACGCCAAGGCGTGGCAGCCGACTGCGGATCGTCTCTGGGTAGAAGAGCATTCAGCTCAGAATACGGCAAAAGAATCGATCAGCAAGGAGTAATATACGATGGGCTGCTGCCCCCGCAGACGTAAATGTCACTGGAGCAGCAGCCGATTTTCATAGCGTAAGCATGTTGTTCTGGCTTTCACTGATTGCATAAGCGCCTTGCCGATAATTCTGTTAGGAACTGAGATACGCGTCAAGAAAGGTTTGCTTGACGTTCTCATCCAGCTCAGCCCCTTCAAATCCGTGCTGAAAACGATCCAGGACAGATTTCAGAAGATAGGAGGAAATCGTCGTCAAGCTATATGCGCCTTTGCACAGCGCCCAGTCGTAGAGAAGAGAACGCTCAAACATCGCGTAGATTTTCACCAGTTGATTCAACGTAAAGCCCTGATAGAATTCTCCGGAATCCAGGCCTTCTTTAATAATACTGGAGATATACTTAAAATAGAATCGGTCTCGGTTCAGCAGATGGCGCTCACCGTCAGTGATCAGCTGAGTGGCATACATGTATGCCAGAAGATGAATATCGACATTCTCCTCAATCATCTGGAACAGCTCATGATTCAGGCGCAGGAGACGATCTGAAGAAGACTGGCTCGAATCTTCTTCTTCCGCGAGTTCCATATATTTCTGGTCGAACAGGTCGGACAGCGTGCCGAGGAGTGCGTCTTTTCCTTTGAAGTAGTGATAGAAAGAGCCTTTCGATGTTTTGGATTCTTTAATTATATCTTCAATAGTTGTTTCATCGTAGCCTTTGGTGTAGAACAGCTTCCAAGCCGCGTCTACGATTCTCTGTTTTGTTGTTCTCTTTTTTCTTCCCATAATGATCTATGTACCTTTATCTGTAAATTTGATTCTTGTGGAATCAGGAAATGACCGTGTCTCACAATATGTTTACTATTATAAATGAAACGATAAGAAAATTGAATAAATATCAGAAAATAAATTCAGAAATTCGTAAAATTGGCGGAAAAGAACAAAACGAATACTTTTGTAAAGCGGAGAATCTCCGGATAAAACAGCAGAACTCTGCGCATAGATGACGTGCTGCAGAATAAATGTAAAGGAATACTGATGAATCTGTAAGAGAGAATATAATCGGAGCTTTTGACAAAAATGGAAATTGTATGAACTGTATACATGGTATGGCATGATTTACAGACCCATATATATGGATAACTCCTCGTTAATTTGAATTCATATGCGATAGAGAAAGGTAAAAAATTATATAACTAGAGAAAGAAAGAGTACAATAATGACAGGGGAAACGGGGTTGTTGGAAAAAGATAAAATAATCACAATGGAAAACTATAATTTGTGAAAGTGAACAAAGAACAGTCGGAATCGTTTCTACTGTCGTATTTATTCGATTTTTCTATACATACAGTATCGAAACAGAAGGAAATCTATAGCCAAGGACGGCTGACACAAAATAAACTGCAGAATAGAACGCGGTTCAGTTGTATTATAGATGAAAATCTGAAAATCCTTGAAATGCCAATGGAAAATGGATGAAGAAAACTCTGTTATATTTTTAATAATTTCATTGCAATCCGATTGAAGTTGTGATATTGTAAATGTACATGAGGTTGTGATAAGCTATTCACAAGCGGTATAGTTAATCAAATCACAATTATGCGCGTGTATAGATCGATTACTTCCGGTGATGATGTACATGCGGCAGAAGTACACCGTTGCAGGCAGATATATCGAAATGCAATGTTTGTATATTCGGTATTAATTTTAAGAAAATTATCACGTTGACCTGTCTGGCGATTAACAAATAAAATGTGAAAATCCAGATATCTGGTATTGAAAAATAAATAAGTGTTAGGCTAAGAGGAGTGTAACAGTATGGACAATTTACAGATTTTGCTCCGGCAGCATGTCGGCAAACCGTGTGCGCCAGTTGTTAAGAAGGGCGACAAGGTCAAAAAGGGAACGTTGATTGCAGAACCGACAGGACTGGGAGCGAACATTTTCTCAAGCGTTTACGGAACGGTTGAGGATGTTCTGGACGACCGCATCATCATTAAAGCAGATGATGAGCAGCCGGAAGAGTTTGAGCCGATCAAGGAAGGCAGCAAGCTGGACATGGTCAAGGAAGCCGGAGTTGTAGGACAGGGCGGTGCGGGATTCCCGACTGGAGTAAAACTGGACTGCGACCTGAAGGACGGATATATTCTGGTTAACGCTTCTGAGTGTGAGCCGGGACTCGCTCATAACATCGCTCGTCTGGAGCAGGATCCGGAGAAGGTTATCCGCGGAGCAGAGTATGCAAAGGAAATTTCCAATGCTTCCAAGGTAATCATCGCTATTAAGAGAAAACATCACAAGGCAATTAAGACACTCGATGCGGCAATCGCTGACAGACCGGACGTCTCTCTGCATCTTCTGGCAGACATCTATCCGGAAGGCGAGGAACGTGCAGTTGTAAGAGAGTGCCTCGGAATCGAGCTTGAGCCGACACAGCTGCCATCTGCAGCCAATGCAATTGTTATCAACTGCGAGACATGCGCGAGAGTCTGCGAGGCAATTGAAGAGAGAAAGCCTTCTTATTCTAAGGATATGACAGTTCGCGGAAAGCTGAACGGCGGAAGCGAGCCGCATGTATTCTTTGATGTACCGGTTGGAACATCTGTCAATGACATGATTGAGAAAGCCGGCGGAATTGACGGCGAGTACGGTGAGATCATCCTCGGCGGACCATTTACAGGAAGACCGACAACACTGGATGCTCCGATCACCAAGTCTTCCGGAGCAATTTTGGTCAGCATTCCGTTCCCGGATCTGCACGGCGCAAAGTGCGGAATTCTGGTATGTGCATGCAGCGGAACTGAGGACAGACTCAGAGACGTTGTAAAGAAGATGAACGGAGAAGTTATTTCCGTATGCAAGTGCAAGCAGGCTCAGGAGCAGAAGAACGGCTCTCTGAAGTGCGAGCGTCCGGGAATCTGTCCGGGACAGGTTAAGAACAACATGCAGTTCAAGAAGGATAAATGTGAATACATCCTGATCGGAAACTGCTCTGACTGTTCCAACACTGTCATGGCTTCCGCGCCTAAGATGGGACTGAAGGTATTCCACCTGACCGACCATATGATGAGAACAATCGGTCACCCTCTGTACAGACACATGACTGTATCCAGAGAGGTCAGCCAGAAAATCGACTTCTAGTCCTTTCTTACATAGAAAGATTGAATAGAGTTTAACGATTGCCCCATCGAAAAAGGGGAAACATAATTGATAGAAAACGGAAGATCCTGGGGATGCGCGGGAAGCATTCTGCCGCCGGCGCATCCGGGTTCATACTATACAACTCTTCAGAACGGAAGCAGGACCCCCGATCCTGCGGAAGTTCCGGGACAGATCAGCCGTTTGCCTATATATATCTGTAACTTGCAGACACAATGATTGCAATAAAGAGGAGGATTATCCAATGTCTATTTCCGCAGAATACGCGAAAGAACACGCTGGAGACCCTGCAGTACTGTGCTGCAGGGCAGAAGAGGGGACCGTCATTTCATCACATAATCTGGAAGATCCATCGATTTTCCCGGATCTGGTAGACTCCGGTCTGCTGAACATTGACGGCGCACTGACAATCGGACAGGTTATCGGTGCAACCCTGACCAAAACAGAGGATTCACTGACCGCTCTTACACCGGATAACCTGAAAGATTATTCTGAGGGAGCATCCGATGAAGAAGACGCGCCAGAGGATGAAACAAGCGAAACCGCGGAGGTGCCGGCTCCGGCAGCTCTGTCTGGTACAACGGTATCGGCTGCTGTCACAGGCGGCATGATGAAGATCCATATCGGTGAAGGAAAGGATATCAACCTGGAGATCCCGACATGGGTATTCGGCGGCGAAGCACCTGCTGACCGTTAAATAGTGCTGAAAAGTTAAAGGAGGAAACGTATATGTCCATTTCAGCTGAAACAGCTAAAGAACATGCTAAGGATCCAGCAGTACTGTGCTGCAGAGCAGAGGAAGGCACAGTAATTCAGGCATCCAACCTGGAAGATCCGGCGATCTTCGATGATCTCGTTGAGTCCGGACTTCTGAATCTCGACGGCGCACTGACAATCGGACAGGTTATCGGTGCAACAATGACAAAGACCTGTGATTCTCTGACAGCTCTGACTGCAGACAATCTGAAGGGTTACACAGAGGGAGAGGCTCCTGCAGAAGAAGAGGCTCCTGCAGAGGCAGAAGCTGAGGCTGAGGCTCCGGCAGCAGCACCTGCAGTTGCAGCACCGGCTGCAGTAGCAGGCGGAACGCTGAAGATCCATATCGGTGAAGGTAAGGACATCGATCTGGAGATCCCGACAGGCGTCTTTGGCGGAAGCGCAGCAGCACCGGCAGCACCGGCTGCAGTAGCAGCTCAGGTTGCAGGCGCAGCAGCACCGGCAGAAGAAGAGGCCGAGGGCAAGGTTGTAAGAGAGCTGAAGAGAAAGCACTATAAGATCACAGAGGTTAAGAGAGGACCGGAGACAAAGATCGAAGGTACAACTCTTTACATCCGTGAGGGAATTGAAGCAGATGTAATCGCTGACCAGGAGCTGGTTCACGATTTCAAGCTGGAGATCATCACACCGGAGCAGTATCATACATATTCCGAGACAATCATGGACGTTCAGCCGATCGCTACTAAGGAAGGCGACGATATGCTCGGAACTGGTACAACAAGAGTTCTTGACGGCGCAGTTATGATGCTGACAGGTACAGATGACAACGGTGTTCAGATTGGTGAGTTCGGTTCTTCCGAGGGATACCTCGACGAGAACATCCAGTGGGGACGTCCGGGATGCCCGGAAAAGGGAGAGATCTTCATCAAGGGTCAGGTTACTATCCAGGCTAAGACCAACATGGAGAGACGTGGACCGATCGCTGCTCACACAGCATTCGACATCGTTACACAGGAAATCCGCGAGGCTATGAAAGAGCTGGATGACTCCCTGGTTGTTGACACAGAGGAGTTCGAGCAGTTCCGTCACCCTGGCAAGAAGAAGGTTGTCATCGTTAAGGAAATCATGGGACAGGGTGCTATGCACGATAACTTCATCCTGCCTGTAGAGCCTGTAGGAGTTCTGGGAGCCAGACCGAACGTAGAACTCGGAAATGTTCCTGTAATGTGCTCACCTCTGGAAGTACTGGACGGCTGCATTCACGCTCTGACATGCATCGGACCTGCATCCAAAGAAATGTCCAGACATTACTGGAGAGAGCCGGTTGTCCTGGAAGCTCTGAGCGATCCTGAGATCGACCTTTGCGGAGTTATCTTTGTCGGATCCCCGCAGATCAACGCTGAGAAATACTATGTATCCCGTCGTCTGGGAATGATGGTTGAGGCTCTGGACGTTGACGGCGCAATCGTAACAACAGAGGGATTCGGAAACAACCACATCGACTTCGCAAGCCATATCGAGCAGATCGGTATGAGAGGAATTCCAGTTGTAGGAATGAGCTTCTGCGCTAACCAGGGCGCTCTGGTAGTTGGAAACAAGTACATGAACGCTATGGTTGACAACAACAAGTCCAAGTCCGGTATCGAGAACGAGGTACTGGGATGCAACACTCTGGCACCAGAGGATGCAACACGTGCTATGTACATGCTGAAGGCTGAGATGGCCGGCGAGTCTGTAAAGGCACCTGAGAGAAAATGGAATCCGGCAGTTAAGCAGAACAATGTTGAACTGATCGAGGAAGCATCCGGCGAGAAAATTGAGCTCGAGGAAAACGAGCAGTCCCTGCCGATGTCTCAGAAGAGAAAAGAGAAGTATGACTAATAAGGTTGAGACGAAAGAACTGAAGTATGGCGATAAGATTATCCGGATGGAGGGTGTCATCGTAGAGGTGCACGAGGAAGGTATCGCAGTCGATCTGAAGGGACGCCTGGGATATCTGAGAGTACCGAACCGCATGGTGATTTCCGATTATCCGTTTAAGGTCGGACAGGAAGTCGCATGGAATATGAGTTTCATCGAACAGCTCGGTCCGGACGTCAATACCAAGTACGTCAGCAATCATGATATGTATCTCAGACGTCAGAAAGAGATGGCTGAGAAAAACTCGAATAAGAATGAGTAGGAGGATCAATATGAGCTTAACTGTAGTTAAAGGATTACAGTCTGAAATCTTTGTACCTATTACTCCTAAGTCAGTATTCACACCATGCACAAAGAAGCTGAAGGACATGCGCATCGCATTCGCAACAGCTGCTGGTGTTCATCTGAAGACTCAGGAGAGATTCAACCTCGCTGGAGACACAACTTACAGAGAAATTCCAGACAACGTTACAGATGATGATTTGATGGTTTCCCACGGCGGATACGACAACTCTGACGTAAACAAGGACATCAACTGCATGTTCCCGATCGACAGACTGCACGAACTCGTTAAAGAGGGATTCATTAAAGAAACAGCACCGTTCCATTACGGATTCATGGGCGGCGGCGGAGACATCCAGGTCTTCACTGAGAAGACAGGTCCTGCAATTGCGCAGAGACTGAAGGAAGAGGATGTTGACGGCGTTCTCATGACCGCTGGCTGAGGAACCTGCCACCGCTCTGCAGTTATTGTGCAGAGAGCGATTGAAGCTGCTGGAATTCCGACGGTAATCATTGCCGCACTTCCGCCAGTTGTACGTCAGCAGGGAACTCCGCGTGCCGTAGCTCCGCTGGTACCGATGGGTGCTAACTGCGGTGAGCCGCACAACGTAGAGATGCAGACAAACATTGTTAAGGGTGCTCTGCAGGCACTTGAAGACATCGAGACACCGGGAAAGATTGTTCCGCTGCCATACGAATACACAGCTAAGCTGTAAGTCTTCAGGGGTATCTGAAAACGGGATCCTGATGATGGAAACACAGGGGGCAGATTTCGGTCTGTCCCCTTTTTAATAATAAACTGTGGTAAAATATTAACATACTTGATTATAAGGAGGGTGAGAGGAAATGCCTGAGAGGACGATCGATCATGGAAGACTGGAAATTAAATGCTTCCATATCAACGATGTTGATTTTGGCGAAAAGAATGAAGTAGATTCTAAGGGAAAACTGAGAGTCTGCAAGGACATGCTGAGTAAGCTTGCTGAAGAGAAGTCAGAATTTATCGATCATATCGATTTGCAGGTGATTCAGCCGGACGACCATGACCGCTATACCAACACAATCATGGACTTTATTCCGATTTCGACCAAGGTTCTGGGTGCGATCGGGACTGGAGTCACCTATACGCTTACCGGAGTTTATTTCATGCTGACTGGAGTGGATACAGAGGGCATTCAGGCGCATGAATTTGGCTCTTCTGAGGGTAATCTGAAGGATCAGGTGATCTTCAACCGTCCGAGCACACCTAAGGACGGAGATGTCATTATCTCTTTTGATGTTACGCTGAAGGCTGGCATGGCTGAAGAGCGTAAGGGCTGCTATGCGGCGCATGAGGTCTGCGACCTGTTTATCCAGGAGTTCCGCAATCAGATGAAACACTTTAACGCAAACGACTGTACAGAAAAGCATGTCTATCATGATATAGAGCGTCCGGGACGCAAGAAGATCGTGATTATCCGCCAGGTAGCGGGACAGGGAGCGATGTATGACATGTATCTCTTCCCGGATGAACCGAGCGGAGCAATCGGCGGCAAGTCTATCATAGATATGGGCAATATGCCGGTTGTCGTGACCCCTAATGAGTACAGAGACGGAATTCTGCGCTCCATGCAGTAGCAGCGATATCAGAGAGAAAGGAGAACATCATGGGAATCGGACCATCGACCAAGGAAACATCACTTCATCATTTCCAGGATCCGCTTCTGGAAGTGGTTTCAGAAGATACGGACGTCGATCTGATGGGAATTATCATTGTCGGCACGCCGGATGATAACGTAGATAAAATCCGCGTAGGCACAAGAGCGGCAATCATGGCAGACTGTATGCGCGCTGACGGAGCACTGATCTCAGCGGACGGCTGGGGAAACAGTGACGTAGATTTCACCAATACCTGCGAGCAGCTCGGACGCCGGGGCATTTCTGTCGCGGGACTGCATTTCTCGGGACGCACGGCGCAGTTCGTCGTGACCAACGATTATCTCGGCAATATCATTGACACCAATAAGAGTGAGGAAGGCACGGAGACGACGGTTCTGGGCGAGAATAACATGAACAAGCTCGACTGCCGCAAGGCGCTTGTCCGGCTGAAAATGGATATGCGCAAGAACGACCGCGGACGCGGGACAACGGAGTAGAAACAGACGGGAAGCACCATTTCCGTGTGGAAACTGAACATCGACAGATCAACCGTACAGGGAATTCCCTTGCGGTTTTTCTTTTGTCCCGGGGCAAAGGGCACACGCGGCAAGAGGTTCGACGCGCGGCGGCCGCGGAACGTGAGTGAGGAAATAAGAGGTGAAAGCGGAAAGATATGCGGGGGCCTGTGACACAAAAAAAGAGAGCTCCGCGAGGAACTCTCTCTGCTTGTTATGGACAAAAGTTAATATCGTTTTTCATTAAGCTGCTGTGCCGGCTCTCTTTGCCTTGGTGTCCTTGATTCCGTCTCTGAGGAACAGAACAGAAGTGAAGAGTACGACACAGACCACCAGGATTGTCAGAACCTTGAGCGGCAGGCTCTTTACAAATACGTAAGCGATGATAACGCCGACGCATCCGAAGATTCCCTGTGTGATAACGCCGATCATGTCGTAACGGGACTGCTTAACAAATACCGGAGTATTTCCGAATGCCATCAGGTACGCGCAGCTTCCCATCATGATCGGGAATGCAGCCTGTACGTTCATGCCGAGCAGTGCAACCAGAGCCATGCACGGTGCATAAAGTCCAACACCGACATTCATCAGGGCGCCGAGTACAAAGTTGCAGACGATACCGATAACGAGCTTGGATCCGTGGAGTGCGGTTGCTGTTCCTGTTTCTCCGAACGGGCCAACGCCGGCAGTCTTGAAAGCCATGATGATTCCCAGTGCGGCAAGTCCGATACCCATTGCATAACGAACAGTTGTACGGTTCCACTTGGTGACGATGTTTGCTCCGAGAGCGGATCCGACTGTCGCAGCGACGAGCATGGAAATCAGTGTTACAGGATCAACTGTAACCAGACTGAAGAACAAGAATGCCTCAGCGAGAACCGGGAAGGAATCTCCAACGTTCAGTGTTCCCGGAACGTTGATGTCGTCAATGGATCCTCTGATCTTGAACAGTGCGGAGGACGTCGCAAAGGAACCGATACCGAGGGTATCAAAGAAGTTCGCTACGATACCGACCATTGCGTTCCATAAGAAAAATTTCTTCTGCTGCTGGAACAGCACCTTTCCTTCTTCGGTGGAACGTTTCTTGTGGATGCTTCTGGCAACCAGGATGAAGTCGAAAATAAAACCAATCACGCAGATGATTTTCAGGATGTCACTTGCTTTCATAATTGCTCTCCTAACATTTGATAATTAGAATTAAATGCCGTTCGCCGCCTGCCTGTTTACCATATTGTCCTGAGTGAGCAGCAGTATTCGGCTCGACTTGATCAGGACTATGGATTGAATGAATAATTATACGCATCTATTATGAATTTTCCTGGGCGGCGGGTGCCAACGAAACTCCCCCGAAATTTCGTTCGTTAATGTACTATCATTCTACCGAAGTGTATTAATGATGTCAATAAAAAGCTGGGAAAAAATTGACAAAGTCTGACGTATGTTTATTCATTACAGTATGAATAATAGTGATTTCAATAGTTATAGATGACGCGAATAATTCGGACAATTTCGCGTAACGATGATTATAGAATGCATTCTATAATGTATTCTAGGACAAACTCTATGACAAATTACAAGGGTAAATGTGTGTGCGATACACAAAATTATTGAAAAAAGGTATGCATTTCTGCCATTGTATGCAAAATGCTAATCTTTGTGAGGGGATAAAGTTGGGTAAATAAAATGCATAACAATAAATTACAATTACATGGGCGGAGGTATAAATATTTATTTTACAAAAGAAAATTTATCGAATGCAATTTTAATAAACTGAATAGAGATGAAATATCATTCTTGATATTGGCGTAAAGCTAAACAATATTTTGCTCGGGCAAGCCAGAGATCATGACAGAGAGAGCAGGAGATGCGAATGAAATGTATATATGAATAAACAAAAAGCAGCCGCGGCGCTAATGGTCGAGGCTGTCTTTCAGAGCGCCGTCTGTGATCAGCCGGATGCAGTTGTACAGATACGGTTTATACTCGCTGAATGTCACAGGCTCTCCGTGAAGAATGACATTGTAACATGTTGAGTTGGTCAGCTCGATAATCGTATAGATCAGCAGCAGGGGGTCGCGGAGATGGATGCCCTGCTGCTCCATGGCGTTCATGATGAAACTCTTGAAATCGATGACATCCTCATTGCGCCTGGATAATTCTGATGGATCATTGAACAGACCCCAGCTTAATGATTTGGAGATAAATTTCAGCAGGGCGATATCCTTTGACAGGGCAGTAATAATGTAGTCGGTGATGAAGACCAGCTGGTCGGTGAAACTGTCGATGCCGGAACTGGCCTGAAGCGCTTTTACCGCCTGTGTGAGCAGCTGACTGGATTTTACAGCGATCAGCTCATCGCGGATATCGGTTTTATCTTTAAAGTACAGATAGAATGTTCCCTTTCCGACTCCTGCGCGGCGCGCAATTTGAAGCACGGTGGTTTTTCCGTATCCGACCGTCGTGAACAGGTCATAAGCGCTGTTCAGCAGAGCATTCTTTTTTTTTCGTTTTTTGATTTCGTTTTTACTTAGTACTGTTTCCGGCATTGGATTGTCCTCTTCGCAAATGAAGTCTGTTTCTTCTCGAGTCAGGT
>Ga0256406_1000646_pt1 | contig 62019 bp, 55 predicted proteins | sample RumenRJG_03DNA_FD_185986 | JGI IMG/M metagenome (GOLD analysis project Ga0256406, IMG submission 185986) | Bovine rumen microbial communities from Lethbridge, Alberta, Canada - RJG_03 | ecosystem: Host-associated > Mammals > Digestive system > Stomach > Rumen | place: Canada: Alberta | collected... | reverse complement strand
ACATCGATCCGAGCCGCGTGTCCAGCATGCCAATCGTGCAGACGGCACATGGCAAGTTCGTCGATCTGAATACGGTCAGGGATGTGCGCATCGAGGCGATTCTGACCGCGGATGAGGCGATGGAGGACTGAGGACGGCCGGGCATACCTTTTCGGACGCAGGAGGGCTTCTCTGTGCTACGCTGAGAAAATTTCCTAAAAGAAAAATTTTCCCAGGAATTAATCCTGAAAAAGTAGTTAAACGCGCTGCGCTTAGACGAAACTACTTTTTCGAGGGTTCTGGTAGGGAAAATTTTTCTTTTTTTACGGAAATTTCCAACGCTTCGCACAGAGAAGCCCTCCTGCTGGTTCGTTTCTTCCTGCTGGTTCGTGGTTGGATATGGTGAGTACGGTCTCACGAACGGTGGGGCAGAGATTACATTTGTCGATTAGCAACATGGTTTGCACAGGGGATAGGGAACAATATGCGTTTAGCTTCGGATGTGGATATTTATTTTATGCGGCTGGCTTTGGAGGAGGCTTTGAAGGCAGCGGAGATGGGGGAGGTGCCGGTCGGAGCGGTGATCGTGGATGCGGCGGGGGAGGTCGTGGCGCGGGGGTGCAATTTGCGCGAGACGCGGCATGATGTGACGGCGCATGCGGAGATGGTGGCTTTGCGGGAGGCTAACGCGAGGCTGGGGCGCTGGCGGCTGGAGGGGTGCGTGCTTTATGTGACGCTGGAGCCTTGCCCGATGTGTGCGGGAGCCATCGTGCAGAGTCGGCTGGATCGCCTGGTCTATGGTGCGCCGGATTTCCGCATGGGCGGGTGTGAGTCGCTGCTGAATATTCCGGGGCAGCCGCGGCTGAATCCGCGTACCAGGGTGACGGCAGGTGTGCTGGAGGAGGAGTGCCGCGCGGTACTGCAGGCGTTCTTTCGGGCACGCAGGTAATGCAGAGAGAAAAAGATGCTCCGTTGGGTCAGGGCGTGACGCAGCGGAGCATCTTTTTTTAACGGGTGAGGTTGCGGCCGAAGAAATGGCAGAGGTCCTCGATGTAATCACGGCGGACCAGCTGCATCAGCCAGCCGTGGGGAATGGCTTTGATGCCGTAGCGCATGCCGGCGAGTGCGCCGGCCACAGCGCCGTTGGAGTCGGTCTTGCCGCCCAGGTTGACGGCGCGGGTGACGCAGTTGCGGTAATTTTCGGTGTGGAGCAGGCACCAGACGGCTGTTTCCAGTGTGTCGATGACGTAGCCGCTATGACCGATGTCTTCGGGGGCGAGGTCGTAGAAGGCCTGTACGGAGCTGCTGCGTTCAAAATGCCAAAGCTCGTCGTGGTAAGGTTCTTTTTGCCAGTAGTAGTCGTGGAAGCGCTGATTGGCATCCGTGAGGGCTTCCAGGGGCTTGGCTCCGTCCAGCAGGTTCAGGCCAAGGAGCACGAGCAGCACGCAGGCCATTTTTGCCCGTGGATGACGATGTGTGAGGGCGGAGACGTTCTGGATGAGATTCAGGTCGTGCTCGTTGATGTCCGTGCCGTGGCGGCCGTAGAGGTAGAGCGTCAGCGGCGTGATGCGGACGAGGGAGCCGTTGCCGTTGTTCTGTTCGGCGACGCCGCCGGCTTGCAGGGCCGGTGCGTGATGCCGATATTTTTCCAGCGCTTTTTTCGTCGTGGCTCCGATGCCAAAGGCGTGGCCGGCGGGGGTGAAGGCTCCATCGTCGGCCCAGTGCTGGAAGGTGTGCAGCAGGTCGTCGAAATCGATGGTGTCCGTGCGGGCGATGCTGTCCATCGTGGCCAGGCAGAGGCTCGTGTCATCGGACCAGGTTCCGGGGGGCATGCCGTGTACACCGTAGCCCAGCATAGCACTGACGGCATGCCGCTCTAGATATGCCTCATCTTTGCCTTCCACAGGTACACCGAGGGCATCACCGGCAGCCAGTCCCAGTATGGTTCCTTCTATTTGCTGAATGGTCAGCATATTTATCACTCCATTTGTATGAATCCTGTTTTTACATAATTAATCATAATCATTTCTTATGATTACATGATTTATATTTCCATTATACTACAAAATTAACCAAAAAGATAATAAAACTTACCATGCAAAATAGAAATAATAAAAAATAACGGGAACCGACGATAAAATACGAACATGGGGAATTGTTGACAACGATAAATATTTCTCATAGAATGGACAAAACAAACATAGCTTTCCGGCTATCAATATATCATGGTTATGATGAAAGGACCGGCGCACTGCCGGTCTGGATGAGGTGAGATTACATGCGGATATTGGTGACGGGTGGAGCCGGCTTTATCGGCTCGCATCTGGTACGGCTGCTCATGGCCGAGGGGCATGCCGTGACGGTGCTGGATAATTTCTCGACGGGTGATCGGTCACATCTGCCGGAGGCGGGTTTCGACCTATGGGCCATGGATGTGCGCGCGGAAGAGGCACGCATCAGGATACTGTCGGTGCCCTTCGATGGCATTGTGCATCTGGCGGCGCAGACGATGGTGGATTCGTCCATCCGTGATCCTCTCCTCGATGCGCAGCAGAATGTCATGGGTTCTGTGAATGTGCTGGAGGCCGCACGGCGCACGGGGGCGCGTGTTGTCTTCGCCTCGACGGCAGCGGCCTATGGCGATGTGCAGGAGGCAGATCTGCCGGTCAAAGAGGTGCAGCCGCTCGCGCCGCTTTCCTTCTACGGTCTCACGAAGGTGACGGTGGAGCGCTATCTCGCGCTCTATCACCGCCTCTATGGCCTCGATTATGTGGTGTTGCGCTTTGCGAACGTCTATGGCGAGCGTCAGGGCGACAAGGGCGAGGGCGGTGTCATTTCCATCTTCTGCAAGCGCGTGGCCAGGGGACTGCCCATTACGATTTTTGGCGATGGCAAGCAGACGCGCGACTTCGTCTATGCGGGCGATATCGCCCGCGGCATCTATGCCGCACTTAGGACGGAGCATAAGAATTGCGTCTACAACCTCAGCACGCAGACGGAGACGAGCCTGCAGACCCTGGTGGCCGATATCGCGGAGGCGGCGGGCCACGAGCTGAAGCCCGCATACGCCGAAGCGCGTACGGGCGATATCTATCGCTCCATGCTCGCCAACGGCGAGGCAAGGGCAGGGCTGGGCTGGCAGCCGGAAATGCCCTTGAAGGAAGGCCTGATGCGGACCTACCGCTATTTCCGTGAATTAAGGAAACATTGATTCATAAAGAGCATACGATCAGGGAGTCACTGCATGGGCAGCGGCTCTTTTTTACGTAGAAATAATTTTTTGCGCAGGGTTGCGGGAAGGATTTTTCCTGTTTGTTATGGAATTATAGAGCTATGTGAAATAGAATTTTATCACTCCGTGGCACAAAGGAGATGATGCGCGGTGGCGGAACATGAGCCGATGGTGGAAGTATTCATCTACGAGACGCGGCAGTTCCTGGAGCAGCTGGAGCAGATGGCGCTCACGAGCGAGCAGGAGGGAAGCTTCGCGCCCGATGATGTCAATGAGATTTTCCGGGCCATGCATACGATCAAGGGCTCGGCGGCGATGATGATGCTCGATGAGATCTCGAAGCTGGCGCACGCCGTGGAGGATATCTTTTTCTACATCCGCGAGCTGCACCCGCAGAAGGTCGATGTGTCGGCTATCACGGATATCGTGCTGACGGCAGTCGATTTCATGAACGGCGAGATCGATAAGCTCGATGCGGGGGAGACGCCGGATGATTCCAGCGAGGGGATGCGCCAGCATACGCATGATTTCCTGCGGCAGATGAAAATCGACAACGGCGATGATCCCGATGTCGACCTGCGCAAGGCTAAACCTGCGCAGGCCAAAGCCGCTGGAACACCTGCTGCGCCGACGCCGGCACCAAAGCCGCAGCAGTATTTCATCCCTGCGGCCAGGCCGGCTCCGGCCGAGGGCGAAAAACTCCATATCTATGCCGCGACGCTGCATTTCGAGGCGGACTGCGGCATGGAGGAGGTGCGCGCTTTCGCGCTGCTGAACCGCATGAAGGACGTCTCGCCCGAGTATCATTACCTGCCGGAGAAAATCCTCGAGGATCTGCAGGCTGTTGAGACCATCAGGGATGTGGGCCTCCGCATCTGGTTCCAGACGGACATGGCGGCAGAGGCGGCAAAGGCTTTTCTCGATGAGACGAGTTTCGTTGACAAGCTGGAATTCAAGGAACTGGCGAGCACGGCGGAGTGCGAGTACTGGCCAACGCCGCAGCAGCAGGCGGTTATCGAGGCGGAGGCGGCGCCTGTCGTCCCGCCGCCCCCTGAGCAGAAGCCGCGTCCTGCGCCGCCTAAGGCGAGGTCGCACGCGGCTGCAGAGCATGAGTCGCAGATGATTTCCGTGCGTGTCGACAAGCTCGACCGCCTCATGGACCTCGTGGGGGAGCTCGTGATCGCGGAGGCCATGGTGACGCAGAATCCCGACCTGGCGGGGATGGAATTGGCCAACTTTGCCAAGGCGGCACGCCAGCTGCACAAGCTCAACGAGGAACTGCAGGATGGCGTGATGGCGCTCAGGATGGTGCCCATCAGCGACACGTTCAAGAAGATGAACCGCATCGTGCGCGACATGACCAAGAATCTCGGCAAGAAGGCGAAGCTCGTACTCATCGGGGAGGATACCGAGGTCGATAAGAACATCGCCGAGCATATCGGCGATCCGCTCATGCACATCGTGCGCAACTCGATGGATCATGGCATCGAGCTGCCCGAAGAGCGCAAGGCGGCGGGCAAGGCCGAGCAGGGCACAATCACGCTCTCGGCGCAGAACGAAGGTGGCGAGGTCGTGATCCAGATCCGTGACGATGGCGGCGGTATGAATCGCGAGAAAATCATGGGCAAGGCCCGGGAGAAGGGCCTGCTTACGAAGCCGGAGGAGGAATACACGGACCAGGAGGTGTACGGCTTCATCTTCGCGGCGGGTTTCTCGACCAACGATGAGGTCACGCAGTATTCGGGGCGTGGCGTCGGCATGGATGTCGTCGTCTCGAATATCCACGGCCTCGGCGGTTCGGTCACGGTCGACAGTGAGGAGGGCAAGGGGACGGTCACGACCATCCGCATCCCGCTGACGCTCGCCATCGTTGACGCGATGGTGCTGCGCGTGGGTCAGTCGCGCTACACGCTGCCCATCCGCTACATCCGGCGCTCGTTCCGCCCGGCGGAGGGGCAGGTGTTCCTCGATGCGGAGGGACGCGAGATGGTCATGGAGGCAGGGCGCTGCTGCCCTGTGCTGCGCCTCGCGCGGCTCTACGGCATCGAGGGTGCGCAGGAAGACCTGACGCAGGCCATCCTGCTGCGTGTCGAAGCGGACGGCAAGCCGTTCCTGCTCGCGGCGGATGAGCTGCTGGGGGTGCAGCAGATCGTCGTGAAGCCCGTGCCGAAGTACATCCGCAGTATGACCGCGAAGACGGGCCTCACGGGCTGCACGCTCCTCGGCGATGGCGGCATCAGCCTCATCATTGATCCGGAGAAGACGGTGCGTCTGATCTACGCGTAACTTTTTTGGAGGGGGGAAATACTTTGGCAGAGGAAGTACAGGCGGAAGAAGATACGCAAAAGGACAAATACCTGACGTTCACGCTGGAAGACGAGCTCTATGGCATCGATATCCGCGTCGTCATCGAAATCATCGGCATCCTGCCGATCACGGCAGTGCCGGAGGTGCCGCCCTACGTCAAGGGCATCATCAACCTGCGGGGCAAGATCATCCCCGTCGTCGATATGCGCATGCGGTTCCACCGTGAGCCGCGGGCGTACACGGACCGCACCTGTGTCATCGTCATCGAGGCGGATGGCGTGCTCGTCGGTCTGATCATCGATGGTGTCAGCGAGGTACGCGATATCCCCGAGAGCGAGGTCGTACCGCCGCCGAAGCTCAGGGCGGCGCAGAACCAATACATCAAGGGGGTCGGCCGTCTGCCTGGCGGTAAGGTCGCGTTGCTTCTGGATTGGCAGAAGCTCTTCTCCAGTGAGGATACGGAGTTGCTCGGCACGATGGCCGGGGACGCAGATGAAGCGAAAGCAACTGAGGCACCTGAGCAGGGCGCAGGGAACGGAGGGAAAGAGCAATGAACGGGATCAAAGATATCAGGATCGGGGCAAAACTCGTCGCTCTCGTGGCACTCATGGGGGTGCTGCTGCTGAGTTCGGCTTTCCTCATGGGAAGCACGGTGTCCCGCATCAATGAGAATTACCAGCGCATCAACAAGTACGATACGCAGGCGGCATTCGATGCCGTGCAGGCGGGACAGGCCTTCAGCGAGGCCCGTGGCAGCCTCACGCGTTACCTGTTCCGCGTAGACCCGGCGGAGCGCCAGAAGATCGCAGAGGAGATGGCGGCGCAGGATAAAGCGCACGGATGAAGCCATCGCGGCCATCCAGCCGGTTGTCACGAGCGATGCGGCCAAGGCGGCGATGGACAAGCTGCAGAAAGACCTCAGCGCCTACCGCACGGCCCGCACGGCGCTCATGCAGGCACAGACGCAGCCGGGGAGCCCCGTCGATAACCTGCCGCAGCTGAAGCCCGTGCATGATCTCGGCGGCGCACTTTCGGAGGATTTTGCGAAGATCGAGCAGATTGGCATGGATGGGGCGAAGCAGGAGACGGCAGCCCTCGGCGAGCAAATCGCGAGCGAGCGCATCGTCACGTTTACCCTTTCCCTTGTCGTCATCGTCGTGGCCATGGGCATCGGGCTCTGGCTCGCGCGCATGATCAGCCGCCGGCTCACGCATCTGGAGCAGCGCGCGGAAGAAATCGCGGGCGGTGATCTCTCCCAGCCCGTGCAGGTGCTCAACGGCGATGAGATCGGCCGGCTCGCGGCCGCCATCGAGCGCATGCGCCAGAACCTGCAGCAGTCTATGAGCGAGATTCACATGGCAGCCGACCAGGTGGCGGCCGGGGCGCGCAACGTTTCGGATGCGAGCGTTTCGCTCTCGCAGGGCGCGGCGGAGCAGGCGTCGTCTGTCGAGGAGCTGTCTTCCTCGATTTCGGAGATTTCCTCGCAGACCGCGAGCAACGCCGAGAACGCCGAGCAGGCGCATACGCTCACGGAACAGGCACGCCAGCAGGCCAAGGTCGGCGATGATGATATGAAGGAAATGCTGCAGGCCATGGATGCCATCAACGTGTCCTCGACGAATATCTCGAAGATCATCAAGGTCATCGACGAGATTGCGTTCCAGACGAATATCCTTGCGCTGAACGCCGCCGTCGAGGCCGCGCGTGCGGGCCAGCATGGCAAGGGCTTCGCGGTCGTCGCCGAAGAGGTGCGCAACCTCGCGGCCCGCAGTGCCAAGGCAGCCAGGGAAACGACGGATATGATCGAGGACTCCATCGCCAAGGTCGGGAGCGGCCGCACGATCGCGCAGAAGACGGCCGAGGCCCTGCAGGCAATCATGCAGCACGTCGAGGAAGTCACGGATATCGTAGGCTCCATCGCCAAGGCATCGAACGAGCAGAAGCTCGCCCTGGCGCAGATCGATCAGGGTGTGACGCAGGTCTCGCAGGTCGTGCAGGCGAACTCCGCGACGAGCGAAGAGGCCGCATCCGCCAGTGAACAGCTCAGTGCGCAGGCTGAGCGCCTCAAGGAGACGGCAGGGAGATTCCGTTTCGATACGTCCCTGTCAGCAGCGCGTTTTGCGCAGCCTCAGCCAGGCCCCTCCATCAGGAAGCCGCAGTTGCCGCCCGCAGCGGCGAAGAAGCGCCCGCAGAAGATCGCGCTGACGGAAGAAGAAGGGTTTGGTAAATATTGAGCCCCGAGACCTTTCAGGGGTACGTGGCCATCGTCGCGCGGGAGTTCGGCATCCAGCTGCCGCCCGCCAAGCAGGCACTGCTGGAGTCGCGGCTCTACCGCCTGCTCCGGGAGGATGGCCCGGCCGCGGCCTATGGCACGGCGGAGAACTTTCTGCGGGCGCTGCGGCAGGACGCGACGGGGAGGCTCCTCAGTATACTCTCCGAGGCCATCACGACGCATCATACGTTCTTTCTGCGTGAGGCGGACCACTTCGCCTTTTACCGCGATGAGGTGCTTCCGTATCTGGAACGCACGATTCGCGACGGCGATATCCGCACCTGGTGCGCAGCCTGTTCGACGGGGCAGGAGTCGTATACGCTCGCGATGCTGCTGGAGGACTATTTTGCCCTCAGGGGGAGTGGCTGGGAAAAGACACTGCTGGCGACGGATCTCGCGCGCGACGTGCTGGCGTTTGCCCGCGAGGGTATCTATCCGTCCCCTACGGTAAAGGATTTGCCTGAGACGTGGCGACGCAGCTATTTTCATGCGGTGGATGCGGGACACGTACAGGTCGTCGATGCGATCCGGCGGCAGGTGCTCTATCGCCCGTTCAACCTCATGACGCCGGCGTTCCCGTTCCGCCGCCCGTTCCACGTCATCTTTTGCCGCAATGTGATGATTTATTTCGATGCGCCGACGCGTCGGCAGCTCGTGCAGAAGTTCGCTGATTTTCTCGAGCCGGGCGGTTTTCTCTTCATCGGTCATTCCGAGGTCATCGACCGGCAGGCGGCACCTTTCTTTGCCTATGTGATGCCGTCCGTCTGCCGGAAAAGGGCAGATGCATAGACTCGTTTCCTGAAGATTCATAGAGAAAAGTGGAGGGATACCATGCAACCGGTTCGCGTCCTGCTCGTCGACGACGCGCTGCTCTTCCGTACCCTGCTCGCGCAGGAACTGCCCAAATTCCTGCCGCCTGGCAGTCAGCTGGCGACGGCGGGTGACCCCTTTGAGGCACGGGACCAGATCCTGGCTTTTGCCCCTGATGTCATGGTGCTCGACGTCGAAATGCCGCGCATGGATGGCATCGAGTTCCTGCATCGCCTGCTCGTGCAGTATGACCAGCCAACGCTCGTGCTGACGGGAGATGCGCGCTACGAGCCCCTGGCGCGGGAGGCAGGGGCATGGGATTTCATGCAGAAGCCTGCGGGCGGCTGCTCCCAGAAGGTATTCTGTGCGGAGCTCGCCCGGCGCATCCTGCGTATCGCGGCGCAGGCGGCGGGTGTTCCCTCTGCCTTGCCGGCGGCCGGCGCTCAGGCGGGCAAGCTTGCACTCATCGCGCTGGGGGCCTCGACGGGTGGCACCGAGGCACTGGCTCGTGTGATCAGGAGCCTCGTGCTGCCGTTGCCGCCCATCGTCATCGTGCAGCATATCCCGCCCGGCTTTTCGCGTCTCTTTGCCCAGCGGCTCGACCGCGAATCCCTGCTGGCAGCGAAGGAAGCACAGGAGGGAGACCGGCTCATGCCCGACCATATCTACGTGGCACCCGGAGACCAGCATTTGCGCGTGCGTGCAGGCGGCGGACTTTTTGCCAGCTGTGCGCGCGGGCCGCTCGTCAATGGCCACTGTCCTTCCGTCGATGTGCTGTTTGAGTCCGTGGCTGCAAATGTCAAAAATCGTGCCCTCGGCGTCATTTTTACCGGCATGGGGGCCGACGGAGCCGAGGGCCTGCGGCGCATGCGTGAGGCGGGCGCGCATACCATCGGACAGGATGAAAAGAGCTGCGTCGTCTACGGCATGCCCCGCGCGGCCTATGAGCTCGGTGCCGTCGAGCGCCAGCTGCCGCTGGATGCGATTGCGGGGGCTATCCTCGCGGCGGCACATGCCTGAGCGCTGCGGGGATTATCATCAGAGGTGAGTGTTATGCCAGTGAAAAAGGAACGCGTGTCCTTCGAGGTACTGCAGGGGCTTCTGGGCAGTATCGGCGATGGCGTCATCCTGACGGATCAGGATGAGCAGATTACCTACATCAACCCGGCGGCCCGGCATATCCTCGGCTGTGAGGGCCAGGATGTCCGCGGCCTGCTCTGCATGGAGGTCTGCCCCCTCGTGCGGCTCAGCACGGGTAAGCCCTATCACGACCCACTGCGGCAGGCCATGACGGGCTGCGCCTCCGTCGGCCTTTCCCGCAATATCGGCATCTACCGCGCGGGACGTCCCGTCTATCTCTCGGCGACCTGCTCGCCCATCATGCATATCGATGGGCGCGTCACGGGATGCTCCGTCATCCTGCGCGACGTCACGCGCATGCGCCGCATGGAGGAGAAAGTCAAGCGCGACCGCACCTATACGCGGGCGGTATTCGCGGCGGCGAAGGTCGGTCTCTGCGTGCTCGATGTGCGTGCGGCCATCCTCGATATGAACGAGTCGGCGGAGGAGATCCTCCAGCGCGAGACGCGGGAGAGCCGTGGCATGCAGTTCGGCGACGCGTTCCGCTGCGAGAACAGCTTTGAGAGCGGGTGCGGCCGCGGGCACCTCTGCGTGCGTTGTCCCGTGCGCCAGAACCTGGAGCAGGCCATCGCGGATGAGAACTTTACGAGCGAGTTCACGGTCACGATGCATCGCATGGGAGGCCTTCAGCCCCTCTGGCTGCATGTTTTTCTTTCCCAGACCCCCGGCGAGCACACGCGGAAGATCGTCCTCTTGCTCATCGACGTCTCGGCGCGCCAGCAGCGCGAGCAGGCCCTCGACGAAGCCCGGCAGCGGGCCGAGGATGCGAGTCATGCCAAGGGGGAATTCCTCGCGAACATGAGTCATGAAATCCGCACGCCGATCAACGGTATGAACGGCATGATCGACCTCGCGCTGCGTACGGAGCTCACGGGCGAGCAAAAGGAATACCTCACGAATGCCAAGCAGTGTTCGTCGGACCTCCTGCGTATCGTCAGTGATATCCTTGACTTCGCGAAGCTCGATAGCGGTCACATGCAGGTGGAAAATATCGGCTATGACCTGCATGAAACGCTCACGAGTGTCTGTACCATCTACGCGAAACTCGCCACGCGTAAGGGACTCACGTTCACGCCGCCGGATCTCACGCTGCTGCCGCGCTACGCCATGGGCGATGCCCTGCGCCTGCGCCAGATTCTCAACAATCTACTGAACAATGCGCTGAAGTTCACGCAGCACGGCGGTATCACGGTCAAGGCGGCACCCGGTGAGCAGGGAACAAGCCGCACGCTGGAGATCACCGTGCGCGACACGGGCATCGGCATTCCCGAGGAGGCTCAGAAAAAGCTCTTCCAGCCCTTTCAGCAGGTCGATGGCTCGACGACGCGGCGCTTCGGCGGTACGGGACTGGGGCTCGCCATCGTGCACGAGCTCGTGCACCGCATGGGCGGTGGTATCGACCTCTATTCCGTGCCGGGGCGCGGCAGTGCTTTCTCGTTCTGGCTGCCGCTCGTGGTGACAACGGCGGCCGAGACGCCAAGGGGGCGGCAGACCGTATTTATGCGGCCGGAGCACGACGCCGCACGGGAGGAAGAGCCGGTCATCCCGGAGGTCAGGGAGGAGGACATCAGCGACCTGCTGGCCTATTGCGAGCAGAAGCTGACAGGAGAACCGGCGGCCGCGCCAAGGAAGAAAGCAGATGAGCAGACTGGTAATGGAGGAAAGCATATATGAAGATCCTGATAGCCGAAGATGACCGCGTCAGCCGGGCATTCTTTCAAAAATTCATGTCAGCGTATGGTACGTGCGACATCGCCGTGGATGGGATGGAGGCACTCGATCTCTATATGGATGCCGTTAAGGCGAAAACGCCCTACGAGCTCCTGTGCCTCGATATCATGATGCCCCGCGTCGATGGGCTGAAGGTGCTGAAGGTCGTGCGCGCCATGGAGGAACAGCATCAGCTGCCCCGCGCCAAGATCATCATGATGACGGCACTGGCCGATGTGGAATACGTCGATGAGGCCTTCGCGCTCGGCTGCGATGCCTACGCCTCGAAGCCCGTCGACACGGCGAAGGTCGAGCAGGTTATGCAGAACCTCGGCCTGCTGCAAAAGTAAAATCAGGGAGGCATTCGCATGAAGGAATATGCGACAATACGGGAGCGCACGGAGGCACTGGAGGATCAGATCCTCTCGCCGCTTGCCGCGAAGAGCCGGGAGGCACGGCGGGAGCATCCGATGGAGGAGTGCCCGTTCCGCACGAAGTTCCAGCGGGACCGCGACCGCATCCTGCACGCGAAGTGCTTCCGTCGGCTCAAGCACAAGACGCAGGTCTATATCACCTCGGGCGACCATTACCGCACGCGTATGACGCACAGCCTCGAGGTCGCGCAGATTTCACGCACGATCGCGCGCGGCCTGCGGCTGAACGAAGACCTCACGGAGGCCATTGCGCTGGGGCACGACGTGGGCCATACGCCTTTCGGCCATTCGGGCGAGGCCGTGATGCAGGATCTCACGGGGCATTTCCGCCACAATGAGCAGAGTCTGCGCGTGGTGAAATACCTCGAAAAGCAAGGCAAAGGACTGAACCTCACCGAAGAGACCATGGACGGCATCCTGAATCATTCGGGGAAAGGGCGCGCGAAGACCCTGGAAGGGCGTATCGTGCATACGGCCGACCGCATCGCCTACCTGAGCCACGACTACGACGACAGCCTGCGCGCGGGACTTTTAGAGCGCGACGGTCTGCCGACGGAGGTTTTCGAGACGCTGGGCTACGACACCTCACAGATGATTACGACGATGGTGGCGGATATGATCGAAGCTTCGGCGGGCACGGGCGACATCCGCCAGTCGCCGGAGGTCAGGGCGGCCATGGATACCTTCCGGCAGTTCATGTTCCAGCACATCTACCTCTCGGACGTACTGGCGCACGAGAGGGCGCAGGCATCTTTCGTGCTGCGCAGTCTCTACGAGCACTTCCGGGATCATTTCCTTGAGCTGCCGGAGCACTTCGTGCGACAGGAGGAGCGCTGGAGTCGTGAGCAGATTCTCACCGATTATATCGCAGGCCTAACGGACAGCTATGCGCTGCAGCTGTTCAACAAGATCTTTCTGCCGCCCTTGTGGACCTTGCGTGAACGCTGAGCAGGAGCTTTCCTCTTGACATTTTGAATTTTTTGTGATAAAAAAGAAGGGTTTGACCTCGTTGCGTCGAATTGAGTAAAAAGGCACGAAAGCATCCGTCTTGCCGGGAACATGAGCAAGTATACGAAAATGGAGCAATTTTTTTTTCTTCTGTCGGGCAGGGATTTGCTTTTGTGTGGCGAATAAAAATAAAGTATCGGCTATGTAACCGATATCAGTGATGGAGGTGGGCAGCGCGATGCACAGTGAGGCCATGGATGCCTTTGTGGCACAGGTGGACGCACAGACGGACATCCTGCAGGTCGTGCAGAGCTATGTCCCCATGAAACGGCGGGGAAACCGTTATTGGGGCTGCTGCCCCTTTCATCATGAAAAGACGCCATCGTTCTCCGTTGTGCCGGATAAAGGCTTTTTCTACTGCTTTGGCTGTCATGCAGGCGGCAATGCGTTCAAGTTCCTCTCGCTGATCGAGAATATCACCTATTTCGACGCCATCCGCATGCAGGCAGAGAAGCTGGGCATCCCCATGCCCGCCCGGGAACGCACGCCGGAGCAGGAAGCCCGCGATCGTCAGTTCGCCAATCTGCGGCAGGTCAACAAGATGGCCCGGGATTACTTCCACAATTGTCTCACCCTGACCCGTTACGGTCAGCCGGGACTCGCGTATTTCGCGGGACGCGGCATCAGCAAGGAGACCATCGAGGAGTTTTCTCTGGGCTTTGCGCCCGATGCCTGGGATATGTTGAGCCGGGCCTTCCAGAAAAGGGAAGTGCCCGCAGAAGTCCTGCTGGCAGCGGGCCTCTCTGCGCAGCGGCGGCAGGGAAACGGCCTCTACGACCGTTTCCGCAACCGCGTGATCATTCCCATCGCGGATATCCGCGGGCGCGTTGTCGGCTTCGGCGGGCGTGTGCTCGACGACAGCAAGCCAAAGTACCTCAATACACCTGAGACCATCCTCTTCAACAAGCGGAAACTGCTTTTCGGACTCGATCGCAGCCATCGCGCCATTCAGGACGCGGGCTATGCCATCGTGGTCGAAGGATACATGGATGCGATCTCCGTGTTCGGGGCGGGCGTGCAGAACGTCGTGGCGACGCTGGGGACGGCCTTTACGCAGGAACATGCGCGGCTGCTGCTGCAGTACGCACAGCGGATCTATTTCTGCTACGACAGCGATGCGGCGGGACAGAAGGCCACGCTACGGGCTCTGTCCATCGTGCAGCGCACGGGCGCGGAGGTGCGCGTCATCGTCGTGCCGGATGGCAAGGACCCGGATGAGTACATCCGCAAGCACGGTGCGGAGGCCTTTCGCAAGCTCGCGGAAAAGGCGCAGGATCTCTACAGCTATATGCTGCAGCATGCGCTGAGGGAATTTGACGCGGGCACGCCGGATGGCCGCAGTCGCATCACGCAGGCGATGGCACCCGTCATCGCCGATGCGGCCAACACCATGCAGCGGCAGGATTACGAGAAAAGGCTCGCCCAGGCACTGCTCGTCGATGAGGGCACGCTGAAGGACAACCTGAAGCGCGCCGTGCGCGAGGCGCCGCCAGAAGAGACGATGCCCGCCGTCGCACCGGTGCGGCAGGCTGTGCACCGGGCGGACTCCGCCGAGCAGAAGGCGGGGCGCTGTATCATCCGCCGCGTCTGGCAGCAGCCGGAGCTCCTGGAGGGCCTGGCTGATGATCTGCCGGATGAGGCTATCGCCGATACGGTGCAAAAGGAGATTCTTAGCTATCTGCGCCAGCAGGCAGCGGCGGGCAAGCCCTTTGATGCGGCACGTGCGGCCGCGGAGCTGTCGGGCGAAGCCGGCGATGACCTGACGCTGGCGCTCACGGAGGACACGGACCCGGATCACCCCGAGCATGAGGTGCGGGCCTATGAGGATTCCGTGACGCTGCTGAGGCGGCGCTATCTCGAGCGCCTGCGCGCCGCGCACAGCCGTGCGGCGCAGGCTGCGAGCGAGGCGGGTGATGCCGCGAAGGCTATGCAGGAGCTCGCCGAGGTGCGCACGCTCATGCAGCTCATTGAGGCCACGCAGGAAGCGTGACCATGACAAGGTTTGGGAAAATATTACAGCTGATGACAGCTGTTTGTGTAGGATAACATGGGGCGGGGGCCCCACGGGAGGCAATCGGAATGGCTGATAAGAAGAGTACCCAGGCGGCGGAGCAGGGCGATAAACTGCTCCATGATCTCGTCGCCCGTGGCAAGAAGAACGGCGGTACGCTGACCTACGGTGAGCTGGTGGATGACCTGCAAGCCGTCGATCTCACGCCGGATCAGATCGACGCCATGTACGACATGTTCAGCAAGAAGGGCATCGAGATCGTCGACGACACGAAACCGAACGACGATGGCGATGACGGCGAGAAGGAAGAGGAGGAGGAAATCGACCTCTCCGTACCGGAGGGCGTGAGTATCGATGATCCGGTGCGCATGTACCTCAAGGAAATCGGCCGCGTGCCCCTGCTGACCGCCGAGGAGGAAGTCAGCCTTGCCAAGCGCATGGCGGAGGGGGATATGGAGGCCCAGAAGAAGCTCGCCGAGGCGAATCTGCGCCTCGTCGTCTCCATCGCGAAGCGTTATGTTGGCCGCGGCATGCTGTTCCTCGACCTCATTCAGGAGGGCAATCTCGGCCTCATCAAGGCCGTGGAGAAGTTCGACTATACGAAGGGCTACAAGTTCTCCACCTATGCGACGTGGTGGATTCGCCAGGCCATCACGCGTGCCATTGCCGATCAGGCGCGCACCATCCGCATCCCGGTGCACATGGTCGAGACCATCAACAAGCTCATCCGCGTCTCCCGTCAGCTCCTGCAGCAGCTTGGCCGCGAGCCGAAGCCGGAGGAGATCGCCAAGGAAATGGATATCTCCGTCGACCGCGTGCGCGAAATCATGAAGATCGCGCAGGAGCCGGTCTCGCTGGAGACGCCAATCGGCGAGGAGGAGGACTCCCATCTCGGCGATTTCATCGAGGATCAGGATGCGTTGGCTCCGGCCGATGCGGCTTCGTTCATGCTGCTGAAGGAGCAGCTGGAGGAAGTGCTCGATACGCTGACGGAGCGCGAGGAGAAGGTTCTGCGCCTTCGCTTTGGCCTCGACGATGGGCGTGCACGCACGCTGGAGGAAGTCGGCCAGAATTTTGGCGTCACGCGTGAGCGCATCCGCCAAATCGAGGCCAAGGCCCTGCGCAAGCTCCGCCATCCGAGTCGCAGCAAAAAACTGAAGGACTTTCTCGACTAATTGGTAAAAAGGGTTGACAGATCACGCCTTACCCTTTATAATAATATCTGTTGTTGAGATTCCTCGATAGCTCAGCCGGTAGAGCACCTGACTGTTAATCAGGCTGTCGCAGGTTCGAATCCTGCTCGAGGAGCCAGTAAATTACAGAGGCGTAACGCGTGTTACGTCTCTTTTTGTTTTTTGAGACATTATCCCAAAGCAGAAGGGGAGGGGTAATATGATAAAGCTCGACAATCGCCTGCAGGCTGTGGCGGACTTTGTGCCCGATGGGCAGCCGGCGGCCGATATCGGCACGGATCATGGCTATCTCGCGGCGGCGCTCGTCGAGAGCGGCCGCGTGCCGCACGTGATCGCCAGCGACCTCAACGCCGGCCCCTGCGATGCCGCGCGACATACCGTGGCCCAGCAGGCCATGCAGGACCAGATCGAGGTGCGGCAGGGCAGCGGTCTCGCGCCCTTCGCCCCCGGTGAAGTCGCGACGGCCTGCATCGCGGGCATGGGCGGACAACTCATGATCGAGATCCTCGAGGCGCTGCCACTGGTCACGAAGAGCCTGCAGACCCTTGTGCTGCAGCCCATGAATGCGGCACCGCAGCTCCGTCACTGGCTCTATCGCCACAGCTGGCACATCGCGGACGAAGCGCTGGTCGTGGCGGACGGCCGTCTCTACGAAGTCATCCAGGCCGTGCACGGCCGCCGCAAGCTGCCCGAGCCGGTGCTTCTCGCCATCGGCCCTGTGCTTTGGGAAAAGAAGCCCCCCGAGCTGCGTCATCACATCGAGTCGCTGCTCTTCGCAGAGAAACGTGCCAAGAGCGGCATGGAAAAGAGCCCGCGGGCGATGAAAGGCAAGAAGTACAAGGAAACGTGCCGGCATATCGAGGAGCTGGAGCAGCACCTGAGCTGGTGAGGAGGAAAAAGAACTATGTCGATATTGGTAGAGGACGTCATGCGGGCGATGGAGCACCTCGCGCCGCTGCCATTGGCGGAGGAGTGGGACAACCCCGGTCTGCAGGTCGGCGACCCGGTGGCGGAGGTGCGCGGTATCCTCACCTGTCTCGATGTGAGTGAGGCAGCCATCGCCGAGGCGGAGCAGGTGGGCGCGAACCTCATCGTGAGCCATCATCCACTCATCTTTCATGCGCAGAAAAGCGTGCGCGCAGATAATCCCCTCGGCCGGATGATGCTTCAGCTCATCGGCAAGGGCATCGCGGTCTACAGTGCCCATACGAACCTCGACATCGCGGTGGGCGGCGTCAATGACGTGCTCGCCGAGGCCGTTGGCCTGCGCAAGCTCTCGGCCTTTGTCATTACGCAGCAGGACGAAAACGGCCATGTGGAAAGCCTCGGCCGCGTCGGCACGCTGCCTGCGCCCATGACTATTCAGGACTTCGCCGCGCAGGTTCGAGCCGGTCTGCCCTGCGATCACCTGCGCTATGTCGACGCCGGCCCGCGCCCCGTGCGCAAGGTCGCACTCTGCAGTGGCAGCGGTGCCGAATTCATCGAGCGCGCGGCCAGGCTCGGTGCGGACTGCTACCTCACCGGCGACGTCCGCTACCACGACGCCCAACACGCGGCCGCCCTCGGCATCCACCTCATCGACGCCGGCCACTTCGCCACAGAATACCCCATCGCCCACGCCTTGAAAGAGTACCTGCAGAAAGAACTGCCGGACGTCAGAGTTTATGAGGATAAAATGGCGAAGGATTTCTTTCGGACGCTTTGACGGTGTTACGAGGGGCAGGCGATGGAGGGGCGCCTGCCTAACCAGCGAACAGCGTCAGCGCCTTTGCTACGAGCCGGAGCCGACAGGGACGGTAAGCATAAGCGTAGCGTTGGAAATTTGCGTGAAGAAAGAAATTTTTATCTACCAACATCCTCGTAAAATAACTGACGTTCAAGCGTAGCGCGTTCTGTTATTTTACGAGGCTGAATTAAAAGATAAAAATTTCTTTTAGCAAATTTTCTCAGCGGAGCGTTGCTTACCGCCCCTGTCGGCGGTCGTTTGCCTCGAACCAAAAGGAGTGTACATTTTGCTAGCACAATCGGTTGTACGGAAGCACCTGCAGCGCTATCTGCAGATTACTTTGGGCTGCCTCGTCACGTGCCTGGGCTTCAACCTGTTCCTCATCCCGGCGCACCTGCTCACGGGCGGCCTCAGCGGTCTCGCCCTCATCGTCTACTACCTCACGGGCCTGCCCGTCGGCATGCAGAACCTCGTCTACAACCTGCCGATTATCTACCTCGCGTACCGTGTCTTCGGCCGCCTCTACGCCTGGGATACCATCGTGGGCACGGTCGTGCTCTCCGTCATTCTCGATGCCACGCACTTCATGGTCGCCTGGCAGGTGGCGGAGGATCCCATGCTCTGCGCCATATTCGGCGGCGTGCTCGCGGGCATCGGCTTCGGCCTCGTCTTTCGTGCCAACGCGAACACGGGCGGCCTCGACGTCGTCGCCGCCGTGGTCAAGAAATACTACGCGCTCGACGTGGGCACGGTCGTCTTCGTGCTCAACTTTATCATCGTCATGAGCTCCGCCTTCATGTTCACGCTGCAGGAAGCACTCTTCACGCTCGTGGCTATCTACGTGACGGCCGAACTCACGAATCGCGTGACGGCCGGCCTCAACCGCGAAAAATCCGTCATGGTCATCTCGCCGCAGGCGCAGATCATCAGCCGCGAACTCATGCAGGAAATCGGTCACGGCACAACCTTCCTCGACGGCCGCGGCGGTTTTGCCGGCGAGCGCAAGGACATCCTCTTCATGGTCGTGCGCCTCACGCAGGTCAGCCGCGTCAAGACCATCGTCAACCACTTCGACCCGCAGGCCTTCATGATCGTCTCCGACACCTCCGAAGTCAGAGGCAAGGGCTTTACCCTCGCCTGCGAAAGCTACGAATCCGCCCGCGCCAAGTGGGAGGAGGAGAAGGCGCAAGCGCAGGAAAGGCAAAAAAATACTCCCCAGCAAAGATGAGGAGTATTTTGCCGCAAACGTAGCCGACAACGGCGATAAGCAAAAGTGAAGCGTTGGAAATTTGCGTAAAGCAGGAAAAATTTTCTCAGCGTAACGTTGCTTATCGCCGTTGTCGGCGGTCGTTTATCTCGAATCATATATCCCAGTGCAGATTATCCGGGTTCGGCGTGGCGCGGTCCACTGCGTTGAGAATCCACGACGCATTGTCGTGCGTCGCGGCGAAAGCCTTTTCGAGGCCGTCCTTGTACTGCTCCGGGATCTCCATCGCATGCAGCGCCATGTGCATGTAGTCTTTCGCCACGAGCGTGACGCCGCGCTCGGCTGCGAGCATCGCCTTGAAACGGTAGCCGTAGTAGAGATAGCTGTTGTGCTCGATGGGGATATCCTGGTAGGCCGCGATGCGCTCATCCACCTCGGACTCGGCATCCTTCGTCATATCCATGGCATGCATGAGGTTCCAGCGGTCGCCCCAGAGCTCGCCGCGCAGGATGTATTTGTAGAGGAAATCTGTGGACTCCGCGAGCTCGATGGCGGCATCGATATGCTTCAGCGCCTCGTCCTTCTGGCCGAGTTCCCGCTCCAGCGAGCTCAGGCGCTGCAGGGCGAAGACCTTCTCCTCGACATCCTCGGGCTGTTCCTCATCTACCTCCTGTTCCACGACGCTCCTGAAAAGCTCCAGTGCCTCATCCTGCTTGTCGATGCCCTGCATCGCGAGGAAGTGGGCGAGGCGGGCGCGGGCGTGCCAGTTATCCATGCCGCCGATGAAGAGCTTCTCGGGCGGCCGTGCGGGCGAATCAAGTACGAGATGAACGAGCTTGTGGAAAGTGTCCTGTGTCATAGAGTCCTCCTACATAAAGAAAGCAATGTACTTTTGTACATTGCTTTAGCAACACAAACGTGTTATAATGCCATTTATGGAGAGGCCACCATAACGGTAGGCGGTTGGGGAGGGAGCCAATGATAAAGTGAGGTCGCCCAGATAGCCGTAGATTTTTTGTTTCATCGAGGAGATAAACCGCAGGCGTAGCGGTTGCTACGCCGAGATTTATCGACGAAGAGGAAGCGAAAAAGATGCGGCGAGATGGGTGAGCGATTCTTATCATTGGCTCCCTTGGCCTTGCGGAAAGGCGAAATACCTTTGAAACGAGGTGATCCCCGTGGAGCAATTGATCGTAGTTCTACTACTGATTCTTTGTATCCTCATTGTTGTAAAGCAGTAACCGCCATAGCCAGCTAAACTTACGCGGTTACACTATCCGTAGTGTTAACTAACGAGCGAGGCTGCCCAACCGTCTATCGGTGGTCTCTTCCTATAGCTCTATTATACTACGTTCGGAGCTCTGGTGCAATAAAGGAGCCTGTTTATGTTTCGTTGGGGAATTTTTCTTTTTCTGCTGAATTTCCTGCCCATCGCGTGGCTGAATCTGCATACGTATGGGATGACGCAGCCCGGCGTGTTGACGGTTGACGCGATCTTCGTGTTGACGGGCGCGATGCTTGCTGCCTGGCTGCTTTGGCTTGTGCCCTGGCGCGCCCTGCGGCGGGGGCTCTTTGGTCTCGTCGTGGGCGTTTCGTGCCTGCTCTTTGCCCTGGAGCTCTTCACGATCATCGAGTATCAGACGCTCGTGGGCGCGGGCATCGTCACGGCTATCCTGCAGACGAATCCGCGCGAGGCGAGGGAGTATCTGCAGATGTACGTGGGCTGGCGCGGTATGGGGGTTATCCTGGGAATCTGCCTGCTGTTTGTGCTTCTGCGGTATTTCTGGCGGCGGGGGCACGGCTGGCGCTGGCGGAGGCTTTGGCGAAGCCGGGTCTGGCGCTGGCTGCCGCTGCAGGTCGTGAGCTGGCCGCGTGACTGGTATACGCCCCTGCGGCGCCGTACTTTGTCACGCTGGCAGGGGATGACGTGCCCGCGCTGGTACCACTGGCCGCGCTGGCAGCGTTGGCTGCCCGTGCCGCTGCTGCTCGTCTTTGCCGTGAGCGGCTGGTCACTTTGGACAGAGTGGCACAGCTTCGTGATCAATGACAGCCTCGACATCCCCATCGTGCGCGTAGCGCGGGCGGCAGATACGGCCGTGACGAATATCCGTGCCTTTGACAAGCTGGCGGCACAGGCGGCCACAGACGTGGAAATTACGCGAAATGAAAGCGATGTACCATATGTGGCCTTCATCATCGGCGAATCGACTTCGCGCAGCCGCATGCATCTCTACGGCTATCCGCTGGCGAACACGCCGAACCTCGATGCGCTGGCGGCCAAGGGCGAGCTCGCGGTCTTTCGCGATACGATTGCGCCAGCGACCGCGACGGTGGCGGTGCTGCGGCGCCTGCTGACCTTTGCGGATCTGGAGTCGGATAAGCCGTGGTACGAGCATCATAACTTCATCGACGTAATGAAGGCGGCGGGCTACCGCACCTGGTGGCTCTCGAATCAGGAGAGCTCGGGGATCTGGGGCAATGTAGCCCAGCTCTTTGCGAGCCGCGCCGATGAGAAGCACTTCACGCAGCTGCGCGAGTCCCACGAGGATAACGGCACGCTGGACGAGCAGCTTTTCTCGCTGCTCGACGAGGCGATGGCCCGGCCGGCGATGAAGAATTTCTATGTGCTGCACCTCATGGGCGGGCATGGCCTCTACTACATGCGCTATCCCTATATCTTTACGAGGTTTACGCCGGCGGATGTACCGCCGCCGCAGGACCAGCTGGATGACAAGGAAAAGCTGGAAGTGGCGCAGTACGAGAATGCCATCTACTACAACGACTTCGTGGTGAGCTCGCTCATCGGCAAGTTCGCCGACAAGGAGGCGCTCGTCATCTACATCCCCGATCACGGCGAAGACCTCTACGACAATGGCCGCCATTTCTCGGGGCATGTGGAGGAGCATCCGACGAAGGCCACCTGCGAGGTGCCGCTTCTCATCTGGGCGTCGCCCGCCTACCGCGCGCACCATCCGGAGAAGTGGCAGGCCATCTGCGCTGCGACTCAGCGTCCCTATATGACGGACGACCTGTTGCATACGCTCCTCGATCTGCTCGATATCCGTACGCCGGAGTACGATCCGGCCAAGAGCGTCATCAATCCCGCCTTCGACGCCACGCGCCGGCGCATCGTGCACGGCATCGACTACGATGCAGAGCTAAAATGAAATGGATAAAGTTTTTGTAAAAAAGTGTTGACAAGAGCACACGGTTGCTCTATAATAGTATTTGTCGTTGAGAGATATGAAACGGCAACAACTGAATCGGGGGCGTAGCTCAGCTGGGAGAGCGCTTGAATGGCATTCAAGAGGTCAGGGGTTCGATCCCCCTCGTCTCCACCATTGGAAATCTTAAAGACTGCGAAAGCGGTCTTTTTTTATTACTGGTTTGTGTGGAATATACATTTGTTTTATAATACAAAAAGACTGGACACAGCCATGTCCAGTCTAAAAATTGAATACAGGAGGTGATACCTTTGGATTTAGAAACGTCAAAGTTCAAATTGCACGTTTCTAGCAAGTTTGTTCTAGCTTTTGCCAGCGCTCTGAGTATGCTTGCAGGAATCTGCAGGTAGACCGTCGAACTGCATTCGACCCGAAGCGCTCTGTTAACGGCAGGGCGCTTTTGGTTTGCTTTACAGCCCTATTATACAATGCTCCATTTCTATCGTCAAGTTGAGACTTCAGATGCCAAGCTCGATATTCTTGATGGTGGTGGTGAGCTCCTGCATGTGCTCCTGCGTCTTCGCGTTGATGGCCTGCAGGGAACGGATGGAGTCGGCAGAACGCTGGATGTGGGTGATGCCCTCGTTCAGGTTCTTGTGCAGGTCCTTCATCTCCGTGGCGAAGTGCTCGTCGAAGGCGCTGATCTTTTCCTCGAAGGTGTGGTTATCGGCGAGGATGGTGTCGATCTCGTTGACATCGTTCAGCAGCACGCGGATGGCGGCATCGGAGGTGGCGAGACTGCTCTGCGTGTTCTCGGAGAGTTTGCGGACCTCCTGGGCGACGACGGAGAAGCCGCGGCCTGCCTCGCCGGCGCGGGCGGCCTCGATGGCGGCGTTCAGCGCGAGCAGGTTCGTCTGGGCCGCGATTTCGTTGATCATCTTCATCACGTCGTTGATCTTCTGCGTATTCTGCGAGAGCATATCGAGCTTCGGCGTAATCTCGCCGTTGCGCGAGATGAGCTGGTCGAAGAGGCCGGTCTGCTCATCGATGCCGCCCGCGAGTTTCTTGATGGAGTTCTGGATGACCTCGACGTCGTCGGACATATGCGTGATGGTCTCGACGATGGCCGGCATCTTCTGCTGATAATCCTCGAACATCTTGATGACGCTGTCCTTGAGGTGCTCTGTATGTTCCTGGCGATCGATGATGCGTTGCAGGAAGAAGGCACGGCAGTTCGCATAGATGCGCGCGAATTTGTCCAGATAGGCATCGTGGAAGGCCGTGCCGGCAGGGGCGTTATAGAAGGCAATGGCCGTCAGCGTCTCGTTGACGTGCAGGCCTGCGATCTCGCCGAAGCTGGAAAAGCCGGCCACGGGGATGTTGCGGAAGACGTCGACGTGCTTGATCTCCTCGGGGTAGCCGAGGCGGCGCAGGATGCAGTCGTTGAGGATGCCGCCGATGGGCTCGGGCTTGCCCTGACGGAAGCTCTGCAGGTCGCGCTCGATGGTCTGGGTGAGCGGCTGGCGCTTCATGAGGTAGAGTGTCTCACCTGTGACGACATCGCAGAAAAATTTCACGCAGTCGTTGGCTTCGTCGATGCTGGAAATCGTGCGGATGAAGTATTCGTTATCGATGCGCGTGGCAAGGGTGTACTCCTGCATCTTCGCGTTGATTTCATCGACACTCTGTACGTGGAAGTAGTTCTTCAGGGACTCGATGAAGGATACGTCGTCGCCCGTCTGCGGGTCGATGACGGTCTTGACATAACGCAGGGCCATGTTGGCGCGGCTGATCTTGAAGCTGTCGCCTGTCGGCTCGGCGGCCTGCGTCTTCAGGATGCCGTAGCGGTAATCTTTGGCGAGGCGCACGAGCGTGATGACGGCGTGGTCCTCGCGGCACTGTTCGCCGTCGAAGATGTAGGTGTGCTGGAAGTCCATCTTGCCGCCCGCGCTGCCGCCGATGAAGGGGCAGGGGAACTTGCCGCTGTCGTAGAGTGCCTGCAGCACGAACGTCTCACAGCCGGATACGCCGTCGACGTAGACGAGGGCGAAGGTGTGGTTCACGCTGATGCGGAACGGGACTTTCGCGCGCTCGATGGTGGCGCGCATCTCGGCCACGCGATCGGCGACGCTCATCTCGACCTCGCCGGCGCGCAAATCGCCGTCCGGGAGCGGCAGGGTGATCGTGGCGATGTCCTCGATCATGCGATGCGAGAAGGCCTGCAGCAGTACGCGGCCGCGGTTCTCCGGTGCCTCGCAGTAGATGGTGTTCTGGCCCGGCTGGCGGCAGAGCTCGCCCGAGGTCGTCATGAGGATGACCTTGCAGTTGGCTGGCGCCAGCTTCTTCAACGTGGCGGAGACCGTGTGCATATCGAGGTCCGGCGAGACGAAGCCGAGGATCAGGGCGGCGCTCTGTGGCAGATCACAGAGGTCGCGCATGTGACCGGCGTCGAGTTCCTTCTCGTGCAGATAGGCTGTCCGGATATCGGGCTGGCTCACCCTGGCCGCGCTCGTCAGCTGGATGCCGCCGGCAGGGCCCGGCACCTGTGCGGGCTGGGGAGCCGGGGCAGCGGCAGCTTTCCTGGCGGAGAAAAAATTAAACATAAAAAACACCTCACACATCAGGTTACATTATGTGAAAAAAGGAAAATATTCGGTTACTATAGATTACAATTCGCGTTCAGGACGGGAAATCCTGCCAGTCAGGATAAGAAAAGAAAAGACGCACAAAGATATTCTTGAAAGGAACAACGGCGGCCACAGAGCGGAAAATGTTGCCATAAATACATATATCCATCTGTTTTAAGAGGATAAAGTTTACAGAAATAATTGACAAGATGAGTTTTTTACGTAATAATGTATACACGTTAACGAGAAACAGGCAAAGGAGAACTGACTATGGGCATGACGATGAGCGAAAAGATTCTGGCACGGCACGCGGGACGCAGCGAGGTGCAGGCGGGGGAACTGGTGACCTGTACCCTCGATATGGTACTCGCCAACGACATCACGGCGCCACCGGCCATCAAGATATTCCGCGGGCTGGAGCGGCCTGTCTTCGATGCGGCGAAGATCGCGCTGGTGCCGGATCATTTTCAGCCGTCCAAGGATATCCAGTCGGCGGAGCTCGCGAAGTGCGTGCGCGACTTCGCGCGCGAGCATAACATCGTCAATTATTTCGAGCAGGGGCGCGTGGGCATCGAGCACGTGATCCTGCCGGAATTCGGCCTCGTGGCCCCGGGGAGGCTGACCATCGGCGCGGATTCGCATACCTGTACCTACGGCGCGCTGAACGGCTTCGCGACAGGCGTAGGCTCTACGGACCTCGGCGTGGCCATGGCGACGGGCAAGGCCTGGTTCAAGGTACCAGCAGCCATTGAGGTCGTGCTGACGGGCGAGAAGCCCGCCGATATCACGGGCAAGGACGTGATTCTCGAGCTCATCGGGCGCATCGGCGTGGCGGGCGCACGCTACCAGTCGCTGGAGTTCGCTGGCGAGGGCGTGGCTTCGCTTTCGATGACCGACCGCCTGACCATCGCGAACATGGCTATTGAGGCCGGCGCGAAAAACGGCATCTTCCCCTGTGATAAAGTCACGGAAGCATATGTGACGGGCCGCGTCAAGGGCGATTTCGAGCCCGTGGCGGCGGATAAGGATGCCTCCTACGTGCGCCGGGTGGAAATCGACCTCAGCGCGCTGCGTCCTGTCGTGGCCTTCCCGCATCTGCCGGGCAACACGCACCGCGTGGAAGATATCAAGGAGCCCATCGCCATCGATCAGGTCATCATCGGTTCCTGCACCAATGGGCGGTTGGAGGACCTCGCCATCGCGGCGGCGGTTTTCAAAGGCCGAAAGGTGGCAGAGCGCGTGCGCTGCATCGTGATTCCCGGCAGTCAGGCCGTCTATCGCGAGGCCATGCACCGCGGCTATATCGATACGTTTCTCGATGCCAACTGTGTCGTTTCCTGTCCGACCTGCGGGCCGTGCCTCGGCGGCTATATGGGCATCATGGCGGCTGGCGAGCGCTGCGTCTCCACGACGAACCGCAACTTCCGCGGCCGCATGGGCCACGTGAACAGCGAGGTATATCTCGCAGGCCCACAGACTGCCGCCGCGAGCGCCATATTGGGGCGTATTGCGGAGCCCAAAGATGTAGAGAAGAGTTGGGAGTGAAGAGTTGAGATAAGCAGGGAACCGCATTTGAAGGAGCATAAGCGACGCGCAAATGTGTGTGAGTCGCTTAGTCAGGTCGCCGTCAGGCGAGCCTGACATCCATATAGGAGGCAATTTTATGCAGTATGAAGGTAAAGTCTGGCGCTATGGCGATAATATCGATACGGATGTGATTATCCCCGCGCGTTATTTGAATACGTTCGAGCCCAAAGAGCTTGCGAAGCATTGCATGGTGGATATCGATGAGAGCTTCGCCGCGAACGTGCAGGAAGGCGATATCATGGTGGGCGGCGAGAACTTCGGTTGTGGCTCGTCGCGTGAGCATGCGCCGGTGGCCATCAAGGCCTCGGGCGTGCCCGTGGTCATCGCCGCGAGCTTCGCGCGCATCTTCTACCGCAACGGCATCAACATCGGCCTGCCGCTCTTAGAGCTGGGCGATGAGGTGAAGAAGATCAAGGCCGGTGACCGCCTGCGCGTGGATGTGGGGACGGGCACGGTCGAGGATCTCACGACGGGCGCGGTCTTTCACGCGCCGCCGCTGCCGGGCTTCGTGCAGGATATCGCGAAGGCGGGCGGGCTAGTGGCCTACGTTAAGCAGGGAGCCGCATTGTAAGGAGCGTGAGCGACGCGACAATGCGTGCGAGTCGCTTAGTCAAGTCGCCGACAGGCGAGCTTGACATCCTTTTAGGAGGTTTAATATGGCATATAAAATCGTGGTGATTCCCGGCGATGGCATCGGCAAGGAGATTACGGATGCGGCGGTGAAGGTGCTGCAGGCGGCGGATAAGAAGTTTGGCCTGGATTTGCAGTATACCTATAAGGATGCAGGCGGCACGGCCTATGACAAGTACGGCAAGCCGCTGCCGGAGGAGACGCTGGCGGCGTGCCGCGAGGCAGATGCAGTGCTCTTCGGTGCCGTGGGCGGCGATAAGTGGGATCATGTAGATCCCGCGCTGCGCCCGGAGAAGGCGATTCTCGGTCTGCGCAAGGGCCTTGGCCTCTACGCGAACCTGCGTCCCGTGAGGATCGAGGAGGCACTGGTCGATTATTCGCCACTGAAGCCGGAACTGGCCCGGGGCGTCGATCTCGTCATTGTGCGTGAGCTCGTGGGCGGTATCTATTTCGGCGACCGCTGCGAGAGCGAGACATATCATGGCGTGGAGCGGGCGTGGGATCTCGAGAATTATTCCGTGCCCGAGGTGGAGCGCATCACGAAGCTGGCCTTCGAGACGGCGCGCCTGCGCCGCGGCAGGGTGACGTCGGTGGATAAGGCAAATGTACTCGCGACGTCGCGGCTGTGGCGCCGCACGACGGAGAAGGTGCATGCGGGCTATCCGGAGGTGGAGCTGCAGCATCTCTACGTGGATAATTGCGCGATGCAGCTGGCGATTCATCCGGCGCAGTTCGATGTCATTGTGACGGGCAACCTCTTCGGTGATATCCTTTCCGATGAGGCGGCCGTGGTGGGAGGCTCCATCGGCATGCTGCCTTCGGCGAGCATCGGTGAGCAGACGAGCCTCTACGAGCCGATCCATGGCAGCGCACCCGATATCGCGGGGCAGGGCATCGCGAACCCCATGGGCACGATTCTCTCGGCAGCCATGCTGTTGCGGTATTCGCTGCATGAGGTGGAGGCGGCGGATGCCATCGAGGCGGCGGTGCGGCAGACGCTCGCGGATGGGGTGCGCACGGCGGATCTTTGGAAGGAGGGGTTCCGCAAGGTCAGCACCGACGAGGCGGCCAGTGCGGTAGCGGAATGCGTGTAATGTGCAGGATTCGTTCGAGGCGGTCGTCCGCGGCTGAGGGCGGTCAGCAACGTTCCGCTGAGAAAATTTGCTACAGGAAAAATTTTCCCAGGAATTACTCCTGAAAAAGTAGTGCACGTTGTGTACGGCTTGTTACCCAATCGGCTAACGCCTCTTGGACAAGCCAGTAAAACGCGCTACGCTTAAACGAAACTACTTTTTCGAGGGCTCTGGTAGGGAAATTTTTTCCTGCTTAACGCAAATTTCCAACGCTTCACTTATGCTGACTGCCCTCAGCCGCTGCTGTCGAAACATGGATCGGATCTTCGTTAGGGGGGCGACGGCTGCCCTTGCTCCTTATGGTAGTAGCAATTACGGTGATTGATGCAAATAGGCAGTGCGCAAAATGAGATGCGCACTGCCTGTTTTTCGTGGGTAAGCCTTATTTCTTTAGTTCTGCGGTGGTGATGGAGGCGATGTTGGTGTATTTGCCGTCGGTGGAGTTGTGGAGGTGGAGCTGGCCGGCTTTGAGGGCCTGGGCGGCAGCTTTGTACGGCGCGCTGGTGCGGTCGTAACCGGTGGTTTGCCAGTCGTTGACGGGCTTGATGTCGAGCTGGCCTTTTTTCACTTCACCGATGTAGCGGATGGTGCCAGCGTCTTCTCCGTAGGCTTTGAGGGAGGTCCAGAGCTGCGGGCAGGCCTTGGCGATGTCGGTTACGCCGGTATCCGGATGGTCATTTTCGTTGTCTACGCCCATGTGCATGATGCCGATGAGGGCATCGGTTTTACCGGCGAGGGCAGCGATAGCTTTTTGTGTTTCGGGTACCGGATCCTTGACCTGTACGCCTTTCAGGTGATCGGAGTCCTTCTCGAATTCCTGAATCATGGGCGTGTCCATGCCGATGAGGCCGATGCGGATGCCACCAGTCCTGACGATGGTATAGGCGGGCAGGAAGCGGCGGCCGTTATCCCAGTATACGTTGCCGCATAGGGCGTGGCCCTTGAACTGCTTTACGACGTGTTGCAGGACATCGAGGCCAAAGTTGAATTCGTGGTTGCCCATGGTCCAGACGTCGTAACCCATCTGGTTCATGGCTACGACCATCGGCTGTTGCGGCGAGGTGTTGAACTGCTCGACGCTGTTGTCCTGTATGGCATCGCCGGCGTCGACGAGGATGGTGTGCGGATTTTCCGCGCGGATGGCCCGGATGGCGGTGCTGAGCTGGGCCAGGCTGCCGGAGCGGTCCTCCGTATCGGTGGCATAGTCCCAGGGCACGAAGCGGCCGTGCACGTCGGAGGTGCCGAGAATGGTGACGGTGACGTGGTCATTGGCTGCCGGTGCGGCCATGACGAGGGCGGCATCGAATGAGCAGGCTGCAGCGGCGAGACAGCCTGCGGCGAGCATTTTCTGCCAGAGGTTTTGCATAGAGTTTCTTCCTTTCTGTTTTATCCCAAACAATACAAAGCTCTAATTCAACGAAACTCGTTTTTTTCCTGCCTTGAAAAATGAACTTTGCGATATTTAATTTAAGATAGTGCAGATTTATCGATTCGAGGAAGGATTTTGTATGGAAAGTCGCGAAGATAAGAACATAGGTTATGTTTATCAGGGTTATGCTTATGCCTGAGGGGAAATCAGGCGTCGGAGTTTGGGAGGAATGTTCGATGAAAATTCGACAGAAATTTTTCCTGCTGGCTGGTGTGACGGGTGTGATCCTCGTCGTGATGTCGGTGGTGGGCTATTATATGGCCTACAGCAATTTGGAACAGAGTGTGGAGAGCGATCTTTCGACGAATATCAGCGCGGATGCGCAGCATCTGGATGGCTGGATCAGCTCGAAGACGAGCTATGCGCAGGGCGCAGCGGCATTGATGACAGAGTTCAATGGGCGTGTGCCCGCGAGCGATATGCAGGCCATGCTGCGCATGGTGGCGGGCGATCCGGATATCGTGGGCCTCGTGAATGCGACGGAGACGGGCACGTTCATGTCGGGCAAGAAGGATAATACGGGCAAGGTGGATCCGCAGTCGCGCGGCTGGTACAAGGATGCGAAGGCTGCGGGCAAGATGATCTTTACCGAGGTCTATAAGGATAAGACCAACGGCAAGCTCGTGGTGACGGCGGCGGTGCCGTACAAGGGCAAGGATGGCCAGTTCGCCGGCGCCATCTGCGAGGATATCGAGCTGGGCACGCTGGAGAAGGCGGCACAGGATATCAGCTACCATGGCGAGGGCAAGGGCATCATCATCAGCCCGAAGGGCAGTGTCCTGGCGTCCACGAATCCTGAGGAGAGCATGCAGCCGGTCAGCGATACGACGCTGAGCAGCCATTTCGATACGATGAAGGCGCAGGGAAAGGGCTTCTTCTCCCTGAGTACGCCGGAGGGCGAGAAGGTCTTTGCCTATTATACGGTGCCGACGACGGGCTGGATCATGGGCCTGTCCGTGCCGAAGGATGTGGTATTCGCTTCGCTGGCCAAACTGAAGTGGACGTATGGCATCATCACGTTGCTGGGTCTGGCGCTGGCCCTGGCGGCTTCGCTGAAGTTTGCGGCAGATATCTCGTCGCGGCTGGAGCTCGTGCGCGCCCATGCCGATGAGTTTGCCAAGGGCAACCTGAGCCAGGAGAATATCCCCGTTGATTCCTCGGATGAGCTGGGCGATCTCGCGCAGTCTTTCAACATGATGGGCGAGAAGCTGCGCAAGCTGATTCGCGGCATCGCGTCCACGTCGGAGCAGGTTGCAGCGGCGTCGGAGGAGCTCACGGCCAATGCACAGCAGTCGGCGGAGGTGTCCACGCATGTGGCCACGACCATCGGCGAAGTTTCCGAGAATATGGATAAGCAGGTGACGAGCGTCGATACGGCCATGGGTGAGGTGGACAAGGTATACAGCAACATCGCGCAGGTGACGGATCGCACGAAGGAGATCGGCACGACGTCGGCACAGACGACAGAGGCGGCCCGGCAGGGCGCTTCGCTCATGGATAATGCGCTGTCGCGCATGGAGGGTATCGAGCATTCCGTGACGGCGTCGGCCGATGTGGTGAAGAAGCTGGGCGAGAGCTCGCAGCAGATTGGTGAGATCATCGCGTCGATCACGGCCATCGCCGACCAGACGAACCTCTTAGCGCTGAATGCGGCCATCGAGGCGGCGCGTGCGGGCGAGCATGGGCGCGGCTTCGCGGTCGTGGCCGATGAGGTGCGCAAGCTGGCCGAGCAGTCCCTGCAGTCGGCCGAGGAGATTCGCGACCGCATTTCCGTCATCCAGCAGGATACGGATGCGGCGGTGAGCTCCATGGAGAGCGGCACGCAGGAGGTGCAGGCCGGTACGCAGGCCATCCGCGAGGTGAGCACGCATTTCCAGAGTATCCTGAGCCAGGTCGATGAGATGAGCGGGAAGATGACGGGCATCCAGCAGTCCGTGAAGACGCTGGAGGCCGGTGCCGGCCGCATCGTGAAGGCGGTGGATGATATCCAGACGCTGAGCAAGACGACGGAGCAGAGCACGCAGAGCATTTCGGCCGCGACGGAGGAGCAGAGCGCTTCCAACGAGGAGATCGCGGCGGCGTCGGAGACGCTGGCGAAGATGGCGGCGGATCTGCAGACAGCTGTGAGCCAGTTCAAATTGTAAGCTTGAGGGCGTTCGAGGCAATACTCGGAGCCGGGACAGGTAAACAACGCTTCACTGAGATATTTTGCTAAAAGAAAATTTTCCCCAATGAATTAACCATGAAAAAAGACTGCACGTTGTGTACGGCTTGTTACCCAATCGGCTAACGCCTCTTGGACAAGCCAGTAAAACGCGCTTCGCTTAAACGAAAGTCTTTTTTCATGCTGGTTTGATAGGGAAAAATTTTCTTTCTTTACGCAAAATATCAACGTTACGCTTATGTTTACCTGTCCCGGTTCCTTACATTTGTGGAAAAATCCGAGTGTTAATTTTCAGAAAATAACAGGAAGAAAGTGAAGGGAGGTCGAATTATAGATGTAGTTGAAAAATTCTATGTAGAGAGGGGTTCGGTAAGATGGGTACAGAGAAACATATTGGTCTGGTGGCAGGGGATGCGTGGCTGGAGCCGTATGAGGATGCGATCCGCGGGCGGCACGACCATGCGGTGTGGAAAATCGGGCAGCTGACGGGCGGCAAGGGCAGCTTGTCGGATTTCGCGAACGGGCATCAATACTACGGCCTGCATCGGACGAAGGACGGCTGGGTGTTCCGCGAGTGGGCGCCACATGCGCTGGATATCTTCCTCATCGGCGATTTCAACGGCTGGAAGGAGCAGCAGCATTACCGCTGCCAGAAGGTCGGGGATTCGGGCAATTGGGAGCTGAAGCTGCCGGCCGATGCCATGAAGCATGGTGATCTCTACAAGATGAAGGTGAAGTGGTCGGGTGGCGAGGGCGAGCGCATCCCGGCGTGGTGCCAGCGCGTCGTGCAGGATGAGCAGACAAAGATTTTCTCGGCGCAGGTCTGGGCGCCGGAGAAGCCCTATGCCTGGCATAAGCAGAAATTCCATCCGAACCGCGACCCGCTGCTCATCTATGAGTGCCATGTCGGCATGGCGGGGGATGCGGAGAAGGTCAGCACGTATAAAGAATTCACGCAGAACGTTTTGCCGCGCGTGAAAAAGGACGGCTACAACGCGATTCAGGTCATGGCCATCCAGGAGCATCCGTATTATGGCAGCTTTGGCTACCATGTGAGCTCATTCTTCGCGGCGAGCTCGCGTTTCGGCACGCCGGAGGAGCTGAAGGAGCTCGTGGATACGGCGCATAGCATGGGCATCGCGGTCATCATGGACCTCGTGCACAGCCATGCGGCGCGCAACGAGGCCGAGGGACTCGGCAACCTCGCGGGCGATCCGAACCAGTATTTCTATCCGGGCGACCGGCACGATCATCCGGCGTGGGACAGCCTTTGCTTCGATTATGGCAAGGACGATGTGATTCATTTCCTGCTGTCGAATTGCAAATACTGGCTGGAGGAGTACCATTTCGATGGTTTCCGCTTCGACGGCGTGACCTCGATGCTCTATTACAGCCATGGCCTCGGCGAGGATTTCAACGGTTACGGCGATTATTTCAATGGCCATCAGGACGACAACGCCATCTGCTACCTCACGCTGGCGAACGTGCTCATCCATGAGGTGAATCCGGAGGCCATCACGATCGCTGAGGATGTCAGCGGCATGCCGGGGCTGGCGGCGCCCTTCGAGGACGGCGGCTACGGCTTCGATTACCGCCTCGCGATGAACATTCCCGACTATTGGATCAAGCTCATCAAGGAGAAAAAGGATGAGGACTGGCATCCTTCGGGTATCTGGTGGGAGCTCACGAACCGCCGCGCGGGCGAGCGCACGATTTCCTATTGCGAGAGTCATGACCAGGCTCTGGTGGGCGATAAGACGATCATCTTCCGCCTCATCGATGCCGATATGTACTGGCATTTCCGCAAGGGGGACGAGAGTGGCGCGGTCACGCGCGGCATCGCCCTGCACAAGATGATCCGCCTCGCTACGGCTTCGACGATGAATGGCGGCTACCTGAACTTCATGGGCAACGAGTTCGGCCATCCCGAGTGGATCGATTTCCCACGCGATGGTAACGGCTGGAGCTATAAGTATGCGCGGCGGCAGTGGCACCTCGTCGATGACAAGAGCCTCTGCTACCACTGGCTTGGCGATTTCGATCAGGCGATGCTGCAGGTGCTCAAGAGCGTGCCCGCCATCGAGACGCTGCCCGTGCAGGAGGTCTGGCACGACGACGGCGATCAGGTGCTGGCCTATAAGCGCGGCAAGCTCGTGTTCGTCTTTAACTTCTCGCCGACGAAGTCCTTCCCGGACTACGGTTTCCTCGTGCCCGAGGGACAGTACGAGGTCGTGCTCAACAGCGATGCCGAGGCCTTCGGCGGTAACGGCTTCGCCGATGACAGCGTCGTGCATGCGACGGTGCCTGATCCGCTCTACGCCAGGGATGGCAAGGGCTGGCTGAAGCTCTATATCCCCGCGCGCAGCGCCGTGGTCCTGCAGCGCAAGTAACAAGTAAGAAGAAAAAAATAAGTAGTAATCCTTATTCCCCAGTGGCAAAGCTGCCGGGGAATTTTTTGTGCGGAGGGGAGCGTGGACCTGCCGCCAGGGCAGGTGAGGCGCGCCGGGAGCGGTTCTGATACGGGACATTTTCTGCTTCGGCGAATGTCTTTGTGTTTTGTCTTTATTTATGCTATCATAGAAAGCTGTAGGAATAGCAATGCCATCAGGCTGGTTTGGAGGTTTTCTTTTGGCAGCGATAACGTATGAGTTGGTGCGGCAGGATGAGGCGACGGGGGCCCGCGCGGGGATTATCCATACCCCGCACGGCAGCTTCCCTACGCCTATTTTCATGCCCGTGGGCACGCAGGCGTCCGTCAAGGGCGTCTCGCCGGATGAGCTGAAGGATCTGGGGGCGGGCATCATCCTGTCCAATACCTATCACCTCTTCCTGCGCCCCGGCATGGAGCTCATCAAGGAGGCCGGCGGCCTGCATAAGTTCATGCATTGGGATCGCGCCATCCTCACGGATAGCGGCGGCTTCCAGGTCTTTTCCCTGGGCCAGCTGCGCAAGATCACGGAGGAGGGCGTGACCTTCCGCTCGCATATCGATGGCTCGAAGAAGTTCCTCTCGCCGGAGGTATCGATGCAGGTGCAGATGTGCCTCGGTTCCGATATCGTCATGGCCTTCGATGAGTGCGTGCCCTATCCTGCGGACTACGACTACGCGAAGCAGTCCACGGAACGCACGTTGCGCTGGGCGAAGCGCTGCCAGCAGACGATGACGGCCCCGAATCAGGGCCTCTTCGGCATCGTGCAGGGCGGCATGTACAAGGACTTGCGCAAATGGCACGCGGCGGAGCTCGTGGATATGGACTTCCCGGGCTACGCCGTGGGCGGCCTCTCCGTGGGCGAGCCAAAGGAGCTCATGCTGGAGATGCTCGATTACACGACGCATCTGCTGCCCACGAACAAGCCGCGCTATCTCATGGGCGTCGGCACGCCGGACTATCTCGTCGAGGGTGTGGCCCGCGGCATCGACATGTTCGACTGCGTCTACCCGACGCGCGTGGCGCGCAACGGCATGGCCATGACCTGGCACGGCCGCCTCGTGATGAAGAACCTCGCCTACGAGCACGACCATAGCGTGCTGGAGGAGGGCTGCGGCTGCTATGCCTGCCGCAACGGCTACACGCGGACCTATATCCGCCATCTCGTGCGTGCGGGCGAGATCTTTGGCCTGCGCTTGCTTTCGCTGCACAACCTCTGGTTCCTGGAGGAGTTCACGCGCCGCATGAGGCAGAGCATCATCGATGGCACGTTCAGCCAGTTCCGCAGCGCGTTTCTTGCGAACTACGATCCGCATGCAACCACGGCAAAATGAAATGCGTGTCCTCCATACAGGGACACGGCCTTGCCGGATGCAGATAAAAAGGAATCCCTGTGATTCCGCAGGTGACGGGCTGGTGTCCGTCCAGAGAGAAGGAGTGTTGACAAAAATGAGTCAGGAGATGACAGCTTCGCTGGCCACCTGGGGCCCCATCGTGGTCATGGTGGTTATTTTCTATTTCCTGCTGTACCGCCCGCAGAAAAAGCAGCAGCAGCAGCGCAAGGCGATGCTCGATGCGCTGCAGGTGGGCAACCGCGTGATGACGATCGGCGGCATCTACGGCACGATCGAGGGCATGGATGACAAGGTCGTCCGCCTGAAGATCGCCGATCGCACGACCATCGAGGTCGCCCGCGCCTCCATCAATGCAAACATAACGGCCAGCGAAACGTCCGAGCACTAATTCGCGGCTGTCTTCAGCTGCAAAGGAGGCAGCATCATGACGGTAAAAGAGCAGAAAAAAGCCTTGCGCGCCAAGCTTATGGCCTGGCGCGAGCATCTGACGCCCGCCTTCCGCCAGGAGGCCAGCCGGAAACTTTTGGCGCGCCTGTATGCGGAGCCCGCATTCCAGCAGGCTAAAGTGGTCTTTGCCTACGCCTCGATGGCGGAGGAAGTCCAGCTCGACGACCTGCTGAAGACCTGCCTTACCCAGGGGAAACGGGTCTGCATCCCCGACATCGTCAGCAAGGGCGTGATGGTGGCGGTGGAGCTCCACGATATGGCTGACCTGGAGACGGGGAAGTTCGGTATCCGCAGCCTGCACAGCGATGTGGTGTCCGTGGTATCCCCCGAGGATATCGACCTCGTCATCGTGCCCGGCGCCGCCTTCACGCCCGCGGGCGCGCGCCTGGGCCTCGGCGGCGGCTATTACGATCGCTACCTGCCGAAGCTTACGAGGGCACGCCGCGTGGCACTGATTTTCGACGGGCAGGTTGTCGATCAGGTCCCCGTGGAGGAGCATGACCAGTTCGTGGATGAACTGGTCACGGAGCAGCGCAGCATCGTCTGCCAGCATTGAGCAGCCATCGTTATATTGCTTTTACCCAAATACCAGAATCCATTAGAAAGGGTTGAATTTCTTGCGAAAAGATAGTCTTTTCAAACTCATCGTTTGCATCGTGGCTATCATCGGTATCTTCCTCGTCGGCGTCAAGCCGCTGGCGTTCTCCATCCGGCAGGGCCTGGACCTGCAGGGCGGCACGCACGTCGTGCTGGAGGCTGAGGATACGGATGTAGCCAAGGTCAACGATGATGCCATGAACCGCGTGGTAACCATCATGGAGAAGCGCGTCAACTCCCTCGGCCTCACGGAGCCGATCATCCAGCGTGAGGGCGAGCGCCGCGTCATCATCGAGTTGCCGGGCGTCAAGGACCCGGATGCAGCCATCAAGACCATCGGTAAGACGGCTGTGCTCGAGTTCAAGGACGAGGAGGGCAACACGGTCCTCACCGGTGAGGACCTGAAGGATGCACAGGCGGCGACGAACCAGCAGAACGGACAGAACGTCGTCAACCTCGAGTTCACCGATGAGGGCGCGAAGAAGTTCGCCGACCTCACGACGAAGAACGTCGGCCGCACCATCGCCATCCTGCTCGATGGCGAGACGCTGACGGCACCGAACGTGCGCGAGCCGATCCTCGGCGGCAAGGCCGAGATTTCCGGCCAAAAGTCGCTGGAGGAGGCCCAGAACCTCGCTATCGTGCTGCGTTCCGGTGCCCTGCCGGTCAAGGTCAACATCATCGAGACGCGCACGGTCGGCCCGTCCCTCGGCCAGGATTCCAAGGATAAATCGGAGTTCGCCTTCGCTGTCGGCCTCGGCGCCGTCCTGCTGTTCATGGTGGCCTTCTATCGCCTGTCCGGCTTCATCGCCGATATCGCGCTCATGGCGTACACGATGATGCTGCTGGGCCTGCTGTATCTGCTCGATGCGACACTGACCCTGCCGGGCGTCGCCGGTATCATCCTGTCCATCGGTATGGCCGTCGATGCGAACGTGCTTATTTTCGAGCATTTCAAAGAGGAATACCAGATTCAGGGCAAGACGCTGCGGCAGGCCATGAATTCGGGCTTCAAGCGCGCATTCACGACCATCTTCGACTCCAACGTCACGACGCTCATCGCGGCGGCCGTGCTGTTCTTCCTCGGCACGGGCACGATTCGCGGCTTCGCCATTACGCTGGGCCTTGGTACGCTTCTCTCCATGTTCACGGCCATCACGGTTTCGCAGTACCTGCTGAAACTCATGATTGCATCGAAGATTTTCGAGAATCCGAATGCCTACGGCGCGAATGGCTATATGCTCTGGAAGAAAGAGGACTTGCTGCCGGCAGGCGGCAAGCCGGCGGCGCAGAAGGAGGGTAAGTAATGAATAAATTCGATATTGCGGGTCATCGCAAGATCTGGTTCCTTCTTTCCCTCTGCGTGATTATCCCGGGTATTATCCTGCTCGCCACGCGCGGGCTGAACTTCGGCATCGACTTCACGGGCGGCAGCATCATCGATCTGCAGTTCGAGCAGCCGGTGACGATTCAGCAGGTGCGCGACAGCCTCACGAAATATGACCTCGGCGGCAGCACCATCCAGCTCGAGGGCGCCTCGGGCACGGCTACGGATGCCAGCAGCTCGCAGAACGTCATGGTGCGCACCGTGGCGCTGGAGGAAGACCAGCGCATGGAGATCATGGATACGCTCAAGGCGGACTGCGGCGACTTCCAGGTGCTGCGTCAGGAGAAGGTCGGCGCGACCATCGGCGGCGAGCTGATCACGAACGCCATTCTCGCCCTGGTCGTATCCTGGGCCCTGATTATCCTCTACGTCGCCTACCGCTTCGAGTGGCGTTTCGGCGTGGCGGCGGTGCTGGCCCTCGTGCATGATATCCTCGTCGTGCTCGCGGTCTTCGCCTTCACGCAGCGTCAGGTGGATTCCTCGTTCATCGCGGCTTTGCTGACCATCGTCGGTTACTCCATCAACGATACCATCGTTATCTTCGACCGTATCCGCGAGAACATGCGTCTGCATTTCCGCCGCGGCGGCGATATCGACCAGCTTGTGAACACATCTGTCTACCAAACGCTCACGCGTTCTTTGTACACGGTATTTACGGTGCTGTTCACCACAGCCGCACTCTTCTTCTTCGGCGGCGAGACGACGAAGGACTTCGCCTTTGCCCTGCTCGTAGGCTTCGGCAGCGGCGCTTATTCCTCCATCTTCATCGCCAGCCCGATCTGGATCATGCTGCGCAAGCATAGCGATGATCAGCACAAGGCTCCGGCCAAGGCTGCCGAGGCATAAACGAAACCAAAACAAAAAAATTTTTCAGGCTTTGCCACCCGTATGGCAGGGCCTTTTTTGGTGCTTTTTTCTGTGGATAAACCTGTGCATAAGCCTGTGAATATCCTGTGGACAAAATGTGGATAAGTCATATAGGTGTCGCAATAGCGTCGGTATAGCGCCGCAATAGGGCCATAAGAGAGGGAATGTTGTCACGAAAAATCCCCGCGAGCCTTGTGTGGAGCGGGTTGCGGGACGCCTAAGACACAAGACCAAGATAAAGACCAAGACCAAGATAATAGAGTTAGTGGCGGGCAGGATGGCGGTGGCGGCGTGGCTTATGGGGAGATGCTCTGGCGGTGCCGGCGCCTCCCGTTGTGGCAGAGGCCGCTGTGTTGTTTCTACCAGTCCAGTCGTGTATAATGGGGTCAGGAAAGTTTGTTCTGCAGGCTGAGGCGGGAACCGTGGCCGGCAGGGGAAGAAGGATGAAAGTGAAGATCATTGCAGGGTTGGGCAATCCCGGCCGGGAATATGCACAGACGAAACATAATGCGGGCTTCATGCTCGTGGACGCGCTGGCGGAGCAGCTGGGCGCGACGGATTGGCGCGAAAGGAGCGAGGCGCTGGTGGCGGAGGCGCGCATCGGCGTGGAGAAGGTACTGCTCGTGAAGCCACAGACCTACATGAACGAAAGCGGCCGCGCGGTGGGCCCCCTTATGCAATTCTACAAGCTCGCGCCCGAGGACCTCATCGTCTGCCATGACGATATGGACATTCCCTGCGGCACGATCCGCATCCGCAAAAAGGGGAGTGCGGGCGGCCACAACGGCATCAAGTCCATCCTCGCCCATGTGGGGGACGAGCACTTCACGCGGGTGCGCGTCGGCATCGGGCGGCCGGCGCCGGGCTGGACCGTCGTCAACCATGTGCTCGCACCGTTCTCTGCCGAGGATGCGCCGAAAATTCAGGAGGCTATCAAGTACCTGATGCCGGCTATTGCGTGCATCGTGCAGGATGGTACGGATATGGCGATGAACAAGTTCAACCCGAAGAAGCATAAGAAGACAGAATAAGAGCAGACCCTTTCAGTCACCCTGCGGGTGACAGCTCTCCCAACGGGGAGAGCCACGCCGCTGCGCGGCTATCGCAAAGAGCGGCAGTTGTCGGCAAAGCCGACTGAGGGGCCTTTGCCAGAAAAGGAGAAACGCTATGGCGAAGTTCGATGAGCGCATTACGGCAGTCTACGCGGACGAGGACGGCAATATCCTCGACGCGGCGGGACTCGGGGGCATGGGGCGCACGGGGCGCGAGAATGTGCCGCTGACGCCAGATGACCTTATCCCGCTGCCTGAGACGGCGGACCTCATGCTGCTGCCGGACCATCAGGCCGTGGGACGCACGGCTGAGGGTGAGGTGCTGCCCATCGCAGGTCTCGCGGTGGCGGCCATCCTGCCCGCAGGCTACACGCGCCTCTACCTGCCGGCCTATGTGCGCGACGAGGACGCGGCACGCCTGCCGCTCTACGGCTACACGGCGGTGGTTGTCTACCACGACGAGCTCTGCTGCGCGGCCGTCTACACGGATGAGAACGACAAATGGGATCCCGCGCACTACAACACGCCGGAGCTCAAGAAGCTCGTGAAGCGCACGAAGAAGGATTTGCCGGGCAACCGTCTCGTGGAGCACCTCGGCCACTGCTCGCTCACGTGGCACTGCTGCACGGCGCAGAATCTCTTCTACCGCCGCTGGGAGTGCGGTATCCCCGTGAGTCCGGTTTGCAATGCGAACTGTTTCGGCTGCATCTCGCTGCAGCCGGCGGAGTGCTGCCCCTCGCCGCAGTCGCGCATCACCTTCCGCCCCACGCCGGAGGAGGTCGCGGAGATCGGCGTCTATCACCTGTCGGTGGCTCCGGACGGTATCGTGAGCTTCGGTCAGGGCTGCGAGGGCGAGCCTTCGCTGGCTGCGGACACGATCGCGGCGGGTATCAAGCTCATCCGGGAAAAGACCGGCAAGGGCCAGATCAACATGAATTCCAACGCGGGCTGGACGGACGGCATCAGGAAGATCGTCGATGCAGGTCTCGACACCATCCGCGTCTCCATCATCAGCGCGCGCCCCGAGGGCTACGATGCCTACTACCGCGCGAACTACCACCTGGAAGACGTCAAGGCATCCATCCGCTACGCCCTCGACCACGGCGTCTACGTCTCGCTGAATCTGCTCTATTTCCCTGGCTACAACGACCGCGAGGAGGAGCTTAAAGCCTGGCAGGAATTCTTCCGCGAGCTGCCGGTGCAGATGATCCAGGTGCGCAACCTGAACCTCGACCCCGATGCCTTTCTCGATATCATGCCGGAGGCCAAAGGCGCGTGCGTGGGCACAAAAAAATTCCTCGCGACTTTGCACGAGGAATTTCCGCAGCTGGTCATCGGCAGCTTCAGTCACTATGTAGAGGACTGATTCAATCGATGGTGAAGGTCTTCTTGTTGATGGCCTCGGGGAGTTTCGGCAGGACGACGTGCAGCACGCCATCCTCGAGGCTCACGCGTACCTTCTCCGCATCGATGCCGTCAATCTCGAACGTGCGCTCGAAGCTGCCCGTGCGGCGTTCGCGGCAGAGAAACTTCACCTCGTAGTCCGGCTCTGAACGCTCCGCCTTGATGCGCAGGTACTTCTCATCATCATAGGAAACCGTGAGCTGGTCTTTCTTGAAGCCCGGCAGCTCGGCGAAGACCTCGTAGGCCGTCTCCGTATCGACGACGTCGACGCGGAAGGGGAACAGCGCGCCGCTTACGCGGCCCACGGGATTGCAGGAGAGGTCCGCAGCCGTCTCCAGCGCGTTCTCCAGCATTTCGCGGCCCTTGTTGGCATTGGCGCGGAAATTGAAAGGAATTGCACGAAACATCACAATCGCCTCCTAAACGATAGCAATAAAGGATAATCAATATTTATACTTCTATTATAGAAGGCAAAGGGCAAAAAAGCAAGTATTCCTTGCGATGACAGACTCCACGTTCGAAAATAAAAAATATGTTACCCTCGATTGAAGAGCAGCAGCAATTGCCGCCTCATATCCCAAAGCAGTCGCCCTGTGCACGAATGTGCGGGCGGCTGCTTTTGCTTTAATTTTAGCGGACGCAGCAAGGGGCGTATAGTGCAAACGCTACAGAATGCCGTCATTCCTGTACCCTTTTCTTTGCCGATGGCAGGTAGTATAATAAAGGCGTTATGTGGCATTTTTGACAGCTGGTAAAGGGGAAAAACCTGATGACAAAGACACAGTTTGATGCACGCAACATCACGATGATGATGGATTTCTACGAGATGACCATGGCCAATGGCTATTTCCTCGGTGGCGATCAGGAGACGCTGGCGGCGTTCGATGTCTTTTACCGCGCGAATCCGGATGAGGGCGGTTTCGCCATCTTCGCGGGGCTGGAGCAGGTCATCGAGTACGTCGAGAACATGCGTTTCACGGCGGAGGATGTCGAGTATTTCCGTCGGCAGGGCATCTTCTCGGAGGAATTCCTGCAGTATCTCGCGGATTTCCATTTCCACGGTGATATCTATGCGCTGCCCGAGGGTACGGTCATGTACCCGAATGAGCCGATTCTCACGGTCGTGGCACCGCTCATCGATGCGCAGCTCGTGGAGACGGCCATCCTCGCGGAGATCAACCACCAGTCACTGATTGCGACGAAGGCGCGCCGTATCTGCCGTGCGGCGGATGGCCGTGCCGTGAGCGATTTCGGCGCACGCCGTGCACACAACATGGATGCGGCGACGTACGGCGCACGGGCGGCCTACATCGGCGGCGTCGTGGGCACGGCGACCTGCACGGCGGGCGAGATGTTCGGCATCCCCATTTCGGGCACGATGGCGCACAGCTGGGTCATGTACTACGGTGACGAGTACGAAGCCTTCAAGCATTACGCCGAAGTCTACCCCGACGCGACGGTGCTGCTCGTCGATACGTATGACGTGCTGCACTCGGGCATCCCCAATGCCATCCGCGTGGCGCACGAGGTGCTGGAACCCATGGGCAAGCGCCTTGCGGGTATCCGCATCGACTCGGGCGATCTCGCGTACCTCTCGAAGAAAGTGCGCAAGATGCTTGACGCAGCGGATCTCAGGGGTTGCAAGATCGTGGTCTCGAACAGCCTCGACGAGTTCACGGTGACGTCGCTCCTGAATCAGGGCGCGTGCATCGACGCCTTCGGCATCGGCGAGCGCCTGATCACGGCGAAGTCGGAGCCGGTATTCGGCGCCGTCTACAAGCTGGCCGCCGTGGGCAAGGATGGCGAATTCCAGCCGCGCATCAAGGTGTCGGAGAACGTGGAGAAAATCACGAACCCAGGTCTCAAGGATGTCTATCGTGTCTACGATGAGGATGGCCATGCGGTGGCCGATCTGCTGGCGGTCTGTGGTGAGCCCGTCGACATGAGCAAGCCGTTCCGCTATGTCGACCCCGTGAAGCCGTGGAAGAACCGAAGCTTCGAGCATGTCACCTGCAAGAACCTGCGCAAGCTCTACGTGCGGCAGGGCAAGCGCACAGAAAGCTTGCCGAAGCTCAGCGAGATTCGCGACTATGTGAAGCAACAGCTCGACCACGAAATCTGGGAGGAGGAGCAGCGTTTCGAGAACCCGCATAAGCATTATCTCGATATGACGCCGGCCTATTACGAGCTGAAGATGGATCTGCTCTCGAAAACGAGGGAGGCGCATGCCTGATGTTGACGGGAATGACGAAAAATCTCGGCGTCATGGGCTGGCCCATCGCACATTCCCTCTCGCCGGTCATCCAGATGGCGGCCATCGAGGCAGCGGGCCTCGACTACGCCTATATCGCGCTGCCCGTGAAGCCCGGGGAGCTGCCGCAGGCGGTGGCGGGACTGAAGGCCCTGCAGTTCCGCGGCTGGAATGTCACGATTCCGCACAAGCAGGCCATCATGCCGCTGATGGATGATATCGACGAGGCGGCGCGCACCATCGGTGCCGTGAATACCGTGGTAAACGATAACGGCCATCTGACGGGATACAATACGGACTGCGTCGGGGCCATCATGGGCCTGCAGCAAGCGGGCTTTGATGTGCAGGGCAAAAAAGTCGTCATGCTGGGTGGTGGCGGCGCGGCGCGCGCGGTCATCTGGGGACTGCTGCAGCACGGCGCGTCCCGCGTGACCATCGGTGCGCGCAACCCCGCGAAGATTGCGCCGCTCGCCAAAGACTTTGCGGCCTATGGCGCAGTCGTGACGGCTGAGTGGCATAGCGAGCTTTTTCAGCAGGCGCTGGGCGAGGCTGACCTGCTCATCAATACGACGCCTTTGGGGATGGCCCCGAAGGTGGATGCGGCACCGCCCGTCGACTGGCAGGCGGTACTGCCCACTGCCTTTGTCTATGACATTATCTACACGCCGGAGGAAACGCTCTTCCTGCGGCAGGCGCGTGAGCACGGCCACCGGACGCTGAATGGTGAATATATGCTGGCCGGTCAGGGAGCGGCTTCGCTGCATTACTGGACCGGTGTCCAGCCGGATTTGCAGGTCATGCAGCAGGCGCTGCATCGGGCTTTGCTGTTGGAATAACGGTTTTTATTGCGCGAAGGGCGCGGGAGGTTTACTCTCGTGCCCTTTTTGTGTATAATGTTACAAGTGAAGATATTATTTTATGAATTTTAACTAAGCAGGAGGTCGTTTAGCATCATGACAGGCGATGCGCTGCGTCAGGAACGCGAAAAACAGAATCTCACCATTAAGGATATAGAGAAAGGCACGAGTATCCGTGCCCTTTATATAGAGAGTATTGAAAAAGGCGAATTCGATAAACTGCCGGGCGAGGCCTACACGAAGGGCTTTATCCGCAGCTATGCGAATTTCCTCAAGCTGGACGCCAATGCATTGGTGAAGCAGTACATGCAGGAGAATAATCCGGAGAAGCTTGCGGCCCAGAAACAGGCCAAAGCCGATGAAGAGAAGGCGCGGGCGGCGCAGCAGACGGTGGAGCGTGAGGCACCGCAGCCGCGCCAGCCGGCACCGCAGCCGCGCCAGCCGGCACCGCGACGCAAACAGAGTTACGGCAGCAGTTTCTCCACGGGGGCGGACTTCGAGCAGCGGGTCAATGCGGCGCATCGCCGCCAGAACATGCTGCTGGCGCTCGTCGTCGTGATCGTCGTGGGCGCGGGGGCGTTCTTCCTGCTGAGCAGTGATGATCAGCAGGCACCGGCACCGCAGGCCCCAAAGACGCAGCAGGCGGCTAAGCCCGCGCCGCAGGAGCAGGCCCCGGCAGCCGCGCCGGAGAAGAAGTCCGAGGGCGTCGAGGTCAGGGCCGAGTTCTCGAACCGTTGCTGGACGTCCGTCAAGGCCGATGGCAAGACCATCTATGAGGGCACCATCGAGAAGGGCAAGAGCATGGAGTGGAAGGCTGATGACAAGATGGTCATCACTTTCGGCGATGCCGGTGCCGCTTCCGTGACGGTAAATGGCAAGGACATGGGCAAGGTCGGCAAGACCGGCCAGGTCGAGGAAAAGACGTTTACGAAGGATAATTGATGCAAGCATTTCTACCCATCAGCCGGGAGGATATGGCCGCGCGGGGCTGGGAGCAGCTGGACTTTGTCTTTATCTCCGGCGATGCCTATGTGGATCATCCGAGTTTTGGCCCGGCCATCATCTGCCGCGTGCTGGAGGCGCACGGCTATAAAGTGGGTATCATCCCCCAGCCTGACTGGCATTCAACCCGGGACTTCAATCGTCTGGGTAAGCCCCGGCTGGGGTTTCTTGTTTCTGCCGGCAATATGGACTCGATGCTGAATAAGTATACGGCGGCGCGCAAGGTGCGCCACGATGATGCTTATTCGCCGGGCGGGCGCGCGGGCTGTCGCCCTGAGCGGGCGACCATCGTCTATTGCAACCGCCTGCGGGAGCTCTATCCGGACGTACCCATCATCCTCGGCGGCATCGAGGCCAGCCTGCGCCGTTTCGCGCACTACGATTACTGGTCGAATGAGGTGCGCCGCTCCATCCTCGTGGACAGCATGGCGGATTTGCTTATCTTCGGCATGGGGGAGCGGGCCATCGTCGAGATCGCGGCGAATCTGCAGCAGGGCGTGGCCGTGGAGAACATCCAGGACGTGCAGGGCACCTGCTACCGTGTGCCGAATTTCGACTATGTTTGGGACTACGAGGCACTGCCGTCGTATCAGGCAGTGAAGACGAGCAAAGAACAGTTCGCGGCCGCGTTTAAGCTGGAATATCTGGAGCAGGACCCCATCCGCGGGCGGCGGCTCGCCCAGCAGAACGACGAGTGGTGCGTGGTGCAGAACAAGCCATCCATGCCCCTCGATGAGGCGGGCATGGACGCCATCTACGACCTGCCCTATATGCGCACCTACCATCCGATCTACGAAAAGGACGGCGGTGTGCCGGCCATCCGTGAGGTGCAGTTCAGCCTCGTGAGCCATCGCGGCTGTTTCGGCGGCTGTCATTTCTGCGCCATTATCTCGCATGAGGGGCGTATCATCCAGCGCCGCAGTCACCGATCCATCCTGCGCGAGGCGAAAATCCTCACGCAAATGCCGGGCTTCAAGGGCTACATTCACGATGTGGGCGGTCCCACGGCGAACTTCCGGCGCACGTCCTGCGACGGACAGCTGGAGCGCGGCACCTGCCGCGGCAAGCCATGCCTGTCGCCGATTCCCTGCCGCAACCTCGTGGCGGACCACAGCGACTACATCCAGCTGCTGAGGGAGCTCAGGGCCCTGCCGGGCGTGAAGAAGGTCTTCGTGCGCTCGGGCATCCGCTTCGATTACCTGATGCTGGCTCATGATGATTTCCTCGAGGAACTTTGCAAATATCACGTGAGCGGTCAGCTGAAGATCGCGCCCGAGCACATCACGGACCGCGTGACGCATTGCATGGGCAAGTCGGACCGCGCGGTCTACCTTTCCTTCGTGAAGAGGTTCCAGCGCATCAACGAGAAGCTGGGCAAGAAGCAGTACCTCGTGCCGTACTTCATGTCGAGCCATCCGGGCTGCGAGCTCAGCGACGCCGTGGAGCTGGCGGAGTTCATCCGCGACATGGGTTACCATCCGCAGCAGGTGCAGGACTTCATCCCGACGCCGGGCACGCTCTCAACCTGCATGTGGTACACTGGGCTCGACCCGCTCACGGGCGAGAAGGTCTGGTGTGCCAAGAGCTATGAGGAAAAACTCATGCAGCGGGCGCTCATGCAGTTCTGGCTGCCGAAGAACCAGCCCATCGTGCGTAAGGCACTGCGGCTGGCGCACCGCGAGGATCTGATCGGCTACGGGCCCAAATGCCTCGTAAGGCCGGAGAAGCATACTGCATCGGGCACGCACGCTGCGCAGGGGAAGCAGCCGGCAAAGGCGAAGCCCGGCGTACATAGAAACGCAAAGGCAAAGAAAAAACAGCCGCCACAAGGAAAGCAGCGGCGGCAGCAAAGGAGGCCCAAAGCATGAATTGTCCCTATTGCAGGCATCCGGACAGCCGCGTGGTGGACACGCGCGCCGCAGAGGACGGTGCGACCATCCGCCGCCGCCGCGAGTGCCCGGCCTGCGGCCGCCGTTTCACGACGTATGAGGTCATCGAGAAGCTGCCGCTCATGGTGGTCAAGCATGATGGCCGCCGCGAGCCCTTCAAGCGGGAGAAGATTCTGCAGGGCCTCATCCGTTCGTGCCAGAAGCGCAATATCTCGATGGAAAGGCTCAATGCGCTGGTGAATGAAGTCGAGCGCGAGATTCGCAATACGATGGTCCAGGAAGTGCCTTCGTCGGATATTGGCGAGCTCGTGATGAAGAAGCTGAAGACTTTCGATGGCGTGGCGTATATCCGCTTCGCCTCTGTCTACCGCAAGTTCGACGACATCGGCAATTTTCTGGAGGAACTCAAGGACTTGCAGCAGACTAAAGAGCAGGAAGAAAAGAAACGCTGAGCGGGGAGGGATTGCGTGGACTGGGCATTGCGGAAAAAGCTGCAGCAGCGGCTGGCGGCTGAGCAGGGTTACTATATCTTCCCTGCGGGCACGCGGACCCGCTGCGCGCTTGTCTACCCGAATTCCTACTACGTCGGCATGTCGAACCTCGGCCTGCATGTCATCTATGATCTGCTGAACCGGCGCGGCGATGTCGCCTGCGAGCGGGCCTTCCAGCCGGATAGGCAGGAGCAGGCGCGCTACGAGGCGACGGGCACCCCCGTGATGACGGTGGAGACGCAGACGCCTCTCTATGAGTTCCCGCTGCTGGCCTTCGTGCTCTCCTTCGAGATGGACTACTTCAACCTCCTGGCGATGCTCAGCCAGAGCAAGATCAAATTGCGGGCGGCGGAGCGCGGCGAGCGCGACCCGCTCGTGATCGCGGGCGGGCCCTGCGCGACGTTCAATCCGGAGCCGCTGGCCGCCGTGGTGGATGCCTTCATCATCGGCGAGGGCGAAGTCGTCATGCCGGCGCTCATGGATACGTACCAGCAGGCGTTGCGCGACGGCGCGGACAAGGAGACGCTGCTGCATCGCCTCGCGCAGGTGCCGGGCGTCTACGTGCCCTCGCTCTATCAGGTGTCCTACCATGAGGATGGCACGGTGGCGGAGGTCCTGCCAACGGCTGATGATGTACCGGCCGTCGTGCATCGGCAGTACGTGAAGGATCTCGACCAGTGGCCCGCGCATACCGTCGTGGTGACGGACGATACGGAGTTCAACTTCTACCTCATCGAGACGGCGCGCGGCTGCGGCCGCCACTGCCGCTTCTGCATGGCGGGCTATTGCTTCCGCGTGCCGCGCAACCGCTCGCTAGCCGTGGTGGAGCAGGAGGTGCGCGAGGCGAAGCAGTACGGCAAGAAAGTCGGCCTCATGGGCGCGGCCATCTCGGACTATCCCGAGGTCGATGAGCTCTGCCGCTTTATCCTCGGCGAGGGACTCACGATGTCCGTGGCCTCGTTCCGCGCGGACTCCGTGACGTCGGAGCTCGTGGATTCCCTTGCGCAGAGCGGCCTGCGCACGCTGACGCTGGCTCCGGAGGCGGGCACCTCACGCATGCGCTCCGTGATCAACAAGGGCATCGAGGAGGAACATCTCTTTCACTCCATCGATCTCGGCGTCGCGGCGGGCATCAGGAATTTCCGCCTCTACATCATGGTCGGCCTGCCCTATGAGCGCGAGGAGGATATCGACGGCATCAACGACCTCGCGAACCGCGTCAAGGATTACATGGAGGGCAAGGGAAGTAAGGGCACGCTGACGCTCTCCGTGAACCCGTTCATCCCCAAGCCCTTCACGCCGTTCCAGTGGTTGCCCATGGGCGAGCGCAAGCTGGTGACGAAGCAGCTGAAAAGGCTGGAACAGTCACTGCGCAAGCGCAAGCACATGATCGTCAACATCGAGTCGCCGAAGGAAGCCTACATCCAGGGCGTGATCGCGCGTGGCGACCGGCGCGTGGGCGAGGCGCTGTTGCGCGCCCATGAAATGGGCGGCAGCAAGGCGTTCAAGCGGGCCATGAAGGAGCTGAAGCTCGACCCGGCATTCTATCTCTACCGCGAGCGCCCGCTCAGCGAGGTCTTCCCATGGGATCACCTCGACATGGGTTTCATGAAGACATATATCCGCGACGAACTGCAGAAGGCGGCGGCCATGAAGCCGACGTTGCGCTGCTTCCCTGGCTGTCATCGCTGCGGCGTCTGTTGAATTCGTAAAGATAAGGAGGATGGCCATGAGCTATGTGCTGGACCATTTGCAAAAGAATATCTGGCGGGGACGCTTCGATTCGTTCCCCGAAGACGTGGCAATACATGGTATCTCGGCGCGCTTGGGCGGCGCGAGCACGGGGAAATATGACTCGTTGAACCTCGGCCTGCATGTGCAGGATGATGCCGATAGGGTCTGGGAAAACCGGCGGCGTTTCCTCGCGGCCATCGGCCTGAATGCGCAGCAGCTCGTGACGCCCGAGCAGGTGCATGGCATCCACGTGGCGCGCGTGGGAAAAGATGAGTCTGGCCGCGGCGCGAAGGAGTACGGCGACTGCATCCCGCAGACGGATGCGCTGATCACGAATGAGCCGGGGTTGCCGCTGCTGCTCTGCTTCGCTGATTGCACGCCCATCCTTTTCGTCGACACGGAGAAGCGCGCCGTGGGCATCGCCCATGCGGGCTGGAAGGGCACGGTGGGGCGCATCGCGCAGGCGACTGTGCTCAGGATGGAACAGGAGTTCGACACAGACCCCACGGACTTGCTCGTGGGCATCGGCCCCGCCATCGGCCCCTGTTGCTACGAGGTGGGAGAGAATGTGGCCGCGAAGTTCGCGGCGGCTTTCCCCGGCCATGAGCAGGAGATTATCCATGAGCAGGATGGCAAGCCGCATGTGGATCTCTGGCAGGCCAACATGCAGGCGCTGCTCGATGCGGGCGTGCCGCGGGCGAATATTGACCGCGCCGACACCTGCACGGCCTGCCAGCACAAGTGGTATTTTTCCTATCGTGCGGATGGCGGCCGTACGGGACGACTCGGCGCCGTGATTGCGCTGCGTTGATATTGCTCGTTAATTCCAGGAGATGTGTGCATCATGATAGCAGAAAATTTCCATCAGGTCATGGCTGAGATCGAGGCGGCGAAGGCGCGCCGCACGCGCGTGCTCAAGGATGCGCCCGTGCAGCTCGTGGCCGTGACGAAGAACCACGATGTGGCGGCCATGCGCGAGGCCATCGATGCCGGGGCGACGGATGTGGGTGAGAACCGCATCCAGGAGGCCATGGGCAAATACGATGTGCTGGACCGCGACGTGACCTGGCACCTCATCGGCCACCTGCAGACGAACAAGGCCAAATACGCGGTGAAGTATTTCAGCCTCATCCATTCGGTGGATACGCCGCATCTGGCCCGTGCGCTGGATAAGGAAGCCGGCAAGCTGGGCAAGGTGCAGGACGTGCTCGTGCAGGTCAACCTCGCGAAAGAGGCGAGCAAGTCGGGCGTCTACAAGGAAGACCTGCGGCCAATGCTGGAGCTCGTGGACAGCCTGCCGCATCTGCATCTCGTGGGTCTCATGTGCATCGCGCCGAACTATGAGGATGTGGAGGCGTGCCGACCGCTGTTCCATGAAATGTATGAAATTTTCCAAAAGGTAAAGGAGATTCCCCTGCCCGCGTCGAATATAAAATATTTATCAATGGGTATGACCCATGATTATCGTATTGCAGTGGAAGAAGGGGCTAATATCGTACGAGTGGGCACGGCCATATTTGGTCCGCGGCAATATTGAGGAGTGGCAGGAATGAGCGTTATCGATAAAATTTGCGGCAAGATCGGCCTCGTGGACAGCGAGGAGGAGCGCAAGCTGGCCGAAGAAGAGGCCAGACTGGATGATCTGGAACGTCAGGAAGCAGAGGAACGAGAGGCAGCGAAGAGGCATATGCAGGAGAACAAGGAGCACCACAACGTCGTGAATTTCCATCCATCGCAGAACAGCAATAACAGCAAGGAAAATGTGGTCACGAACTACAAGATGAAGGTCGTCGTCATCGAGCCGAAGAACTTCGACGATTCCCCGCTCGTGGCCAACAACCTGCGGGAGCGCAAGCCGGTCGTGATCAACTTTGAGCACACGGATCCCGCAGACGTCAACCGCATCATCGATTTCGCCATGGGCACGACCTATGCGCTCGATGGCGATATCAAGAAGGTCGGTCATAACGTCTATCTCTGCGCGCCCAGCAACGTCAATGTTTCCTATACGGAAAAGGAAAAGAAGTTCGCGTCCGATCTGGACTGGCTGAAGAAAGAGGATTAAAGGAAACAAGGATGCTTTAAACAGCGTTTCCTTAAAGCAGGCAGGAGGAAAAGCCCATGGAGGATTTAACCGTTGGCTTTATCGGCGGCGGTGCGATGGCCGAGGCCCTGACAGCAGGCATCACCGGTCAGCAGGTCGTGAAGCCCGACAATATCTATATTTCCGATCACAAGCAGTCGCGCTGCGAGGCACTGCGCAATCAGTATGGCGTCAACGCCATGGTGGGTGCGGAGAGCTTCGCGGCGGAGATGGATGTGCTCGTGCTGGCCATCAAGCCACAGGTCGCGCAGGCGGCCATGGATGAGGTGAAGGGGTTTGTGCGGCCGGGCACCATCGTGGTGTCCATCGTCGCCGGGCTGACGCTCTCTGCATTGGAGCAGAATTTCCCGGGACAGCCCGTGGTGCGCGTGATGCCGAATACGCCGCTGGCCGTCGGTGCGGGCATGTCCGCCTACGCCTGCGGCAAGCGCACGACGAAGGGGGATGCCTCGGTCGTGCAGGAACTGTTGTCGGCAGCTGGCGAGGCCGTGCAGGTCCAGGAAGCGGCGATGGATGCCGTGACGGGCCTCTCGGGCAGCGGCCCGGCCTATGGCTTCCTGATGATCGATGCGCTCTCCGACGGCGGCGTGGCTGCCGGGCTGAAGCGCGATGTGGCCACGAAGCTCGCGGCACAGACGCTGCTCGGCGCGGCGAAGATGGTGCTCGCGACGGGCAAGCATCCCGATGTGCTGCGCGATCAGGTGACGAGCCCGGCCGGTACGACGATTGCGGGCGTGCGTGTGCTGGAGCAGCAGGGCCTGCGCGGCGCGCTTATCGACGCGGTGCTGGCCGCCACGGAAAAATCCAGGGAGCTGGGGAAGAAATAACTTATGGCAAGTGAACAAAGAGAAAAATTAATTCGTTTCTATAAAGGCACGGAAGGCGAGGAGACTGTCGTCAAACTGGCCGATGCGGCCGAAGCCGTGCTGCGCTCGCAGAAGTTCCGCCTCAGCGGCTTCCTCGACCCTTTCGGGCAGGAAATCGCCGAGACCGTGGCTGCAAACTACGAGCGCCTGCGCGTGGACTTCGACGGCGGCTACACCGGCGCGGAGCGCCAGCGCGCGATGTTCGTGCACGAGGATTTCCCCGGCACGCCACCGGGCTTCGATATCGCCTGCGTCGAGGCGCACTGGAACGGGCAGTTCGCCCGCCTCAGCCACCGCGATGTGCTGGGCTCGCTCATGAGTCTCGGCATCGAGCGCGACCGGCTGGGCGACCTGCTCGTGACGAACGACAGCGTGAAGATCCTCTGCGATCGCAATCTGGCCGACTATCTGCTGCAGAATCTCCTGCGCATCGGCGCCGTCGGCGTCGAGGTGCAGGAAACAGGTCTCGATACGATTGCGCCGAAGGAGGAACGCTGCAAGGAGATCCGCGCGACCGTGGCCTCGCTGCGCGTCGATGCTATCGCGGCCTCGGGCTTCGGCTGCTCGCGCAGCCGCGCGGCCAGTGATATCGCGGCGGATAAGATGAAGCTGAACTGGCAGCCCGTGAAGAGCGCTTCGCGCACGATCAAGGAGGGCGATGTGCTTTCGCTGCGCGGCCGGGGAAGGCTGGAGGTCGCCGAGGTGCGCGGCCAGACGAAGAAGGGGCGCACGGTTGTCGTGCTCAAACGCTACTTGTGAGGCAGGCCTTCTTCGCTTACCGATTTACGAAATTTAGAAAATCTACGGAATTTTACCAATGGGACAGGGTGACATCATGCTTACACCAATGGATATTCACAACAAGGAATTCAAGCGGAGTTTCCGCGGCTACAACGAGGATGAAATCGACGATTTCCTCGATCAGGTCGTGAACGACTACGAGCGGCTCTATCGCGAGAACGAGCGTCTGAAGAATGAGGTGGCGCAACAGAAGGAGAGCCTCGCGCAGTACCAGAAGCTGGAGAAGAACCTCAAGGATACGTTGCTCGTCGCGCAGAAGACGGCGGAGGAAGTCACGACCAACGCCAGGGAGAACGCGGAGCAGCAGCTCGCAAACGCGGCGAAGGAATGCCAGAACATGCGCCGCGAGACGGAGTTGAGCGCCGAGAAGGTCAAGGCGGAGACGGATGCAAAAATCAAGGAGAAAATTGCCTCGGCTACGGACCAGCTGCATGCGATCATCTCGGAGTATGACCGCCTGTCCCATGAAAAGGGGAAGTTCCTGCAGCGTATGCAGCGCATGCTGGAAGACGAGCTCGATACGGTCAAGGGCAATATCGAGCATCTGCCGCATCATATGACGCCGCAGCCCGCCCCGCAGGCCCAGCCGGCACCGCAGACGGAGCCGCCGGCCGCTAAAGCGGACAGCCAGAAAGCGGCTGCGCAGGCGCCAGCCAGCGATGACGACCAGGCCAAAGGCCTGCGCGAGGCGGTCAGGAAGAACGGCCAGCAGGCCGGTGGCGCACAGCATGCACCGCAGGAGGGCTGAACGCGTGGCGGCCCTGATTTTCGCAGCCCTGATTCTCGTGGTGGATCAGCTGAGCAAGGCGGCCATCACGGGCACGATGCTGCCGGCGGAGAGCATCCCGGTGCTGCCGGGCATTTTCCATGTCACCTACGTGCAGAACTACGGGGCGGCCTTCGGCATCCTCGCGCATCAGCGCTGGTTCTTCGTGCTGGCGGGCCTTTTCCTCATCGCCGTTTTCCTGCATTATTACCCGCGCCTGCGCTCGTCGTCGCCCTGGCTGCATTATGGCTGCATCGCGATGCTGGCAGGGGCGGTGGGCAATATGATCGACCGCGTACAGCTCGGCTACGTCGTGGATTTCTTTGACTTCCGCATCTGGCCAGTGTTCAATGTGGCGGACATTGCCATCGTCGGCGGCGTGGGCAGCATGATCTACGCCATCATTTTCCGCATGAAGGAGGCAGACGAGACAAAGTGACAGCAGAAAGGAGCGCAATCTGCCCGGTGGACTGGGCGGGCAAGAGATTGGATGTCTTCGTGACGGCGCAGGAGCAGGATCTCACCCGCGCCCATGTGCAGAAGCTCTGCGCGGCCGGTCAGGTCACGGTGGACGGAAAAGTACGGAAGGGCAGCTGGAAGCTCACGGCGGGCGAGAAAGTCGCCTATACCCTGCCCGAGCCGGAGGCACTCGCCGTGGAGCCAGAGGACATCCCGCTGGACATTCTCTACGAGGATGCCGACATCATCGTCGTGAACAAGGCGCGCGGCATGGTCGTGCATCCGGCGGCGGGGGTGTATCATGGCACGCTGGTCAATGCGCTGCTGCATCACTGTCACGACCTTTCGGGCATCAACGGCGTCATCCGGCCGGGCATCGTGCATCGTCTCGATAAGGATACCTCGGGGGTCATGGTTTGTGCGAAGAACGATCAGGCTCATCTCGATCTGGCGGAGCAGATTCGTACGAAGACGGCGCACCGCGTCTATCGCGCCATCGTCTACGGCAACATCGTGGAGGAGGCAGGCGTCATCAAGGGCGACATCGGCCGCCATCCGACGGATCGCCAGCGCATGGCCATCGTGCGCGAGCATGGCAAGCCGGCCGTCACGCATTTCCGCGTGCTGGAGCGCTTCGGCGACTACACCTATGTGGAGTGCAAACTGGAGACGGGGCGTACGCATCAGATCCGCGTGCACATGACGAGCATCGGCCATCCCCTCGTCAACGACCCGAAATACGGGCCGCGCAAGCGCCCCTTTGCCATTCAGGGGCAGGCACTGCATTCACTGACGCTGACGCTCACGCATCCTGTGACGCGAGAGGTCATGACCTTTGAGGCGCCGCTGCCTGAGGATATGGCGGCTATCCTGCGCTATCTGCGCGACCGCCAGAAAAAGTACCATAGCTGATAGGAACGGATGGTTCCATCGCGCAACGAGAAAGGAGCAATTCTATGCCAGTACTCACGGATAAGACCATCCTCATGGATGCCGATGGCATCCGCCGGGCGCTTGTGCGCATCTCGCACGAGATTGTCGAGCGCAACAAGGGCGTGGAGAACATCGTCATCGTCGGCATTCGCACGCGCGGCGTGCCCATCGCAGAGCGGCTGGCGGAGACCATCAGCAAGATCGAGGGAAAACGCCCGCCCGTGGGCGTGCTCGATATCACGCTCTACCGCGATGACCTCTCCATGCTGGCCTATCAGCCCATCGTCCATCCGACGGAGCTGCCCGTGGACATCACAGGTAAGACGGTCGTGCTGGTGGATGATGTGCTCTACACGGGGCGCACGATCCGCGCGGCCCTCGATGCCCTCATCGATATGGGGCGGCCGAAAGCCATCCAGCTGGCCGTACTCATCGATCGCGGTCACCGTGAACTGCCCATCCGGGCCGATTTCGTCGGCAAGAATGTGCCGACTTCGTCACGGGAAGTTGTCAGCGTACAGCTGCAGGGCACGGATGGTTCGGAGAAAGTCGTCATCCGCGAGATTCAGCAGTAAACTTTTGACCCTTTGGGATATGCCGGGGGTACTGGCAGCAGGCAGGGAGAATGTGTGGTGAGCAGCGTGTACTCACAACAGGAAACGGACTTTTTGCAGCGTTCCGTTCGCTTTTGTGATTTGAAGGTGTTGGTCGCAGGCCTGATCTTTACGATCATCGCCGTATCGGCTACGGCCTGGTACACGGCAAGGAGTGCCCGCGAACAGGCGCAGCGGCAGGCGGAGCAGTACCTCATCTCCGTGAGCCGCGAGATGCAGACGGGCTTTGATTCGGCGCGCATGCTGTCCATGCTCGTCTATGAGTCCGATGGTGAGCTGAAGAATTTCGACTACATGGCGCGCGTCATCGTCACGCAGAATCCGTCCATCTATGCGGCGCTGCTGGCACCGCAGGGACATGTCGAGTACGCGTATCCGGCCGAGCGCATGGCCGACTGCAAGGTTCATTTCTTCCAGAATCCGGACTGGCGGGATCAGGCTGCCTTCGACAGCCAGCATCATTTCACGCGCATGCTGGGGCCCGTGGGGTTCCGCCACGATGTGCAGGGACTGCTGATCCGTCAGCCGGTCTATCTGGGCAATACGAAGTATCCGGACCAGTTCTGGGGCTTCACGGTCATCGCGATGAATGTGGATCGCCTGCTGGAACGCTCGCGGCTGACGGAGCTCACGCAGCATCATTTCGACTATGAGCTGAGCGAGGTCACGGACGCCGGGACAGAGACGCTGGCCCGCAAGGTAAAGGGCAAGTTCCTGGAGCCGGTCACCGTGCAGACGAATATGTACGGCCGTACCTGGCAGCTGCAGGTCGAGATGGAGAACGGCTGGATTTTCATGCCGCTGCTTGTCGTCATGACCTTCGTGCTGCTGCTCGTGGCCGTGCTGGTCTCCATGCTGCGGCAGAATGTCATCAAGCTGAACCAGAAGAATGATATGCTGGAGCGGGCATCCAATATCGACCCGTTGACGCAGATTTACAACCGCCGTGGCTTTGAAGAGGCGGAGCGGGAGATGTTCCGGGAGGCTGAGCATATCCTGCTCAGTGTCATCGATGTCAATGAGTTCAAGAGCTTTAACGACCTCTACGGCCACGCGGCGGGGGATGAGCTGCTGAAGCAGCTCGCGCGGGAATTGCAGGAGCTCGCCGTGCCGTTCGACGGCGTGGCGGGGCGCAGCGGCGGCGATGAGTTCGCGCTGCTGCTGCCCGTGACGCTGGCCGAAGGCGAGCAGGCGCTGCAGGACTTTGCCCAGCGGGCACACAGCTTCACCTATGCGGGCAGGGATTACGCCTTTGCCCTCAGCCTCGGCTATGCCGAGTACCCCGAGCAGGCCAGTAGCTCCGCCGACCTGGGGCGCAAGGCCGATATCGCGGTCTATCACGCCAAGCTGAACCGTGAGGAGCACTGTTGCCATTATCAGGCCAACCTGGCCTCCGAGACGCGCAATAAGATGGGCTTCAACATCAACGACCTCACGAAGGGCCTGCCCGCCGGTATCCTCGTGACCTACGCGATGATGAAGAGCAGTGAAATCCTGTTTGCCAACGATGAACTGGCGCACATCGCAGGCTATGAAAGCGGCAACGAAATCGTGGGAAAGTTTTGGCAGGACTTCATCTATGAACCAGATGCTCCACGGGTATGGCAGCAGGCCAGGCTGATGCAGGAAAATGGCACAGCCGAGGATAGTCCGGAGCGCTACTATGCCTATCGGATTCGCCGGACAGACGGCCGTCTTTGCCGCGTCGTTGCGGTGGGGCGCATCGTGCACCATGCTCATTTCGGCGATGTCTTCTATGTCCTGTTCTACCGCGTTGACAGGTTGCCTGCTGCGTTCAGGGCAGCACAGGATGAAAAGAAATAAAGTAAAAATGCTGTCCCGGCACATCGTGCTGCGACAGCATTTTTGTTAGCTTTTTGGCTCAGCGGAGAGGCGATCAGGCCTGCCGGGCGAGCAGTTCCTGCATCTCCTTTTCGTCCGGCGTGACGTAGAGCGTCTTCTGGTTCGTGAAGATCACGAAGCCGGGCCTGGCACCTGAGGGCTTTTTCACATAGCGTACTTCCGTGTAGTCTACGGGAATGCCCGAGCCGCCCTGCGCCTGGCTGAAGTAGGCGGCGAGGCTCGCGGCCATGTCGATGTCGGCGTCGCTTAGGGGCGCGCCACCATTGCGCAGGATGACGTGGGAGCCGGGGATTTTCTGTGTGTGGAACCAGGTGTCGTTGTAGCTGGCCGTCCTGGTGGTCAGCTGGTCGTTCTGGTAGTTGTTCTTGCCCACGAGAATCGTGGCGCCGCCGGGGGCCGTGAATCTGAACGGCTTGGCGGGCTTGTCGTTGTTCTTGCGCTTCGGCTTTTCCTGCAGGTAGCCGCTGGCCACGAGCTCGTTGTGGATCTCGGCGATTTCAGCGAGGCTGCTGGAGGAGCGGAGCGAGGTCTCGATGCTCGCGAGGTAGTCGATATCTGCCTCGCAGGCCGCGCGCTGCTCGCGGAGCAGGCTTTGGGCACGCTTGAGCTTGTCGTATTTTTTGTAGCAGGCCTGCATGTTCTCCACGAGCGTATAGCGCTGGTCGAGGGGAATCGTGATGGTCTCGCCCGTCTCGCTGTAGATATTGGGCACGGTGATTTCCTTGTCGGCGCGGTCCCGATACTGGTAGTGATAGGTCATGAGGTTGTCGCCGCGCACCTTCCATTCCCCGGCATTCCCGGCGGCGGCAATTTCCTCGTCGAGTTTCCGGAGCTTGTTCACGGCGCGGTTCTTTTCGTTCTTCACGAGCTTTTGGAAGCGGTCCTTATCCGGCAGCACATAGGAGCCCATGAGGCTGTCGGCCTTTTCCAGCATCGCGCTGAGGCTGGGGAAGGTGAGCGCGATGGCATCGGGCAGGTAGTGGAGCGGGAAGGCGCTCATGGCGAGCACTTTGCCATTCTGCGCGTGGTCTAAAAGCAGCATGGGCTCTGCAGGCTCGGCATTCGCGGCGGCCGCGACCTCCTGCAGGGATTGCCTCACGGCCTGGAGGTCGATGGCCTCCAGCACGTGCAGGCGCGTCGAGGGCGCGAGGCCCGCGCCGAAGCAGACTTCTTTGGCCGTCACGGGGCCGAAGCCCATGCAGGCACCGAGGATGGCCTTGTCGAGGCGCTGCTCCGGGTCGGCGGCGATGCGCGCCATGATTTCGTCCATATCGCCCGCGAGCACGTCGAGCTTATCCTGCTGCGGCGGCAGCATGTAGCTGTCCCCCGGCAGCACGGTGCGCACGCGGCTGTTATTCGTGCCAATCTTGCGCAGGGCATCGAGAATCATGCCGTCCTGCACGAGGATGATGTTGCTGTACTTGCCCATGAGCTCGAGTACGAGCGTCCTGGTGATGATTTTGCCGCCGCCTGCGAGGGAGTCCACGTCCATGAGCAGCAGGCGGTCGAGGCCGTGCTGGCGGATGCCTGCGATGCGCCCCGTCTCGAGCTGCTTGCGCAATACCATGCAGAAGACGGGCGGCTCGGGCGGGTTCTCCATATTTTTTTCCAGCAGGTGCGCAGACGGATTCTGCGAATTGATGGAGATGTGCAGCAGGTAGTTCTGCCCCGGCTGGCGCACGGAGAGGATGACCGACTGCTTGTTCGGCTGGGTGATTTTATCGATGCGGCCGCCCGCGAGGGCAGCGTTCAGCTCGCGCACCAGCGGGCGCATGGAGAAACCGTCAAGACTCATAACGTTCATTCCTTTTTATGTTGTTTATGATGGAATCGTGCGGGAAAGCACTCCGTCTAGTATATCATAAATCGGCGGTACGGGGATAGCTTAGCGTTTGGCACGATTGTCGCCGCACAGAAAATCAGAGTCAAGAGAAACTCGGGCAGAAGCGATTGACGGACATTCTCGACAGGATGAGCCAGCAGCAGGGAAGATAATACGAGGCAGGCATCTCGAAGATGAGGTGCCTGCTTTTATATTGAGCATCTGCGGTTCCAATGGTATAATAGAGGCAGGAAAATAATGCAGATAGGAGAGACATCCCATGTCAGACGATGAGCTTAATCAACATATTCTTGCGGATTTACAGGCGCACCGTATCAACCCGATGAATGACGTGCTGTTCAAGTTTATCTTCGGCAAGGATGAGCGTAAGCAGATTACGCTGGACTTTTTGAATGCTGTGCTGGAGGAATCGCTGGGGCATGTCATCAAGGATCTGACCTTTCGCCCCACGGAGCAGATACCGCAGAATGATGGTGGCAAGCTTACGCGTCTTGACGTAGCCTGTGAGCTCGATACCGGTGAGTTCGTTGATGTAGAAGTACAGGTTATCAACTACCAAAACATGCAACGCCGTACGCTCTATTATTGGTCGCAACTCTACCTGCTTGGAATCGTTAGCGGGCAGGATTATGCCGTGCTGCGCCCGGCAATCACCATAAACATCCTTGCGTTCAACCTGTTTACCCAGGCAGACCCGCATGCGATGTACAGCATTTATAACATCAAAACCGGCGAACGTCTGAACCGGGATATGGAACTGCATTTTCTGGAGATCCCGAAATTCGTCAACAAACCTGTAGGAAAAATGACCAAGATGGAACGTTGGCTGGCTTATTTCGCCAATCAGCTGAACGAGCAGGAGAAGGAGGAATTGGCCATGAGTGAAGCTGCCATCCGGGACGCCTATGCGGCAACCGGCACCTTTTTCAAGAATCCAGAAGAAACCCTGCGATACGTCAATCGTCAAATGGCTATCATGGACTATAACTCTGGTATGAATGCAGCAGAAGCGCGTGGTGAAGCGCGTGGCGAAGCGCGTGGTGAAGCGCGTGGTGAAGCGCGTGGCAAGGAAATCGGAGAGGAGCGTTTTGCAACTCTTATGCAGCGCCTTTACGCTGACGGGCGCAATGATGATGCAAAAAAAGCAGCCGCAGATAAAGCATACCGTCAAAAATTGTACGAAGAACTGCATATCTAATAGTACATGAAGGCATTCACCTCGGATAACAGCCTCGTGAGAGACTTTCCTCTTCTCATCCAGGGCCTTTTGATTTCGCTTCTGCTGTACACTACGCGCGAGTTTTTCGGCGTCAGCGACCTCGACCAGGTATTTGAAGCAGTAGGCTCAGAATGTTACGGGAGCCATCTATGGCACCCGCAGCATGATGAAGGAGCAGATGAAGCAGCTGGCCACTGACCAGCAGTATCAGGTGCTCAAGGGGCGCACGACGAACTGGAAAAGTGCTATCAGGAGCTTCAGGCGCAACAGAAGCGGCTGAAGGACATTCTCGACAGGATGAGCCAGCAGCAGGGAAGATAACAAGAGGCAGGCACCATAACGGTGCTTGTTTTTGTATTGATAATGATGGATATTATTCGTGCTCATGTGCGCATCCGTAAGGAAAAGAATTTAACTCAGGCAGATTTGGCGACACGGACGGGCATTGATCAGGGGGACATCAGCCGTCTGGAAAATGGTTCACGTAACCCCACGCAGAATATGCTGAAAAAACTGGCAGACGGATTGGATATGAACCTACATCTGGAATTTGTACCCAAGAAGCTCGACAGGGCATATTTTGATGAGGCGTGAGAGTATGCTGAATCCGGCAATGCATCCAGGGACAGAGGGTGCTTGCACGCGGGGGCAAATCATAGTAAGATATAAAGATAGAACGAAGACAGATGGGCGGGCGAAAAGCCTTTACTTAGCTTTCTGCGTGCCCGTGCCGAAGGGGGAACTCCTGAGATGAAATTCACAAAATGGCAGGGCTGCGGCAACGACTTTGTCCTGCTTGACTGCCGTGAGCAGGAATCAGCGGATTACAGTGAACTGGCGAAAAAGATGTGTGACCGCCACTACGGCATTGGTGCCGATGGCATCCTCGTCGTGCTCGATAGTGAGCTGCCGGATGTGGCACTGCGCATGCGCATTTTCAATACGGATGGCAGTGAGGCGGAGATGTGCGGCAACGGCATCCGTTGTTTCTCGCGCTACGTCTACGAGTATGGTCTCACGGATGGCC
>Ga0256406_1000645_pt1 | contig 62091 bp, 55 predicted proteins | sample RumenRJG_03DNA_FD_185986 | JGI IMG/M metagenome (GOLD analysis project Ga0256406, IMG submission 185986) | Bovine rumen microbial communities from Lethbridge, Alberta, Canada - RJG_03 | ecosystem: Host-associated > Mammals > Digestive system > Stomach > Rumen | place: Canada: Alberta | collected... | reverse complement strand
AAGATGATTTGCCTGTCACAGCTTCCTGATAAGTCAACCATATATATTTTTTTGAAGCCCCCTTTGAGGGCTTGTTTGCTGCGCCTTCTTTTACGGTATCTAACCGTCTGCTTCTTTTTCAAACTTTGCTTCCCCTTCTAAAGATTAAAATAACCGGTCATAATGATACCATACTTTGCATAAAAAAATAAGGAAAAAAGAAATTTTCTTCTCTTTTTTGATTAAATCTTTACACTTTCATCATGGCCTTCTTACAACAGCCCATAGCAAATCCATCTTACACGCACATGTTCCGAAACCATAAGCATGCGTTCCGGTCCATTGTCCCGGAAACGATTATACCATGGAAAGAGAAAGGGTGAAAGATTCTGGCGCAATGTATACAATTTTATCCTGGAAGAACCGGTCCGGTCCCGGATACCGCCCTATGATGCCGCGCCTTGACTGCCTGCCGCCGCAGCAAAAAACAAAGAGCCCGCGGCCCTGCAGCATACCATTTGGCATGCCGCGGGGCTGCAGGCTCTTCTGACGCAGCGGACGCGCAAAAAGATCATGACACGGCTCACCGCCGCGCTGTACTTCTCATTTCTTTGCCGGCAGGATTTCCAGCCAGTAACCGTCCGGATCACTGATGAAATAGATGCCCATGGCAGGGTTTTCAAAACAGATACAGCCCATGGCCTTGTGCTTTTCATGAGCTGCTGCAAAATCATCGGTCTCAAAAGCCAGGTGGATTTCATTGTCCCCCAGGTCGTACGGCTCCGTACGGTCTTTCAGCCAGGTCAGTTCCAGTTCATGGCCCGAAGCACCGTCGGCGAGATAGACCAGGGTGAAACCGGGCGCCTCATGGCGGCGCACTTCCGTAAGGCCCAGTGCCTCCTGATAAAAGGCCACGCTCTTTTTCAGGTCGAGCACATTCAGATTGTTATGGATCATCTTGAATTTCATGGATCTGTCTCCTTTAGTTTCGGGATCATTCCTTCACAGGAACAGGTGATTTCCGGAATTTTGGATAGAGAGAAATACAGGATCCGACGAGTACCAGGACAATGCCGAGAGCGACATTCCAGGTAACCGTCTCGCTCAGGAACAGGACGGCAAAAAAGGTCGTCAGGACGGGTTTGACGAAAAATGCCAGCGAAGCCGTGATAGGATTCGTATACTCGATGGAAAGAGAATAGCAGGCAAATCCGCAGCCCGTCACCATGAAGGCAATGTAAAGGAAATTGGGCAGGGTCGACAGATTGATTCCCTGCAGCATTGGGATATGGGTAAAGACGGTCAGTTCCTTGCCGACCAGGAAAGCTTCCACGGCAGGGATCTCCGTCAGGAGGGTCAGCAGGAAGAACTCGATGCTGCCAAAGAGGAAACTGCCGCAGGTCACGGTCACACCGCCGAGCCGCTGGCCCCGGGTCCGTCCCATGACGGCATAGAGCCCGAAAGTCAGGGCCGAGAACAGGATGAACGCGATGCTCAGTGTATTCGAAGCCATATTCAGCGGATTGACGATGGCCAGGATGCCTGCCACGCTGAAGACCAGGGAAATTTTCGTATACCCGTCGATGGCATCGCCCAGCAGCAGGTAATCAAAAAGGACTACGAAGATCGGGTTGCAGCTGAAGAGTACGCCGCTCACGGAAGCGGTCCCGTACACAATGGCCAGCTGATAGAAAATCATGCTGATGACAACGAAAATGAGGCCTGACTTCATAAAGAACAGGCAGTCATCTTTAGTGATGTGTTCATTTCTCTTGATCAGAGCATGCCGCGAGAATGGAAGCAGGAACAAGGCTCCCACAAAGAAGCGGAGCACTGTGATCTGTACGGGATGGAACATCCCCGCAGACATTTTCAGTGCCGTCTCCATCGTACTGAAAAGAAACGCCGTCAGCAAAATAAAAATATACCCTTTATTCATTTTTTGTTTGTCCTTTCCTCCCTTTCCTCTACTGCCTTTTTATTGATTATTATCGGGGATCTTCCCCGATGATACGGACTTCAGGCTCCAGCCTGACGCCGCGCGCAGCAAACACCTTTGCCTGCACGTCCGTGATCAGCTGCAGCACATCCTTTGCAGTCGCGTGGCCCCGGTTGACCACAAATCCCGTATGTTTTTCCGAAACCTGGGCATCGCCGACGCGGTACCCCCTCAGCCCCGTCTCATCGATGAGCGCGGCTGCATAATACCCCGGCGGGCGCTTGAACATGCTGCCCGCGCTGGGAAGTTCCAGCGGCTGTTTGCTCCGCCGCCGGCCTGTGAAATCAGCCATCTTTGCCTGGATGGCCGCCCGGTCCGCAGGTGCCAGATGGAACACGGCCCGCAGGATGATGCCGGGCCTGTCCTGGAGACTGCTGTGCCGGTAGGAAAACGCCAGATCCGCATTGGAAAGTTCTTCCACCAGGCCATCGGGCCGGAGCACTTCGGCGCGTTCGACGACCTTTGCCATTTCGCCGTCATAGGCACCGGCATTCATGAGCACCGCTCCGCCGATGCTGCCGGGGATCCCCACGGCAAATTCCAGCCCTGTGAGACCTTCCCGTGCAGCCCTGCCGGCAAGTGCAGCCAGGGACACGCCGCATTCTGCAGTGATCCTGTCACCTTCCACAGCAAGGCTCGTCATGGCATTGCCCAGTTTGATGACAAGACCGCGGATGCCCCCGTCGCGGACGAGCAGATTGGAGCCGTTCCCGATGATGGTCACGGGCACATCATATTCCCGGCCGAGCTCCAGCAGATCCCGGAGTTCCTCAAGGTTCTCCGGTGCCACCAGGAGGTCCGCAGGGCCGCCGATATGGAAGGACGTATAGCCCGCCATCGGCGCGTGTTCCTCATAGCGTCCGTCACAGTGGGCGCGGGCAAATGTGATGAGCGGTGCCAGATTCATTCGACAGCTTCCTTGATCGTATCGCCCAGGGTCTTGGAAAGATCCCCGATCATCATCTGGAACCGGATATAGTTCTGGATGTAATCGCTGGCAACGGGATTGAGCTGCAGCACTTCATACAGTTTCTGCATCTTTTCCGTATCTGCCTTTTCGGGCTGCTTGCCCTGGTACTGGGCCAGTTCGATCTGGGATTTCAGTTTGAGGAAATCCTTGACCATCGATTCAGCATCCTTGTCGGATTTGAGTTTTTCCTTGGATTCATGGATCTTCTTATATTCGTGGGACTCCTTGATAGCCTCACAGACTTTATTCATTTCATCATAGACGTTCATGCAATACTCCTCCTATGCACTGATTCTGCTGTACATTCGTACATTTTTTCTATTTTAGCACATTTTATCAGATTTGAGCACAGCCCGCAGGGGAAAATCCATAGAAAAACACTGGGGTGCCCCCGCCCGGACTGCGCACATTTTCCTGTATCAGGACATCGTTTCGTTCAGGATCTTATACGAGTGGGCCTTGTCGAAATCAAAATGCCACCATTCATCGGGGGATGCGGCAAAACCGGCTTCCGTCATCAGACGCCGCAGCAGGTCCCGGCGCCAGCGGCTGAGCTGCGTCCCGCCGGGGAAAGCAGCGTACTGAGCGGACGAGATCTCATCAAAATCCGAAATCATGGAAACATTCTCACCGGTTTCCAGATCATAGAGACTCACATCCACGGACCGCCCGCTGTTATGGGAATACCCTTCTTCCGGTCTCGGCAGCATGCCTTCATGGGAAGGCCCCAGTGCTCTGGATGCTACATAGAAATCGGTCCAGGAGCGGTACCCTTCCCAGATGAGGAGGCCGTAGCCGTAAGGTGCCAGCTTCTGCTGGACTCCGGCAAGGGCGGCCGCCGCGTTTTTATCCAGGAAAGCTTTGCGGCTCAGCACAAGGGGTTCACCAAAGAGATTGTCCGCCGTCGTATAGCGGAGATCCAGATGGATCCCCGGCACAGCGGACTCCAGATCCACGAGATCGGCGGTCTTTTCATAAGGAAGCTCCGGCGCAGCGGCCGCGGCCGCCTCCGCACGCAGATCTTTGAGAGGCACAGCCGGCCTGATGCGGCGCGGCTTGCCCGTTTCGCCGCGCGTGAAGACGCGGGTATAACTCTGGGATCCGATGATCATGCTGATGCCCCAGCCGCTGCGGTCGCGGTCAAAACGGACGGGTGTCGACGCATCCGTGTTGGGGCCCGTTTCTTTCAGCTCATAGGCATCATAGTGCAGTTTGTTCAGAGCATAGATATTGCTCCGCGTCATATCCGCATCTTCCTGCCTGTCCCGGTAAATGAGCTGCAGCTTTCCTTTTTCTTCCCGCACGGCGCAGATGGCGCCATTGCCGCGGTAAAACCCCACCAGGGCTTCCTCATCCCGGGCCATGGGGTCCGGTTCCTCCCCCGGTTCCGGCACAAGGGACGGAGCTCCGTCAGGAACAAAGCGGCTGTAGCTTCTCTGGTTGATGCGCAGCCCTCCGTGGTCTCCCTTCTCCAGAACCAGGGAGCTTACGGCCCGCGTCGTGGGGCCCACCTCCTGCAGCTCATACGTGCTGCCGCGCTGCGGCTCCAGATAGTACGAATTCCAAAGATCCGGATCGCGGCCGCCCTCCGCAGGCGGATACAGGAAATAAAGACGTCCGTTTCGGCCCTGGACAGCGGCTTTCTCGCTGCTGCTCCGGTAATATCCCACAGCACCCCGTTCTGCAAGGGTCAGCTCCGGCTGTTTCGCCTTTTCCGGCGCCGCAAGGACGGGTACCGCGATCAGTACGAGGAGGGACAGGGTGAGACAGGACTGCATCAGTTTGCGGTACACGGGCTATTCCTCCCTTCTGTCGACGCCGTCTTCAGGCGCCGGATGCACATTTTCCACGACTTCGGCCATGCGCCTGTCGCCTTCGGGCTTCGTAGCTGCCGGTACGGGCGGGAACGTGACGATGAATGTCGTCCCCTCGCCAAGCTTGCTCTTGACCTGGACGCGGGCCTTGTGGATCCGGATGATTTCTTTGGCGATGGCAAGACCCAGGCCGGTCCCGGCGATATGGCGGGAATGGGACTTATCCACTTTGTAGAAACGTTCCCAGATATAGGGCAGATCCTCTTCGGGGATCCCGTAACCGTGGTCCGCGACCATCAGGACCGGTTCTCCCTTGTCATTTTTCCGCACCTGGAACACGATGGACGACCCGTCGGGTGAATATTTCATCGCGTTGTCCCCGAAGATCATGACGAGCTGGAACAGACGGTCCCCGTTCCCCAAGACTTCCACGTCCGGATCGATATAGGTCTGGAGGCGGATATCCCGTTCCTGCGCCCGGACCTCCATCATATTGACCACATTGATGGCGATCTGGTCGAGGGGCACCGGTTCCAGATCCTCGTTTTCCTTGCGCTGCAGACGGCTGATTTCGAGCAGTTCATTGATCAGGCGCTGCAGACGCTGCGTCTCGTCATTGATCAGGTTCTGATACTTGCGGATGTCCTTCGGATCGGTCACGGTCCCGTCCAGGATGGCCTGGTTGTACCCCTGGATGATGGTAATGGGCATCCGCAGCTCATGGGAGACATTCGCCACAAAATCGCGCCGCATTTTCTCCATCTTGCGGGTCTTCAGGACGAACTGCTCCAGATCGCGGCCAAGGGAATTGAGCGATCTGCCCAGATCGGCGACTTCATCATCCCCGTTGACGGCTACTTTTAAGGAATAGTCGCCCGAAGCAATGGCTTTGGCGGAATTCTTCATGGATACAAGCGGCTTGACGAGGCGGCGCGACAGGTTGCTTACGATGACGACGCTCGCGAGCAGTGCCACCAGACCCACGATGATCGTATAGACATAGATATCTTTCAGGACCTTGTTCAGTCCGTCGATCGGTGCCGCGAGCAGCAGGGCACCGGTGATGTTGTCATGGGTGTCCTCCATGGGCAGGCCGACGAGCAGCACCTGCTCCTTGTAATACGGGTGGAAGATGCGGGCATTGACCTTGTGGCCGGCGTAGACTCTCGCCAGGACTTCCTGCACGCGGTCATTCAGGGGACCGCCTTCGCGCAGCTGCTTATCGATGGCTTCCACCGATTTCGGCCGGCGCAGTCTCCGTTCCTGCGCTTCATCGTGGACATTCCGCAGTGCTTCTTCCATCTCTCCCCGGCTTTCCGATGCCGCCCGGAGGCTGTAATCAGCGTCAAAGACCCAGATGCGGGCACCGATGAGCTGATCCACACTTGTCAGGTACTGCCGCAGGATCAGATTGTCCGTATTGATCGTGTTGAAATAACGGACGATCAGCGCCACCTCCGACCCTTTCTGATTCAGTTCCGCTTCCTTGGTGCGGAAGAAATAATCCGTGATCAGATAGGAAAGGCCGATGCAAAAACCGACGATGATAATCATAATAAGGCCCATGTAACTGTACATGAGCCTGGTGCTGAGCGATTTCTTCACTTTGTCTTTTTAACCTCGAACTTGTAGCCGACGCCCCAGACCGTCACGATATCCCAGGCGGAATCCTTCGGGATGTCGAGCTTGTGCCTGACGCGCTTGATATGGGTATCCACCGTGCGGGTATCGCCGTAATAGGTGTAGCCCCAGATCTTTTCGAGGAGCTGGTTCCTGGAAAAGACGATGCCAGGATTGGAGGCCAGGCACCAGAGGAGTTCCATCTCCTTCGCCGTGAAGGTGACTTCCCGTCCAAAAGCGACGACGCGGTACTCGCTCAGGTTGATCATCAGGTCCGGATATTCCAGCACCTGCTTGTTCTGCGACTGCAGGAACTGACTGCTGCGGCGCAGCACGGCCTTGACGCGTGCCACCACCTCCCGCGTATTGAAAGGTTTGGCGATGTAATCATCGGCACCCATCTCAAGTCCCAGGATCCGGTCATCGTCAAAGTCCTTGGCAGTCAGCATGATGATCGGGATATCCGAGATCTTGCGGACCTGTTTGCAGACTTCGAACCCGTCCAGCACGGGCATCATGATGTCGAGCAGGATAATGTCGGGCTTGCCGGCCTGGAGCTGGAACAGGGCCTCCGCCCCGTCCGCCGCTTCAATGACCTTGAAGCCTTCTTTCTTGAAATAGAGGCTCAGAATATCCCGGATCTGGGCTTCATCATCTGCTATCAGTACAGTTTGCTGTCTTTCCATACTGTATCCTCTCCCTTATGGACGTTCCTGCAGGTTCCAGCCTGTCAGGAGCCTCTCCCGGCCGCCGCAGCAGCCGGCAGGTTGTTCAGTCGGGTCCTGCCGCACTGCGCGGAAACCGCCGGGACCATCCGGCCGTTTTCCCGGGCAGCAGGGCCATCCATTCCATGTCTGTCATTTCAATTCGCATTCCATCCACTGATGCGGTACGCCCTCATCATCTTCCACAGGGCCGTAAGCCGTAAATCCCAGTGTTTCATAGAAACGGGCGGCCCGCACCTGGGCATGGAGGCGCAGCTTTCCGGCGCCGCAGGCCCGGGCGGCTGCAAGGGCCTCCCTGACAAGACGCGAGCCGGCCTTCCTGCCGCGCCACGGTTTCAGCACAGCCAGCCGGCCCAGGATCATGACTCCGGGTTCCTCACCGGCAAAGAGCCGGAACGTCCCCACGGGGCTTCCCGCTTCGGTCAGAAGGCCATGGCGGGCTCTCAGATCCACTTCATCAAATTCATTTTGAAAACCCTGCTCCTGATGAAAGACGGTTTCCCGGATCAACCGGGCTCCGTCGGGCAGGGTACGGTACATCCGAAATTCCATTTCTTCCTGTTTCCCTCCACGCCGGATCCTGCCGCATCCTATCCGGATAACAAACAGGAGCGCCACCTCCGCAGCACCCCTGTTCTGAATCCGCATCCGTTATTTCTGCAGCATCCGTGCATATTCCTTTTTCAGTGCGGAGAAAGTCTCATCGCTGATATCGTGTTCGATCTTGCAGGCATCCGCCTCCGCATTCTTGCGAGAGACGCCGAGATTCATCAGGATATGGGTCAGGACCTGATGCCGTTCATAGATACGGGACGCAATATCACGGCCCTGTTCCGTCAGGGAAAGGAATCCCGATTCATCCACTGTCACGAGACCCTCCTGACGGAATTTCTTCATGGCCACACTGATGGTCGGCTTCGAAAACCCCATCTCATTGGCCACATCTATGGACCTGACGAGGCCCAGCCGGTTTTTAAGTACCAGGAGCGTCTCGAGGTACATTTCTGCAGATTCATGCAGTTGCATTCTGATCACCTTATCGCTGTCACTAAAATTGTAAAGATATTTCTTTATATTATACTATTTGTCATTAGAATTTACAATGTTGCATTATCGCAGCCGCATCCGGCAGTGCGGCCACTCTGCTGCGGCAGGACAGCAGCAGCCCCGTATCCCCTGCCGGCGAAAGCAGCATTTTTGGACAGGCATAAAAAAGCGTTCCTCTCTTTATGGAAAAGGAACGCTCATAAATCAAAGGACTCTCGCGGCACCGATGTAACGGGCTCCCCAATAGCCGCCGAACACATCGGACACGGTCACACCCGTGCTGGAACCGGCCTGGAGCATCTTGCCGTTGCCGATATAGATGCCCACATGGGAAGGACCGGGCTCATATGTTTCAAAGAACACCAGGTCACCGGGCTGAAGGTTCCGGGAGGAAACCTTTGGATAATTGTAGTACTGTGTATCGGCCGTTCTCGGAATGCTGATCCCGATCTGACGGAACACATACTGGGTAAATCCGGAGCAGTCAAACCCCCAGGGCGTCGTGCCGCCGAATACATAAGGCACACCGACGTACTCAAAGGCACGGCTGATCAGCCGTCTGGCCGCACCGGCACTGCCGCGGCTCACACCATAGCCGTATCCGCCGGCATAGGAAGGCATCCGTTTCCCCATCAGCTTGGCATAAGTGGCCTCGCCGACGACACCGTCCGATTCCAGGCCCATGCTGGCCTGATACTTCCTGACAGCGTCCTTTGTCCGGGCTCCGTATACGCCATCGGGGATCCCGATGTCATATCCTTCCATCAGCAGCTTTTCCTGGATGGCCGCCACTTCAGGACCGGATTGACCCTGACGCAGACTGGCGGCATCCGCACCGCGTGCCGGCAGCACTGCAAACGCCAGCGCCGCGGCAACCATCACTCCGCGCATCATCTTCCTGATAATAATAAACACACCCTCTCGAACGCCTACGAAGTTAGCTGCCGGGTTCGGGTCGAGATACCCTATTCTTGACGAAATTCACCCCACATTGGGTCCTCCGCTCGTATCACTACGATTCGGCTTTTTAAAATAATACACAAATATTATAACAGCCGCCTTATCCATTGTCCAATTTTGGCTTATTTTTTCACAATATGTTCACGAACGATATAAAGCGGACGGTGTTTGACCTCATCAAAGATCCGCCCCACATACTCACCCACGATGCCGATCCCCATCAGCTCCACGCCGCCCAGGAAGAACTGGGCCGCAGCCAGTGTCGACCAGCCGGGAACAGCATCATTGCTGATGTATTTGACATAAAGCACATGGAGCAGGAAGAGCAGGCTCCCGGTGCCGCAGATGAGTCCGGCATAAAAAGCAAGCCGCAGGGGCACCCGGGAAAACCCGGTGATCCCGTCCAGAGCGAAGCGGAGCATCTTGATCAGGCTGAACTTGGAGCGGCCGGCAAAACGCGGCGGCGCCACAAAGGAGATCGTCGTATAACGGAATCCGAGGTTGTTGACGATGCCGCGGATGAAGCGTGCCCGTTCCCGGTAGGTATTGAGCGCGTCGACGGCCTTGCGGTCCATCAGACGGAAATCGGACCCGCCCGGCGTGATCCGGACTTCCGACATCGTGTTGATCAGTTTGTAATATAAGCGGGAAGTTATATTCTTGAAAGCTGTGGCATCTTCCGTAGCCTCGCGTATGGTCTGGACGATTTCATAGCCCTCTTCCCATTTGGCGATGAGCTGGGGGATCATTTCCGGCGGATGCTGGAGATCGCCGTCCATGGAAATGACCGCGTCCCCTGTGGCATGATCGAGGCCGCAGGTCAGGGCCAGCTGATGGCCGAAGTTGCGGGAGAAAAGATAACCCTGGACATGGCTGTCCGCTGCGGCAAGCTCACGGATCAGCCGGCTCGTTCCGTCCCGGGACCCATCATCGACGAAAAGAAGTTCATAGTCATAAGACAAAGGCGCCATTACCTCAGTAACGCGCCTGTAAAATTCATGGATATTCTCTTCTTCGTTATAGACGGGCACGACAAAAGAGATCTTTTTCATCTGAAAAGCACCTTGCCTCATACAGAAGCGATGGCGTGCTCATAGACAGCTTTGGGCTGCACGCCCACGAAGCGCTGCACTTCCTTGCCGCCCTTGAAATAAACCACGGTCGGGATGGCGGTGACGCCAAACTGCTGGGCCACATCGGGGACCTGGTCCACGTCCACTTTAGCCACCTGCACTTCCGGATGTTCCTGAGCGAGCTGTTCGATCACAGGTCCCACCATCTGGCAGGGACCGCACCAGACAGCCCAGAAATCCACGATGACGACGTGATCGCCGGCGCCTGTCACTTTATCGAAATCGGCCTTGTTGCCAATATGAAGCAGTTCCATGCTGTTCCTCCTTTTGCCCGAAGGCATCACTGAAAAAAATGTGTGAGTGCTCAATAAGCCGAGTTCTGTTACGATAATCATTTATCTAGTTCCGCAGTTGCCTGCGGACTCAAGCGACGCAACCCGGAAGGCTCAGCGGGCCGCTTCATCCCTTCCCTATTAGGTCTTGCTCCGGATGGGGTTTACCTAGCCGGCCAATCACTTGACCGCTGGTGCGCTCTTGCCGCACCGTTTCACCCTTACCGGCAGAGCCGGCGGTTTGATTTCTGTGGCACTTTCCTTGGGGTCACCCCCACTGGACGTTATCCAGCATCCTGCCCTGTGGAGCTCGGACTTTCCTCATCAGCTTTCGCTGCCGCGATTATCTTTCGCACTCACGTAACAGACTATACCATATGGCCTGCCCGCCGTCAAACTTTATAAAGGAAGCGCTGGAGCATCTTGTCAAATTCCCACGGGTCGCTGCCTTCTTTTTCGCGGAACTGGTTCATGATGGAATCGAGCTCATCGGCATAATGGACGATAAAAGCTTCTTTTGTGGCACACAGGACCGGGGATCCCTTCTCTTTGTCGCCATGGTGGGAGAGGATGATATGGAGCAGCTGATCCAGTTTGTCCCGGGAAAGTTCCGGCACCCGTGCCGCAGCCCGGTTCACCATCAGGGCTCCCATCGCGATATGGCCCATCAGGCGGCCTTCCGTCGTATAGGGGAAGCCGAGACCTGCCGAGATTTCCCGGATTTTTCCAAGGTCGTGCAGGAGGGACCCCGTAATGACAAGATCCAGATCGACATGTTCGATGGTCCGGGCCATGGCCACTGCCAGCTTTGCCATCGACACTGTATGGTGCAGCAGCCCGCCCACATAAGCGTGGTGCAGGCGCATACCGGCGGGGTTGCGGATAAAACGCTCGTAGAGCGGACCCGTAAAGATGGTCTTGAGGAGCTTCTGGAGTCCCTCGTCCTGCACCCGTCCGATGAGTGTGCGGAACTCTGTTTCCAGCTGCGCCGGATCCACGTCACCCTGGGGCAGCAGATTTGAAATGTCATCGTGTTCCCCGGCGGGCACAGCTTTCTGGACGATGACCTGCAGCGTCATCGTGTTTGAATATTTATTGGCTTCCACCTTGCCCCCGATGACGTAGGGAGAAGGCCCGCTCATGACGCGGAGCCGGTTGATGGGACCCGTTTCGAAACAGATGAAGGGCATGCAGCCGCTGTTGTCTTCCAGGAGACCCTTGGCATACGCTTTTCCGTTGGAAGAAGTGCCCACCTTCTGCAGCCTGACAAGGCAGGTCTGTTCCATTTCGTTGCCCAGTTGAAGATCTTTGATCATGGCTGCCTCTTAAATGGACTGCAGGACCAGGTCTTCATGGGCCCGCAGCACTTCGATGTCCCGTCCCGTATCGACGGCCCAGCCGCGCAGGATCTTTTCCAGCTGATCCACGACGGGCGACTCCGTGAGCTGATGGGTGCCGTCGACGATATTGAGTCCCAGATTCAGTGCCTTCTGAGCGACATGGTACTTCAGATCGCCCGTGACGAGCGTATCAGCACCCGCGGCAATGGCATCCTCCATGAGATCCGCCCCGCTGCCGCCGATGACGGCGACCTTGAAGACAGGTTCCTCGCCGCCGGCAAAATTCAGGTGTTCCGCTCCCAGCGCGTCTTTGACAAAGGCGGCAAAATCGGCGAGAGCCATCGGTTCCGCCAGCATGCCTACCCGGCCCAGCCCCTGTTCGGGACATTCCTTACGGGGGATCTCCGTCACATCGTTCAGCTTGAGGAGCGCTGCCAGCACATCATTGACGCCGCCCTTTGCCGCGTCAAGGTTCGTGTGGGCCGCGTAGACTGCAATATCATGTTTGATCAGTTCATAGGTCATTTCCATCTTCGTATCGGTCACTGCCAGCGTCTTAGGCAGGGAAAAATAGAAAGGATGGTGCGTCACGACCATATCGACGCCCTCTTCGATTGCCTGTTCGGCTACTTCGGGCATAAGATCGAGGGCGACCATGATCTTATGGACCGGTGCTTCCACATGGCCCAGCAGAAGACCCGGGTTGTCCCATTTTTCCGCATAGGCGACGGGTGCAAATTCATTCATGAATACACAGATATCACTGACTTTCGTTTCCATTCAGTATCTCCTCCAATTGTCTGATTGTTTCTTTACAGGCTGCATAGTGCGGGCTCTGCCGGGCGGTCTCGCTCCGGTCCATGGCGGAAAGCTGCCTGCGGTATTTCGCCGCAAGGCGGCGCACGAAAACAGGCAGCAGCGGATGCCGGCGCTTTACGAGGTCATCCCCGACCAGATAGGAGAGCCCCGGATAGCGGTACCCCGGCTCCCTGGCAAGGACCAGGAATTCATAGAGCCTGTGGCTGTCTTCAGCCAGCTCCTCCCGCGTGATGGCCCAGCCCTCCGCTTCGCACCAGCGGCGGATCCGGTCACTGTCGCTCATGGGCTGCAGCACCAGCGTCCGGCACGAAGCTGACTGCCAGACCGCAGGATGGCCGTCCAGGATCTGCAGCATCGTTGCGGCCCCCATGCCGGCCATGACGATCACATCCGTTTCACCGGGCTCCACAACACTCAGCCCGCTGCCCAGACGCACGTCGATGCGGTCTCCCAGGCCGTAGAGGGCCACCGTCCTGCGGGCGGCCTCACAGGGTCCTTCGCCGATGTCACCGGCAACGGCCCTCTCTGCCTTCCCCTCTGTGATCAGCAGGACGGGCAGGTAGGCATGGTCCGTGCCCACATCGAGGACCGTCCGGCAGGGCGGCACGAGATCCGCCAGGACGGAAAGACGCTTTCCAAAATTCATGGGTCCCTGCTCCTTCCTCCATCAAGAATACTTCCTCATTATACCATATCGCGGCAGAGCGCCCCGGAAAAATTTCTGCCCCTGTAAATTGCGGCACGTACCGGATTGCGTTACCATGTAACTGATTTTACCCGGCATCGGCAGCATACAGTGCTATAATAAAAGAATCTTCTAAAAAAAGGATGAAAGGAACAGGGGAAAATGAGCGACAGACTAATTGCGAGAGCCGATCTCTCGTATATCGAACGCCATCTGTCTTCTCTTGCGATGAAGATCGAACAGGTGGACAACCGGACAGCCAAAATGGACCAGGACATCGTCTCCATAAACAGCGAGCTGCAGCAGCTGCAGAATGCATTCGCCGCCTATATGGCAGCACAGAAACATGCCAACCGGGTACAGCAGGCGGAAACACGTCTGGTCCAGGTGCGTCAGAAACTGAGCAAACAGTTCGGCCATTACGATGTCATACGCCGCACGACAACGGGGATCCTGCAGGCCACGGACATCGGGATCATCCACAAAGCCATCATCAACAACGTGACCGAGGAAATGATGCTGACGACGCCGGGTTACTGGCTGGCACCCTGCCTGGTCGCACTGTCCGCCTGGATCGACGGCAAAAAGGAACTGGCGGAAAAAGCGATGCTGGAAGGGCTGAAACGGGACGACGAAAAGACTTCCCTCTTCTTCGCCCTGATCTGCCGCCGGGCGGGCCGCCGCACGGCCTGTATCCGCTGGGTGGACCGCTATCTGACCAGGCAGGACCCGGAGAAGCTGGACCGCAAAGCCATGGTCGTCCTCTCCGCCTATGTCAATGGCCTGTGGGGAAACAGTCTCGACAGCAGGATCGAAGACCGGATCATCAGCTGGATGCAGGAACTCTGCAGCAAGCCCGGCTATATCGAAGCCCAGGAAGACATCTGGAAAAAGGCCATTACCCAGATGTGCCCCCAGGATGCCGCAGACCATATGGACTATCCGTATCTTGCCAAATACTGCACCAATTATGCGGATCTCGTAACCATCATGAACGGTGCCCGACTGCACGTAAAAATGGATCAGTATCTGAAGGACATCTTTGCCCGGGAGGATATGAAGGGCACGCTGAAAGAGCAGCTGGACAGCATCCTGGACACGATGGTCTCGGAATATGATGATGAGGAAATCGCTTTCCGGAAAAAAGAAAAATTCGAACAGCTCGTCGTCGATAATGACGGGGACGAGGACAGAGCCAGACAACAGATGGACATTGCCGGAAAAGCTTTTGAGACACACAAGGATTTCATCGAGATCCTGACGCTGGCTTCCCTCGATCCGCAGGAGACCCATCCGGATCCGGCCACCCAGAAACTTGCCATCTCCCTTTCGAAGGACTGGATCGCCAATGCCTACCGGGATGTGGTCGCGGAAAACCGCAGCAGGATCCCTGCAGCTGTCAAGTACACGGTCGGGCCTTTTTCGTCCGAAACAGCTGATGGCCGGAACGAGACGGAGCAGATCAGCGCATTCGACAACATGGTCAGGGAAGCGCAGCAGGCTGCAATGAAGGGGACCGAGCTGACAAGTTCCAATATGTTCTGCAAAAATGCCCGCTTCGTGCTGCTGGGAGTGGGTGCCCTCATGCTCTTTGCCCGCAGCTTCGCGCTGGGCATCGTATGCATCATCGCGGGGATCCTCTGCCACACCTATTATAAATCCCAGAAAAGAGCCCACGATAAAGCGGTGCAGGACTGTGCCCGTATGGAAGAGGAACGCGGCAGCGGCGAACAGATGATCCGGGCCATCAACGCGGAAGTCGTGGATTTCCGCAGGCAGTTCCGCAAAGAGGATGCCCATGCCGCTGAGGTACTGGAATTCCTGGCAGGACTTTCGCCCAGAGAGTTTGTCAAAATGGGTCCCGACAGCATGAGACGGGTCAGTGTGAAAGGATGAGCAGTATGAGTGACGAAGTTTTTCAGACGGCAGCAGCGGGAAAGATCTGCCCGCAGTGCAAAACGGAAAATACAGCGGATGCCAGATTCTGCGCATCCTGCGGAGCAAAACTCACCGCAGACCCGGCAGCTGCGGATGCTCCCGGCGGACCGGGTTCCGAAGCATTCCCTTCCGCGCCGCAGCAGGCAGCGGATACAGCTGCCGCTCCGGTGCCCGGCGGAGATCGGGCAGAAGTCTTTCCTTCTGCCCCGGAAGAAGCAGCGGAGGAGGCGCTGATGCAGCGTGTCAGTCCGGAAGAAATGAAGGCTCATTTCAAAGCGACTGTCAGGGAGGCCTTCTCCCATATCCCGACGGACGAAGCCGCGTCCGATGATGACAATCCCCTCGCAGAGGGGCTGCCCGACTGGGATCTTGAACCGCCGGTCATCCTGAAACCCAGAAAGAAGGGATAACAATGGATTCCCCTCATACCTATGCGGAATGGGCCGATGCCTTTGACGAACTGGAAACCCATCCGGAATCGGATCCCGAGATCCTGGAAGCCCTGCAGCAGGGCACGCTGTCCTGGCAGTCCGGGGTGGCCGAACGCTTCATCAGCCGGCTTTCCCAGGTCCTCACCGCCCGGATGGACCGGGCTGCAGACGATTTCCAGAAATCCCTGCGGGCTCCCGGGGGAGGAGAAGCATCCCTCGTCCAGGCCCTGCTCCGCTTCCGCCGCCAGTTCCAGTTCTTTAAAAAACTGGGCTCCCTTCCCGTCATACCGGACGAAACGCGGCAGCAGCTCGCGGCCATGGTCCAGGGCCAGGCCGATTCAGTCCAGCACAGCCTGCTGGATTCGGCAAGGCAGGACCGCACCGGAAAACTTGCGAGCCTGATCCGGAACAACCCGGTGAACCGCTGATCCGTCCTTCTTAATTCCAAGGAAAGAAGCGTTGATTCCATGACAACATTGAAAAAAAGTGAAGAACTCCTGAAACGCTATATGATTGCACGCATCCCGTTCATTTCGCTCAACACGATCGAACGGGGCCGCGTCCTTGATCAGTTCAAGACCATCGCAGCTGATCTGGGACTGACGGTCTGTGTCCATTCCCTCTCCAAAGGCGTGTATGACCTGCAGACCAACAAGGTCCTGAACGATGACCGCTCCGTGTATGGTGCGATCGATTACATCAGCGAACAGATGAAGCACCGGCAGAACCTGACGCTGATCTTGACGGAAACGCCGGACATCACCACCGAGAACAGTGATTCCCGGCAGCTCCTCGATCTGGTCAACCTGGCGAACGAGACGGGCGGTTCCATCATCGTCTTTTCCAGTGCCGCCGTCTGGAAACGGCTCCAGAGGACGGGGATGACAATCAGGATCGATCTGCCGGACGAAGAGGAAATGTATCCCATCATCAAGGAATATATCGACGATTACCGGAGTGAGATCCCCATTGAATGGGATGACGGTGACATCCGCGAAGCCGCGTCGATCCTGTCGGGCGTCACAGCGATCGAAGCCGAAAATGTCATGGCCGCCCTGATTGCCAAAAAAGAAATCAAAAAAGCGGACATGGACGAAGTTCGTACGGCAAAGGACCGGCTGTTCTCGGATATCTCCGGGCTGGAAAAGATCGAGGTGGATGACAGTGTCAGGGACGTGGGCGGCCTCGGCGGCCTGCGCAAATGGCTGGATGAGAAAAAGCAGCTGCTGCAGCCTGAAAAACGGGAGCAGCTGCGGGCCAAAGGACTGAAACCGCCCCGCGGGATCCTGCTCGTCGGCGTCCCGGGCTGCGGCAAATCCCTTTCGGCCAAATCCATCTCGGCAAACTGGAAACTGCCGCTGTACCGTCTGGATTTTGCCACGGTCCAGGGCAGTTACGTGGGCCAGACGGAGCACCAGCTGAAAGAAGCCCTGACGACCGCCGAAAACGTCTCCCCCTGCATCCTCTGGATCGACGAAATCGAAAAAGGCCTGTCCGGTGCCGGCAGCTCCAATGACGGCGGCGTATCCACCCGCATGGTCGGCCAGTTCCTGTTCTGGCTCCAGGAATGCAAAAAGCTCGTGTTCGTCGTTGCCACAGCCAACGATGTCTCCATGCTGCCATCGGAACTGCTGCGCCGCGGACGTTTCGACGAGCTGTTCTTTGTCGATCTTCCGACGGCGGAGGAAAGGCGGGAAATCCTTTCGCTCTATATGCGGAAATATCTGTCCGTGGATTTCACGGGTCCCTTTGCGGACAAGCTGGTGGAAATGAGCGACGGCTTCACCGGCGCCGATCTGGAATCCACCGTGCGGGATCTGGCCTACCGCAAGATCGCGAATCCCGACTTTGTCCTGGATGCCAGGAACCTGCAGGATGCTTTTGAAAATGTCGTCCCTCTCTCGAAGACAAGTCCGGAAAAAATCGAAGCCATCCGCGACTGGGGCCGGGAGCGGGCTGTTCCTGCCTCGGGCAAACCGATCGGCGGCGGGAAGCAGAATCCTGAAAGGACCGTACGCACCCGCAAAGTGCTTGTGTAAAGGAGGTTCCAGCCATGCCAAGACCATTGCTGCAGAAAAAGACACAGACTGTGGAGAAAAATTCCCTGCTCTCCGCCACGGCTCCGCTCAGACAGGAAAACCGGATGGATCAGACCGCGCGCCTCGAACTGGAACGCAGGCTGCGCAAACCCCGCAGTGAAGAATATATGAAGGCGCTCCGGCAGCTCGATGCGGGCGGCCATATCATGGATCATTCCCGGGCGGAAGCTCTCGTCAATCAGATCCGGAAAGAATTTCCGGAAATCCAGCTGGACGGACTCCTGATCGGCATCGTGGCAGTCTGTTATCTGGGCCGGCCTTATGAAGTCCATTCTCTGGATCTGGCCGGCAATATCATCCAGCATTATAAAAAAGGAGAAACCATGCCGGGCGGTCTTGAAAGGGCCCGGACCCTTGCCATGTGCGGCGGCTATGAATTCATCGAGGTCTATACGAACTGCCTGCGCGCTGTCAGCGAAGACGGAAGTGTTGCGGTGATCCGGAACTGATTTTTTTAAGACCCAGCGGCAGGCAGCAGATAGGAAAAGACCGGGGACGAGAAACAGATTGTTTCGCATCTCCGGTCTTTTTTTATACGGATTCCGTTTCCATCCCAAGCAGATACTCTTTCGCATCATCCAGACTTGTCACATCGGTCCAGCCAAAGCGGCGCAGGCTGTGGACCAGTCCGAAAGCCGTGCCGAGCCGCTTGATCAGAGCCCTCGCCTCGCGATGGATCTGCCGGCCCACGGGGCTTGCCACGTATCCCTTCATGGCTTCGTCGATGAGTTCCCGGTGGTGCCTGGAAAAACGTTCACGGAAACAGCTGTGGATGAAGAGAAAGAGATCCAGCACACGCGGATCGGCGTCGATGAATTTCTTCTCATTCTCCCAGTCCAGGAACGTCACCCTGTCCGTTTCCTTGTCATAGGCGATATCCCGCAGAGCCGGCCGGCCATGATGGAGACCGCACTCGTGGAGCCGGGCCAGGCTTTCCCCCACTTTGCGGAAAGCGTGCAGACGGCACGATTCCCAGGGAGCTTCCTTGGCCACCCCCTGCATCGTCTTGCCCACGGAACGCATGACAAAATAATTTTCGTCAAGGAGTACGATTTCCGGTGCCAGCGGATAATACTGGTTCACCGTCATGATTTTGCAGACTTCGCACCAGAAAGCGGCTCCCGTATCCTGTTTGGCAAAGGCGTTCCGCCCATTGCTCATCTTCCGTTTGACAAAGTACGCCTCGTCCTCGAAGAGCAGCGGCAGGACCCGCTTGTCCGGAGCCACTGCGATCGCCTTATCGACAGCGTTCTTCAAATCAAGATTGATCATGCATTGCCTCGTTCAGGGCAGGGAGCGGATCAGCTTCCTTGCCCCCAGAATCCTGGAAGGGGACATACTGAGCTCGTCCACTCCCATTTCTACAAACAGAGGGATCAGTTTTGGATCCGCCGCAGCCTCGCCGCAGATGCCGACCCAGATCCCCGCGTCGTGACCGGCCCGGATGGTCCGCTGGATCAGGCGCAGCACGGCCGGATGGCTGGGACTTGCCAGCGCTTCCAGGGCCGCGTTCTGGCGGTCGGCGGCCAGGGTGTACTGTACCAGATCATTGGTCCCGATGCTGAAGAAATCCACTTCCTGTGCCAGGTCGTCGCTGATGACAGCCGCGGCCGGCGTTTCGATCATGATGCCCACTTCCAGGTCCCGGTCAAAAGGGATCCCTTCCTGGACCAGCTGCGTCATGGCAGCCTTCAGGATCTTTCTGGATTCCCGGACTTCCTCCACAGAAGTGATCATCGGGAACATGACGGCAACCTTGCCGTAGGCAGAAGCCCGCAGGATGGCCCGCAGCTGCGTGTAGAAAATTTCCGGCCGCTGCAGACAGATGCGGATCGCCCGGAGTCCCATGGCGGGATTTTCTTCCCGGGGCAGCTGGAAATAGTCAGCCTGCTTGTCCGCACCGATATCCAGGGTACGGATGACGAGCTTCTTTCCCTTCAGGGCGGAGGCTGCCTGCCGGTAGGCACTGAGCAGCACCTCTTCCGACGGATAGTCGCTGCGTCCCAGATACAGGAATTCGCTGCGGAAGAGACCCACGCCTTCCCCGTCATTTTCCTCGACAAGGGGCATGTCAGAGACCTGCCCCACGTTGGCAAAAAGGTCGATATGGCGGCCGCTCTTCGTCACGGTCGGTACGCCGCGCAGGGCTGCCATTTCACTTGTCCGGGCCCGCACCGCAGCCAGTTTGTTCCGGATGGCTGCAAGGATTTCAGGATCCGGGTCCAGGAACGCCCGCCCGTTTGCGCCGTCAATGGCCGCCATGTGCCCGTCCAGGGCTTCCGGGATCAGCTGCCCCGTGTTGACGACGGCCGGGATGCCCATGGTCCTTGCCAGGATGGCCGTATGGGAGTTCGCGCTGCCGCTGCTTGTGATGAACCCGAGGAGCATGCGCTTGTCGAGCTGCACGGTCTCGCTCGGAGTGAGGTCATCGGCGCAGAGGATGACCGGCCGTGTGATGCGGCTGATCCAGCCCCCGCTCCGGTCGGACAGGGCTTCGATGAGCTGCGCCGAAATATCCCGGACATCGGTCCCGCGGGCCTTCATATATTCATCATCCATGGATTCCAGCATCGCTGCGAACTGGCTGCAGGCTGTCTGGACAGCCGCTTCCGCCGTCAGCTCATGCTGCTGGATATAGTCCTCGATCATTCCGCCGAGGTCAGGATCCTGCACCATGATGGCGTGCATCTCAAAGATGGCGGCCTCATCTTCTCCGATTTCCCGTTTCGTCTTTTCCTGCAGCGCCTCCAGCTGGGCCAGGACTTTCGTCCGGGCTTTATGGAAGCGCGCCAGCTCCGCCTCCGGGTTGAGGCTTTTCACCAGCGTCACACTGCCCTGCTCCCGGGCAGCGGGCTTGACCAGGATGGGGCCCGCCGCCACACCGGCAGAAACCCCTTTTCCGTTCAGTACGTACATGGTGTCCCCCGCTTACAGATTTTCTTTCAGGAATTTTTCCAGTGCCTCGGCGGCTGCTTTTTCATCTTCGCCTTCGATGGTCGCCTGGATCTGCATACCGGCTTTGATTCCCATTCCCATGACGGTGAAGATCCGTTTCAGATCTCCTTTTTTCCCGTTGCCTTCCACCTTGCAGGATGATTTAAAGCCATTGGCCAGTTTTACCAGCTGCCCTGCGGGTCTGGCGTGGATACCTGCCGGATCTTTGATCGTATACGTAAATTGTACCATGATGCAATGCCTCCTTGTTTTTGTGAAAATAAAGTAAAATTCAGTTCTTTCTATTTATTGTAACGATAATTCGAAGCCAGTGCAACCTTTTGTGGCCCCGCCTGCCGGACTGATCCTGACCGGAGAAGCTGTCGTCCTGCCGTCCCGGTTCCTCTGATCCAGGCGGCAGGCGGAAGCAAGATGGCATCCCAGTAAAATCAGAAGGATAAAAATCAGTTTTTTAAGCATATCCTCTTGGTCCCTTTCCGGATACACATGCCGCTCCCTGCCTTGCGCGGCGCGTCCCCTTTTTTATTATTGTATCATATCGGGCAGGGTACGGACCACACTGACTCGTTTCCGCATGATTTTCCTCTCAGGCATTGCGCCTTTATTATTTTTCTGATTTCTGTTACAATCGTATCCATGCGGGACCTCTCTTGTTGGATAGCTCATGCCGTCAAAAGCACGCTCTTACAAAGGAGGTCTTTCCCTTATTTTTCACAGTTTTTACTGTCCGCAGGGGACCGTTCCAAACGCAGGGCACCGCGTGGATTTTTCTGCCCGGAGCGGCCCGGGCGGCGTACCGGAAAAACCAGAACGAATGGCCGCACCATACGCAGCGGAAAGGAGACCGTCATGATCCTCAATACAGGCAGCCGGACCGATATCCCTGCATTTTTCACGCCCTGGCTCCTCAACCGGATCCGGGAGGGCTATGTGCTCGTGCGCAGCCCCTACCGGCCGGATCTTGTCACCCGCTATCGGCTCGATCCCCGCGCTGTCGATGTCATGATGTTCTGCAGCAAGGATCCGGCACCTCTTTTGCCCCATCTGGACGCGCTCTCCCCATTCCGCACGTACTGGCACGTGACCATCACCCCTTACGGCAAGGACGTGGAACCCTATGTCCCGCCGGTCCCGGCCGTGCTGGAAACGTTCCGGCAGCTTTCCCGTGCCGTGGGGACAAAGGCCGTCGCCTGGCGCTACGACCCCATATTCCTGACTGAGCGGTATGACCGGGCATTCCATATCCGGGCCTTTTCCCGGATGGCAGAAGCTCTGGCCGGATATACGCACAGCTGCGTGATCAGCTTCATCGATCTGTACGAAAAGACGCGGCGCAATTTCCCGGAAGCCCGTGCCGTTCCCTTTGCCGTGCAGAAAGATCTGGTCCGTGCCCTTGCGGGAATCGCAGGCCGCTGCGGGATGCGGATCCATCTCTGCCATGAAGCTGCGGCGCTAGCCGGACCGGGCGTCGATGCAGATGGCTGTTTTACAGCCGAAATCCTGGATGCGGCCTTTGGCTTCCATCTGCAGCCGCCGGCACACAAAGCGGCCCGGAAAGGCTGTCCCTGTCTGCTCGGTTCCGACATCGGGGCCTACAATACATGTCTCCACGGCTGCCGCTACTGCTATGCCAATTATGACAGCCGTCTCGCAGCGGCAAACCGGCGGCGGCACGACCCGGCTTCGCCCTTCCTCATCGGGCGGCTGCAGCCCGGGGATACCGTGCATGATGCCGTGCAGGAAAGCTGGCTCGACCGGCAGCTCAGCCTGTTTCCCTGAAACGGGCCCGGCCTGCAACCCGCATGGATGGCTCAAACAAAAAACAGACGGCATGACGCCGTCGGAGAGGAAAGATATCTTATGGAAGAAAAAGTACTGGTCACAGGAGCAAACGGATACCTTACCGGATTCATCATCATGGAACTCCTGCGGCAGGGCTTTGCCATCAGCGGCACAGTCCGTTCGGATGCCGGCAGAGAGCAGGTCCTCCGCGACCTGACGGCCATGGGCGCCGCCAATCTGGAAAGGCTGACGCTCCACGAAGCAGAACTCGGCAGTGATGCCGGCTGGCAGGAAGCCATGGAGGGCGCCAGCTATGTCATCCATACGGCCCATCCCTCACCGGGGCACTGGGCCATGACAGGCGAAGAAAAGGCCGCCCTCGCTGCGGCCGGAGCGGAGCGTGTCCTCAGTGCGGCCAGGGCTGCGGGCGTAAAGCGCGTCGTCCTGACAAGCTGCACCAGTGCCGTCTATCCGGGCCACAAGCACCATGAAGATCCCTTTACGGAAGCGGACTGGCCCGACCTTTCGGACAACGGCATCCCCGTCGATGAGGACAGCCGGGCCAAGATGCTCGAAGAGCAAAAGGCCTGGGAGTTTGCAGAAAAAAACGGGCTCGAACTGGTGACGGTCCTGCCCGCCATCCTGATCGGACCCGCCCTGGCAGACCGCTTTTCCCGGCAGAGCATGATCATCCGGGCCATGCTGCTCGGGCAATTGTCCCACCTGCTGCGCCAGTCCTTCAACTATGCCGATGCCCGCGATGCGGCAGTGCTCCACGTCCTTGCCCTGACAAGACCGGAAGCCGCCGGGCAGCGCTTCATCGCTGCTGCCGATGAGTATGTTTCCTACCGCCGGATGGCTGAGATCCTGAAAGAAGGGCTGGGAGACAAAGCGTCCAGAGTCACCCTGAAAGAACTGCCCAACCTGGCAGCGAAGGCACTCGCCCTGCTGCTGCCCGACCTGCGGACACAGGCCCGGTACCTCGGCATCAACACGGCCGTATCCGCAGCAAAAGCCAAAAAACTCCTGGGCTGGGAACCCAGGAGCGCAGAAAAGTCCATTCTGGACTGTGCCAATGATATGATCCGTCTGAAAAGAGTGTAAGAAAGGCGCTTGCCCTTTGCAGATCTTCTTTGGATCATCCCTCTCAGGGCCGGGTCATAATCCTGTATGGCAGCATCGCTCCGTCAGCAGCAGAAACGCCCGCTGACGGAGTTTTTTATTCGATTCCCCGCTGCAGCAGAGCCCGGACAGCCTCCTGATCGGCCGGAAGCCATGCCACCGCACCTGCTCCTGTCCCCTCTTTCAGCTCCTCCAGGGTCAGCCAGCGGGCATTTTCATGTTCCAGCAGGACGATCTTACCGGCTGCGATCTCACAGAGGAAGCAGTCCATGGAAAGATGGAATTCCGGATATTCGTACTCCACATGGGTCAGGAAATCCCTGATCCGGATCTCAGCGGTCATTTCCTCCCGGATTTCCCGGATGAGCGCTGCCTGCGGCGTTTCTCCCGGCTCCAGTTTGCCGCCGGGAAATTCCCAGCCATCCTTGTAAGGACCGTAGCCGCGCTGGGTCGCGAGGATCTTCCCTTCGCTGATGATGACGGCTGCGGCCACCCGGATCGTCTTCATTCCGGCTGCTCCTTTCCCCGCAGTCCGCTCTCCGCGCGCATCCGGTCCAGATACGGCTGCGTAAAGGGACAGACGGCAAAACAAAGGCCGCACAGGTCCTGCCGGATCCCCGTGGCGGCAATCATCCTGGCCAGCTGCGTCTTCTTGCAGATCCGCCAGTCAAAGAGCTCGGAACGGTCCATCCCCTCCTGCCAGAGGGCCCCCTTGAGCGCTTTGGCAGGGCACAGCTCGACGCAGCGGCGGCACCGGCCGCACCGGCTCCGGGTGATCCTGGCGCTGACGGGCAGGGGCGCATCGGTCAGCAGACTGGAAATACGTACGGCACTCCCGAATTCAGGCGTCACGAGCAGACAGTTTTTGCCGATCCAGCCAAGGCCCGCCCGGACAGCCAAGGTCTTGTGCGGCAGCGGTGTCCGGCTGTCCCCGTCCTTCGTCACCCGGTCCGTCGTATTGGCAAAAGCCCGGAATCCCTGCTTTCTGAGGAACCGTTCTCCCGTGCGGACGATGTCATCCAGCTTCCGGTTGAGATCATAATATGCATGGTAATATGCGGCCGTAGGCGCCTCCTTCAGCGTTTCCACAATGGGAGCCGGCACCGGCACAGCCACAGAGACACCGATATGCATCCCCTCAGCTTCGAACGCTTCCCGGAGCTGACGGTCCTTTCCCGCGTTCAGCCGGATCCCTTCAAGGCTCCCCACGCCGACAAGGGCCGCGCCCTTTGCCCGGAGCAGGGCTGTCAGCTGCTGCCGCAGCATCCTGCCATCCATGGCATCACCCTCTTTCTGTGAAACACCGCCGGGCCTTCACTCCCGGCTGCCTTCCAGTCCCCGGCGGAAACGGTCCATCATCGTCGCGGTAAGGCTGATGGTCTGGAGCGTTTCCTGCTGCAGTTCTTCCCGGCCCATCCATTCCGCGACGGCCAGTTCCTGATGGTCGAGGCGGACCGTCGGATCGCCGTCCACATCGCAGTAATACCCGATGAGGAGATCCGAATCGAATCCCCAGGGCTGGGTGGCAAAATACCGGATGTTCTTTACTTTGAGCCCCACTTCCTCCATGACCTCGCGGCGCACCGTATCTTCACCGGTCTCGCCGATCTCACAGAAACCGGCGATCAGCGCACGTCCCTTGAATTCCCGGCCTGCATAACGGGTCGTCAGGATTTTGTCATTCCAGAGGACGCCGACGATGACGGCGGGCATGATTTTGGGGTAGACGATATGGCCGCAGGCACTGCACTTCATGGCCCGTTCGACCGTATCGGGCTGCATCGTTCCGCCGCAGCGGCCGCAGAACCGGTTGTCCCTGTACCAGCCGTAAAGCTGGAATGCCGTTTCCCCGGCAAAACAGACATCCTTCGGCACGGCGCGGCGCAGCGTCCTGATGCCTTCATACGATGCACAAGGCACGGCAAGTTTCTCCCCGCCATGCCACAAAAAGCAGTTCCTTGTCCCGACCCGGAACAGATACTGCAGAGAATCAGCTGAAGCCGCACTGCCCAGTTCCCCCACTGTCGGCACGGCGATGCCGTCCCCGTCCTGCCGGATGAGGACGGTCCGCCCGTCAAACGCAAACACCCAGTCGCCTTTGCGGAGAGCAGGATGTCCATATTCATTGTGAAAAAGACCCATACCGATGTCCTGGATCATGGATATTCCTCCTGTCGCTTTTCTTTACAGATTACAGGTTCCATCATACCATACCGGATGGGATCCGGCCAGAAACTTTGCAGAAAGACCGGCAGTCCGGCCGGACGATGCTGCCGCCGCTGCTCCGCATCCTCCGCTGCAGCGTTCCCGCCGGTCCGCCCTTTCGCTTTACCGGGCTTTTACATGCCCGTCCAATCTTTTACTTTGTTTTTACCGCCATTTTTCAGAGACTACCAATTCCCCATGCTACACTACCTTCGAAGCAAATAAGCTCAGGGAACTTCCAGGAGAGGAGTTCCTCAGATCAATGAAAAGGTAGGAGGCAATATCTATGAACGTAAACCGTCATCTTCGCGTACTGGTCCGGCTTTCCCTCGCCGGTGCCCTGACCATGGGCTTCGGTGCGCTGGCTAATGCCGCAGCACCCGCCGCTCCCGCAGCGCTTTCCCAGGAAGCTGAATTCCACAGCAATGCCGCAAAGGCAGCAAACAGTGAAGCCATCACGATCCTGCCCATCAACCGGGCAAAACTGTGGGCTGGTCAGCGCTTCGACTTCGAAGTGGAATTTCCGACCGGCAGCACGGGAGAAAAGGTTACCATCGACGGCGTCGATGCCCAGAAGGTCTTCAATAAACAGGCTGCCGTGACCAATTACGGAGACCACATCTCCTACCGGATCAACAACGTCACCTTTGCCAAACCCGGTGCGCGCACCGTAGCTGCCACGGCAAACGGCATCACCGGCACCATGACGAGAAAGGCCGGTTACAACGTCGTCAAGGAAGCCGCTCCCAAAAAAGCGAAGAACGTCATCCTCTTCATCGGCGACGGCATGAGCATGCAGGCCAAGGAACTGGGCCGCATCCTCTCCAAGGGCATGTCCGACGGGAAATTCAATGATGTCCTGGCCATGGAAAAAATGCCGAACATGGCACTCATCACCACTTCCGGCTACGATTCCATCGTAACGGACTCGGCAAACTCCATGTCCGCCTATATGACCGGCAATAAATCTGTCGTGAACGCCATGGGCGTCTACGAAAACAAGACCAAGGATCCGCTGGATGACCCGAAAGTCGAAACGGCTGCAGAGATCCTGTCCCGCAGCAAAAAGATGGCCTACGGCATGGTCACCACGGCAGCTGTCACCGACGCGACCCCGGCCGCTGTGACGAGCCACACGCGCCGCCGTGCCGAACAGAACTTCATCGCCAGCGAATTCCTGAACCGCAACAATCCCCCTGAAGTCGTGATGGGCGGCGGTGCCCAGTTCTTCCTGCCGAATTCCACGCCCGGCTCCAAGCGCAAGGACAACCGCAACCTGATCACCGAATTCAAAAATAAAGGCTATGAGTTCGCCGGCACGAAGACGGAACTCAATGCGCTGAAAGGTGACAAACCGATCCTCGGCCTCTTCACGATGAACCATATGAACGTCTACATGGACCGTGAATTCCTGCCCAAGAACCCGAAAGTCCTGAAAGGCTTCATGGATCAGCCGGGCCTGCTCGACATGACCAAAAAAGCTGTTTCCGTGCTCGAAAAGAATCCGAACGGCTTCTTCCTGATGAGCGAAGGCGGCAGCATCGACAAGCAGCTGCACACGATGGACTGGCAGCGTTCCACCTACGATACCATCGAATTCGACAAGACCATCGAATGGGCTCAGGACTACGCCAAAAAGCACAATGACGATACCCTGATCATCGTCGTGGCTGACCAGGCACACGGCATCAGCATCTCCGGCACGTACAAGGAAGAAAACGGCAAGACCGGCCGTGAAGCCGTCCGCGTCTATGGCGACGCCAAGTGGCCCACCTTCGTCGATGCCAACCACGATGGTTTCCCTGACAACCCGGATCCGGATGTGACCCTGGCCGTCCAGTACGCCAACGCCCCGGATCATTACGAAAACTACCGCTTCCAGCCTGAACCGACCGTCCCTGCCACGGTGGATGCCAGCGGCAAAGTCATCGCCAATCCGAAACGCGCTCCTCAGGGCGCCCGTCTGGTAGAAGGCGATCTGCCGACCACGACCGGCGAGACCCAGGAATGCCATTCCGCTGACGATGTCGTCCTGATGGCACAGGGCCCCGGATCCGAATACTTCCACGGCGTCATGGACAACACGGAAGTCTTCTTCGGTATCCTCCGTGCCCTCGGCGTCGATGCCAACAAAGGCACGCCGGAAGTGCCGTTCACGTCTGAAGGTGCTAAAAAATGAGCCTCTTCGGAGTCGTGAAGAAATCGCTTTCAACACTCCTCATACTCGCTGTCCTGGGCCTCCCTGCGGGGGCCCTTGCGGCGTCTCTGGACTTTTCTGAAATGTACAGCAGCGCTTCCACCTCTGAAGGCCTGACTTTTTCAGATAAGATGACGGGCCTGAACGGCAGCGAGGTCACGATGACGGGCTATATGGCCCCGCCCCTCAAACCGTCCATAGACTTCTTCGTCCTCACGGAAACACCGATGTCCGTCTGTCCATTCTGCTCCACCGATGCGGACTGGCCCTACAACATCGTCGTGGTCTATGTGGACGGCTCCGTGGAAGCCCTGCCTTACGATCAGGAAGTGTCCGTTACAGGGACCCTTGACCTGGGCAGCTATGTGGACAATGAAACGGGATTCGTCAGCCAGGTCCGCCTGCTGAACGCGTCCGTGGAGTAAGGAGGCCGCCATGCTCGAAATTACGGACCTGGTCCAGGTCTACCAGGATGGACGCGGAACGGTCACGGCCCTGTCCCTTCCCCACTTCACCGCGGAAAAAGGCAGTGCCTGGTGCATCACGGGACCCAGCGGCAGCGGCAAATCCACGCTGCTGCACTGCATCTCCGGGCTGATCCGTCCGACCAAAGGCAGGATTGCCTGGGAAGGCAAGGAGCTGACCGGACCGGGGGCTGCACAGTCCCTTGACCGCTGGCGCGCCCTGTCCATCGGATATGTGTTCCAGAAGTTCGATCTGCTGCCTTTTCTCACAGTACGGGAGAATATCCTGACAGGAGCCTGGTTCGGCGGCGTGCCGGAAAAAGATGCACAGGAACGCCTTGCCTCCCTGTCCGCCCGGATGGGAATTACGGAGCTCCTCAGCCAGTACCCTGACGCACTCAGCCAGGGTGAACAGCAGCGGGTGGCAGTCGCCCGGGCGCTGATCAAAGAACCGCCGCTCCTCCTGGCGGATGAACCGACGGCCAATCTGGACGCGGTGAACAGCAAAATCGTCATCGATCTGCTCCAGTCCTATGTGCGGACCCACGGAGCGCTGCTCCTCATCGCAAGCCATGACCCTCTGGTGATCGACGCTTTCGAGCACCGTCTGTCCCTGGAGAAAGGAGGCCGCCATGCTGCGCAGACTGGCCTGTAAACAACTTTTCCGCAGACCTGTGACGACGGGGCTGCTCCTGCTCAGCATCGCTCTCGCCGTCGGCATCAGCGTCTTCATCGCTACGCTCCATCAGGGACTGCAGCAGGGCCTCACTCTTGCGACCGAACCCTTCAGTCTGCTCGTGAGCTCGCCCGGAAGCCAGCATCAGCTCGTCCTCAATACGGTATTCCTGCAGGACCATCCGCTGCCCAATCTGCCTTTCGCAGAAGTCACGAAGCTGCAGGAACAGAAAAAGCTCGTCAAGAGTGCCGTTCCCCTTGCTTTCGGAGATTCCTACAAAGGCTACCGCATCGTCGGCGCTTCAGCCGATATCTTTGCGATGCGTTCTTCACCCAAAGCACCGCTATGGCTCTCACCCGCCGCAGGCCGGACTTTTGAAAAGCCCTTCGAAGCGGTCATCGGCAGTGCCGTTGCCAAAAATCTGAAGCTGAAACCGGGGGATCAGTTCGTCTCGACCCATGGGCTCCTGCCCAGGAGCAAACACGCCCACGCGGACCACCCCTTTACCGTCGTCGGGGTCCTGAAGGATGTCAAAGGTCCCTATGATCAGGCCATCCTGACCCCGATCGAATCCATCTGGGAACTCCATGAGCATAAGGATGCCGCTAAACCCAAACTGGCTCCAGCAGCGGCCCGGGTCAGCACCGACCACAGCAATGAAGTCAGTGCCATCCTCGTCGAACCCGTCGGCTACAGCGAAGCGTACCAGCTGGCGTCCAGATACCAGTCCCGGAAGGACGCACAGCTCGTCTTTCCGGCCCAGGTCATCGTCCAGTTCTTCAACCTGATGGGACGGGGCGAAAAAATGTGGCGTCCCGTGGGAGCCTTCCTGCTGCTGCTTTCCCTCGTCATCGTGAGCGTCACATCCTATCTCTCGACCCTCACCCGGATGCAGGAATATGCGGTCATCCGGGCCCTGGGCGCCAGTGACAGACAGATCGCCCTGCTCTGGCTCTGGCAGGACACTTTCCTCGTCCTCGGCGGCACAATTCTGGGCGGCCTGCTCGGCACGGGCGTCTGCGGACTTGTCTCCCATGCCGTCGGCACGTCGACAGCAGTGACGATGCCCGTCACACTGACCCTGCCGACCATTTTGATGCTGGCAGCAGTCTGCGTCATCGGCATCATCGTCAGCTGGGGACCCATGGTCCTCTGGCTGCGCCGCAAAGTGGATGCGGTAGAACTGTAAGCTGTTCCTTCCCGGGAAGCGCTGCTTTATCAGCTGTGGGGTCCATTCCAATGATTTGCATGGCCAGAGGGGCCGTGAAGAAATGAAGCCATCATTCCTTCACGGCCCTTCTTTTTTTACCCTCTTAACCCTCAGGTCCGAATCTTTCCGGTCCGCTCCTGTTCCTTTATACACCTAAACTGACCTGGACCACTGCACTCTTGACCATCTGCAGCAGATTTCCTCTGTCAGCGGTGATTTCATCTACGATGGGAGAAAATGTACAACCGGTTTATTTGTGATACAGTTCGCAGTCCTTCTCCAGCAGGATATCCAGATTTTGCATGGAAAAATCTCGTTTTCCCTCCTGTATCTCATCCAGCAGATCCAGATTCAGGCGGGTCAGCGGCAAGTCCAATCCGAACTCTCCGCCCATCCTGACAACCGGCATCAATTGCGCACGCATTTCCGTCTTGCGGTGCCGCACAGCGATGTCCCGCCAGATACCACTGTGCACCTTGGTATAGGAGCGGAGCCGCTGCACATGGATATCCAGCTGCCGGTTCATTTTATCCAGGTTTCGATTGGTGCGGGGATAAGCGTCTGCCGGGTCCCAGTCATCAAACGGGATCAGGCGCACATGTTTGCGGACTGCCACTTCCAATACTTCCGATGCCAGATCCATCAGCATGACGCGGTATTTCGGATTGTCAATCACATCGGCCATCGTTTCATTCGTCAGTGCTGTAGCCGTCAAAATGTCTGCATACCCCAGTTTGCCCCAGAGATAACCAAAGACATTATCGCTGATTTCCAACCGGTCCAGTCCCTTCAGTTCCTTTTCCAGCGATTTTAACCGGGGCGTAATGGTGCCGTCCATCTCTCCAATTGCCAGAGCTCCTTTACCCCCATAGTTTACGATGCCCGGCTCGAGATAATCGGCAAAGATATTGACAAATCCGCACAGCGTCCGTTCCGGCCCCACAAGTTTTGCAATTTCATACTCACACAGGCCGTTTTGCACGGAAATGACGAAGCTGTCTTTATCCATCAGCGGTAAGAATGGCTGCAGTGCACTGCACGTAAACTGTGCCTTCACACACAAAAGTACACACTCCAGCTTTTCTTTTGCCGTTTTCAGAAAATGATCCACTGTATCAGCCCGAACCGGAATGACTTCCCTGCCTTCCGGTGTAACGAGGACCAGGCCGTCTTCCTGCATCTTTTTCACATGTTCCGGCACCACATCCAGCATCATCACATCACAGCCGCCCCGCGTCAGGCAGGCGCCGACCACGCCGCCGATGGCACCGGATCCAATCACTGTTATCTTCATAAAAGCCACCTCGGTCATTCGTCAAACGGGGAAATGTATTTCACTCCATTAAGGCTTCTGGCAAATTCATCCTTCGCTGCCTGCAGGATTTCCCCCTGCGTCAGCAGATCATACAGAGTGCCTGCAAGGGACTTGCTAACAAACAGCAGGGCCTTCATGCCAATCGACGATCCGGTGCAGGCGCAGGACATCCAGGTGTGGGACGAAATCCCCACGGGCCAGCAGGCAGCAGTCATCTGGGCAAAGGGTGTAATATAACTGACGTCACCCACATCAGTAGAGCCGGCCATTACTTTGCCGTAATCGATGTTGGCAATGACCTTCTGGTCCAGTTCCATCGGGGCGACTTCTGCCGGGGCAAAATACGAATTCAGTACGGACTGTCTGGCTGCCGGTTCCAGCTGAGATTCAAATTCCCGGGCATAGGCATAGTCCCGGTCATCAAACGCCGGTCCGCCGGTCAGTTCCATATTCTTATACAGCAAATCTCCCAACACATGATTTGATATCACGTCATAGCAGCCTGCCAGCAGTTTGAACTCCATCTTCGTTTCCGTCATCAGCGCCGCGCCCTGGGCAATCTTGATCAGGCGCTTCGTCGTATCCCGAACTTCATCCCGTTTGGGAGCACGCACATAATACCAGACTTCCGCCTCCGCAGGAACGGTGTTGGGCAGACCTCCTCCATTCGTAATCGCATAGTGGATGCGGACTGAATCCCGCACATGCTCACGCAGGTAATTTGCGCCCACGTCCATCAATTCCACAGCATCCAGTGCGCTGCGCCCTGCTTCAGGTGATGCTGCCGCATGGGACGGAATCCCCTGGAAATGGAATTTCAGAGAATTCATCGCCAGGAAACTGGAGCCCCAGATGGTATTCATAAAGGACGGATGCCAGCTGATGCACGCATCAAGATCATCAAAGACCCCTTCCCTCGCTATCAGCGGCTTGCCGGCAAGAGTTTCTTCTGCCGCACACCCGTAATAGCGAACCGTCCCCTGCAAATTTTCTGCCTCCATGACTTTCTTTATGGCAACGACAGCGCCCACACCGCCGGTTCCCAGGAGGTTATGGCCGCAGGCATGACCCGGAGTATCTGCCGTTTTGGCAGGTTCCCGATGGGAACATACCTTCTGAGACATTTTCGGCAGAGCATCGTACTCGCCCGTAACCCCGATGATGGGGCGTCCGGAACCAAATTCAGCCACAAAAGATGTTGGATTGTTCGGAATTTCCCGAATCGTGAACCCCTGTTCCTTCAGATAGTCTTTCTGCAGTTTACTGGAACGGAATTCCTCATGCGACAATTCCGGATGATTCCATAAATCCATGGCCATTTCTTCCATAGCCGCCTTATTCTCTTCTACCAGTGAAAACAGTTTTTGCTTATCCATGATATGCCTCCTCTGCAGCAGCCCGGTTTTGCCGGCTGCTTCATTTTGCTTCCTTTTTCAGGTCCTTGGCTGCGATCTTCTGTCCAATATAGATTGTGCCGAACACTGCCACGATGATAATCGCATATACGGGAATACCCGGCAGGAACGACAAAAATCCCTTCTTGAACAAAAAGAACATGATGCTCGTCAGCACTACAGCAACGGAGCCGATTTTGGGATTGGGAATGAACTGCTGTGCCAGCATGGCACCGAACAGTGCCGGAAGGATATTATTCAATGCATTCTTGACAACCGGCGGAATGGAACCCAGGATCTGAGCACCCAAAATCACACCGACCGTGAGCATCAGTACATTGACGATGATGGAAACAGCAACACCAATCGTAGAAATGACAGAACCCTTTTCCGTGCCGGGTTCCACGTTTGCAGCCTGTTGTGCCGCCACAGAAGCCGGCAGGCGCAAATTGCCGATATTGCCTGACAGGAATGACATGTATGTGCCGGCAATACCCAGGACTGGAAAATAGGAAATTGGTTCTACGAACCAAAATACACCGGACACACTGGCCTGCATGATGAAGCCGGCCAGCACCGCACTGGCGGGTGGAACAAGTTTAAACACAAAGAGAAGTACCAGGCCGGGGAAGAATGCAAACAGAACGCCCAAAAGGTTTGTGATGCGGCCAAAACGAATGATGGACGGTATATAAGTCGAAGCATAGTAATCCTTGTTTCTTTCCATATTATTATTTTCCATGATTTCCTCCATTTCTGCCGAGCCTGCCAGGTTCGGCCACTCACTGTACAAAGTCAGCCATCTGCCGCGGCTTGCGGCATGTCTGTCAGAACAGAACAGAAATGATCATGCCGACAAACATGGAAATACAGAAAGACCACTCACGGATCCACTTTTTATTGGCTTTCATGTTATATTTCGTAAAAGCACCCATTACAATAAATCCGGCAACCGCAGCCACTGTCTGGGAATTGAACCGGACCACACGGTCGATCGTCAGATAGGAAAATGCACCGCACATTGCCCCGACTGCAACTACCGGCACCAGTTCTTTACGGCCTCCGGCAAGGACGTTGCGGAATTTATCCATATGCGGAGTTGCGAGCGCTGTGAAGAGCACCCATCCGATGGAGCCCAGGGTCATGACCCAGACCCCGCAGGCAAAAGCCAGTGCATTCATATCCGCTCCGCCCAGCGTAACCCCCATGGCCTGTGCACCGAAACCGGCAGCCATCAGTTCGTACGCAACGGCACCGATATAGGAAAGCCGGAACCAGGATATAGGGCCGCCCATACTGACCAACAGAGCTACCATGCCGGCCAGGATAGCCAGGCTTGGGCCAACTGAACCAACGGCTGAACTGTTTATGGCCATCCTGATTTGTTCCGACGTAATCCCCAAATGTCTGCTTGCCTGCACTGATTTGTACGTCATCACGGCCGCCTGGAACAGTACCAGCGCTACGCCGCAGCCGCAGGCCAACCACAATACCAGACTGTTTGCAATCTCTGAATAATTCATCTTGTCCCCTCCATTAAATCTCAAATGACTTTCTTTGTATTGTTTGTTTTCTTGCAGACGGTCGTTATTCTCCAAGCACCTTTTGAATCGTCTTCACATGGATGGCAACGCCATTTTCCAGATATTTCGGATCAAAATGCATATCCGGATGATGGAGACCCGGTTCAGCTCCGACCCCAAGCCCTAAAAAACCAATCTTCGTATGGGGACGCTCCACCTCATAATGGAAAAAGTCTTCCCCGCCCGAAGTATTGATTGCTCCAATCACATTTTCAGCTCCGACGGTTTCCTCTGCACATTCCTTCAGCAGCCTGGTTACATCCGGGCTGATGCAGTCGCCAGCCGGATCTCCGACAGGATATTCGGCCCCGATAAATCTGGCCCCTACGGAAGCAGCAGCGGAAGTCAGAGCCCGTAAAACCTTTTCCTTCAGCTCTTTCATCACCGCATTTGTCTGGGCCCGCAGGTCAAAAGTCAGTTTTGCAAATTCAGGAATCGCATTGAAGGCTCCGCCGTCTCCATGTATTTGTGTACACTTGACGCTGTACGGAATCTGGGGATCCATATGTATGGCGTTGACAGCCCCTATGGCTGCTGCTGCCGCATCGATGGGGTTGATGCCAAGATGAGGCCTGCCTCCGTGACTGGGCACTCCCTGTATGGAAGCCACAAGGATGCAGGTCGCCGAGTAATGCATGGCAGCTATGACCTGTCCCGCCCGGCATTCCTGCTTAGGCCGGATATGCATCCCTGTCAGGATGTCCATATCGTCGATTATGCCGCTGTCCAATACAGAAAGCGCACCGACCCCGGTTTCTTCCGCAGGCTGAAAAATCAGTTTGAGTTTGCCTTTCCGCACCAGATTCTCCCGCTCAGCAATCCCGGCAGCAGCCAAAAGCATAGCCATATGGCCGTCATGCCCGCAGGAGTGGCGGTAGACCGTTTTACCGTCGATCACGTGCGCCAGGGCATCCATATCAGCCCGTATCCCCAGGACAGGACCGGGAATACCGCTGTCCCAAATACCGGCAGTGCCGGTGGAACCACCCAGATTACGGATGATCCGATACCCTTCTCTGCTGAGGACTGACGCTACATAGTCAGACGTTTTGAACTCTTTCATCCCGGGTTCCGGAATGGTATGGAGATACTGGAAATGCTGCAGTACATCAGACATCGTTCTCACCTCACTGTTCCAGATACTGCCCGGCGAGAGCGATCGCTTTTTTCAGAGCAAAGGCTGCCGCATTTATGCGCCGCACCGCTGCCACTGTTATGAGCTTCCATTCATCACTGCCCTTTTCCACGTCAGCAAAACGGTCCAGCACGGTCAAAAGCGGCATGTCATTTCCCCGTACTGCCGCGTCATGTTCAAACAGACTGCCTTCCACATAATTCAGCGGGACCAGGATGCGGGACATGGCCATAACATATTCATTGAATTTGCGGCTGCCCAGGATTGCTTTGTGCTCATTGACAGCCCGTGTCAGTGAAACAAGTTTTTCTGCCCGTTTGAGGAGCAAACCCAGATCAGCCTTATCACCTGCCTCCTTCTGATACCGCTGCAGGATTGACAAGATATCTCTGGCAGCCTGATGCTCGTCCACGGGGATGAAGTCACTGCTGCATGCTCTGTAAACCGTCAAAAGGTACACTTTGCAGTCCCTTGTCAGCGTCGCGGGGTCGATCTTATCCACCGTATCTTCCGAGGAATGCCACCACCAGCCGAATCCGCCGGTCTTGCCATTTCCCATCAGTTCAGCGAAGGACCGGGCCGCCGTCCCTTCTCCGAGAGGCTGCTCAGAAAGTCCCATGAACAGAGATGGGGTACCCGTGCCCCAGAAGGATTGATCACCGGCACGGCCGTAACGGCTGCCATGGAAACTCTGGCCTGCAATCTCCTGGATGACCGGTGCAGCCAGGCTTTTGGTCTCAGCCATGGCATTCGCTTCCGTCAAAATGTCAGCACCACGTCCGCCTAAAGAATCTGCATTGATATGGAGGAAACAGTTTTCCCACAGATCCTCGAAATGGCTGTCGCAGTACCAGGTCGACCCGGCATAACGGCCATGGGAATGGCCGGACCAGAAACAAATACGCAAAGACCGCTTCAACTGGTCCTTATGCTGGTTTAAAATGGCAGCCACATGCATCAGAGCCGCATTGGCCGTTCCATTATCCATTGCGCCATAAAGCCAGCTGTCCACATGACAGCTCAACAGCAGAAATTTATCCGGGTCTCTGGATCCTTTGACTTCACCCGTAAGTGTCGGCAGTTTGCGCCACCGCGTGTCGACTTTGGTCGTCATGACAGCTTTCGCCGGCCCTTTTTTCATGGCCTGCCGTATCGCATCCGCCGATACACTGTTAACGCTCAAAAACGGGATTTTGGGAAGCTGTTCCAGATTTTCTATGGATGGACTGCCCCAGATATTGGATCCGATCATGTTATGGATGTACTGATCATTCAAGAAGACTGCCCCGGCGGCACCTGCTTTTTCTGCCAGCTTCACAGCGCTGCCCATGGCAAGCCCCTCAATGACCACAATCCGCCCTGCCGCATCCAGCTTTGCGAAATCTGCTTTTTTGCCCTTTCCTGCATAAAGCAGTTCTCCCTGTAAATCTGTGACCGAAACCGACATGGAATGAGTCAGGCAGTCATACGGAGTTCCATTCACCATAAGACTGGCAGACAGGGGAAGGCTGATGTATCCGTCCGAAAACGTCAGCTCCATGGGAATCCCGCTTTTTTCCAGACAATCCGCGATAAAATGAAATGCTTTCAGCTCTTCTTCCGTCCCGGAATTCCGGATATATGCAGCAATTCCCTTATCATATTCCATAAGCGTTTCCGGCCGGACTTCTTTCAGCAGATCCAGTTCCGCCGTTGTAATTTTTTTCTCGTCCATCACTATTCTCCTCACATTCTGGAATGAAAGACCCGGCCGCAGGTATACCCTCCATCAACGTACAGGTTCTGGCCGACAATGAACCGTGCTTTATCACTTGCCAAAAACAGTACAGCATCTGCAATTTCGGAAGGCTTTCCCGTCCGGGCCGCCGGAATCATCGAAATCTTTTCTTTGTGTTCCGCTTTAGCAACCGGCGTATCCAGGGACTGCAGCAGAGCCTCTGTTTCTATTAATCCCGGCCCTACTGCATTGACCCGTATGCCCTTTCGGATCCATTCCAGGGCAAGTCCTTTAGTCAGCATCACCACTGCCGCTTTGGAAGTCGCATAGGTCACAGCTCCCGGTCTGACATTGGCTGCCGCTCCGGATGAAATATTGACGATGCTGCCTTCTTTTCCCAAATCGACCCAATACCGGGCCACTGCCTGAGCCATAAAGAAATATCCCTTCACATTCAGGTCAAATATGGCATCCCAGTCGCTTTCCTCCAGATCCAGCATAAATTTGGACGGGTAGATGCCGGCATTGTTCACCAGTACATCAAGCGTCCCCATCGCGGCGGCCGCCTGCTTTACAATATCGGAAGCGACAGTGGGAGCCTGCCGCAGGTCAGCTTCCATGCCGTATACCTTCGAAGGAAACTTTTGTTTCCATTCATCCGTCGTCTGCTGCAGCAACTCCCGATTGTAATCTGCCATAAATACAGTAGCACCATTCTGCAAAAACTGTTCCGCAATGACTTTGCCGATACCTGCAGCCGCGCCTGTTACCAGTACCCCTTTTCCAGCGAAAGAAATTTCCATATGCACCGCCTCCACAATTGCAAAGTACATGCTGCATCAATCATTTAAAATTCCGGGGAAAATACAGTGACAATCAGTCTGACCATACTGCTGCTTTGCCCGGTATCAACTCAAGGATTTTCTCCGCTGCAGCTGTCAGCTTGTTTTTCAAAGCTGCAGTACAGTTTTTAATCCCTTATCCATATTGAAGATTTCCAGGAATACAGCATTGGAAAAACGGATTAAAATTTGATACACAAGTATAAATTTACAATATAGTTTCTAATGTACTCTAATGATCGAAATTGTCAACAATAAATGCCATTATTCTGTTATTTTGCAATTGTAATAATTATATTTGTTTCATTTTTGATAGCTTGTATTATTTTATCTTGTATATTATATGTAATTTTTTAATATTCTTTTTTATAAAAAACCTGCGCTGACAGGCAGTTCCAGCTTTGCTGCCACTATCTTCACGGCTTTGGGCACTCCATTTTCGTCATGTGGTACTATGGTAGGATTCCTGGATACAGCAAAAGCAGATTTCCCGACGCTGCTGATGCGTCAGGAAATCTGCCTTTGTTTTGTCCGTTATGGAATTGAAAAGCTGCCGTCCGCCGTAAATCGGTGCGGACTGCTGCAGGCTCAGTGGCCCGCCAGTTTCTGGAAATATGCTTCATCGACCGGTTCCAGCCATTCTGTAGAAGACTGTTTCGGCTCCATGATGGACAGATGCTGGAACATGCTGCCGGGAGCCGCGCCGTGCCAGTGCTTGACGCCTTCGGGAATGGTGACCGTCGTGCCGGGCTCCAGTCTGTGCGGTTCTTCTCCCCAGATCTGATAATACCCATGGCCGGATTCGGCGACGAGGATCTGGCAGGTGCCATGGTGTTTGTGCCAGAATGTGTGGGCCCCGTCGATGAAGGTCACGTTCGAAATGGGCACACCTTCCTTCGTGATGGAAGCAAGGAACGTATGGCCGGTAAAATAGGGCGCGTATGCCGTGTTATAGGCTCCGATCGGGAAAACCGTGCCGTTCACATTTTCCATTTTGGCAGCCACTTCTTCGTACGCCGGTACTGCACTCGCTGCCATGACGCCGCCCATCATGCCAAAAGCCATCATGCCGCTCAAAATCATCGGGAATATCCTGGATACTTTCATCTTTTCCTCCTGTCATCCAAGTAAAAGAAAGGGATTCCGTCTCTGATGCAAAGGATACAGGGAAACCGCATCCATGTAAAATATCTATTTTACATGTGTAAAAATGCCTTATGAGCATTGCATGATTTCGTATCGGAATGGTCACAGCGTCCGGCAGAAAGCCGTCAGTACCCGAACGTGCGGAGCGCCCGCTTCATGTTCTCCCGGATGGCGACTCCAAAGGGACAGCGTTTTTCGCAGGCCCCGCACTGGACGCAGTCACCGGCATGGTGTTCCAGCACTTTATAGTGCTCCCGCACCGTTTCCGGCACGCTGCCTGCAGCCCGGGTCAGATTGTAAAACTTCGTCACAGCGGCGATATCGATATGCTGCAGACAGGGCAGGCAGTGGCCGCAGTACATGCAGTGGCCATACCAGCTGATTGTCGGGAACGAAGCCAGAGCCTCCGCAAAATCGCGTTCCTTTGCGGGCAGTTCTTCATAGGCCACGCACTGGCGCAGCTGCTCCACTGAATGGGCACCGCAGCAGACGGTGGCAGCCGCCGGACGGCTGAGCGCATAGCCGATGCACTGTGCCGGCGTCAGGGCAACGCCCGCCGGAGAAAGGGAGGCGTCGAGCAGGTCCCCGCCGCCGAAAGCCTTCATGACCGTAATCCCGACACCCAGTTCCTCACAGCGCTCGTACAGCTTCTCCCGGTCCGGGTCCATATTGAGGAGGGGCCGGGCATAGGCTTCGTCGGCCCAGATCTTTTCCACATCCTCATCGGGCGGCTGCAGGTCGTAGCATGGATTGACGCTGAACATCAGGACTTCCACTTTTCCCGTTTCGACGGCCCTGCGGGCGACTACAGGATTGTGGGAAGAAAGGCCGATGTGGCGGATCTTTCCCGACTGCTTCAAGGACTCCGCATAGTCCAGGATCCCGTTCCGGATGATCGTATCCCAGTCGTCCAGAGAATCGCAGTAATGGATCATGCCGACATCGATGGCGTCCACCTCCAGAAAGCGCAGCAGATCCCCGAAGGCTTCCTGCACTTCCGTAAGATCCCGCGAGCGAAGGTACTGGCCGTCCTTCCAGATGGAACAGAGGTGCGCCTGGATCACGAATTTCTCCCGGCGTCCCCGGAGCGCCCTCCCCACGGCTTTGCGCAGTTCCGGATCCGGTGAATAGAGATCGAAATAATTGACGCCGGATTGTTCGGCCGCATCAAACAGCTTTGCCGCCATCTCATTATCCTCTTCAAAAAAGCCTTCACAGCCCATTCCGATTTCGCTGACCCTGAGGCCCGTATTGCCCAATTGTCTGTACTGCATGGCAGACCCTCCTTCTTGTTGATAATCATTCCAAATCTGTCCTGGACAGAAAAAACATCCGCAAAACTGCCGGATCCGCAGGTCCCGGGACGGCATAACCTCCAGCTCATTCCAGGGACCGCCTGCACTTTATCTCTTTTATCATACCTGACGGAACAGGGAAAGGCCAATGCTTTTTACGTCCGGGAGGACATGCACGGAAGGCATGGTTTCCGCTGACCGCAGAAAATGGCAAAAGGAACGTCCCGGCAGGAGCAGGAAGACGCTCCCGGCCGCAGGTTCCCCGCTGCCGCCTTTCTTTTTCGGCAAAAAAACGGTATGATAATAAAGACAGAAAATCCGGGACCGGGGCAGCTTCCGGACAGACAGATCAAAACCGGTCCCCCAGCAAACTATAAAAGAGGAATATACAGAATGGATAATGCAAATAAACTGGCGATCCTGATCGACGCCGAAAATATCTCACCCCAGTACGTCAACGTCATCCTGGACGAAGCCGCAAACATCGGGAATATCATCTACAAACGGATCTACGGGAACTGGACCTCGCCCCAGATGGCGGCCTGGAAGTCCGTCATCCTGGAAAATGCCATCCAGCCCATCCAGCAGTTCAATAATGCTTCCGGAAAAAATGCCAGCGACTCCGCTCTGATCATCGATGCGATGGATCTGCTCTACCAGGCGGATCTGGACGGTTTCGTCATCGTCTCCTCGGACAGCGATTTTACGCGTCTCGCCTCACGCCTGCGTGAATCGGGCAAATATGTCCTCGGCATGGGCAACAGCCAGACACCGGTCTCCTTCATCTCCGCCTGCCACAAATTCCTTTATCTGGATGTGCTCTATGCGGACTCCCAGAAGACAGAAGAAGAGACGGAAACCCATCCGGCAGAACAGGAAGGCAGTGCTTCCCATACCTCCCAGGAACCGCGGAAGAACGGCAAGAACCTGAAGAAGATCAAGCGGATCCTGATCCAGCTTGCCGAAGAAAACTCTTCGGAAAACGGCTGGATTTCCTCAAGTCTCCTGGGCACCCTCCTCTTCCGCAGGCTGCCCGACTTCGATCCCCGCCTCTTCGGCTGCAAGAAATTCACCCAGTTCATCCAGTCGACGGACCTGTTCAAGATGCAGACAAGCGGTGAAACGGGGAGCGGACGCAACAAGGACGCCCGGAACTATTTCTTCAAACTGAAATAAGACCCGCGCCAGAAAGAGCCTCTGCCCTTCTGGCGCGATTTTTCCATGGAGACGGTTATGTTTGAGAATTACCATTATTTTTTGAAACTGGCCGAAACGAATAATGTGACCCAGGCGGCGCGGGAGCTCTTCGTCACCCATCAGTGCCTGAGCCGGTACCTCGCGAAACTCGAAAAAGAATGCGGCACGGCCCTCTTTTACCGCAAGCCCCGCTTCACCCTGACCCCGGAGGGGCGGATGCTGCTTGATACGCTGCGCCAGGTGGAAAGCCTGGAAATGGACATCCGGCAGCATTTCCGGGAAGGTCTGGAAGGGACGAGCGGCACCATACGCGTGGGCACCACAGAAGGCCGGTTCCGGATCTTCATCCCGCCTCTGATCACAAGCTACAGCGCCCTCTATCCCCATATGCACCTGGCTGTGACGAGCGCCCGTCCGGATGCCCTGGAAGCGATGATGCTGAACAACAAACTGGATCTGATGCTGATTGGCCAGCCGCGGCAGCTGTCCCGTTTCATCAAGAGCCAGATCGTCCTGCAGGAAAGGCTCTATGTCGTCCTGAGCGACGCCATGTGCCGGAAGTATTTCCCGGAAGCATATGCTGCGGGCCTGGAGCCCCTCAAAAAGGGAATCGCCGCCGAGCAGCTCATCCCGATCCCGTTCTCGTTCAATCTGCCGTCGGCCAACTCTTCCCTCATCCTGGATTCTTTCCTGAAGCGGCAGGGCGTATCGCTCAATGTGGTCCATGTCTCCAACCATCCGGATCTGCATCATATCCTGACCACCCAGAACTACGCGGCAAGCTTCTGCCTTACCATGTACCTGCCGAATCTGAAGTCCATCAACGAGCGGACCGAAAATAAACTGCATGTCTTCCCCATCCTCGGACTGGATGAGACCAATCCCGTCGCCATCGCCTACCGCAGCGACAAGACCGCTGCACCCTATTTCAAGGCCCTCATCCGGACGATCAAAAAAGAATGCCAGTACTATCAGGACTTCCATCCGGATGACCTGTTCTGACAGCATGCGTCTGGATATCTTCCGTCCAGCGACGTTTCCCGACACAAAAAAATCATGATGACCGCAATGGCCATCATGATTTTTTTCTGTCCGCCACACTGCATGTCAGTCATGCATCAGCTGTACTGCACAACGACTGCCAGCATCATGAAGAGGGAGGCAAATACGAACCAGAGCAGGAACAGTTTGCTCATGAATTTCATCCACGTCCCGTAGCCGACGCCGCAGGCAGCGAGGAAAGCCATCAGCGAAGAGGAATGCGGATAAATGTAGTTGCTCAGGCCATCCCCGTAATTGAGTGCCAGGATCGCCGTCTCCGGGCTCATCCCGATCAGATCGGCCACGGGAAGGAAGATCGGCATGGTCAGATTGGCCTGACCGGATCCCGAAGTCACAAAGAAATTGATGATGGTATGCGCCCAGAACATCATCGGAGCCTGCACGAGCGGCGGGAAATTCTGCAGCGCCCGGGCAATATAGAAGACGACCGTATCGAGGATATGGCCCGCACTCATGGCGATTGCCACCGCCCGGGCGATCCCGATCATCACACAGGCACCCATGATCACCTTGCAGCCGGCTACGAAGCTGGTGCACATCTGATTGGGATTCCTCCCTGCCACGATGGAGGACAGGATCCCGATGAAGAGGAAGCAGACAGCCGTCTCTTCATAACTCCATTTCCGGTAGGAGCAGCCATAGATCAGTGCGGCGACGCCGAGGGCAAGGACCAGGAGCACGCTCATATGGCCGTGGTTCATGAGCGGCAGATTTTCCGGTCTTCCCGGCTCGACGATGTTCGGGATCCCGTAGGCGACGCTTTTTTCCGGATGGAGGCGCACGTTCTCCGCATAGCGGCAGATGAACCACGTGGTCAGGATGAGGATGATGACAAATCCGACCCAGCGGAAGCCCATGCCGTGGTAAAGCGGCAGCCCTGCCATCTCATTGGCAATGGCCGTCGTACTGATATTCAGCATCCCGCAGGTGGAACCAAAGGACGAACCCGTGATGATGACAGCCGCAGCAGTCACGGAATCATAGCCCATCATCAGACAGAGCATCAGCACGACACCGCTGAACGGGATGAAATAGTTCATCTGGATGGGGACGCTCATGATGCCAAAGGCCACCATCATCACGACGATGGTAATGCGCGGCGTCCTGCTGAAGCGGGTCGCCAGGACGCGCATCAGGGCATGGATGGCTTCCGTGTCGATGAGCATCTGCACGCCCCCGGCAATAAAGAACATCGTAAAGATCAGTTTGCTCTGCTTGACAAAGCCCTGATAGATCAGGTTCAGCAGATAAACGGGATTGACCGGAGTATTTTTGATGAAGTGGAATCCATTGGGATCGACGACTTTCTTGCCCACTTCATTGGTAATCCTGCTGTACTCGCCTGCCGGGATGAGATACGTCAGCACGCAGGCGAGGACGAGCATAAAGATCACGATCAGATATTCGTGGATGTGAGGGAATTTCTTGCCAGATTTCACTGGGGCAGCTTTTTTGCCGGTTTCCATTTATTTTTCCTTTCTTCCCTAAAAATCCACCTGTCTGAATACAACCTCTCCTTCCCGCATCGTAAGCTGCGTCTTGAGCAGCTTCGTTCCCGTTACGCTTTTCCCGGAAAAATCCTGGAACGTCACCGGATGGTCCGCCAGTCTGAAGACTGCGATATCCGCACAGGTCCCCTCGCAGAGACTGCCGAGTTCCTTTGCCTGTCCCAGATACGCTGCAGGCTGCAGTGTCGTGCAGGCAACGATTTTTTCGAGCGGCATCCCCAGAGCCAGGTATTTTGCCATGATGAAAGGCAGGGAAAAGACTTTGCCCGGGATATAGAGCGACTTGCGGGTCAGATCCGTACTGATGATATCCGGTTCGAATCCCTGCTGCAGACAGGCCTCTGCCACAGCAAGGCTGAAATGATTCGTACCGTTCGCCGCGTCAAAGACGACACCGCGCCGGCGCGCCTCGAGGACTTCGGGAACGATTTTCCCGTCCCTGACGACAGTCTCGCCCTTGCCCTGATAGACATGGATATAGATATCATCTTTCCGCAGCAGCCGGGCGATTTCACCCGCCGGAACGGGCGGATTCGTCGTGTGGACAGCCACGGGACAATGGGCCTGCTGCGCAATCTCAAGCGCAGCTTCGAGCGGTGCCAGGCCAAGATTTCCCGCGATCTCCGCACTTTGCCGGATCTTCAGCCCCAGGAGCTGATCATTGTATTTCCTGAGGAAACGAATGATTTTAGAAGGTTGGAAACAGGATGGATCGATATTTTCATGATAGGCAGTCGTGACCAGTCCGGCAGGACAGACATTCAAAAAGGCTTTGATCCGGAGACGGCTCCGAAGCGTCATTTCCCGGAAAGCCTGATAATTGGCAGTTCCGCTCGTCCCGGCATCGACGGCTGTCGTGACACCGGAGGGAAAGGCGCTGGCTTCGCCCGGGATGCCGAGATCCGTCAGACCATATCCGAGATGGCAGTGGAAATCGATCAGTCCCGGAGTGACCAGACAGCCCTCCGCATCGATGACGTGCGCAGCCTGCACCTCATCGGCGTCCACGATCACACCATCCCTGACAGCGATGTCCACTGTCTTATATATTTTTTGATAACAGTCGATGACCGTTCCGCCCTTGATGAGATAATCTGCTTTTGCCATGATTTTCCGCTCTGCCTCCTGTCAGCTGGATTGAAACGCTGCACTGATTTACGGTTCCGTTATTTGCTTTGCGTATGGTTCTTTGCCTGCCGCGTCGGAACTTCCCGGATCAGGTCACTGGCCTTGCCGGCACGGAGCAGGTAGCTGTCCGTGGGATGGCCCAGGAAGGATGCGACGTGATGGCTGATCTCCATCAGCCTGTCCAGGTCGATCCCTGTCTCGATGCCCATTTCCGCACACATATGGACGACATCCTCAGAAGAGACATTCCCGGCCGCGCCCGGCACGAAAGGACAGCCGCCGACGCCGGCAAAGCTGGTATCGAACTGGGTAAAGCCTTCACTCAGCCCGGCCAGGATATTGGCGATCCCGAGGCCCCGCGTATTATGGAAGTGGAGCCACCAGGACACATCCGGATATTTTTCCCGGACCGTATGGCAGATGGCCGCCACCTGGGAAGGATAGGCCATGCCCGACGCATCGGACAGGCTGATTTCCCGGATGCCCACAGCCATGTAGGCTTCGATGATGCGGCAGACCGTTTCGATCCTGATTTCTTTGTCCCAGGGGGAACCGAAGGCCATCGAAATGGAACCGGAAATCCCGATCTGGTTCTCCTTCGCCTTCTCCACACATTCTTTAAAGCGGGCCACGCTCTCAGCGGGCGTGCAGTTCAGGTTGGCCAGGTTATGGGCGACACTGGCGGAAACATTCAGTTTGACCTTTTTGCAGCCGCAGGCGATGGCGCGGTCCACGCCGCGCAGGTTCGCAATGAGGGCCCGGTATTCCACACCCTCTTTCTGCCGGATGCTCCGGAAGACATCGTCCGTGTTCGCCATTTGCGGCACTGCTTTGGGACTTACGAAACTGCCCACCTCGATGACGGGAAAGCCGGCGTCCGCGATTTCTTCTATGTAACGGGCCTTCTCCTCCGTCGTCATCATTTTCATTTCATTCTGCATGCCGTCCCGGGGACCGACTTCACAGATACGGATTTTTTTCGGATATGTCAAAGCCATGGCTTGTTCTCCTTCTATGCATCAGATGATCTTTTTCGCTCTCAGTGCCCGGATTTCCTCTTCCGACAGGCCCAGGAGCTTTCCGTAGACTTCTTCATCGGACTGGCCCAGTTTCTGGCCGGCCCACCGGATGCTGCCCGGCGTTTCGCTGAGGACCGGTACGATACCCGGCATCTTGACAGAGCCGAATTCATCACAGGGAACATCGACGATATCATGACGGGCCTGATACTGCGGATCTTCATAGCAGTCTTTGATATTGTAGATGGAGGAAACCGGCACACCCGCCTTGTCGCATTTTGCCTTGACTTCTGCAAAAGTCTGGGAAGCGACCCATTCCGTGACCGCATCCATGATGGGTTTCGGATCCTTCAGACGGTCTTTGGCAAGCGCATACTTTGGCAGCCAGGCTTCCCGTTTTTCCATGGCATCACAGAGATGTTCAAAGACGGGATTCGTGCTGCAGACGATGATCACATACTTGTGATCCTTCGTCTCGAAGGTCCCGATCGGGCAGGAAGCACCGCTCGGCATCGGGCTCCTTTCCCGGATCTTGCCCAGCAGGTCGTACTCGGCGATCATCGCTTCTTCCATGCGGAAGATACCTTCATACAGGCTCACATCGATCTCCTGGGCCTTTCCCTTCAGCACATCCCGGTGGTACAGGGCCAGCATCGTTCCAAAAGCCGCATAGAGGCCTGCCACATAGTCGGCGAGCGCAAACGGAGGGCTCACGGGCGGACGGTCCGGATAGCCCTGCATATAGGTCATCCCGGAAAACGCCTGGAGCGGAGTCCCGAGGCCCGCCAGTTTCCGGTACGGACCGGTCTGGCCGTAGCCCGTGACGTGGGTCACGATGATGTCCGGATTGACCTGACGCATGACATCGACACCAATTCCCCACTTGTCGAGCGTACCCGTCTTGAAATTCTCGATGACCACATCGGATTTCTTTACGAGTTCCAGGAACAGCTTTTTGCCTTCTTCGTAGTGGAAATCCAGAGTCACACTCTTTTTGTTCCTCCCCATGGATGGCCAGCGGATGCTTTTGCCATCCTTCAGCGGCCCCATGGCCCGGAATGCATCCCCGCGGCCCGTCATCTCCACTTTGATGACTTCCGCACCGAAATCTGCCAGCAGCCCGGCAGCCCATGGTGCGGCGATGACCGTCGCGATATCGAGGACACGGACACCTTCCAATGCACTTTTACCCATTGTTCAATACGCCTCCTGATTTTAGAAATTTCGGGCAATTCCTTTTTCCGAAACATACTATAAGGGAAAATCAGGCAATTTTGAAGCAATGAATAATTTAATACAGCAAATATAAATTGCCGGATGATCCTGCCATTCAGCATGCCGCAGGGATCTTTCGCCCCGGTTCCCTCCGCCTGATTCCTGTAAAAAATATGGAAAACGCCCTCCGGCGAAAAACCGGAAGGCGTTCTGTACCATTTTGTTCAGTTGTTGTCAGGGACTGGACCCGGGTGCATCGGGTCAGCCGATCTTTTCCTCAAAAGCGCGTTCCACGGCTTCTTTGTGGTCACAGCCGCTGCCTTCGTATTTGCGGATGAGCTGCAGCATCGCTTCGTAGTCCCGCGGAATGACGCGGGTAAAGCGCTTCACAGAAGTTTCCCATGTCTTTAGGAGTTCCTCTGCAAGCGGGCTCCCCGTCATATCTTTATGGGTTTCCAGGATGCTGCGGAGTTTGGCCTGCTCTTTGGGATCTGCGACGGGTTCCAGATTGACCAGTCCCTTGTTGCAGTATGCTTCCTCAAGATCCAGCACATAGGCCGTACCGCCGGACATGCCGGCAGCGAAGTTGCGTCCCACCGGGCCCAGGATGACCGCCGTCCCGCCCGTCATGTATTCGCAGCCGTGATTGCCGATGCCTTCCACCACTGCCGTGGCACCGCTGTTGCGGACGCAGAAACGTTCGCCCGCACGGCCGTTGATGTAGACTTCTCCGCTCGTTGCGCCGAAGCAGGCCACATTGCCGATGATGACGTTCTCAGCCGGCACGAAATCTGCCTCGGCCGAAGGAAAGACCGCGATCCTGCCGCCCGAGAGCCCCTTGCCCAGATAATCGTTGGCATCCCCTTCGAGCCGCAGCGTGAGCCCCTTCGGGATGAATGCGCCGAAGCTCTGGCCCGCACTGCCCACAAAGGAAAGCTGGATGGTATCCGCAGGCAGGCCTTCATCCCCGTAGCGGCGGATGATCTCGCTGCCCAGCAGCGTACCGGTGACGCGGTTCGTATTGTCGATGCGCAGCCGTGCGCGGATCTGCTTTCCCGCATCCAGGGCCGGACGGCACATCCTGACGAGTTTGCTCTGATCCAGGGTCTGCTCGATTTCATGATCCTGCGGCGCCGTGAAGTGATGGGCCTGACCGGGATCCGTATAGGGCCGGAAGAGCAGTTTGTCCAGGCTTACGGTGGAAGCCTTCCAGCTCATGATATCCTCGCGCTGCTTCAGCCGGTCATAGCGGCCGACCATTTCCTCCACCGTACGGAACCCGAGCCGGGCCATGATTTCCCGCAGATCCTGCGCCACGAACTGCATGTAGCGGATCACGTATTCCGGCTTGCCCGCAAAGCGGCGGCGCAGTTCTTCTTTCTGCGTGCAAATGCCGTACGGGCAGGTATTGAGATTGCAGACGCGGATCATCCGGCAGCCCAGAGCGACGAGCGGGCCTGTGCAGAAATCGAAGTATTCCGCTCCGAACAGGGCCGCAATGGCAACGTCACGGCCCGTCAGCAGCTTGCCGTCGACGGAAATCTTGACCCGGTCCCGCAGGCGGTTGAGGAGCAGGGTCTGCTGCACTTCGGACAGACCGATTTCCCAGGGAAGTCCCGTATGGCGCATGCTCGTGCGGGGCGCCGCACCCGTACCGCCGCCGTACCCGCAGATGGTGATCCCGTCGGCCTTGGTCTTGACCACGCCGGCGGCGATGGTGCCGACGCCGGAGCTCGAAGCCAGCTTGACGCTGATTTCCGCTTTTTTGTTGACATTCTTCAAATCAAAGATCAGTTCTGCCAGGTCTTCGATGGAATAGATATCATGGTGCGGCGGAGGCGAGATGAGGGACACGCCCGGCGTGGAATGGCGCGTATGGGCGATGGCCGGATCGACCTTGCTGCCGGGCAGGTTGCCGCCCTGGCCGGGCTTGGCGCCCTGGGCGAACTTGATCTGCAGCTCTTTGGCGTTTACCAGATAATTGCCCGTCACGCCGAACCGCGCTGTCGACACCTGCTTGATGGCATCGTTCGCGTCACTTCCGTCCGGCAGCGGCTTGAACCGTTCGGAGTCCTCGCCGCCTTCGCCCGTATTGCTGCGGCCGCCCAGGCGGTTCATGGCAATGGCGATGCATTCATGGGCCTCCTTACTCAGGGCGCCGTAACTCATGGCTCCTGTCCGGAAGCGTTTTACGATGGAATCCACCGGTTCCACTTCCTCGATGGGGATGGAGCAGCCGTCGGGATAATCGAAATCGAGCAGATCCCGCAGACGGAACAGGGCACCCGTATTGACCTTGTCCGCAAACTTGCGGTATGCCTCCCCGTCATCCGTGCGGCATGCCTTCTGCAGGAGATCGATGGCTTCCGGATCGAGGATATGGGGTTCGGGACCGTTCTTCTTATATGCGTAGATATCGCCGTCCGCCAGCTCATCCTGCCCATGGAACGCATGATCATGGCGCAGCTCCGTTTCGCGGGCGATTTCCTTGAGGCCCAGCCCTTCGATCCGGGAAGGCGTGTTGACGAAGTATTTGTTGATGACGTCCTTGTCGATGCCGACGGCTTCAAAGATCTGGGCGCCGTGGTAGCTGCCGACGGTGCAGATCCCCATCTTGGACATGACGGTCTGGATGCCCGTGACGGCTGCCTTCAGGTAATTTTCCTGCGCCGCTTCGGCCGTCACATTTCCCAGCCGCCCGCTTCCGGCGAGTTCTTCCACCGTGTCGAGGGCGAGATACGGATTGACGGCTGTGATGCCATAGCCGATCAGCGTGCAGAAATGATGGATCTCGCGCGGTTCGCCCGATTCCAGGACCAGCCCCACATCGGACCGGACCGTTTCTTTGATGAGGAAATTATGGACTGCCGCCGTGGCAAGGAGTGCCGGTACGGCAGCAAGTTCCGGACTGATGCCGCGGTCTGACAGGATCAGGATGTTGGCACCGTTCTGGACTTCGGCAAGAGCCCTGTCGCAGAGGTCATCCACCGCTCTTTCGAGGGCCCAGGCACCGCCGCTCACCGGATACAGCAGGGACAGGGTGACGGCCCGCAGCTTTCCGTCGTGCAGCTTCTTGATGGCCGCCATTTCCCGGTTCGTCAGGAGGGGACGGCTGACCGAGAGCGCGTACGTCCCTTTTTCATCGGGATCCATGATATTGGCCACGTTGCCGATCATGACGGACGTGGAAGTCACGATATTTTCCCGCAGGGCATCCATGGGCGGATTCGTCACCTGGGCAAAATTCTGCTGGAAATAGTCATACAGCATCTGGGGCTGCTCCGACAGCACCGGCAGCGGGCTGTCGATTCCCATCGCTCCCACCGGTTCCCGCCCCGTACGGGCCATGGGGATCAGGATCTGGGTCAGGTCTTCCTGTGTGTAGCCGAACGCCTTCTGCTGGTCCCGGACGTCGTCGGGCCGGGCTGCCGGCACCTTCAGGTCACCGCTTGCGGCCATCAGGTCGGGCAGGTCCACAAGGTGTTCCGCACACCACTTGTCATAGGGATGGGCGGACGCAATGGTATGCTTCACTTCTTCGTCCGGCACGATGCGCTGCTCCTTCGTATCCACGAGGAACAGTTTGCCCGGCTCGAGGCGCCCCTTGTACAGGATATTCCGGGGGTCGATCCGGACGGCGCCGACTTCGGACACGAGGATCACGCGGCCGTCCTTAGTTACACAGTACCGGGCCGGACGCAGGCCGTTGCGGTCCAGCATGCCGCCGATCTGGGTGCCGTCGCAGAAACAGATGGCTGCCGGGCCGTCCCAGGCCTCCATCATGAAACTCTGATAGCGGTAGTAATCCCGCTTTTCCTTGCTCATGAGCGGATCCTTTTCCCACGGTTCAGGGATCATGGTCATCATGGCATGGGCCAGGGAATGGCCCGTCATATACAGATATTCCAGGCAGTTGTCGAACATGGAAGAATCGCTCCCGGCCGTATCGACGACCGGAAAGACCCTGTCGAGTTCGGGATACTTCTGGGAATGAGCCTTGCTCTCGCGTGCGTTCAGCCAGTTCGTATTGCCGCGGATCGTATTGATTTCGCCGTTATGGACGATATAGCGGTTCGGATGGGCCCGGGCCCAGCTCGGGAACGTATTCGTGCTGAAACGGGAATGGACAAGGGCCATGGCACTCGTAAAGTCCAGATCCGACAGATCCAGGTAGAAATGGCGGATCTGGGTTGCCGTCAGCATCCCCTTGTAGACAATGGTGTGGCTCGAAAGGCTGGCGATATAGAAATCCGATCCCATCCGCCGGCTGGCCGGGGTGATCTGCTTTTCTGCAAGGCGCCGGATGACGTACAGTTTCCTTTCAAAATCCATCGGAGCCTTCAGGTCCGGGCTGCGTCCGATGAAGACCTGGATGATGCGGGGCCGCACGGAAGCCGCCTGCTGGCCGATGCGCGTATCGTCCACAGGGACTTCGCGCCAGCCAAGGACGGTCTGCCCTTCTTCGCGGACGATCCGTTCAAAGGCAGCCTTCTGTTTTTCCAGATAATTTTCATAGCGGTGGGCAAAGATCATCCCCACGCCGTACTCTCCTTCGGCCGGAAGCTCAAATCCCAGGACAGCGCATTCACGGCTCAGGAAATCATGCGGGATCTGGACCATGATGCCCGCGCCGTCACCGCTCTTATGATCGGCGCCTTCACCGCCGCGGTGTTTCAGGTTTTCCAGGATATCCAGAGCATCCGAGACAATGTCATACGACCGCTCTCCCTTGATATTGACGATGAAGCCGATGCCGCAGGCATCATGTTCGTTGGCCGGATCATACAGGCCCTGCGGTGCGGGCAGATCCTGAAAATGTTCTTCCATTGTGCAGTCCCCCTCGAAATATGTAAGGAAGCGGTGTGGGCAGGCTGCTGCCCTGCCATCGCTCCCAGGAATATGATCTCTGTCAAATCTAAAGAAGAAAGTCCCCGGGATCTTTCCGGTACGGCTGCAGGGTCCGCTGACTCGCAGCAGGCTCTGCAGATTCTTTGTCCGCTGTAATATGCCTTTCATCCACGAATTGAGAGAGCGTTGAAATGAATTGTACTCTTATTTTTGATGTATGTCAAATATTATAGTACGTATTGTTTTTGTACAGTGTACTTTTGTATTTATATTTAGGACATTTTGCAAAGTATACAGTATACTTTGTTTCTGCAGGCTGGATCCGCGCAGTGAAAGCAGCCGGCTCTTCTCTCAAAAAGGAGCTTCCCCATATCTCCGGAGGACCGGTTTCCCCGCATGCTGCAGCAGGAAAACTGCCGCTCCAGGACAGAAAAAGACCGCGGCACGGAAAACATCGGCTTTCCATACCGCGGTCTTTTCGTTTATTTGTTGAAGAAATCTTTCACTTTGTTGAAGAAACTCTTCTCTTCGGGATTGATATTGCTGCCGCTTGCTCCGGCAAACTTGCGGAGTGCATCCTTCTGAGCCACGCTCAGCCTCGTCGGGACGACGACCTTGATCTTGATCATCTGATCGCCCTTGACGCCGGTTCGCAGGCTCGGGATCCCTTTGCCCTTGATCCGCAGGACCGTGTTCGGCTGCGTCCCTTCCTTTACCTTGATGGTCGTCTGGCCATAAAGGGTCGGTACCTTGATCTCATCGCCCAGCGTTGCCTGGACGATGCTGATCGGCACTTCACACAGGACCGTCGTGCCGTCCCGTTCAAAGAACTTATGCGGTTTGACGTACAGATATACGTACAGATCGCCCGGACGGCCGCCCCGGAAGCCAGCTTCGCCTTCGCCGCTGACACGCAGGCGCGAACCGTTGTCCACACCGGCGGGGATCTTGACTGTCAGTTCCTTCTTTGCCTTCATGCGGCCCGTACCATGGCACTTGCGGCAGGGATTGGTGACAATCTTGCCCGTGCCGTGGCAGTGAGGACAGGTCCTCACATTGACCACCTGGCCAAAGAGAGAATTCTGGGTGACACGGATCTGGCCCGTGCCATGGCAGTCAGGACAGGTCTCCGGACGGCTGCCCGGTGCTGCGCCCGTGCCGTGGCACTCGTCGCACTCTTCCTCGCGGTTGAGTTTGACCTTCTTTTCCGTGCCGAAAGCAGCTTCCTCAAAAGTGATCTCCATGTCCATCCGCAGATCGGCGCCCTGCTTCGGGCCGTTATCCGGTCTGGAGCTCCGGCCGCCGGCACCGCCGAAGAACATATTGAAGATATCGTCCATCCCTTCGCCGCCGAAAGGATTGCCGCTGAAACCGCCCTGGAACCCGCCAAAGGGATTCCCGCCGCCGGCACCGGCGCCGCCGTTCTGGAAGGCAGCCTGGCCATACTGGTCATAGGCTGCCCTCTTCTGCGGGTCGCTCAGCACCTGATACGCTTCATTGGCTTCCTTGAACTTCTCAGCTGCGTCAGGATTATCCTTATTCAAGTCGGGATGATACTTCCGTGCCAGTTTGTGATAGGCTTTCTTCAATTCTTCGGGTGTGGCATTCTTGTCGACGCCAAGCACCTCATAGTAATCTCTTTTCTCTGCCATCCGTATCTCCCTCTAGGAAAGATTATTTCTTATCGTCATCCACGACTTCAGCGTCTACGACGTTGTCATCGTCCTTCTTGCTCTCCGCGCCCTGGCTGCCGGCAGTGCTGCCTGCGTTCTGAGCACCCGCACCGGCTGCGCCGCTGGCCTGGGTCCTCTTGTAGAGTTCGGAAGACAGTTCATACAGAGGCTTCTGCAGAGCTTCCGTATCAGCCTTGATCTTGGCCGTATCGTCGGACTTCATCGTTTCCTTCAGGGTCTTGATGGCATCCTGGACCTTGGAGATCTTGTCATCCAGGCCCTTGCCCTCGGTATCCTTGATGGTCTTTTCAGCCTGGTAGATCAGGGTATCAGCCTGGTTCTTCGCATCGACAGCTTCCTTGCGTTTCTTGTCGGAAGCTTCGTTGGCCTGGGCTTCCTTCACCATCTTATCGACTTCTTCCTTGCTCAGGCTGCCGGAAGAAGTGATGGTGATCTTCTGTTCCTTGCCCGTGCCCAGATCCTTGGCGGACACGTTGACGATACCGTTGGCATCGATATCAAAGGCAACTTCGATCTGAGGCACCCCACGCGGTGCAGCCGGGATACCGCTCAGTTCGAAACGGCCCAGGGTCTTGTTGTCGGCGGCCATTTCACGTTCGCCCTGCAGGACATGGATGTCCACGGAAGGCTGGTTGTCCGTAGCCGTCGAGAAGATCTGCTTCTTGGAAGTCGGGATCGTCGTGTTGCGGTCGATGATCTTCGTGAAGACACCGCCCATGGTTTCGATACCGAGGGACAGCGGCGTCACATCGAGCAGCAGGACGTCTTTGACATCACCGGCGAGGACACCGGCCTGGATAGCAGCACCGACAGCCACGCATTCATCCGGGTTCACACCGTGAGCCGGTTCCTTGCCCAGGACTCTCTTGATGGCTTCCTGGACAGCCGGGATACGGGAAGAACCGCCGACGAGCAGGATCTTGTCGATATCATTGACAGTCATCTTGGCATCGGACAGGGCCTTGTTCACGCAGGTGATGGTGCGGTCGACGAGGTCGCTCGTCATTTCATCGAATTTCGCACGGGTCAGATCCATATCCAGATGCTGAGGGCCTTCAGGACCTGCAGAGATGTACGGCAGGTTGATGTTGGTGCTCATCATGCTGGAGAGTTCGATCTTGGCCTTTTCAGCGGCTTCACGGATTCTCTGCATGGCCATCTTGTCCTTCGTCAGGTCGATGCCATGGCTCTTCTTGAATTCATCGGTCATCCAGTCCATGATGCGCTGATCGAAGTCATCGCCGCCCAGATGAGTATCGCCGTTCGTCGCCTTTACTTCGAATACGCCGTCACCCAGTTCCAGGATGGACACATCGAAGGTGCCGCCGCCGAGGTCATAGACCAGGACGGTCTTGTCATCGGACTTGTCGATGCCGTAAGCCAGTGCAGCAGCGGTCGGTTCATTGATGATACGCTTTACATCCAGACCGGCGATACGGCCTGCATCCTTCGTGGCCTGACGCTGGGAATCGTTGAAGTAGGCAGGGACCGTGATGACGGCTTCCGTCACTTTTTCACCCAGATACCGTTCTGCATCACCCTTCATCTTTTCGAGGATCATGGCGGAAATCTGTTCCGGCGTATAGCTCTTGCCATCGATCGTCACAGTGTACTTGGTACCCATATGACGTTTGATGGAGCTGATCGTTCTTTCCGGGTTGGAAACAGCCTGACGTTTAGCCAGCTGGCCAACCAGTCTTTCCCCGTTTTTCGTAAAACCAACTACGGACGGCGTCAGACGGCCGCCTTCCTGCGTCGTGATAACGGTGGGCTCGCCGCCTTCCATTACAGCAACAACAGAGTTCGTAGTACCTAAGTCAATACCTATAATCTTGGACATGGTCAATTCCTCCCTGTCAATTCATGTAAAATGTTCACTAAAGACGATCTTTAGACAATCTGCGAATTAATTGCGGACAACACGTACCTTGGAATGGCGGATGATGTCATCACCGATCTTATAGCCCTTTTCCAGGACCAGGTCGATGCTTTCATCCGGCAGATCCGGGTTGTTGCCCTGCATGACGGCCTCATGGTACTGGGGATCGAACTGCTTTCCCTCGGCAGGGATTTCCTCGATGTCAAGGGTCTTCAGCGCTTTTTCAAACTGCTTGTGGATCTTGCCCATCCCTTCGGCCACAGTCTCCGGATTCTTCTCCATGCTGGCTTCGGCTCTTTCGAAGTTGTCCAGCACCTTGAGGAATTCACGCGCCACATTGGCGGTCACGAAACGGCCGAGCCGTTCCCGTTCTTCATTATTGCGCTTGCGGAAGTTGTCAAAATCAGCCTGGAGCCGGATCAGACGGTTCTTCAGTTCTTCGATTTCCTTCTGCTGGGCGGCAATTTTCTCATCACGCGCATCCGGCTGCTCTCTGCTTTCCGCTTTGGCATCCTTTTCCGTTTCCTTTGCGGTCCCGGCGGCTGCCTGTGCATCCTGCTTCGGTTCTGCAGTTTCCTGCTTCACGTCTGCCGCACCCGCTTTGGGAGTAGCCGTTTCTGCTGTATTCCTGACTTCTTCTTCCACCATACGTCCTCCCTACTTTTCCTCGATTTTTTTCATGACGACTTTCAGATAATGATGCAGGTATTCCATCACTGACATGACCTTGCGGTATTCCATCCGTGTCGGGCCCAGGACAGCCAGCGTTCCCACGACCTGTCCATTCAGGCGGTATGTCGCCTGGATCATACTGCAGTCCTGGATGCCGGAGAACTTGTTCTCGCTGCCAATCGTCACCTTGAGGCCCGAATCCCTGCCCGCTGTCAGCATATCCTTGAGGATCTGCTGTTCCTCCAGGACGCCCAGCAGTTCCTTCATCCGCTCCGGTTCCTTGAACTCGGGCTGATTGAGGATCTGTCTGGTACCGCCGAGGAACATCTTGTTTTCCGACTGCCCCGCCTGGATCTGCTTGATTCCTTTGATGATGGAGGAATACAGGCGGTCATCTTTGGCCACATGGTCCCGAAGATCCGTCAGGATCCCGGAATCGATTTCCCGGAGTTTCTTCCCGTTCAGCTTGTTCGTCACACGCTGAGCCAGGCTTTCCAGCTCCAGGGAAGACATCCCGGCCGGGATCTGGACCACACCGTGATCCATGGTTCCCTCCTCCGTCACGATGCAGAGGATTGCCTGATGCTCGTTCAGCGGAAGGAACTTCATGTAGGAAAACACGCTGTCGCTGTCTTTGTTCGCAAGGACGACGGACACATTCTTGCTCATGCGGGAGAGGATCTTCGCAGTCGACTGGAAAATATCATCGATCGTATGGACCTGTTCCCGGTACCAGCTGTTGATCAGTGCCACGTCATTGGGCGACAGCATCAGCGGACCCCCGAGGGAGTCCACATAGAACCGGTACGCCGCAGCGGAAGGGACCCGTCCTGAAGAAGTATGGGGCTGTTCCAGATAGCCCAGGAGCTCCAGGTCGGACATTTCGTTGCGGATCGTTGCGGGGCTGATTCCCAGATTATACTTTCTGGCAATGGTCCGAGACCCTACAGGCTCGGCCGTTTCAATATAGTCGTCAATGATCAGTTGAAGAATTTTCTTTTGACGGTCTGTCAGCACTGTAATCATCTCTTTCCTGAGATTATTAGCACTCGAATATTAAGAGTGCTAACATCTAATGGTAAAGATACAACTATTTAGTCAAAATGTCAATACTTTATGGAAAATTTTTCCAAACTATTTGCACGGGCTCACCGGGCCGGTCCGGCCGCTTTCTCCGGATAAAAAGACAAAAAATCAAAAGAGAAAAAATTCACTGCTGATCCGGCCGGTCCGCTTCAGATGAATTCCTCAAACGCCAGATTCCCATAGCGCATCCCGAGCGGCGTCAGGTGGATCCTTCCGTCCTCCAGGACGAGCCATTTCCGCGCCGCGAGCTTCTCCAGCGCCTTTCCATAACGTCTGCTCAAAGGTTCTCCCGTCCGCTCTTCGTACACGGCAAGGTCAAGTCCTCTCGCTGTGCGCAGGTTCATGAAAACGAGCTCCTCCCGCCGGATGTCGGGCGAAAGGACCTCCACTTCAGCGGGCTCCCCCTTCATATAAGCATAGAGGCCGCGCGGCGCGGTCTCCCGCTTTTTTCCGTCAAAGCGGCAGGCACCCGCGCCGAAGGCCAGATAGGGCTCATAGCGCCAGTAGACTTCATTATGCAGGGATTCCTGGCCGGGCCGTGCAAAATTCGAGATCTCATACCGCGCATATCCCTTTGCGGGGAGGCCGTCCATGACAAGATCATACATCCGCCCCGACTCCTCCTCGTCCGGCAGCTGCCACACCCCCTGATCGAGCCGCGCCGCAAGGACCGTCCCGGGCTCCACGGAAAGGCCGTAGACGGAAACATGGTCCGGCTGCCAGGCAAGGAGACGCTGCAGCGTATCTTCCACACTGGCTGCGGTCTGGCCGGGATAGCCGTAGATGAGATCCGTGCTGATCCGCCGGAACCCTGCATCCCGCGCCTCCAGAAAAGCCTGCCGGGCCTCCTCGGCCGTATGGATCCGTCCCATCCGCTGCAGCTCATCCGCCTGCAGGGACTGGACGCCCAGGCTCAGCCGGTCAAAACCAAGGCGGCGGAGCGCCTGCAGGAAATCCGGCGACAGCGTTCCCGGATTCGCCTCGACCGTCGCTTCCGCAGGCTGCTGCCAGAACCCGGCATCCTTCAGGGCTGCCACGATGCGGGTAAGACAGGAAAGGGACAGACAGGTCGGCGTGCCCCCGCCGAAATAGACCGTTGCCCGCGGAGAGACGGGAAGCCCGGGCCTGCAGGTCCGGATCTCCCGGCACAGCGCCTCCGTATAGCGTTCCTGTACAGTTTCGGACTGGCCCTGGTACGAAGTGAAGTCACAGTAACAGCACTTGTGCCGGCAAAAAGGGATATGGATATAGATGGCTTGACAGATTTCCCATGGACGGACCACTGGAGACCTCTCCTTTCCTGACAGATCACTTGCCTGCAGGATCCCGCATCCTGCGTAAGGCAGCGTGCAGCACCCGGCAAAGATAGCTGGACACTCCCCCCATTCTAGCAGTCCCGGCCAAAAAGGGAAAGTGGCAGCGGCAGAAGCGCCTCCATGCCTACTGATTTACAGGGTATTGTATCAGTCCTGCCACGGCCTGTGCCGGTACTTCCGGAATGAATTCCTAGCATTTTAATATTATTTTGCAAAAATGCCTTGACAAGCACCGCAAAAAAGATTACCATACACTCAACATTACATTTGCAAAAGGCAATGACCAAAACAAGTACACTTCGAAAAGTGGCACAGAGAGCGCAGATCACCGGCTGAAAGTCCGCGCCGAAGCTTGAGGAGATGGAATGCCTTTGGGAGCTGAGATCCGAACCGAAAGTAGGATTCTCCGGGGAGCCGCCGTTACCGGTATGAGCGGCAGTCGTTTTGTGACTGCAATCAGAGTGGAACCGCGAAAGATCGCCTCTGTCAGGAGGCGGTCTTTTTTTGTCTCAAAAAAGGGAGGTTTATTATGTTTTCATCCATGCGCAACGATATCCGGGTCATCAAGGAACGCGACCCGGCGGTCAAGAATACACTGGAAGTGATCCTTTGCTATTCCGGGCTCCATGCCATCTGGGCCTACCGGATCGCCCATTTCTTTTACCGGAAGTCCTGGTTCGTCACAGCCCGCTTCATCTCCACCCTCGCCCGCCTGCTGACGGGTATCGAGATCCATCCGGGCGCACAGATCGGTGAAGGGCTCTTCATCGACCATGGTTCCGGCATCGTCATCGGTGAGACCACCATCATCGGCAATAATGTCTCCCTGTACCAGGGCGTGACCCTGGGCGGTACGGGCAAGGAAAAAGGCAAACGCCATCCCACCATCGGTGATTACGTCGTCGTGGCCTGCGGTGCCAAGGTCCTGGGTTCCTTCACCGTGGGAGAAGGTGCCAAGATCGGCGCCGGCAGCGTCGTCCTGAAAGAAGTCCCTCCCTATGCCACTGTCGTCGGCATTCCCGGCCATGTGGTGACCCGCCGCGGGATCCGGGTGGCTCCAAGCCACAATGAAAATGATGTGGATCTGAATCACGACAGGCTGCCCGATCCCATCGAGGACCAGATCGCTGCCCTGGAAAAGCAGGTGGCCCTGCTGAAGCAGCAGGTCGTCGAGATGCAGGCCGAAAGGCATCTGCCGGAACTGAAGAGAGCTGTCAATTTCCGCTGACCCGTCCCCCCCTGTTAAAAAAAAGTGCTTCCGCACTTTTTTGAAAAACTATATCCTAGCATTTATCTTGGAAATGGAGGTCTTTACTTTGTCCTTATCCGTATCCGCCCGGCCGCAGGGTTTTCGATGTTGAAGGTACCGCGGCAAGAGTCCTGTTCCAGATGATATGTATACAAAAAAGGAGAGATTCAAATGGCAAAAATTTATACAAGTGTACTCGATCTGATTGGTCATACCCCCCTGCTTGAACCGGTAAAATTCGGTGCTGATAAAAATCTTCAGGCCCGTCTGCTCGTCAAGCTGGAAAGCTTCAACCCGGCCGGATCCGCCAAGGACCGCATCGCCAAAGCCATGATCGAAGACGCGGAAAAGCGCGGCGTCCTCAAAAAGGGCGGCGTCATCATCGAACCGACGAGCGGCAACACCGGTATCGGACTTGCTGCCGTAGCCGCCATGAAGGGTTACCGTGCCATCATGGTCATGCCTGAGACCATGTCCATCGAACGGCGCAACATGATTGCCGCCTACGGCGCAGAAGTCGTCCTGACGGAAGCGAAAAAGGGCATTGCCGGTTCTGTGGAAAAGGCAAAGGAACTCGCTGCTTCCATCCCGGGCAGCTTCATTCCGGAACAGTTCGACAACCCCGCCAACCCGGCTGCCCATAAAGCGACCACGGGTCCGGAAATCTATGAAGACACGGACGGTGCTGTGGATATCTTCGTAGCCGGCGTCGGCACGGGCGGCACCCTGACCGGTGTCGGAGAATATTTGAAGGAAAAGAAACCTTCCGTCAAAGTCATCGCCCTCGAACCGGCCGATTCCCCGCTCCTCAGCAAGGGCAAACCCGGCCCGCACAAGATCCAGGGCATCGGCACGAACTTCCTGCCGACCACGCTGAACAAGGACATCTATGATGAAGTCCTGACGGCGACCACCGACCAGGCATACGAGACAGCCCGCGACTTCATCCACAAAGAAGGCTTCCTGATCGGCATCTCCGGCGGTGCTGCCCTCTTTGCGGCAGTCGAAGTCGCACAGCGCCCGGAAAATAAAGGCAAGACCGTCGTCGTCCTGCTGCCGGATAACGGTGACCGCTATCTCACCACCCCGGGCTTTTTGAAAAAAGAAGACTGATTTCCCTGATCACTGACGCCTCTCTTTCGAAGAGGGATTTCCGGTTCGTAAGAATCGAAAGTCCCTCTTCGTTTTTTATTGATTGATGAACAAATTGGCAGGCTCACATCCTATACTGTACCCATAAGTGTGGACACTTTTCAAGAGTCACCCTCACCCTGAAATTTTGACAGAGAGATAATCTGCATCCGGATTTTTGGACAGCTTGTTCCTGGAACCCTGTTCACTGGACATGT